>Ga0190275_10004469_pt1 | contig 10047 bp, 8 predicted proteins | sample Popmic550T_FD_133745 | JGI IMG/M metagenome (GOLD analysis project Ga0190275, IMG submission 133745) | Populus adjacent soil microbial communities from riparian zone of Yellowstone River, Montana, USA - 550 T | ecosystem: Environmental > Terrestrial > Soil > Riparian zone > Trees stand | place...
TCCAAACACGGCCTCGACCAGCAGGAAACCGCCCTCAAAGCCGGCCAGCGCCCCGGATCGCCCGGCTGGGGATCTACCACCCAGCACGGCACCCTAACCCGCGCCGACGGCACCGAAACCCTCCTCGAAACCCTCCCCGGCCGCTACGAAGCCTACTACGCCGCCATCGCCGCCAGCATCCGCGACGGCGCTCCGCCGCCGGTGACGGGGCAGGAAGCCCGAAACGTCATGCTCGTGCTGGAAGCGGCGATCCGCAGTGCGGCGGAACGCCGGACGGTCGCGGTGATCTGATATCAAGTCATCCGCTCCGGCAGGAAAACTCAGGAAAAGTCCTTTTCGATCATTGCCGTTCCCCGGACTATGGGCGATTGTGCCGGGCCTGTCCGACCTACTGGAACCGTCCGCCCATGCCCCATCGCACGCCATCTACCTTCGACCCGGCAAAGGCCGGATGGGAGCCTCTGCCCGACGCCGGGTTCCTCGATCTGGTAGGTCCGATCTGGCGGAAGCGGGACGAACACGGCCTTGCCTTCGGCTTCCGGGCGGAACCGAAGCACGCTAATCTGATCAACGTCGTCCAGGGCGGCATGCTGATGACGTTCGGCGACCGTGCCCTCGGCATAGCCGCCTGGGAAGTGACGCAGACGAAAGTCTGCGTCACGATCCAATTCGACATGCAGTTCATCGGTGCCGGCGAAATCGGCGACTTAATCGAGATCCGGCCGGAAGTGATCCGGAAGACCCAGACGCTCGTGTTCCTGCGCGGGATGCTCGTGGTCGGCGACCGGATCGTCGCCTCGGCCAATGGTGTCTGGAAGATCCTCGCCCGCCCGCAGCCTCAGCTTGGATAGTTTTCCAAAGAATTGACGGCACCACCGATAAAGTGTCAGATAGCGGAGTACTCATCAGGCCGAGGTGGGAACAAAGCCATGCTGACCATGAGTGATGTGACACGCCGAACCTATGAACAGAGACTCGACAAACTGCAAGGGACCGCCGCCCGTTTGTCAGGTGAACTCGTGATGGCGAGCGGTCACGACCCCAAGGCGGCAGAACGGCTTCATCGCAACCTTGAAGCCGTCGAGACGGAGATTGAGCTTTTGCTTGAAGCTCTCGGCGTGACCGACGACTCCGACTCCCGGTAAGCCGCAGTTCGCCCTGGGCGATCCTCGCTTCGTCAAGACCCTTCCGAAATATTTGAAAGTGTTGCGGTACTCGGTGGCTTCTCCCGCCAGGGCTCCCCGCATAACACTTGTTCCGGACGCGGAACGACAGAAACCCGCGCCGAAAAAACAATAAATCCTTCGGGAGAGGAACCCCATATGTCGGACCAGTCGGCACGACGAGCGCGCGGAACGGATCGGATCGCCGGTTCGGCCCCTAGCCAATCAGCCGTGCATCCCGTGGACGCCATGCTTCCGCCATGGCAGATGTTCACCGTCGCCCTTCAGCATGTCCTTGTCATGTATGCGGGCGCAATTGCGGTGCCGCTGATCATCGGCGCCGCGCTGAAACTGCCCAAGGACCAGATCGCCTTCCTGATCAGCGCCGATCTGTTCGCCGTCGGCATCGCGACGCTGATCCAAAGCATCGGCGTCTGGAAGTTCGGCATTCGCCTGCCGGTCATGATGGGCGTCACCTTCGCCGCCGTCGGGCCGATGGTCGCCATGGCCAATGCCGGCACGGGTCTGCCGACCATCCTGGGCGCCGTCATGGCGTCCGGCCTGTTCACCGTGCTGGTGGCGCCGTTCTTCAGCAGGATGCTGCGCTTCTTCCCGCCCGTCGTCACCGGCACGATCATCACGGCGATCGGCATCACGCTGTTGCAGGTCGGGATCAACTGGGCCGGAGGGGGCAGGGGAGTGGCCGACTTCGGAGCGCCCCGCTACCTGACCATCGCTTTCCTGGTGCTGGTCTCGATCGTGCTGATCAACCGGTTCTTCAAAGGCTTCTGGTCGAACGTCTCCGTCCTGCTCGGGCTGATCATCGGGTTCGCCCTAGCCCTGCCGGCCGGAATGGTCAACATCTCGGGATTGTCCGACGCACCGTGGTTCGCGGTCGTCTATCCCTTCGCTTTCGGCCCGCCAGTGTTTGAGATCGGCCCGATCCTCTCGCTCTGCCTCGTCATGCTGGTGGTGATGGTCGAATCGACCGGCATGTTCCTCGCACTCGGCGAACTGACCGACCGCCCGGTCGGCGAAACCGACCTGACGCGCGGCCTCCGCACCGATGGCATCGGCACGCTGATCGGCGGCATCTTCAACACCTTCCCGCACACCTCGATCTCGCAGAACGTCGGTCTGGTCGGCATGACCGGCGTACGCAGCCGGTGGGTCGTGGCCGTGGCCGGCGTCATCCTGCTGGCACTGGGCCTGCTGCCCAAGCTGGCGACCATCGTTGCCTCCATCCCCGTAGCCGTGCTCGGCGGAGCCGGGATCGCCATGTTCGGCATGGTCGCCGCAACCGGCATCAAGATCCTGGCCAAGGTCAACTTCGAGAACCGCAACAACCTGCTGATCGTCGCGATCAGCCTCGGCGTCAGCATGATCCCGCTGGTCGCTCCGACCTTCTTCGACCAGTTCCCGCATTGGACCGCCCCCCTGACCCACAGCGGCATCACGCTGGGAGCGCTCTGCGCGGTACTGCTGAACGCGGTCCTCAATACCCAGCCGTCGGCACGGGAAAAGACGATCGAGGACGCGGCGCTGGAGCACTGGTCCGGGTCGCATTAAGTAAAGATCTAATTGAGCACGATCGTTTCAGTAATCCAGATCACGAGGAATGCGATGGACATAGCCCTCTGCAAGTTTTTCAATGCGCTCATTGATCATCGTCAACATGGATTGAGGAACGGTGCCATAGTCGTACTGGTCAACACGTCCTCCAGGAATGGGGAAAACGTGATCACCGGGCCAGATGAATTCATTTAAATCGGTGGCAATGACCCAGGACCTCGCCTGATCGAGCCCCAGGAAATCCTTCAGACGACGCGGAATTTCGACCCCATGTCTCGGATCGCGAAGTGCTGTATGGGTAACCGGAGCTACAGTCACAATCGTGTCCCCCCTCTGGTGCTTCACCGCAAGGACGATGACACAGGGACGGCGCTTCTCGCCCTGTGTCATCCCGGCTTGATGTTCGTGACCCCAAAGAAATTCGTAGCAGATCACCAAGCCGGGATGGGGGCGTGGAAGCGGCATTCAATACTTACTCGTTCATCAAGTCTTCCGGAGCTGCAAACTCTTCCGGAACGCGCGCTTCACGTAGGGCATTCCGCTGAGCATCGGACAGATCGGAAGGCTGCAAATGGCGACGCGATGCTGCGGCACGAAGGCGCTGGTACTCGGCAAAGTCTTCAGGAGACAGGAAGTAGCCGGTAGGCTCACCGTGGTTCACCACCTCGATAGGTTCGCGGCGGACTTTGCGTTGGTAGTTACCAAAGTCCTTCTTGAAAAGCGAAGCGTTGGCAGTGAGCATAGTGCCTCCATGGGTCAATTTGATCAAAATAGTCAATTTGAACCGTGTTTTCAAGCCACTACTGCGTCTTCATGCTTGGGCGATGCCCGTCACCCTTTACCCCTCAAGCCGACATCGCGTGCAGGTTCCGCGTCGGGGCCGCAGCGTCGCCGGCGGTGAAGCCGTTGTTCATCGCCCAGATGGCGGCCTGGGTGCGGTTGTTGACGTCGATCTTGCGCAGCAACGTCTTCAGGTGGACCTTGACGGTCGCTTCGGTGATGCCGAGCTTGATCGCGATCAGCTTGTTGCTGGCGCCGGTCACAAGGGCCTGGAGGATTTCCTGCTCGCGCGGGGACAGACCGCGAAGCGAGTTCACCGGCGACGGCGCGCTGTTCATGTCGAGCAGCATCGCGGCCAGATTGGTCGGAAACACCTTCTCGCCCAGCATGATGAGCTGAAGCGACTGGATCAGCGCTTCCGGCGATACGTCCTTCATCAGGAAACCATCGACGCCGCACGTCATCGCGTCGCGCAGGACGTCCACCGACAGATCGCTGGCGAGCACCACGATGTGGGCGTCAGGATAAGCGTCCCGCAGCAGGCTGAGATCGCCCGGCTGCTTGGCAGACTGTCCCATGATCACCAGACCGGACGTCGTAGCAGTCTCGGCATTCGCCAAGGCCTGATCCATCGTGCCGAACTCCACATCGACCGCGAAGCGAGTATCGGCAAGAAGATGCTTGAGACCCTGACGGAAAAGCTGATTGGATTCGATCAGAATGGTGCGGGACGACGTCATGACGGCTCTCCGAAGACTTTGAGGAATGAACGGCTGGGTAATCTGGGGCGGTATTTCGGGACGCGTTTGTTTCCGCGTTAGAGAAACACTGCACTAAAATTTGGACGCAATAAAGAGAAAATTAACTCTTTATCGCGGATAAATGGTGCTATGCGGGATGTCGTGCGGAGATGCCTTTTGGCATATCCAGATATTGCGGACTATCGACGCGGAGCCGGACCTCCCCTGAAAGGGGCTGCCCGGACCATGGCATCCGAAGGTCACGGCCTGGAACCCTCGTTACGGAAGGCGGTAGCGCAGGCCCGCCGACACCCGGTGCGCCGACGAGCCGTCGCGCAGTTCGACATCGTAGCCGGCGAAGCCTTCCAGGCTGTTTTCCAGGTAGGCGACAAACCCGGCACCCAACACGGCGGCGTCGCGGCCGGCCTCGGTGCCCGACACCTGGAAGGGAGCCCCAGCCAGCGTAACCCGGCTGTCGGCGGCCCGGTCCAGGAAATCATGGTCCCAGCGAACCTTGACCTCCGGCTCCGCCACCATGCCGCCGAGATCGTAACGCTTGGCCGCGCGGATGCCGAGACCGGTCCTGAGCGTGCCCATGGTCATGTCGCCGACGTCCAGTCCCAGGGACTGGGCACCGGATTCGGAAAAGCCGTTCCGGCTGATCCGGTCGTAGCGCACGGAAGCCGCGGGTTCCACGATCGCGCCTTGTGTCCGCCATGTGTAGCCGACGGCCAAAGCCGCGCCAAAGCCGTGTCCCAGGCTTGAGCCGTCGGCTGTCCGGTCCATGCCGCCGAAACGGATCGGCCGGCGGCTGTCGTAATCGGAAAGCGCATAGCTCAGCGAGCCGTCGGTGAAGAAGTCCCCGGCCGAATAGTTGCCGTATACGGCCATCGCATAGCTGTCGATGTCGGTGCTTCCGCCATTGCCCCGCGCGTCCACATCCGTCCGGAAATAGCCGAAGGCCACCCCCAGATCGATGTCGGGCGCCATCTTGCCGTCGAGGCCGAACGCGAAGCCGCCGGTCGCGGATTTGAAGCCGGCTGCATTGCCGTCGCCGGTCGTGTCGGCAAATCGTGCCACGGCGCGGCCCCAGACGTTCGGCATCGCGGGACCGCTCATCGAACCGTCGTCCGCCGATCCATTTCCGGACGGGGTCGTGGCGCCGGCGGCCCTGGCGTCGGTCGCTCCCAGCGAGAAGGACGTCAGAGGCCCGATCGCCATGCCGGCCGAGCCGCCACGGACGGCCGCCGTCCGGTCGGCCAGCAGGTCGCCGAACAGGCGCCCGGTGCCGAGCGTCGCCGTCACCGCTTCCGCATGCACCACCCCCGAGAGTTGATCGAGTGCCGCCGGAATCGCCGGCGCCGCGGTGAGATAGAGCGAGTTGAACAGGGCATCCCGATCCGTGCCGCTGCGCGTTCCCGCTGCCGGGCGCAACGCCTCGACGGTGTCCGCCGCCTCCCGCTGATTGGCGGTCAGACCGTCCAGGGACGCGTAGGACGCGGGCGTTACCGCCAGGAACAGGCTGTCCGTCCCGTAGGACACGTCGAACCGGGTGCCGGCCGGCAAGCCCGTCGCCGGCTGGGTCAGGCCGGAGAAACCGCCCAGGACGCCGCCGGTGGCGCCGACGATATCGAAACTCTGGCCCAGGGCGGGCGTGTATCCGGATGCCTCGGCCTCGGCAAATCCTCGGGTAACGGGGACGAGCGTGCCCGAAGCCGTGAAACTGCCGGGGGTTCCGGTCACCGCAATCCGGTCGTGAAAGCCATCGCCGCTGCCCGCCGTCGGCCCATCCACCTCGATGCGCAGCGCCGCCGCGTCGCCGATGTTGATGATCGAGCCGTCGACGGTCAGAATTCCCGGCGAATTGCCGGGAGACAGCGTTCCCGTGTTGATCACCATCCCGGAAACGGTCCCGTCGCCGCCGAGGGTGCCGCCGTTCAGGAGCGGCGACTGCGCCTGAAGCCGGGAATTGACGGCCAGCGCCGCGCCGGGCCGGGTGACGACCGTGCCGAAGGACTGCGTGCCGGTTTCCAGGGCCAGCGTCGTCGCGGCGCCATCGCTCGATCCGACCACCAGGGAGCCGCTGCCGGCAATGTCGCCCTTCATGCTGTTGGAGGCTCCGAGAAACACGACCGTGTCGTCGGCGCCAAGACCGGTGATTCCGGACATGAGGGACCGGCCGATTAAGATCACCGTATCGGGTCCGCCGGTCAGCATTACGTCGTCTGGCAGACTGAGCCGCAGGGCGGTGCCGGAATTGCCGGCGTTGAGAACCAGTCCGCGGAACCGTTCGGGATTCACCACGTCCACCGTCGAGAAACGGCCGGTGATCCCGCCGGTCGCGGTGATCACATCGTAGGACGTCCCGGTGAGATAGGACCCCTGCTGTGGCAGGATACGCAGGGTACCGCCGTTCAGCGTCACGGAATTGGCGACTGCAAGACGGTCGGCTTGGGCAGGGCCGATCTCCACCGCGAAGTCCGAGCCGGTCTCGAACGTCACCGGACCGGTCGCGGACAGTGTGCCGATGGAGGCGCCGGAGGCGCCGGGTGCGATGGTGCCGCTCGCGGCCACGGCGCCGACGGTCCCGGTCCCCGTCAGCGTCGCGCCACGCGCCACCGTCGTAGCACTTCCGGTCAGGCTGCCGGTGACGTTCAGCACGCCGTCCGCGATGGCGGTGGTCCCGGTCATGCTGTTGGAAGCCGATAGGGTCAACGTACCCGTGCCCCGCTTCGTCAGAGTGCCGGCACCGGTCAGCGCGTCGCTGAAGTCGAGCGCATCCGACCGGTCGAAGACCACGTCGCCGCTCAAGCCGGGGAGCAGGACGGCGGAGTACCAGGAAATGCCTTCATAGGCGTAGCCGTTCTTCGAGAAGCCTTCCGTCAGATCCGGCGTATATAGATGGTCCCCAAACGCGGCGGAGTGGAAGCGGTAGATCGGACCGGCCCCCGCGGCCGGCTGACCGATCGCGGTGAAGACCGTGCCCTGGTCCGCATATCCGCTGCCGGCCTGCCGCAAGCGGGAGACTTCCGCGGCGTCGGCCGTATAGATGTGGTCGGTCCCGGCCGCCGAATGGAATTCCTGGACACCGACCAGGGCGCTGTGGTTCGGCTCGTTGGAAAAGGGGACGCCCTGCTCGACATAGCCCCGCGCGATCAGGGACCGGGCCTGTTTGGTGCTCGCCGTGTAGATCGTGTCGGCGGTGCCGGGGTGGTGCAGCCGGAACACCACCGGAAGCCCGTCTGCGGCGTCGTAGTCGCCCACCGTCTGGGCGGCGTGGCTCACCGTGCCCTGTTCGTCGAGTTTGACATCGATGGCGATGGTCTGCGGCAGAGCGGGCTTGGTGTAGATGATTCCCGGCGTGGGAGTGGTGCCGGGACCGCCGGGAGTATAGATGTCGCTGTAGCCGGTGACCGCAGCGGTTGGGAGAACGACGTTGACGAGACTCCGGATGGCCGCTTCGTCACCGCTCAGAACGATGTCGATGAGATTGTCGTGGTCTTCCCGATAGTAGGGGCCGTAGACGCTGGTGGTGCCGTTGGCCGGCGCCCCAAGTTCGGCCAAGCCCAGCACTTTCAATGACCCGATGCCCGGTCCGAGGTCGTAGGTCTCGCCGTCACGGTCGATGGCCACGATCTGCCCGTCGGCGTTCCTGGCCTCCAGCCGGAAATAGCGGGCGAATTCGTTCGGCAGCTTGCCGCTGACCCCGTCCGGAGAGAACCCGCCCGAGGTGAGCAGCCGAAGCCGGTAGACGGCATTGCCCGGATAGAGGGAGGCGCCGTCGTTCCGGATGTTGCCGCCGAGCGAAGCGGGCGCGAAATCGCCGACCGACGAGAACTTGGTCAACCGGGCGCCGACCATGGCGGGACCGGCCACGTAAGGATTGCGGCTTGCGGCCGTCAGGCCGACGGCGGATTGGGGGCCGTTCGGTCCGATCACCTTCAGCGGCGTGTCGTCCGCGACGATCTCGACCGAAACCGGATAGACCGCCCCTGGGGTCCCCGGTGCAAGCCGGTTGCCGAACTGGCCGAACACGACGATCACGTTCCGTTCGTTGTAGTCGTAGTTCGGATTGAGAGCTGCCGCCAACGGCGTCACCACCTGCCCGGTGTTAAGCCGGATTGCGATGTCGGTCGGCGATACCGTGCTCGGCAGCAGCGGCCAGCTGAACACGACGGGCAGAGCGTCAGCCTGGACGACCGTCGTCCCGTAACCGCCCGCCAGGAGGCCGGCGACGGGAACGGCGGAGGTGAGATTGCGCAACGGGGGCGTCGGGGTGAGTTTGGCGAGGTTGCCGTTCACGCCCGCTCCCGCTGCGACGGCACGGTTGAGATCGGCGGCGGTCGTCAGGCCAGGGATGCCGATGATGCCCTCGAATCCGAAATCGGCGGACAGGATTTTCGACGTTTCCGACCAGAGATCGCTGTTGATGACGATGTCGCGCCTTAGTTCGACATAAGCTGGAAACTGGTAGGGCACATCATCCATGGGCAGTACATCCATCTGTGACGCCATGTCCATTCAGGACCGGCCAACAGACGACCCACAGCGTGCCATCCGTGCCGTTCGCTTCATGGAGCCATCGCTCTCATCAGGATAGTACTATGGTTAAACCATTAGAGGTAGCTCTATTGTATCATCCGGCCGTGTTCGCGATCACCATCGGCGACGGCAGCGGTTCGTCATCATATCGGCGATGGAAGTAAACTAGCCGGTGAACAGGGGGTTGATGATATCCCGTTCCGCATCCCAGTCTCCTTGTCGGCGGCTTTCAACCGCCGACAAGGAGAATCATTGGGACAGGTTCTCAGCCGGAATATGCAACGAACACCACCAGCGACCGCGCCGCCACTTCCACCGCCTCTTCGCCGCCCGGCGTCTCGAAGCCTTCGCCATCGGGCGCATTGGTATCGATCACCGCTTTCCAGACCCGACCTTCCCGCTCGGGGAGCTTGAACGGCACGGGACCGTCGAAGGCGTTGAACGCGACGATGACGTCGTTCCACTCACCCTCGCCGGTCAGGTCGTCGCGCGACAGGCGGAGCGCTATCGACTTGACGCCGGCGTCTTCCCAATGCTCCGGCGTCTGCTCGCCGCCGCCGGGATTGAACCAGGTGACCGACATCCCGTCCCGGAAGCTCTCGCGTCGCAGGATCGGCTGGGACTGGCGGATTTCGATCAGCCGGCGGGTGAACGCCATCAGCGCGTTGCCGCTGTCGCCGATGCCTTCCCAATCCACCCAGGAGATATCGCTGTCCTGACAGTACCCATTGTTGTTGCCGCCCTGGCTCCGGCCGAACTCGTCGCCCGCCAGGATCATCGGCGTGCCGTGCGACAGCAGCAGCGTCGCCAGGAAGTTACGCTTCTGGCGCTCGCGGACGGCGATGATGCCTTCGTCGTCGGTCAAGCCCTCGGCGCCGTAGTTGAAGCTCCGGTTGTCGGAATGGCCGTCCTTGTTGTCCTCGCCGTTCGCCTCGTTGTGCTTTTCGTTGTACGAGACGGTGTCGTTGAGGGTGAAGCCGTCATGGGCGGTGATGAAGTTGACGCCCGCCCAGGGGCGACGGCCCCGGATGTCGTAAACGTCGCCCGACCCGGTCACGCGTGCGGCCAAGTCCTGCATGACGCCTTCGGTGCCCTTCCAGTAGTCGCGGACAGTGTCGCGGTACTTGTCGTTCCACTCGGCCCAGCCAGGCGGGACCTGGCAGACCTGACAGCCGGCGGGGCCGATGTCCCACGGCTCGGCGAGCAGCTTCAATTACGACAGGATCGGGTCCTGCCGGCAGCTGTCGAGA
>Ga0190275_10004470_pt1 | contig 10047 bp, 12 predicted proteins | sample Popmic550T_FD_133745 | JGI IMG/M metagenome (GOLD analysis project Ga0190275, IMG submission 133745) | Populus adjacent soil microbial communities from riparian zone of Yellowstone River, Montana, USA - 550 T | ecosystem: Environmental > Terrestrial > Soil > Riparian zone > Trees stand | place...
GAGGCGGTGGTCGTCGATGCCGTAGTGGCGCTGAGCGTAGCGGCGCATGTCCCGCTTGCGGGCGGCGCCGAACGGGATCCGCCACTGACGGATCTGCGGCGCCGTCGTGGCAGCGCTGCGGGCCGCGCGGGCCGTCGCGAGCACCGCCCTGGCGTGGCGCGTCGCCCCGGCGGGCGGCAGAGGACCGCCCGGCAGCTCGACCACGAACGCGCTCGTGCCTGGAAAGTACGTGTTCTGCCAGCGCGTCGCGACACCCGGCAGAAACCCGATCCGGCGCGCGGGTAGCCCGGCGCGGCGCGCGTAGGCGCGCACCAGCGCCCGGTCGGCACCGGAGCTGTAGTCGACCAGCCGCAGCGCCTGGTGGTACCAGATCGTCACGTCCGGGCGCACGCGGCGCACGAGCCGGCGCACCGCCCGCGACTCCGGCTCGGAGAGCGGCCTCGGGCCCGAGTGGCTGATTCGCCGCCAGCGGTGCGGGAAGTTGCGGTTCAGGTCGACTCCGCGTGCGTTCTCCCGCGTCCCGGCCGCGACGCCGTCGGGGTTGACGGTGCGGACCGTCCAGATCCGCATGCCGCCCGGCGGCGCGAGCCCACGCAGCCTCCGGATCACCGCGTGGCCGGCGGTCTCGTTGCCGTGGATGGAGCCCACGACCATCACGCGAAGCGCCGCGCCGCTGTCGCCGGCGACCTGCACTTCGATCGGCCGGCCCTGCACCGATCGCCCGATGCTCTGGGCGCGTGCATCGCCGGCGCAGATGACCAGCGCCGCGACCGCCATGCACAGGACCCGGGTCAGTCGGACTTCGTGCTCGCCCCGGAGTCGCTCGACGAGCCGGACGAGCCGGAATCGGAGGAGCCGGAGGCGCTCGAGCTTCCGGAGGAGCTGTCCGCCTTCGAGGTGGCGGTTTCCTTCGCCGCCTCCTTCGCCCCTTCCTTCGAACCGTCCTTCGAAGCGGAGTCCCCGCCGCCCCCGCCGCGGGCGCGCCCGTAGTCGGTCGCGTAGAAGCCGGACCCCTTGAAGTGGACCGCGACCGGGTAGAACACCCGCTCCACCGGTGCGCCGCAGACCTCGCACACCGTGATCGGGTCGTCGGCCATCCTCTGCACCACCTCGAAGGTGTGGCCGTTGGGGCAGCGGTATTCGTAGGTCGGCACTGGTTGATCCCTGAGTCGATTATATGGAGGGGTCCGCGGCCGCCCCGGCGGGCATATGCGTAGCGAGCGGGGGCCGTGGCGCCCGCAGATTGCGCTTCAACTCGCTTCGGCTCAGGCCGTCCGGCTGCCGCTGCGCGTCCGCATGCTCTCCTCCGGCGGCTGGGGCGCCGTCAGGTCGGTGAGCGTCGAGCGTCGAGCGGTGTGCCAGAGGATCCACGCCGTGAGATGCCTGCCGGCCCTGATGGGAATGGAAGGCACCTCGCGCAGTCGCGCGAAGCTGGTCTCTTGTTCCTGTCCCTGGTCCAACTTAGTTCTAATGACCTGACTCACTGTCAGCATAGCCTCGATCAGTCAGATCAGCCCTCTGACAGCTAGCCTAGGTCTTGCTCCGGACACCAATAATCCCCATCGGAATGGCAAAAACTTCGCAAAATCCTCGCAATCCTGCGCCCAACGCCACAACCGCGGAAGGTGCGGCCAACATCGGAGTCGCCGACGCGGTCACGATGGAGAAGATCGTGGCGCTCTGCAAGCGCCGCGGGTTCATCTTCCAGTCCTCGGAGATCTACGGCGGCCTGGCCTCCACCTATGACTACGGGCACTACGGGGTGCTGCTGAAGAACAACGTCAAGGGCGAGTGGTGGCGGGCAGTCGTGCAGGAGCGTGACGACATGGTGGCCCTCGACGCGGCGATCCTGATGCACCCCCGCACGTGGGAGGCCTCCGGCCACGTCGAGAGCTTCACCGACCCGCTCGTGCAGTGCATGGGCAAGTGCAAGAAGCGGTGGCGGGCGGACCATCTCGAGCCCGGCGACAACGGCGCTCCTCGCTGCCCGGAATGCGGCGGCGAGCTGGGCGACGCGCGCCAGTTCAACCTGATGTTCGAGACCTTCATGGGGCCCGTGCGCGAGGACGCGGCGCGCATCTTCCTGCGCCCCGAGACCGCGCAGGGCATCTTTGTCAACTTCAAGAACGTGCTCCAGTTCGCCCGCCACAAGCCGCCGTTCGGCATCGCCCAGATCGGCAAGGCGTTCCGCAACGAGATCACGCCCGGCAACTTCATCTTCCGCACGCGCGAGTTCGAGCAGATGGAGATCGAGTTCTTCGTGCCGCCCGGCGACGCCGAGGAGTGGCACCAGCGCTGGATGGCGGATCGCATGCGCTGGTACACCGACCTCCGCATCCGGCCCGACCACCTCCAGCTGCGCCCGCACGGGGCCGACGAGCTGTCCCATTACTCGGCCGGGACGAGCGACATCGAGTACCTGTTCCCGATGGGCTGGTCGGAGTTGGAGGGCATCGCCAATAGAACGGACTACGACCTCCGCCGTCACGCCGAGTTTTCGGGCGAGAAGCTCGACTACGTCGACACGGCGACGGGCGAGCGCTACGTCCCGTACGTGATCGAGCCCTCCGCGGGCGCGGACCGCGGCACGCTCGCCTTCATGGTGGACGCCTTCGACGAGGAGGAGGTGGCGGGCCGCAAGCGCACGGTGCTGCGGCTGCATCCGCGCCTCGCGCCGGTCAAGGTGGCGATCCTGCCGCTGGTGTCGCGCGACGGCATGCCGGAGAAGGCGCGCAAGATCTACGAGGAGCTGCGCAGCGTGATCCCGGCCGAGTTCGACGAGGGCGGCTCGATCGGCAAGCGCTACCGCCGCCAGGACGAGATCGGCACGCCATGGGGGGTGACGATCGACGGCGAGTCGATGGAAGACGACACGGTCACGCTGCGCGACCGCGACTCGCTCGAGCAGCAGCGGGTGCCGGCGAGCGGGCTGGCCGAGGAGCTGCTGCGGCGGCTGTACCTCGACTGGCGCTCGCCCAAGATCGAGTCTTGAGGATCGAGCCGGTCCGCGAGGCCGACGCCCGAATAGTGGGCGGTCCCGTCGAGAGGCGACTCGTCACACTGCAACCTATGTCCGACCGGAACGTCGAGAGCATTCGCCAGGTCTACGACGCCTGGGGCCGCGGGGACATACCGGGGCCGGTCGAGCTCTTCGACGAGGACGTGGAGTACGTCAACCCCCCGGGCGCGATCGAGCCGGGAACCAGGTCGGGTGTGACCGAGTTCGCGCGCGCCGGCGAGAAGGTGCTCGAGGGCTGGGAGTTCTGGGAGGCGAGCCTCAGAAGATGAGGGCCGAGGGCGACCGGGTGGCGGGGGTGGTGCGCTTCCGCGCGCGAGGGCGCGGCAGCGGGGCGGAGGTCGACGGCCGCGAATCGGCGCTGTTCACGTTTCGCGACGGCAAGGTCGCTCGCTATGAGTGGTTCCACGGCGAGACCGACGCCTTCGAGGCGCTGGGCCCGCGTAGTTAGAACACGCGTCGAATCCCGCACCTTCACCGAAACTCAATACAAATTTCATGTTTTTGCGGGTACTTCTACGTTATTGGGAGGGATTCCCAAATCAAGGAGGAGCAAGAATGAAGCGAGCATGGATCGTTTGCGTGGCCTTGGCGGCCCTCGCGGTACCGGTGGCCTCGCCGGCGGCCGTGTCGCAGACAGACTTCAAGAACGCGGCGAAGTTCTGTAAGGCGCTGCGGGCCGACATGGGGTCGAACACGTTCAAGCAGACGTTCGGCACCAACAAGAACAAGCGCAACGCCTACGGCAAGTGCGTGTCGAAGCACGCGCGCACCATGGACGAGGTGCACTCGGACGCGGTCAAGAACTGCAAGGCCGAGCGCGAGGCCGACCCCGCTGCATTCGCCGCCAAGTACGGCACCAACAAGAACGGCAAGAACGCGCTTGGCAAGTGCGTCTCACAGACGCAGCGCGAGCTGAAGGCCGCTGCGGCGGACGAGATCGAGAACGCCGCCAAGCAGTGCAAGGCCGAGCGCAAGGCGGACGCGTCCGCGTTCGCTGCGAAGTACGGCACGAACGAGAACAAGCGCAATGCCTTCGGCAAGTGCGTCTCGAAGACCGTGCGGGAGAACGAGACGGTGGGCCAGTCCTAGGTCCCACCCATTACCGAAGGTCATCAGGAAAGAGGCTCGGCCCGGCATCGTCCGGGCCTCTTTCATGCCCGGCCCGGCTCAGCCGGGCGTCACTCCAACACGCGTCCAGGCGTGAGAAGACCACAACCTCCGCGGGTATTGGCTGTTATCGGGGAGCGATGAGCAATCAAGGAGGAAAGACATGAGACGAGCATGGATCGCCGTACTGGCCGTGGCCGCGCTGGCGATGCCGGGCGCCGCGTTCGCCCACGGCGGCGATGGCTCACAGTCGAGCGAGAAGAATCGTTCCAAGGTATGTAAGGCGCTGCGCGCGCAGATGGGCACGGACCTGTTCCGAGACACGTACGGCAGGCATCACGGCAGGCGCAACGCGCACGGCAAGTGCGTCTCCAAGCACCGGCGCGTGTTCAGGAAGCTGGTCGCACAGGCGATCGTGGAGTGCAAGGCGCAGCGCGCCGCCGCGCGGATCCGTCATTTCGATGGAGACGACGACTCGCGTGGGGAGCGGCACGCGTTTCGCCAGTGCGTGAAGCAGAGGCTACGGGCCCTCCTGGCCGAGCGGCGCGCGGCATTCGAGGCGGCCGCGAAGGCCTGCAACGCCGAGCGGGCGGCTGACGTGAACGAGTTCGTGGAAACGTACGGCAGGGGCCAGCGCAAACGCCACGCCTTCCTGAGCTGCGTCATGCAGACGCTCCGGGCCGGCGAGGCGGCGAGGCCGGCCTAGCCCGACGTACGCCTTCGCGTGATAGCGGACCCGCGGGTCATAGCGGACCCGCTATTGCGGAGGGGAAGGGGAAAGGAAGGCCAGGGCCTGATAGCGCCCGCACGATCCTCACTAGCGCCGGCGGTATCCCGGCCGGCGCCGGCGCTATCAGGCGCCGGTGGGAGAGGGTGCTCGGGCGCGACGCTGGCGGATGCGCTAGCAGAGATGTGCATCTACGCGGACGACGTCGACGACGCGATCGCGATGCTTCGAGAGGCCGGAGTCCGGGTGCTCGCCGAGCCGATCGTGATGATCACCGCTCCCGTCGACGCCGGCTAGCGCTGCTCCTGTCCGTAGTCCCCGAAGGGGGCGTCGCGCTCGGCGATCGTGCGGCGCAGGTCGTCCATCGCCGCGCGCGTGAACTCCGCCCCCTCGGGCGTGTGGCGCGCGGAGCCGTCGAGCAGCGTGCCGATCAGCTGGGTCGTGTGCAGGCCCATCTGCTCGAACGCCTGGTTCACGAGCAGTTTCATCATGTGAAGCTGGTTGGCGGGGAGTTCCGCGACGCGTCGCGCGAGCGCGAGCGCGAAGGTGTCGAGCTCCGGCTCCGGAACGGTCTCCGAGGCGAGGCCCCACTCGACCGCGGTCCGTCCATCCACAGGGTCGCCGGTCAGCAGCAGCCGCTTCGAGCGCTCGAGGCCGATCCTGTACATCCACATCGCGGTCGTGGGAGAGCCCCACACGCGTGCCGGCGGGTAGCCGATGCGACAGTCCTCCGCGCACACGATCAGGTCCGAGCAGAGCGCGAAGTCGGCGCCGCCGCCGACGCAGAAGCCGTGCACCTGCGCGATCACGGGCTTTGGAGAGCGCCACAGCGACATGTACGTGCCGACATACGCCGACATCACCTGATAGTCGCGGATCGGATCCCAGGGGCTCGGCTCCTTCCCCATCAGCTCCGCGCCCCAGTCGATGTCGTAGCCGGCGCAGAAGGAGCGGCCCGCACCGCGCAGGCGCACGACGCGAACCTGCGGATCGTCCTGCGCGCGCGCCATCGCAGCGTCGAACGCCTCGATCAGCTCGGGCGTGATCGTGTTCAGGCGCTCGGGACGGTTGAGCGTCAGAGTCGCGACGCGGTCGTCGGCCTCGTAGAGGACCGGCTCGCGCTCGGACTCGGGAGCGGCCACGGCTAACGGCGCGCCGCGAACACGACGCCGTCGCCGATCGGCAGCACCACCCCGAGCCACTGCTCGGAGCGCACCGCCTGGTGGTTGAACCCGCGCGCCATCGCGAGATTCTCGGCGGTCCAGCGCGCGTTTGAGTCGTCCTCCAGCGCGACCTCGCCGGACATCAGCATGTTGTCGACCACCAGCACCGCGCGCTCGGCAGCCTTCGGCTCCGCCAGCTCCAGATAGCGCGGATACTCGATCTTGGTCCCGTCGAGAAAGATCAGGTCGAACGGGCCGTCGAGCCGGTCGATCACCTCGAGCGCGTCACCCTCCACGATCTCGATCTTGTCCGCGAAGCCCGCGCGGGCGTGAAACTCGGTCGCCTCGCGGATGCGCTGCGGGTCGCGCTCGATCGTGCAGATCTTCCCGTCGCCGAGCGCCTCCGCCATGTGCAGCGACGAGTACCCGATCGCGGTCCCGACCTCGAGCACCAGCTGGGGGTCGAGCGCTCGCACCAGGGTGGCGAGGAAGCGCCCCGTCTCCCAGTGCACGATCGGCACCGCCTCCCGCTCGGCGAACTGCTCCATCTCCTGCATCACGGCGGAGCGCTGCGGGCGCAGGTCGTGCAGATAGCGCTGGACGTGTTCGGACTGGACGGGCATGGGCAGTGAGATTAGTCGGGTTTCGATGAAGGGCGCAGTGGGGAGGTTGCTGGTCGAGATGCGTCGGGTGCTCGAGAAGGTGCGGCTGTGGGTGCTTGGCGCCGTCGCCGCCGCGCTGCTGGCCGGCGTTCCCGCGCCGGCGAGCGCCGCGTATAGCCTCAGCTCCTACAGCGTTCCCGTGACGACGCCGGACACGCTTGGGGCGCCCGTCAGCCTCGACACCGACGTGTACGTTCCTGACACCGCGCCGCCTTCCGCCGGCTTTCCGCTGCTCGAGATGTTCCACGGCGGTGGCTCGACGAAAGACAATGGCTACGACGCGGCGCACGCACGTCGCTTCGCCGACGACGGGTACGTGGTGCTGATCTACTCGGCCCGCGGTCACGGAGACTCCGGCGGGCAGACGACGGTCGCGGGGCCGGCCGAGATCCGCGACCTCTTCGACGTGACCGCCTGGGCGCTGGACCGACCGGAATTCCGCATCGACCGGTCGCGGATCGCCCTGCGCGGATACTCCCAGGGCGGCCTGCACACGAACCTGGGCCAGGTCTGGAGCGGCGACCCGTCGCTCAACCCTTACGGGATCTCGTTCCGCGCCCTCGAGCCCGGGAACACGCCCGACCTCGTCTTCCAAGCGCTGGTGCCGAACTCCGTGTTGAAGCTCTCGTTCGGGGTGGGCCTGGTCGCGACCTACCTCGGTGGCTCGACGACGGGAAGGATCGCGCCCGTGGTGGACAAGTGGATCGCCACCGCGGCCGCCGATCAGCCCCAGCTGTACGGGTCGGGGGACCTCTGCGATCGATCGACCCACGACACGGCGACGAGCACGATGCAGCAGGACCTTGCCTGGCGCTCGGTCGGCTGCCAGCCCGAGCGCCTCGGGTTGCCCTGGCTCTGGGCACAGGCATTCGATGACGGCCTCTTCCCCCCCGATATGGCGATCTCGATGTGGCGCCGCGCGCCGAACCCCGCCCAGCATCGCCTCTACCTGTCGATGGGCGGCCACGCCGCGCCCGCGGCGGACCAGTCGGTCGAGCAGGACAGGCTCGACACGCAGCGTCGCTTTCTCGATGCGGCCATGCGGGGAAGGGCGCTCCCGCGGCCGAACGTCGTCTACTGGACGCGGGACCCCACGGTCGAGGTCCCTGCCGACTCGTACGCATACCCGCCCGGCGCGTGGAGCCGGGAGACCGCGGACAGCTGGCCCCCGGCGAAGGTCGCAGACGCGACGTATCGCCTCGGCGCCGATGGCAGCGCGACGCAGGGCTCCGCAAGCAGCGGGCAGACATACCTCTCGCCGCTGACAGAGGATGAGCGCAACGACCCCGTCGCAGCGGCCGCGCTCTCGGGAACGCCGCTCGGCACGTCGCCGCTGTCGTCCGTGCCGGCCACGAGCCTGCCCGGCTTCATCGCGAGCTTCCGCACGGCCCCGTTCTCCACGGATAAAGAGCTGAGCGGCGCGCCGTTCGCGAACCTGAGCTGGACGCCCGCGGCCACCGACTCGCAGCTGGTGCTCGAGCTGTTCGACGAGGACCCTTCCGGGAAACTGACGCTGTTCAGCCGTGGCGTTCAGGGACTCCGCGGCGCCGTGCCCGGAGTGGAGGGGCGGGTACGCGTCGACGGCAACGCATTCAGCATCCGGATTCCGGCGGGGCATCGAGTGCGCGCCTGGGTGATGGCCGGGAACCAGGCCTCCTACAAGCCGTATCCCCTCTCGGCAGGCGGCCTCCTGAGGATGGGCGACGCCTCAACGCTCGCTCTGCCGCTGCGCTCACCGCCGCGACGCTAGACCTAGCGCCCGGGCGCGCTCCTCGTAATACTGAGCGTCGTGACCAGCGAGACGCCCGCCGGCCCGGAGGCGAAAGGCACAGAGCGCCCGATGCGGCGATTCCCGAGGTCACGCGTGAGCGCGCCTGAGCGCCGCCGGATGCGCGACGAGGTGCGCGATGTCGACTTCGGGATCGCGATGCGAGGATATGATCGCGCCGCCGTCGATCGCTACGTGAAGCAGGTCAACCGCCTGATCGCGGAGCTCGAGATCTCCTCGTCGCCGGAGGCGGCGATCAGGCACGCCCTCGAGGAGGTGAGCGAGGAGACGAGAGGGCTGCTCCAGCGCGCGCACGAGACCGCCGACGAGATCACCGCCCGCTCGCGTGCCAAGGCGGACGACCGGCTTCAACAGGCGAACCGAGAAGCAGAAGAGGTGACCGCGGCGGCCGCGCGCGAGGCGCAGGAGACGCGGGAGGGGACGCAACGCGAGACACAGGAGCTGCGCGAGACGACCGCGCGCGAAGCACATGAGCTAAGCGAGAGGGTGGCGCGCGAAGCGCAGCAGGCGCGCGCGACAGCGCAGCGGGAGGTCGCGGAGATGCTCGCGGCAGCCGAGGCGCGGGTACGGGAACTCGAACGCGACTTCGAAACTATCTGGCAGGAGCGGCGAGGCCTCATTGAGGAGATGAGCACGGTAGCGCAGCAGCAACTCGAGATCGCCGAGGCGGCGGCGGCACGCTTCCCGCGGGCGGGGGCGGACGGCGAGCGGACCGCGCCGCGTGAAATGAACCGTCACGCTGACGCGTAGCTACAAAGGGCCGGTAAGCTCAACGCATGGCCTTCGGGCGGCAGGGCCGCGACGCGAAGATCCGCATGCTGAGCGGCGTCGCGCTCTTCTCTCCGTGCGCCAAGCATGAGCTGAGACGGATCGCGGCACTCGTGGACGAGATCGAGGCGCCGAAGGGAAAAACACTTGCGCGAGAGGGCGACACTGGCGTCGAGTTCTTCGTGGTGGTCGAGGGAACTGCGACCGCCACACGGCGCGGGCGCAAGGTCGCGACCATCGGGCCCGGGTCATTCTTCGGCGAGCTCGCGCTGCTCGATCAAGGCCCTCGTGCGGCGACGGTGACGGCCGACACGGACATGCAGCTGCTCGTATTGACCTCCCGTGCCTTCTCTACCCTGCTGGACGACACACCCTCCGTGAGTCGCCGGATCCTTCGCGGGATGGGGGAGCGGCTGCGCTCGGCGGAGAACGCTCCCACGCACTGATGGCAAGGGCTGGCGTGAGGCTCACGGCCTTTCCGGCGGCGAAACGAACGTCGACTCGGAGGTCGTCGAGGAATCGGTTGGCAATGCCGGCGCCACGGTGATGGGCAGGCGTATGTTCAGCGGCGGGAAGGGCCCGTGGGAGGACGATCCAAATTCAGATGCGTGGTGGGGAGACGAACCTCCCTTCCACCACCCGGTGTTCGTCCTCACCCACCACGCCCGCGAGCCGGTGACCAAGCAGGGAGGAACGACGTTCACCTTCGTCACCGACGGGATCGAGTCCGCCCTCGAGCAGGCGCGCCCGGCCGCGGGCGACAAGAACGTGGCGGTAAGCGGTGGCGCGAACGTCGCGCAGCAGTACCTGAA
>Ga0190275_10004471_pt1 | contig 10046 bp, 9 predicted proteins | sample Popmic550T_FD_133745 | JGI IMG/M metagenome (GOLD analysis project Ga0190275, IMG submission 133745) | Populus adjacent soil microbial communities from riparian zone of Yellowstone River, Montana, USA - 550 T | ecosystem: Environmental > Terrestrial > Soil > Riparian zone > Trees stand | place...
ACCTGGGCGTCCCGGTGCACGCCGAGTTCACCTGCCCCGACGCCCGGACGGTGACCATGCGCATCGTCGACGGCGAGGGCACCGGATCGGTGGTCGAGACCCACGCCACGTCGCTGCGGCCGGGCCCGGACGGCCTGCCGCGCACCGCGGTGATCGAGGAGGTGGTCGCCCACTCGGAGCGCCCGGGCTTCCGGCACGTCAACCGGGTGGCCGCGGCGGTGCGGCCACTGGTGGCGACGGCGGCGAAGCGGTTGTGGCGCGACGACATCGCCTACGCCGAGCGCCGCTACGCGCTGCGCGCCGCCCGCCCCTAGATCCGCAGGCCTGCCGGCGGCGTCTCCAGCTCGGCGAGCGCCGGCGGGATCGGCGCGAACTCCGGCTCCGGGGCACGGCGGCCGAGGACGGTGTGCACGATGTCCTGCTGCCAGCCGCCCACCGTCTGGCACCGCACGTCGACGAACCCGGCGTCGCGCAGCCGCTGCGCCAGCCGCTTCACCCCGTCGAATTGCAGCACGCTGCGCCACAGGTAGCGGTAGAGCCCGCTCGAGCCGGTGCGCAGGCGGCCCATCGGGATGATGATCGTCCAGCACACGAACGTCCACACCCGCCTGCTGCGGGCCGAGTCGCGCACCGAGTAGTCGTGCACGGCCAGCGGGGCGCCGGGCTTGAGGAAGTTGTGGAACGAACGCAGCGCGATGTCCGGCGCGGGCAGGTTGCGCAGCAGGTACGCGGCCAGGATCCCGTCGAACGAGCCCGTCACGCCGGCCGCGGCCAGGTTCATCGCGTTGCCGTGCAAGAAGGTCACGGTGTCCGGCCAGCTCTTCGCCCGCGCCGCGTTCAGCATCTCCACGGACGCGTCGACGGCGATGATCTCGGCCTCCGGCGCGACCTCCAGCAACGCCGCGGTGGACGCCCCCGTGCCACAGCCCAGGTCCAGCAGGCGCAAGCCTCGCCCGCCCTCCGGCAGGCCCATGCGCTGGGCCGAGAGCCGTAGGTGGTCGTGGTAGCCGGGGTTCGAGCCGACCAGACGGTCGTAGCTCGCGGCATGGTCGTCGAAGGCGCGCGGTACGGAACGGGTGTCGATCCGGCCGGTTCCAGATGCGGTCACGGCTGCGCATCCTCCCCCATCCGGGTACCGCTCGCGCGCAGGCGGCTCAGCGTGCCGCGATCACGCCGAGGTCTCGCCCGCCGCCCCCGGGCCCATCGCCAGCTTGGCCAGCAGCTCGCGGGCCTTCTCGGCGTTGCGCGGCTGGCAGAGCACGTCGTAGCGGCCGGCGACCATCTGGCTCGCCGAGGTGAAGTCGCGCCGCCCTCGGGTGGCGCCGTAACCGACCGCGGCGAACACGACGCCGAACAGCACACCGCTGATGAGACCGACCAGGATCGGGCCGAACGTGTTCGTACCGGAGCTGAACAGGCCCAGCAGCAGCCCGACGAACAGACCGAACCAAGCACCCGACGCGGCGCCGGAGAGCAGCACGCGGCCCCAGGTGAGCCGGCCGATCACCCGCTCGACGAGCATGAGGTCGACCCCGACGATCGTGACGTCGGCGACCGGGAAGTCGCGGTCGGCGAGAAAGTCGACGGCGCGCTGCGCCTCGACGTAGGTGGCGTACGAACCGACCGGCCAGCCGGTGGGCGGGGTCGGTGTGTTGGGCAGCCCAGGCGCAGTGCGTGCAGGACCACCGAACGGTGTGCTCAACGGGGGGCCTCCTGTCGCCGGTGCCGGGGTGTACCCCAGGCACCTATTCTGTCAACGCCCTGACATCGCAGGACGTGCCCACCCCCGTTGAGATCACACCCGTACCGAACCGTGACCGGCACCCGCGCCGGCGAGCAGGGGCGCCCTCAGCGCTGACGGTACTCCCGCAGCAGCCCGCGCGAGATGATCGTCTTCTGGATCTCCGACGTCCCCTCGCCGATCAGCAGGAACGGCGCCTCCCGCATCAGCCGCTCGATCTCGTACTCCTTCGAGTAGCCGTACCCGCCGTGGATGCGGAACGAGTCCTGCGTGACCTCGACGCAGTACTCGCTGGCCAGCAGCTTCGCCATGCCCGCCTCGACGTCGTTGCGCGTGCCGGCGTCCTTGAGCCGGGCCGCGTTCACCATCATCAGGTGCGCCGCCTCGACCTTGGTGGCCATCTCGGCCAGCTTGAACGCGACGGCCTGGTGCTCGGCGATCGCCTTGCCGAACGTCTTGCGCTGCTGGGCGTACTCCGCGGCCAGCTCGAAGGCGCGGATCGAGATCCCGCACGCCCGCGCCGCGACGTTCACCCGGCCGACCTCGACGCCGTCCATCATCTGCGCGAACCCGGCGCCGCGCTTCCCGCCGAGGATCTGCTCGCCGCCGATGCGGTAGCCGTCGAACACCATCTCGGTGGTGTCGACGCCCTTGTAGCCCATCTTGTCGATCTTCCCGGGCACCACGAGCCCGGGCGCGACCTCGCCGTAGCCGGTGGGCTTCTCCACCAGGAAGCAGGTGAGGTTCTGGTGCGGCTTCGGCGAGCCCTCGTCGGTCTTGACGAGCACGGCCGTCAGGTTCGAGGTGCCGCCGTTCGTCAGCCACATCTTGGCGCCGTCGATCCGGTACCCGTCGCCGTCCGCGACGGCCTTGGTCTTGATCGCCACGACGTCGCTGCCGAGGTCCGGCTCGGACATCGAGAACGATCCGCGGACCTCGCCCTCGGCCATCTTCGGCAGGTACTTCTGCTTCTGCTCGGGGGTGCCGTGCTGGGTGAGCATGTACGCCACGATGAAGTGGGTGTTGATGACGCCGGAGACGCTCATCCATCCGCGCGCGATCTGCTCGACGACCAGGGCGTAGGTCAGCAGCGACTCACCGAGCCCGCCGTACTCCTCCGGGATCGTGAGGCCGAATAGCCCCATCTCCTTCATGCCGTCGACGATGTCCTGCGGGTACTCGTCGGCATGCTCCAGCGCGTTCGCGTGCGGAATGATCTCCTTGTCCACGAACGTCTTGACCGTGGAGAGGATCTCCTGCTGGATCTCGGTGAGACCGGCGGTTTGGGCGAGGCGGGCCATCATTCCTCCTGGCAGGCGTCACAGGCCGCCGGGGATGCTTCCGCACGACCGGCGCTGGGGTGCTGCTTGGAGTATCACCCGCGTGGCATACCTAGCGCGCGACCTGTGAACGGCCTCACCCCCGCACAAGGTGGACGGTGTGCACGGCCCGGGTGTCAGCTCTCCGGCGCGGTCCAGACGTCCGTGCGCTGCATGCCCGCCGCGCGGCCCTTGCCCGAGATCACCAGCGCCATCTTGCGCGACGCCTCGTCGATCATCTCGTCACCGATCATCGCCGCGCCGCGCTTCCCGCCGGCCTCGGAGGTGGCGTACGCGTACGCGTCGAGGATGTTCTCCGCGTGGTCGAAGTCGCCCTGCGTCGGGGAGTACACCTCGTTCGCCGCGTCGATCTGGCCGGGGTGCAGCACCCACTTGCCGTCGAAGCCCAGCGCCGCCGACCGCCCCGCCACCCGGCGGAACCCGTCGACGTCCTTGATCTGCAGGTAGGGCCCATCGATCGCCTGCTTGTCGTGCGCGCGGGCAGCCATGAGGATGCTCATGAGGATGTGGTGGTAGGCGTCGCCGACGTCGTAGCCGGGCGGCTGTTCCCCCACCACCAGCGACTTCATGTTGATCGACGCCATGAAGTCGGCCGGACCGAAGATGATCGTCTCCACGCGCGGGGACGCGGTGGCGATCGCGTTGACGTTCGTCAGGCCCAGCGCGTTCTCGATCTGCGCCTCGATCCCGATCTTCCCGACCTCGTAGCCCATGGTCTTCTCGATCTGGGTGAGCAGCAGATCCAGCGCGACGACCTGCTGGGGCGTCTGGACCTTGGGCAGCATGATCGCGTCGAGGTTCGCACCGGCGCCTTCGACGACCTCGGTGACGTCGCGGTAGGTCCACTCGGTGGTCCAGTCGTTGACGCGCACCACGCGGAGCCGGTCGCCCCAGCCGCCCTCGTTCAGCGCGGCCACGATCGTCTTGCGGGCGCCGGGTTTGGCCAGTGGGGCGCACGCGTCCTCGAGGTCGAGGAAGACCTGGTCGGCGGGCAGGGTCCGGGCCTTGTCGATGAACTTCTGGCTGGACCCCGGTACCGCCAGGCAGGACCGGCGGGCACGGGTGACGGCGGTGCTCACGGCAACTCCTCGTCGGTGAGGGAACTGGGGTCGGCGCGGGTCCGACGATGCTGACACGGCGGCCGGAGGCACGACACCTCCCGTGACCCGCCTCTCACGCCCCACCGCCCGGCGGGTCACGCATCCGGCAGCGCCAGCAGTTCACCCTTTGCCACCATCCGCACCTCGCCCCGGACCGCGACCTCCACCGCGGCCCCGCCCACGACGCGCGCGTGCACCTCCAGCGTCGACGGCCGCCCCATCTCGACCCCCTGCGTGATCGACAGCACCGACCGGCCCTCCGGCAGCACTCCGCGCGCGGTGAGGTGGACGCCCAGCGCGACCGCCGCCGAGCCCGTCGCCGGGTCCTCGTGCACGCCCAGCTGCGGGCCGAACATCCGTAGGTGCGCCGTGCGGGCCGCCCGGTCGACGGCCACGACCGCGAGCCCCGTCTGCTCCGCGGTCGCCGCGGCGACCGCGGCGGCGTCCGGCACGGCCCGCGCCACGGCGTCCGGCCGAACCGGCAGGAAGGCGAACGGCACGCCGGCCGCCGCGATCCCGGCCGGCAGCGCGGCGTCGAGGTCGTCCGCGGTGAGCCCGACCGTCGCCGCCAACGCCGTCCCGTCCAGGTCCGGCCCCACCTCCGGCGCCCCACCCACCACCCGGGCCCCGGTCCGATCGACGTGCACGGGCAGCAGCCCCGCTCCGCACTCCTGGACGACGTCCCCGGCACGGATCATGTCGGCGAACGCCAGCGCCCACGCCGCCCCGATGCTCGGGTGTCCCGCGAACGGCAGCTCGCGGTTCGGGGTGAAGATCCGTAGCCGGTACGTCGCCCGCGAGGTGGTCGGCGGCAGGGTGAACGCGGTCTCCGACAGCCCGAACTCCGCAGCTATCGCCTGCATCTGCCCCGCGCTCAGGGTCCGCGCCCGGTGCACGACGGCGAGCGGATTGCCGGCGTACGCGCGGTCGGTGAAGACGTCGACGACGTCGAAGTGCAGCCCCATGGCCCTGTCCTACCGGACGACCGTTACCGGCGGGTGTCGGATCCGCGCGCCGGCGATCATCGCCGGTCGTCGTCGGCATTAGGCTGCCCGCGTGGCCCCCACGCGCGTCTTCGTCGCACGCATGGTGGGCCTCGCCGTCTTCGGCCCGGACGGCGAGCGGATCGGCAAGGTCCGCGACGCCGTGGTGTCCCTGCGGGTCGACGCCAACCCGCCGCGGGTGCTCGGCCTCGTCGTCGAACTCGCGACGCGGCGGCGGATCTTCGTGCCGATGCTGCGCGTCACCGGCGTCGACCCGGCGGCGATCACGCTCGCAACCGGGTCGGTGAGCCTGCGCCGCTTCACCCAGCGCCGGGGCGAGACTCTCGTCGTCGGCCAACTGCTCGACGCCCCGGTCCGGCTCGAGGACACCGGCGAGGAGGTGATCGTCGTCGACGCCGCGATCGAGCCCACGCGCACCCGCGACTGGGTCGTCGGCCGGCTTGCCGTGCGGCCGCGACGGAGCCGGTTGACCCGCCGGTACGAGGTGCGCGTGGTGTCGTGGCGGGCGGTGACCGGCCTGACCCTGACCGACCGGCAGGGGACCGAAGGGCTGCTCGCCGTCTTCGAGACGATGCGGGCGGCCGACGTCGCCAGCACGCTGACCGCGCTGCCGGAGAAGCGCCGCCACGAGGTCGTCGACGCGCTGGACGACGAGCGGCTCGCCGACGTGTTCGAGGAGCTCTCCGAGACCGACCAGCGCGCCCTGCTGTCGCACCTGAGCCGGGACCGCGCCGCCGACGTGCTGGAGGCCATGGCCCCCGACGACGCGGCAGACCTGCTCGCCGAGCTTCCCGACGCCGAGTCCAGCGTGCTGCTGGAGCTGATGGAGCCCGAGGAGTCCGAACCGGTTCGGCGGCTGCTGGCCTACTCCTCCGACACCGCCGGCGGCCTGATGACGCCCGAGCCGGTCATCCTGCGGCACGACGCGACGGTCGCCGAGGCGCTGGCCCGCATCCGCAACCCGGACATCCCGCCCGCCCTGGCGAGCATGGTGTTCGTCTGCCGGCCGCCGACCGAGACGCCGACCGGGCGTTACCTCGGCTGTGCGCACGCCCAGCGCCTGCTGCGCGAGGCCCCGTTCATGCTGGTCGCGGGCGTGCTCGACAGCGAGCTGGAGACGCTGGCCCCGGACGAGACGCTCACCGGGATCGCCCGCTACTTCGCGGCCTACAACCTTGTGGCCGGCCCGGTCGTCGACACCGCGGGGCACCTGCTGGGCGCGGTGACCGTCGACGACGTGCTCGACCACCTGCTGCCCGCCAACTGGCGCGACCGCTTCGCCGACGAGCACGACAACCCCGCGGACCGGGCGACGGAGCGGATGGAAGCAACGGAGGCCGCCGATGCCTGAGGTACCGGCGAGCCGGCGCCTCGACCAACCCCGGCTGGGCCGCCGCCGGATCGAGGTCGACCCCGACCGCTTCGCGCGCATCTCCGAACGGGTGGCGCGGTTCCTCGGCACCGGCCGCTACCTGGTGATCCAGACCGTTCTCGTGATCGTGTGGATCACGCTCAACCTGCTCCTGGTGGGGGTGTACCAGTGGGACCCCTACCCGTTCATCCTGCTCAACCTGGCCTTCTCCACCCAGGCCGCCTACGCCGCCCCGCTGATCCTGCTCGCGCAGAACCGGCAGGACGACCGGGACCGGGTGTCGCTGGACGAGGACCGCAGCCGCGCCGAGCGCACCAAGGCCGACACCGAGTACCTGGCCCGCGAGCTGGCCGCGCTGCGGCTGGCGCTGGGCGAGGTGGCGACCCGCGACTACCTGCGCGGTGAGCTGGACCGCATCTCCGAGCGGCTCGACGAGCTGGCGTCGCGCGCGCAGGTCAAGAGCGGCCGCAAGCGCACGTAGCATGGCATGGTGACCACCGGAACGAACCCCACCGGCACGATCGAGCAGGCCGTGCACGCCGCGCTGGCGACCGTCGACGACCCCGAGATCCACCGCCCGATCACCGAGCTCGGGATGGTGAAGAGCGTCGTGGTGGTCGACGGCGTGGCCGACATCGGCGTGTACCTGACGGTCGCCGGCTGCCCGATGCGGGAGACGATCACCACCCGGGTCACCGACGCCGTCTCGCGCGTGCCCGGGGTCAGCTCCGTTCGCGTCGAGCTCGACGTCATGAGCGATCAGCAGCGCGCCGACATGCGCAAGAACCTGCGCGGCGGCGCCCCCGAGGCCGTCATCCCGTTCGCCCAGCCCGGGTCGTTGACGCGGGTGTACTGCGTGGCGTCGGGCAAGGGCGGCGTCGGCAAGTCGTCGGTCACGGTGAACCTGGCGGCGGCGCTCGCGGCGCGCGGCCTGTCCGTCGGTGTGGTCGACGCCGACATCTACGGCCACTCGGTGCCGCGGATGCTGGGGGTCACCGCACGTCCCACCCGGGTCGACGACATGATCATGCCGCCGCAGGCGCACGGGCTGAAGGTCATCTCGATCGGGATGTTCACGGCGGGCAACGACGCGGTGGTCTGGCGGGGCCCGATGCTGCACCGCGCGCTGCAGCAGTTCCTCGCCGACGTGTACTGGGGCGACCTGGACGTGCTGCTGCTCGACCTGCCCCCGGGCACCGGCGACATCGCGATCTCCACGGCCCAGCTGCTGCCGAGTGCCGAGCTGCTGGTGGTCACCACGCCCCAGCAGGCCGCGGCCGAGGTGGCCGAGCGGGCGGGCTCGATCGCCGTGCAGACCCGCCAGCGGGTGGCCGGCGTCGTGGAGAACATGTCGTGGATGGAGCTGCCCGACGGCTCGCGCGTCGACGTCTTCGGCACCGGTGGCGGTCAGACCGTGGCCGACTCGCTGACCCGGCTCCTCGGCGCGAAGGTGCCGTTGCTCGGGCAGATCCCGCTGGAGACGCGGGTGCGCGAGAGCGGCGACGTGGGGATGCCGGTGGTGCTCACCGACCCCGGGTCACCCGCCGCGACCGCCCTGCTGGCCGTGGCCGAGAAGCTCGCGGTGCGCTCCCGGGGGCTGGCCGGCATGTCACTAGGCCTCTCCCCGGTTCGACGCTGAGCTTGCGATCGGGTCCCGGTCCCGGGGCCGTCGTGCGGGTGGGCGCTAGTTTGCGCCCATGAGCAGCCTCGGGGTCACCACCGCGGTGCGCGAACGGGTCGAGGCGGTCCGGGTCGGCCCGGGGCGCGCGGTCACCGCCCCGCCGCCCTGCCCACCCGGGATGCGCCGGCACCTGCCCTACACGCTGCCCGGGCTGTGGTTCGCCCTGCTGTTCACCTGCCTGTCGTTCACCCCGTCGCTGCTGCCGCGCAGTGGGCTCGTGCAGGGCCTGGTGTGCGGGATCAACGCCGCCATCGGCTACGGGCTCGGGGTGTTCGCGGCGGCCGCGTGGCGCGCCGTTGCCGACCGGGACGCCCGCACACCGCGCCAGGCGTCGTGGCCGCTGCTGGCTGTCGCGGCCGCCGTCAGCCTGCCTGTCGCGCTCGTCCTGGGCCGCTACTGGCAGGACCGCATCCGCGAACTCATGGGCGTCGCGACGGACCCACCCGCGTCGTCGCTGCTGTTGCTGCCGGTGGCCGCCGTTGTCCCGTTCGTGGCGCTCGTCGCCGCCGCGCGCGGCCTGCGCTGGCTCTACCGGCACCTCGACCGCCGGCTGCGGCGCTGGATCGGCCCCCGCGCGGCGGACGTGCTGACCGGCGCGGTGATCGTCATCGGCACGGTGCTGGTGGTCAACGGCGTGCTCGTCGACGGCGCGGTGCGGGTCGCGGACCGCGTGTTCTCGCTGCAGAACCAGAACACCGATCCGGGCGTGACGCCGCCCACCTCGGACCTGCGCTCCGGCGCCCCGGGCTCGCTCGTGACCTGGGACTCGCTGGGCCGCTACGGCCGATCGTTCGTCGCGGGCGGACCGTCGGTGACCGAGATCGGGCAGGTCGCGGGCGGCACCGCGCAGACCCCGATCCGCACCTACGCCGGCCTCGACTCGGCCGGAGGTGTCGAGGAACGGGCCCGCCTGGCCGTCGACGACCTCGAACGGGCCGGCGGGTTCTCCCGCTCGGTGCTGGTGGTCGCCACCACCACCGGCTCCGGGTGGATCGACCCGGCCTCACCGGACACGCTGGAGTACCTGACCGGGGGCGACACCGCGACCGTGACGATGCAGTACTCCTACCTGCCGTCGTGGCTGTCGTACCTGGTGGACCAGGACCGCGCACGCGACGCCGGCCGGGAACTGTTCGACGCCGTCTACGCCCGCTGGTCGGAGCTTGCGCCGGACGCCCGTCCGCGCTTGTTCGTCAGCGGGGAGAGCCTCGGTTCGTTCGGCGCGGAGGCCGCGTTCAGCGGGGAGTTCGACCTGAGCAACCGGACGTCCGGGGCGCTGATGGCCGGCCCGCCGAACTTCAACGAGCTCTACCGCAGCTTCGTCGACGAGCGCGATGCCGGAAGCAGGGAGGTCGACCCGGTCTTCCGCGCGGGCCGCACGGTCCGGTTCCTCACCGGCCCGGGCGAGCCCGTGCCGCCGGTAGGGAGCCCCTGGACCGGCTCGCACGTGCTGTACATGCAGCACCCCTCGGACCCGGTGGTGTGGTGGAACACCGACCTGATCCTCGTCCGGCCCGACTGGCTGGAGGAGCCGCGCGGGCGCGACGTCGTCGACGCGGTGCGCTGGATCCCGTTCGTGACGTTCTGGCAGGTGACCTTCGACCTGCCGTTCGCGCTCGACGTGCCCGCCGGGCACGGGCACAGCTACTCGCGCGAGTACGTCGACGGGTGGATGGCGGTGCTGGGGCCGGACGGCACGGGCACCGGCGAGTGGGATGCGGGCCGGACCGAGCAGCTCCGCGACGTGATCGCGCCCGGGTAGCGCGGCCACCGCCCTACGTGGCGTCGGGGTCGATCGGGGGGCGTTC
>Ga0190275_10004472_pt1 | contig 10041 bp, 9 predicted proteins | sample Popmic550T_FD_133745 | JGI IMG/M metagenome (GOLD analysis project Ga0190275, IMG submission 133745) | Populus adjacent soil microbial communities from riparian zone of Yellowstone River, Montana, USA - 550 T | ecosystem: Environmental > Terrestrial > Soil > Riparian zone > Trees stand | place...
CCGTCGACGCGCGCACTTCCTGGATGGCCAGGATGTCGACGTTGCGTTCCTCCAGCCAGGAGCCCATGCCCTTGCGGTAGGCCGCGCGTACGCCGTTCGTGTTGATGGTTGCGATCCGCAGCGAAGATGCAGGAGAGGGTGTCGAAGACGGCATACGACAATCCTAGTTTGGGCCCCGGACACGGATTGGTGGCGGCCGTAGCGCGGGCGCCCGCGCTGGCAGCCGCACCCCCATTTCGGGGCGCAAACCCGAGATGAGCCAAGCTCACCTCTTGCGACAAAACTCGAGCATCTGTCAGGATGCCAGAGCCGACCCACTCGAGCCGGCGAAATCCATACCCGAACACGGATGTATCAGATGACGTCACCGGCACGCGGTTCGCGCGGGAGTATCCCCGCATCCGCTGGTCGTGCGGTTCCCGCAGATGTCCTGCTCGTCGCGGTGTTCGCCTGTGCGCTTGCACTGTCGAGCGCAGCCTATGCCGTTCCTGCAGGAGCGGCTACGAGGGATCAGTTCCTCACGGCGCCCGGTACGGTACGGATCCCCAAGCAGCCGGCGGCATCGCAACCCGAGGCGGTGCCGTCGGCTACCTCTCCGTCGGACGAGACACCCGTCCCGCCGGCACACTTCGACGTGGGGTGGCTGCTTCCCCTCGGGGGTGGACTCGCCGGATTGGCGGCGCTGTCCGTGCTGATGGTGGCACGGAGTCAGAAGAACAGCGACGACGACTGAGCACGAACCGTGACGGCGGCAACCCAGCACAAGCGGAAACGCCCGGACGCGATGAAGCGTCCGGGCGTTTCCCAAGCCTGTTGGCCGGGCTGGTGAGAGCCGTTCCTAGAACTTGCCGGTGAGCATCGCCTGCTTGACCTCGGCGATCGCCTGGGTGACCTGGATGCCTCGGGGACACGCCTCGGTGCAGTTGAAGGTCGTGCGGCACCGCCACACACCCTCACGGTCGTTCAGGATGTCGAGGCGCACCTGCGAGTTGTCGTCTCGGGAATCGAAGATGAACCGGTGCGCATTGACGATAGCGGCAGGCCCGAAGTACTGTCCGTCGGTCCAGAACACAGGGCAGCTCGAGGTGCACGCGGCGCACAGGATGCACTTCGTGGTGTCGTCGAAGCGCTCGCGCTCGGCGACAGTCTGGACGCGCTCGCGCCCGTCCTTTGGTGCGCTCGACGCCACGAGGAACGGCTGGATCTCCTTGTAGGAGTCGAAGAAGGGCTCCATGTCGACGATCAGGTCCTTCTCCAGCGGCAGGCCCTTGATGGCTTCCACGTAGACGGGCTTGGTGATGTCGAGGTCCTTGATGAGCGTTTTGCAGGCCAGGCGGTTGCGGCCGTTGATGCGCATGGCATCCGAGCCGCATACGCCGTGCGCACAGGAGCGGCGGAAACTCAGCGAGCCGTCTTGCTCCCACTTGATCTTGTGCAGGGCGTCGAGGATGCGGTCCGTCGCGTACATTTCGACGTCGAAGTCCTGCCAGCGGGGCTCGTCGTCCTGGTCGGGGTCGAACCGGCGGATGATGAGCGTGACGGTGAAGGACTGGATCTCTTCGACCGACGCAGCAGGTGCTTCGGTCTTGTCCACTGTTGCGGTGCTCACGTTAGTACTTCCTCTCCATCGGCTGGTAGCGCGTGATGACGACGGGCTTCCAGTCCAACGCAATGTGATCGGACGCGTCCGCGGAGAGCGGATCGCCGGTCAGGTACGCCATTGTGTGCTTCAGGTAATTCTCGTCGTCTCGCGTCGGGTAGTCGTCTCGCATGTGACCACCGCGGCTTTCCTTGCGATTACGTGCGGAGAAGACGACGACCTCCGCCAGGTCGAGCAGGAAGCCCAGTTCGACTGCTTCGAGGAGGTCGGTGTTGAACCGCTTACCCTTGTCCTGCACGCCGATGTTCTTGTAGCGCAGGCGGAGCTGGTGAATGGTTTCGGTCACTTCGGCGAGTGTCTCGTCGGTGCGGAACACCTGCGCCTTCATGTCCATCATGTCCTGCAGCTCCTTGCGGATGGCGGCGATCCGCTCGGTTCCGGTGGAGGTGCGGATGCCTTCCAGCATCGCCCGGATCGGACCAGCAGGGTCTGCGGGCAGCGGAACCATCGTCGCGGTCTTGACGAATTCGACGGCGTTGATGCCCGCGCGCTTGCCGAACACGTTGATGTCGAGAAGCGAGTTCGTGCCGAGCCGGTTGGAACCGTGGACGGAGACACAAGCGCACTCTCCGGCTGCGTACAGCCCGGGAACAACCGTCACGTTATCCCTGAGGACTTCGGCGTGGACATTCGTCGGGATGCCACCCATCGCGTAGTGCGCGGTCGGCATGACCGGCACAGGCTGGGTGACCGGGTCGACGCCCAGGTAGGTGCGGGCGAACTCGGTGATGTCGGGAAGCTTGGTTTCGAGGACTTCGGCACCGAGGTGGGTGCAGTCGAGGTAGACGTAGTCCTTGTTCGGGCCCGCGCCTCGACCCTCGGCGACCTCTTTCACCATGCACCGCGCGACGATGTCGCGGGGCGCTAAGTCCTTGATGGTCGGCGCGTAACGTTCCATGAACCGTTCACCGCTGGCGTTCCTGAGGATGGCACCCTCGCCCCGCGCGCCCTCGGTGAGGAGGATGCCGAGACCAGCCAGGCCGGTCGGGTGGAACTGGAAGAACTCCATGTCCTCCAGTGGCAGCCCCTTCCGCCAGATGATCCCCACGCCGTCGCCGGTCAGGGTATGCGCGTTCGAGGTGGTCTTGAAGATTTTTCCGAAACCGCCCGTTGCGAAGATGAACGCCTTCGCCTGGAACACGTGCAGTTCGCCGCTGGAAAGGTCGTACGCGACGACGCCGGACGGCTGGTTCACGCCGTCAACCTCGGTCATGATGAGGTCGAGAACGTAGAACTCGTTGAAGAAGTTGATCCCGGCCTTGACGCAGTTCTGGTACAGGGTCTGCAGGATCATGTGGCCGGTGCGGTCCGCGGCGTAGCAGGCCCGGCGAACCGGGCTCTTGCCGTGGTCCCTGGTGTGCCCGCCGAAGCGGCGCTGGTCGATCTTTCCCTCCGGCGTCCGGTTGAACGGCAGGCCCATGTTCTCGAGGTCGATGACCGCATCGATGGCTTCTTTCGCCAGGATCTCCGCCGCGTCCTGGTCGACGAGGTAGTCGCCGCCCTTGACCGTGTCGAAGGTGTGCCACTCCCAGTTGTCTTCCTCAACGTTCGCGAGCGCCGCCGCCATGCCGCCCTGGGCAGCCCCGGTGTGCGACCTGGTCGGGTAGAGCTTGGAGATCACCGCTGTGGATGCGTTGGGTCCCGCCTCGATGGCTGCCCGCATACCGGCGCCTCCCGCGCCCACGATGACGATATCGAATTGGTGGTAGTGAACCCCGTCGATGACGGTGGACTCAGTGGGCGCGGTCGCACGTGCATCCGTACTCATGTGGGTTTTAGCAGCTCCTAGTTGGCCGTGCAGATCGAGGGAAGCAGGTCGGCGGGCGAACCGGCCGGGCAGGGGTCGAACGTGAAGACGACCAGGGTGCCGAGGATGATCAGGATCACGACTGCGCCGAGGATCGCGGACTTCAGGATGCCGCGGGTGAGGGGCTGCATGGCGTAGTCGTTGACCAGCGTGCGCATGCCGTTGCCGCCGTGGATGAGGGCGAGCCAGAGCATGAGGACGTCCCACCACTGCCAGAACGGGTTGGTCAGCTTGCCTGCGACGAAGGCGAAGTCGAGGGCGCTGACGCCGTCGCCAACAAGCAGGTTCACGAAGAGGTGGCCGAAGATGAGCACGACCAGCAGGACGCCGGACACACGCATGTAGACCCAGCCCCACTTCTCCCAGTTGACCCCGCGCTTCTGGGGGTTCCGTGTGTAGGGACTGCGAGGGGCGTCGATAGTGGTTGCCATGTCTGTTCCCCTCCTAGTGGCTGAAGACGTTGATCAGGTGGCGCGGGACGAATGCCAGCATGGTGAGCACCCACAGCGCGATGACGACGTAGAACATCGCCTTCTGGTACTTGGCGTTCCAGAAATCCATGAGGATGACGCGCAGGCCGTTGAAGGCGTGGAACACGATCGCGCCGACCAGGGCGACCTCCCCGAGCCCCATGATGGGTGTCTGGTAGGTGGCGATGACCGTGTTGTATGCCTCGGGGCTCACGCGGACCAGCGCGGTGTCGAGGATGTGCACCAGGAGGAAGAAGAAGATCGCAACGCCGGTGATCCGGTGAAGAACCCAGGACCACATGCCTTCCCGTCCCCGGTACAGTGTGCCCGCGGGGCGCCTGGATGTGGTCCGCTGCTGGTATGTCAGGGTACCTGCCTTCGGATCTGGCATGAACAACCCTCCTTGGCTGAATCGTGGCCCCGAAGAACGGACCGTCATAGCTCCAAAGAGCTCCTGCGACCAGTCTAGTTTGAGTGTCTGCCAATCTCTGGTTAGGGCTACCTAAGCGAAGCGGTGACGTCCTGCGTGGAAGCAGTGACGCGATGACCGGCTCCCAGTAGTCTGGCAGGATGCCTACGACCAACGATCCTCTTGAGCGCTTCTATAGCGTCATTCCGGCCGGCGGGATTGGATCAAGGCTCTGGCCGCTCTCCCGTGCCGACGCTCCGAAGTTCCTGCACGACCTGACCGGCTCTGGCCAAACACTCCTGCGGGACACCTGGGACCGACTTGCACCCCTCTCGGGCGACCAACGCATCATGGTCGTCACCGGACGCGCTCACCGCGCAGCCGTCGAGGAGCAACTCCCTGAACTGGCTGACCACAATGTGGTCCTCGAGAGCGAGCCGAAAGAGTCCTCCGCTGCCATCGGCCTTGCCGCCGCGATCCTCAACAAGCGCGAACCCGGCGTGATCGTCGGCTCGTTCGCCGCCGACCACGTGATCAAGAGCGAGCCGCTGTTCCACTCCGCCGTTGTCGAAGCCGTGCACGCAGCGGATGCCGGCTACATCGTCACGATCGGGATCCAGCCGACGGAACCGGCGATCGGATTCGGGTACATCAAGTGCGCGGGTCCGCTTCCCATCGAGGGCGCTCCGAGCGCCTTATCGGTCAACTCGTTCGTGGAGAAGCCGACCCTTCCGGTCGCCAAGCGCTACCTCTCCAACCCAGGAAGCTACCTCTGGAACGCTGGGATGTTCATCGCGCGTGCCGACCGGCTGCTGGACGCGATCGGCGAGTCGCAGCCCGAGCTTCTCGCCGGCCTCCTCGAACTCGCCGAAGCCTGGGACACCCCGGCACGCGGCGCTGTCGTCGACCAGGTGTGGCCGCGGCTGAAGAAGATCGCGATCGACTACTCCGTCGCTGAGCCGGCAGCCGCCGCAGGCAAGCTCGTCGTCATTCCTGGCCAGTTCGACTGGGATGACGTGGGGGACTTCGCATCCATAGCCAAGCTGCACGCCGGCGGACGCAAGCGTGACCTCGCCATCCTCGGCGAGGGCGCCCGCGTTCTCGCGGACTCGTCCAGCGGAATCGTGGTCAGCCACACTGGCCGCATGATCGCCCTCGTTGGGGTTGAAGACATCGTCGTTGTGGATACGCCGGATGCCCTCCTGGTCACCACGAGCGCCAACGCGCAGAAGGTGAAAGCGGTTGTCGACGCGTTGAAACTGTCCGGCTCGAGCGACGTTCTCTAGAATCGCACGTAGACCACCCAATTCCTGCACCACATTTCCTTCAGCACTAAGGGGCCCTAAGATGTCACGCCGTCGTTTCGTTACCCAGGGCATCGCCCTCGCCGCATCCGTCGCGCTGCTCGCCGGCTGCGCACCAGCGCCCACCGACGAGGGCGACGGCGACGGCGGCAACGCTGGAAGCAGTGACTACTGCGCCCGGATGGTCACCAACTCCGGCGGACTGGAGGACCGTTCCTTCAACCAGTCCAGCTGGGAAGGACTCCAGCAGGCGGAGGCCGAGTTCGGAATCGACGTCGACGCCATCGTCTCCAACACCGAGGCCGACCTCGCCCCGAACGTGACCAGCGCAGTGGAGACCGGCTGCGAGTTCATCCTCACGGTCGGCTACCAGCTCGCTGACGCCACCATCGAGGAGGCAGAAGCGAACCCGGACGTACATTTCGCGATCGTCGACGAGCAGGTGGAGGGCGAGAACATCAAGCCCATCGTCTTCGACACGGCACAGGCCTCGTTCCTGGCTGGTTACCTCGCTGCCGGCGTGAGCAAGACCGGCAAGGTGGCAACCTTCGGCGGCGGCAACCAGCCCCCGGTGACGCTGTTCATGGACGGTTTCGTCGATGGTGTTGCGCATTACAACGAGGTTCACGCGGCCGCGGTGCAGGTACTCGGCTGGGACAAGGCCGCCCAGGACGGCACGTTCACCGGTGACTTCGAAGACATCAGCAAGGGCAAGACCTACACGCAGGCGTTCATCGACCAGGGTGCCGACGTCATCCTTCCCGTCGCAGGCCAGGTCGGCGAAGGCACGGCGTCGGCCGCGCTGGAGAACGGAAACGTCTCCGTCATCTGGGTCGACAACGACGGCTACGAAACCCTGCCCGCCGAGTACCGGCCGGTCCTGCTCACGAGCGTGCTGAAGAACATGCAGGACGCGGTTGTGGAGATCGTCGGAGATGACATCGACGGCGATTTCGATTCGAGCCCATTCATCGGGACGCTCGAGAACGGCGGCGTTGAAATCGCCCCGTACCACGATCTGGCGTCGCAGGTTCCCGCCGAACTGCAGGCAGAGATTGACGCGCTGCGTGAAGAAATCATCGCCGGTACCGTCGAGGTGTCATCTCCGTCCACCCCGAAGTAGCCACCTGTTGATTTTTCGTGCTGGCCCGGCCCGAAAACCATGCCGCTGGTTCGGCAGGGGATAGCCCGAAAAGTCGCGGCTTGATAACCATTCGGTTGTAGGACCAGTTTGCTCATCTGAGCACTGCAACATTCGGTAACGTGTAAAACACACAGCCCCTGCGAACAACGCCGGGCACCATTTTGGAGGTCACCTTTGACAATCACGACCCGTAAGGCCACGCTCGGCGGCCTGGCCACCCTGGGCGTCATTGCCCTGCTCGCCGGGTGTGCACCCGCTCCGACCGGCAATGGCGCCGGTGCAGGTGGCGACGCCGCACCCGACTTCCTTCCGTGCATCGTCTCGGACTTCGGCGGATTCGACGACAAGTCGTTCAACCAGTCCAGCTTCGAGGGCATCTCCCAGGCAGCCGAAGAAATCGGTGTCGAGTTCAAGCAGGCAGAGTCGAAGTCTGAAGACCAGTACGCCAGCAATGTTTCGAGCATGGTCGACCAGGGATGCGATTTCATCCTCACCGTCGGTTTCGCGCTGGCCAACGCAACACGTGACGCCGCACAGGAGAACCCTGACGTCAACTTCGCGCTCATCGACTCGGCCCTGTCGAACGATGACTTCAGCCCGTTGACCCTCGACAACGTCAAGCCGGTCCTGTATGACACGGCGCAGGCCGCGTTCCTCGCCGGGTACCTTGCTGCTGGCACGAGCAAGACGGGCGTCGTCGGCACCTACGGTGGACTGCAGTTCCCGTCCGTCACCATCTTCATGGATGGTTTCGCTGATGGCGTTGCGTTCTACAACGAGCAGAAGGGCGCGGCTGTCAAGGTCGTCGGCTGGGACAAGGCGTCGCAGACCGGAGTGTTCGCCGGCAGCTTCGACGACATCGCCCAGGGCAAGACGCTGAGCGAGAACCTGATCGACCAGGGCGCGGACATCATCCTCCCCGTAGCCGGTCCGCTGTTCCAGGGGACCGCCCAGGCCATCCAGGACTCGGGCAAGGACATCGCCATCATCGGCGTCGACAGCGACCTGTTCGAGACCACGCCTGAGTTCAAGGACCTGTACCTGACTTCGGTTCTGAAGCAGATGACGGATGCGACGAACCAGATCATCGTCGACGCGTCGGAGGGTGACTTCTCCTCTGAGCCGTACATCGGAACGCTGGAGAACAAGGGCGTCGACATTGCCCCGCTGCACGAGTGGGAGTCCAAGGTCGACCCCGCGCTGCTCGAAGAGATCGAGGCCATCAAGGCCGACATCATCTCGGGCGCGCTCACGGTTGAGTCACCCTCAACCCCGAAGTAACGCCCCTGAGAAGGCGCGGGGAGGTCAGCGGATGCTGGCCTCCCCGTTTCGTTGGCTGTCAGGCAGCTTTGCACCTCAACTCAAATAGAATCGACAACTATGAAGCTCGAACTCCGCGGCATCACGAAGAGATTCGGTGCACTCGTCGCCAACGACCACATCAACCTCACCATTGAGCCGGGGCAGATCCACGCTCTACTGGGCGAGAATGGCGCAGGCAAGTCAACGCTGATGAACGTGTTGTACGGCCTGTACCAGGCAGACGAAGGCCAGATCCTCCTGGATGACCAGGTGCAGCACTTCAGCGGGCCTGGGGATGCCATGGGCGCGGGTATCGGCATGGTCCACCAGCACTTCATGCTGATTCCGGTGTTCACCGTCGCCGAGAACGTGATGCTCGGTCATGAGGAGACGGTCATCGGCGGTCGCCTCGACCTGGCCGCTGCCCGTAAGCGGGTGCGCGAGATTTCCGACCGGTTCGGGTTCGACGTCGACCCCGATGCGCTCGTCGAGAACCTGCCCGTCGGTGTGCAGCAGCGCGTGGAGATCATCAAAGCCCTGTCGCGCAACGCGAAGGTGCTCGTCTTCGACGAACCGACCGCTGTCCTCACCCCGCAGGAAACCGACGAGCTGATGGCCATCATGCGCCAACTCAAGCAAAGCGGCACCTCCATCGTGTTCATCACCCACAAGCTGCGGGAGGTGCGGGAAGTCGCCGACCGCATCACCGTCATCCGGCTCGGCAAGGTCGTCGGCGAAGCGTCACCGACGGCGACCAACGAAGAGCTGGCGTCGCTGATGGTCGGCCGTGCCGTCGACCTCACCGTCGACAAGGGTCCGGCGCGTCCGGGCAAACCGGCGCTCGTCGTGAAAAACCTCACGGTGCTCGACCCGAGGGGCCAGGTGGTCGTCGACGACGTCAGCTTCAGTGTCGCCGAGGGAGAAATCCTCGCCATCGCCGGTGTCCAGGGCAACGGGCAGACTGAACTCACCGAAGCGTTGATGGGCCTCCAGCCCCGCGTCGTCGGCGAGATCAGCCTGGACGGAAAATCCCTGCGCGGCCATTCGGTGCGGAAAGTACTGGACGCCGGCGTCGGATTCGTGCCGGAGGACCGCACGGAAGACGGACTCGTCGGCGAGTTCACGATTGCCGAGAACCTGATGCTCGACCGGGCGGACAGGGAACCCTTCGTGCGCCGGTGGAACCTGCAGCTCGACTACCTGAACACGTTCGCTGCGGACAAGGTCAAGGAATTCGACGTCCGTTCGCAGGGAATCGACACCAAGGTGGGCCGGCTTTCCGGCGGAAACCAGCAGAAAGTTGTGCTGGCGAGGGAGCTCAGCCGGGATCTTCGGCTCTTCGTCGCCGCCCAGCCCACCCGCGGGCTTGACGTCGGGTCGATCGAATTCGTCCACGAGCGCATCGTCGCCACGCGTGACGCCGGAACCCCGGTCATCGTGATCTCAACCGAATTGGATGAAGTCGCAGCCCTGGCCGACCGGATCATGGTCATGTACCGGGGACGCATCGTCGGCATCGTTCCCGGCGACACCCCACGGGCCGAACTCGGCCTGATGATGGCCGGCGAAGCGCCAGCCAGAGAAGGAGCTGCCGTATGAGCGACAGTAACGCGCCAGGAATGGTGGCCCCCGATACCAGCGCTCCGACTGCCACGTCCGGCAGCGGCGGTGCCACTCGGTCGGGGCAGGGCGGCGATGAGCCATCTCGCTGGCACTCCGTCTTCCGTGAGATCACCACCGGCAGCACGATCATCTCCGTGCTCGCCGTGTTGCTCGCCCTTCTCGTGGGTGCTGTGATGATCGCGTTCACCAACAAAGACGTGCAGGCTGCATCCGTCTACTTCTTCTCACGACCGACTGACCTGCTCTACGCAGCATGGGACTCGGTCGCAGGCGCCTATTCGGCGCTGTTCCAGGGCTCGATCTACAACTTCCGCCGTCCAGG
>Ga0190275_10004473_pt1 | contig 10041 bp, 6 predicted proteins | sample Popmic550T_FD_133745 | JGI IMG/M metagenome (GOLD analysis project Ga0190275, IMG submission 133745) | Populus adjacent soil microbial communities from riparian zone of Yellowstone River, Montana, USA - 550 T | ecosystem: Environmental > Terrestrial > Soil > Riparian zone > Trees stand | place...
CACCGCGGACGCCGCCCGGGGTTGCACCCCGGGCTACACGCCGTCGCCCTCCGGGCTCAAGCCCCGAGCCGAAGTCCGGTGGCTCCCCCTCGCGGTAAACTGCTCTGGCACCCGCCCGCCGCGCCGGGTTACCCTTCCGCCACAATCGCGCGCGAAAGGGCCACGGATGGTCACCCAGCTGTCGGCGGTGTGGCGGTTCCGCCACTTCCTCCTGTCCCTCGTCCGGCTCGACCTCCGGAACCGCTACACCCGCTCCGTCCTCGGCATCGGCTGGACCGTCGTCCAGCCGATCGTCATGGCCGGCGTGTTCGTGCTCATCTTCAGCGGCGTCCTCGGCATGAGCCCGGGGACGTACGTCACCTCGCTCCTCCTCGGCCTCGCCGTGTGGACCTTCGTCCGCGAGTCGCTCGTCGCCGGCAGCGGCGCCTTCCTCGACCACGAGCGCTACATCCGCCAGAGTCTGTTGCCCTTCGCCCTCTACCCGCTGCGGCTCGTCCTCGGCTCGGCCGTCCACGGCGGCATCGCGCTGCTGGTCGCCGTCGTCGCGGTCGCTTTCGTGGACGGCGGCGTCGGGAAGCTGGCCGTGATCCCCGCGGTGCTGCCGGCGCTGGCGCTGCTCGTCGTCGCCGGGTGGGCCGCGGCCACGCTGTTCGCCTTCGCGCAGTGCTACTTCCAGGACACGAAGCACCTGCTCGACATCGGCTGCCAGATGCTGTTCTTCCTGACGCCGATCATCTACCCGGCCGAGGTGCTGGTGGACAAGGGCGCCGGCTGGCTGGCGCGGGTCAACCCGGTGAACCTGTTCCTCGAACTGATCCGCACGCCGCTCGCCAACGGCACCCTGCCGGACCTGAAGCTGTACGCCTACGCGGTCGCGTTCACCGGCGGGCTCAGCCTCTGTGCCGTGCTCGCCATCCGCCGCGGCCACCGGGGGCTCGTGTACCAGCTGTGACCCGGCTTGACCGTCCGCCGCGGTCTGTCGTACCCTGCCGCTCCCGACCGGAGGCGCCCCGTGATCAGCGTGCTGTTCTGCTCCCGCGCCAAGGGCAACCCCGACAGCGGCCTGCGCCGGCTCCTCGACTCGGCCGCCGCCACGACCACCCCGGCCGAGCGCGAACAGCTCGAATTCCTGATCAAGTTCGACAGTGACGACGACGAGCGGATGACCGACGCCGAGCTGGCCGCGTACCCGTTCACGGTGAAGGTGTTCAGCTGGTCGCGCGGCGAGGGGCGACACGGGCTGCACAACGCCCAGGAGTACCTGTTCACCGAGCGGAACCCGGCCGGGCGGTTCTGCCTGATGACGGCCGACGACTTCGTGTTCACGCGGCCCGGGTGGGTGTCGGACGTGCTCGCGGTCGAGGACGAGTTCTGCGTGATGGGCTACGTCCGCCCGCCGATCGAGGCCTACGCCGGCCGGTACGACCGCGAGGACATGATCCGCAGCTGGGTGGTGTCGTTCGGCGGCTGGTCGCCGGTCGTGAGTTCGCGGCTCATCGAGGTGTGCCAGAACTTCGGCTGGCAGGCCAACGTGGACAGCTGGCTGATGGGCCTGTCGGTGGTGCTGTACGACCTGTACGGCGTGGTGCTGTGGAAGACGCACGCCCCGTTCTACGAGCGCCGCGGCGCCGACGACCGGCCGGCCAGCTGCGGGCTGGCGCCGACGTTCAACCGGATGGAAATCACGAACAACGTCGGGCCTGTGAACCGCTACTGGTTCGAGCTGGTCCGCCGCCAAGCCCGCAACGTGTACCTGAACATGCTCCACGGCTCCGACCTGACGCGCCGGCCGTGGGGCTCGGCCCCGTTCCGGCTGCTGCGCCGGCTGCGCGAACAACCCGTCCGCCTGCTGCCGGGGCGCGTGCTGAGCAAGCTGCGCCGGAGCATCACGGCGCTGTTCGTGTAACCTCTCATCCCAGACCGCTCGCCCCGATCTCAGGAGCCGCACGGATGCGACTCGGCCGGCAACCGAAGAACCCGTTCCCCGACCGCTACCGCGGCTGGCGTGTCATCCGCACGCACGGCCGCGTGTTCGCCATCCCCCCGTCGGCCGACGAGGCCCGGCTGCTCGCCGAGGAGCGGCTGTTCGACCACCCGGCGGTGAAGTCGGCGGCGAACCTGACGGCGATTCAGGCGCTCATCGACGCCCACGACCCGGCCGAGGACACGCCCGAACCTGTGGCGCGCCGCGACGGGTACGACGTGGTCCGCTTCCGCGGCGCGTACCACGCGGTGCCGCACGGCGCCGGCCTACTCGACCTCGACTTCCCCGCCGACCGCGCCGCCGCCGGCGTCATCAGCGCCGCGAGCCTCGGAGGTGCGGACGAGAAGTACCGGGCCGTCGCCGCCGGCCGGCCGGTCGAGTTCGCCGGCTGGCTGCCGGTGTACGTCGGCTCGGGGAACTGCGGCGCCCACCCGCAGTTCGGCCACACGCAGAACCCGCCGGTCGGCTACCGCTTCACCCGCTCCGGCGTCACGCCGTCCACGAAGTTCGGCCTCCTCACGCGGATGATCGCCCTCGCCGGCCCGACGCCGCTGCGGCTGTGGTTCACCCTCTGCTCGGTCGTCCGCTTCCCGTTCGCGTTCGTGCGGCCGCGCAAGGGCGTCACCCTCGCGGCCCGTTGGCGCGTGCTGGTGGCGGCGCTAACGATGTTCCTGCTGCTGGTGCGGAAGGGCTGCCGGCCGCTGACCGCGGCGCGGTTCATCGTGTCGCGGCACTTGCAGTCGCAGTTGCTCATGGGCGGCCGGCACGACCTCGTGTTCCTCACGAGCATGCCGTACACGTTCGGCCAGAACCCGTGGGTGATCGAGGTCGAGGACCCGACGACGCTGTTCTACCCGCTCATTCAGAACGGCCACACCTGCGACATGGACGTGAAGGCGCGGCCCGTCTACGGCATCGTCAAGACGCTGCTGGAGGCCGACCACTGCCGGGCGATCCTCACGCACATGAAGTCGTCGGCCCGGCTCATCTCGGCGCTGTTCGACAGCGAGACGATTCGCAAGAAGGTGGTCTACGCCCCGCTCGGGGTTCGGCTGCCGGCGCGCTTCCAGGCGCACGACGACGAGCCCGCCGACGCCCCGATCGACCTGCTGTTCATCAACTCGTGGTGCCAGGTCGCCGAGAACTTCTTCGTCCGCGGCGGCCTCGACGTGCTCGACGCCTTCGCCGTCATCCGCGAGAAGTACCCGAACGTGCGGCTGACGCTGCGGACGAGCCTGCCGGACATTGCCGACCACTACCACCGCGTCCTCGCCGATGGCTGGGTGCGCGTGATCGACCGCTTTCTGACGGCCGAGGAGATGGCCGAGTTGCACGCGAGCAGCCACATTTTCCTGCTGCCGGCGGCCCGCGTTCACATCGTGTCGCTGTTACAAGCGATGTCCTACGGACTCGCCGTGGTCGGCTCCGACGGCTGGGGCATGGAGGAGTATTTGGAGGACGGCCGCAACGGGCTCGTGGTCCGCGGCCGGCACGGCGTGGCGTCGTGGGCCGACGACGACGCCGGGGTGTTGCGCGAGAACTACGAGACGATGTACACGTCGGACCCGGTGGTGGTGGCGGGAATCGTCGAGGCCGTGTCGCGGCTGATCGAGGACCGCGAGCTGCGCCGCCGCCTCGGCCGCACGGCCCGCGGCGACGTGGAGACGACGTACAACCTCGGCAACTGGAACCGCGGCATGAAGGCGGCGTTCGACCTGGCGCTCGGGGCGGGTGAGCCGCCGGCGGAGGTGCCGGAAGCTTTGGTAAGTGGGAACCGACTCGGTTCCCTCGTGAGGTGACACGCGCGGGAAAGCCCACCGGTTGCAACCGGTGGGTTCGCCCCGTTACCGCAGCGAATCCAAAATCTCCATCCGCATCGCCGACAGCGCCGGAACCAGCCCGCCGAGGCGGCCCATCACCAGCGTGAACAGCATCCCGGCCGCGATCGTCTGGTAGTCCACCACCATCTTCAGCGACACGCTCTTGCCGCCGCCGCCGGCGCTGGACAGCTGGCTCCGCGCCTCCACCCCGTCGGCCGCGAACCCGATCGCGCAGCCGAGCAGCCCGCCGGCCGCGGCGATCGCCAGCGACTCCAGCATGAACGAGATCAGGATCTGCCATCGCTTGAAGCCGAGGATGCGCAGCACCGCCACCTCGCGGATGCGCGCGGCGATGGCGGCAAACATCGTGTTCATCACCCCGAACACGCCGCCCAGCGCCATCAGCATGGCCACGCCCACGATCCACGTCAGGAACTGGTCGTTCGTCTTGGTCAGCTCGGCGTAGTACTCGGGCTCCGGGAACGCCTTGAACTTCGACGTGGTGTAGCGGTTCTGGAGGTGGTACGCCAGCGCCTTCGCGGCCTCGGGCGTGTCCGGGTCGGCCCGCAGCACCATCGTCGTGTACGTCCCACTCTTGCCGAACGTCTTGGTGACCACGTCGATGTTCTGCACCCACACCTCGGACCCGAACGTCGTCCCCTCGGCCCGCATGATGCCGACGACAATCCAGTCGAGGTCGCCGAGCTGGAACGTGTCGCCGACCTCGAGCCGCGGCTTGTTCGCGTCCTCGCCCAGGATGCCCGCGGCCCCCTCGCCCAGTACGCACTCCACGTAGTTCCGCACCCGCGGGCTGCCGTCGGCGTTCCGCTCGCGGGTCGGCAGCTGCCGCACGCCGGTGGAGGTGAACCACTGTCCGCCGTCGTAGAGCGAGATGTTGTGGACCGTCGCGGCGACGGCGGCGTCGTCCACGGCCCGCATGTTCAGCAGCCGACGGCGGGGCTGCTCGCCCTCCTTCATTGGCACCGGCTGACTGACGACGAAGTAAATCTCCTTGCTCGCCAGGTACGCCGCCGGCGTCCCGGCCGGCGGCTCCTCGTTCCCCTTGAGGCGGCGGAGCGTCCCGTCCTTCTCCTTCACCACGCGCGCCACCCGCACCGGGGCGGGCAGCGGGTTCCCTTCCGCGTCGAGCGTCACGACCTGTCCGAAGGCGTTGTCGGTGTTGCCGTAGCCGAGGTTGCTGAACAGCTCGTCCGTGGCCCCGTCCGAGAGGACGAACACGTTGCCGGGGATGCCAGTCCCCTCGTTCAGCTTGTACATGCCGTTCACGAACGCCAGCAGTGCGACGAGGAGGCCGACGACGACGGTGAACGCGAGCGCGGTGAGGCCGGCGATCCGCCAGCGGACGACGAGGTTGCGGAAGTTGTACGCCAGCGGCACCCGGCCGATCAGCAGCAGCAGGGCGAGGTCGGTGGCGTACACGACGAGGAACACGAACGGCCAGTGCTGCACGAGCGGCGGCGGCAGCAGCTTCCAGATCGGCTGGCCGAGCCACGGCCCCCACTCCGGGTCGAGCAGGATGCGCAGCTGCGGTGAGTTCGGCAGCACCTCCGCGATCTGGGCGTTGACGGTGTCGAGGTCGGCCTTCGCCTCGCGGTTGCGGACCGGGTCGTCGAGCCCGGCGGCGAGGGCGCGTTCGAGTTTGGCCTTCTTCTCGAACATCTCCGGCGGGGTGGGCGGGACGATGCCGGGGGAGATGCCGGCGGTCGGCTCGGGGCCGGCCGGGGCGTAGTCCGCGGGGACGCCGCCGAGCACCTTCTGCGCGAGGACGCCGAACTGCCCCCGCGCCGGCAGCGGCAGCCGGCCGACCAACTCGACGGCGAACGCGAACAGCGCCACGACCACGACGAACCCGGCCCCGACGCCGCCGAGCCGCCGCAGGAGGCGCCGCCCGCGGGTGGTCGCCGGTGGGACGCTGTCGGAGAGCACGGCCTCGTTCGGCGCCACCGCCGGCAGCGCGACCAGGAGCGCCGACAGCGGCAGCAGCGACATCACCAGCGTGACGATGGTGCCGATCACGCCGCGGACGCCGCGGAAGAAGCGAAGGACGGGGTTCATCAATTCTCCGGGCGAGCCGATCGCCGTGAGGCGGCGGGTGTTTCACCTGCGGCGACTCACCCGCCGCCTCACGGCGGTCGGCTCGCCGTTCCAATTCACGCCTGGCGGGCGAACACCTCGGCGACCTTCACGTTCTTGGCGCTCAGCGCCGGGCCGATACTGCCGATGAGCGCCACGCACATCCCCAGCACCGGGCCGATGACGAGCACCTCGGTCGGCACCATGAACGCCCCCAGGAAGGCGATCTGGAACTTGAAGTTCCCGAGCAACCCCCACGCCACCGTCGTGCTCATCGCCCCCGCGATCGCGCCGATCAGCAGCGCCTCGCCGAGGATCAACCCGGCGACGTGCCGCGGCAGGAAGCCGAGTACCTTCAGCACGGCCATCTCCGTGCGTCTCTCCCGCGCGCTGATGCTGATGGCGTTCGCCACCACCAGCGACATGATGACCAGCATCGCCGGCGACAGGACGTACTTCATGCCGTTGAAGATCGACTTGTACGCCTCCATGAAGGTGCCGATGCCGGCGCTCGCGGTCTCGACCTTCGCGGCGGGGGAGCTGAAGTTCTTCGCCTCGCTCACCTCCGCGGCGATCCGCTCGTACGCCTCGCGGGTCGGCACCCGAACCCAGATCAGGTTCACGCACCGACTCGCCATCGGGTGCGGCTCCTTGTTCGTCGTCTGGTACGACCGGAACGCCGCGTCCAGGTACGCCCGGCTGCAGAACCCGACGCCCTCGTACTTCCCGTCCGGCAGGGTGCCGATGATCTCAGTGTCGGCGGTGAACCCCTTGTAGTTGAGGAGCGACAGCTTCACCCGCTGGCCGACCTGGAGGTTCATCTTCTTGAGCCGCGACGGGCTCACCAGGATGCGGGTGAAGTCCTCCTCCATCAGCTTCACCTTCGCCTGGAGGTCGGAGAACTCGGCGTCGGTCAAGTCCTTCCGCTCCAGCCCGTCCATCATCAGCGGGATCTTCCGCGGCTCGACGCAGAACATGAAGATGGCGTTCTCGGGCTTCGGGTTCGACGGGTCGGTGGTGGCGGCGATGAAGCTCCAGGTGATGATGTCGTCGGCCCCGTTGACCGGCTGCAGTTCCTTCGGCAGCTTCTCGATGATGCCGCGGAGGCGGTCCTCGTACCCCGGCGGCATCATGCTCGGGATCGAGTACTTCTCGGTCATGATGATCTTGAAGTTGGCCTCCTTCTCGCTCGTCGCCCGCCCGATGAACGTGATGATCGTATAAATCATGCACAGCACGAAGGTGAGGACGAACAGCGCGAGGTAGGTCAGCGACGTGCGCAGCGGGCTGCGGCGGAGCCCGCGGAAGAGCATCAACATGACCTTGACCGCCAGCGACCCCGTCTCGGACAGCCGGGCGAGGAGCAGCTCGGTGACGTAAATGAACAGGAAGAACACCGGCAGTGTGACGACGCCGAGCACGGCCGCGATGACGAGGACGGTGCCGACCCCGGCCAAGAGGTAGCCGGAGAGCAGCAGCAGCGACGGGTCGAACCCAGTCGGGGCGATGTCGGGCGTGGGGTACATGAGGGCCTCCGTACCTAACAGGATAGGCACGCGGCCGGGCCGGCACCACATCGGGCGGCGGGGTCGAATCCGGTCGACCGATCCGCGATAATCCCCGCATGGCCGACGACGCACCGATCACGCTCGGGTACGACCGCGGCACCGTCGTCCTCGCCGGCGGCCCGCGCGGGTTCGAGTTCCAGTCTCTCCCCGGCGTCCTGTTCGACCCGCGCACCAGCACCCACCGGGCGCAAGGGCGCTTCTACCGCGCCGTCGTCGAGCACTTGGTCCGGTCGAAGCAGCCCTACACCGACGCCGCCCGCGGCTGGGAGAACAAGCCGACCGGGTGGAAGCTGAACCGCGAGCGCACCCCGCGGCAGTACCAGCTCGACGCGCTGAGGCAGTGGACCGAGGGCGGCCGCCGCGGCGTCGTGGTCATGCCGACCGGAACCGGCAAGACGTTTACCGCGTTCCTTTGCATCGAGCAGCTCGGCCGGCCGACGCTCGTCGTCACCCCGAAGATCGACCTGATGACGCAGTGGGCGCGCGAGCTGGAGCAGTCGTTCGGCGAGCCGGTCGGCATGGTCGGCGGCGGCGAGTTCGAGTACCGCCCGCTCACCGTCACCACCTACGACTCGGCGTACATCCACCTGGAGAAGTGGGCGAACCGCTACGGCCTGGTCATCTTCGACGAGTGCCACCACCTCCCCGGCCCGAGCTACATGGAGGCGGCGAACGCCGCGCTGGCCCCGTTCCGCCTCGGCCTCACGGCGACGCTCGAACGCGCCGACGGCGCCGAGGACGTGCTCCCGGCTCTAATCGGCCCGACGCTCTACCGGCTCGACATTACCGACGTGGCGGGCGAGTTCCTGGCCCCCTACGAGGCCCGGCGGGTGTTCGTGGATCTGACGCCCGACGAGCAGGAGCGCTACCAGGAGTGCCGCGACGAGTACCGCCAGTTCGTGTCCGACCGCGGCATCAACATGAGCGGCCCGGACGGCTTCCGCCGCTTCCTGTTCGAGGCGAGCAAGAGCCCCGAGGGCGTGTCCGCGGCGCGGGCCTTCCGCGAGCAGAAGCGCATCATGCAGGCGCCGAGCGGCAAGTTTCGGCTGCTGGAGGAACTGCTGGCGAAGCACGCCAACGACCGCGTTCTGATCTTCACAGCGGACAACGCCACGGTGTACCACATCGCCCGGACGTATCTCGTGCCGGCGATGACGAACCAGACCAAGCCGAAGGAGCGGAAGACCATCCTGGGGCACTTCCACTCCGGCGTCTATTCCGTCGTGGTGACGTGTCAGGTGCTCAACGAGGGCGTGGACGTGCCGGCCGCGAACGTCGGCATCGTGCTGTCGGGCACGGGGAGCACGACGGAGAACGTGCAGCGGCTGGGCCGCATCCTGCGGAAGTACGGCGACAAGCAGGCGGTGCTGTACGAGGTCATCACCCGGGGCACGGCCGAGGAGTACGTCTCCGAGCGCCGCCGCCAGCACCGGGCCTTTCAGTAGGACAGGAGGAGATTGGCCGCAAAAAGGCACAAAAGACACAAAAATAAGAAGAATTTGAATCTGTTTTATTTTGTGTCTTTTGTGCCTTTTTGCGGCCAATCTGTCTTTCCATGCTCACCGGCAAGCTCGTCCGCGTCCGGCACGCCCGGAACAAGCTCATCCCGCAGTACCTCGACCCCGCCGACCGCGGCTGGCTCGGGGTCGCGGAACAGTTGCTGTTCGCGTACCGCGATTCGCCCGGCCGCACCCGCGGCGAGATCGGGTCCGAGCTCGAAGACGTGGTCGGCCAGGGGCCGCGGTCGCTCGTGCATCAGGGGCTGGCGGAGCTGCTGGAGGATCGCTGCGAGTTCGAGGTCACCGCCGACCACCCGCCGGAGGAGCTGCGCGACGCCGCCTTCCGCGCCGCCGTGGCGCACCGGCAGAAGGTCGGCGCGGCGTTCGACCGCGCCGCCGTGCTGGCCGAGGTCGGGGCGGCGCTGAACCTCGACGCCGCACAGGTCGAGCAGAGCCTGTTCGCCGACCTGAAGGACGAGCGGCGGGTGCTGAAGTTCGACGACTGCTCCCCCGAGTATCTGGTGAACCGGTACAACGTGGCGCTGGCGCAGGCGGTGCTGGTCCGCAGCACGGCGATGGAGTGTCGCGTCTGGGGCGAGACGCCGGCGCGGTTCCGCCAGCTCTTCCGCGCCGTCAAGTTCCACCGCCTCATCTGCACCATCCGCGAGTCGTCGGGGAACTCGTACACTCTCACGCTTGACGGCCCGCTGTCGCTGTTCTCGGCGACGAACAAGTACGGCTCGCAGATCGCGCAGTTCCTGCCGACGCTCCTCCACTGCAAGGCGTACGACCTGCGTGCGGAGGTGCGCTGGGGCTCGGAGCGGAAGGAGAAGCAGTTCGCGCTGTCGAGCGTGGACGGGCTGCGGTCGCACCTGCCGGACTTCGGCACGTACACGCCGCCCGAGGTGCGGATGTTCGCCGACAGCTTCGCCGCGAAGGTGTCTGGTTGGGTGCTACACGAGGAGCCGCACCCGGTCAGCCTGCCGGACGGGGTGTGGATGCCGGACTTCCGGCTCGTCCACACCGCGAGTGGAAAGGAGGTGTACGTCGAGCTGTATGGCTACTGGCGCCGCGGC
>Ga0190275_10004474_pt1 | contig 10040 bp, 7 predicted proteins | sample Popmic550T_FD_133745 | JGI IMG/M metagenome (GOLD analysis project Ga0190275, IMG submission 133745) | Populus adjacent soil microbial communities from riparian zone of Yellowstone River, Montana, USA - 550 T | ecosystem: Environmental > Terrestrial > Soil > Riparian zone > Trees stand | place...
CCCGCGATCGGTCACGCCGGAGCCCGGCTCGATTTGCAATTTCTCTGTGTTCGCTTCTTCCGCCACCATGAGTCCATCGATTATGCCGCTGCCGCTCGCGCGGCCGAGGTCCGCCTGGCGGGTGAGGAAATAATTCTGTTCCGCCTGCAAATCGGAAGCAGCCAGGAAACGCCCATCGAACCAATGCGGACGCCAGCGGCGGGGATCGTCGAAGAGCACATGCTGTTGAATGAGTTCATCGCGCCTGTGCTTCTCGAGCTTGAGAAGCTTGTCGCGGTTAGAGCCAACGGTATTGAGGACCATAAGAATTCTCCGGTTGCTGCTAGACGCCGGCCAAACCGCGGACCGCCGCGGATGGCAGGATGAAATTTCGGACGGTGTTATCGACGTTCGGGGTGACTTCGATCGGGGCGGGCTCTGCTGGCGTAGGCGCGGGCCAGGTGGGCGCGTCCCAAAGGGGCTCGCGGGAGGCGTCAGTGCGCAGGGTGATCCGCGCCAGCAGGACGGCGGGCGAGCCGGGGCTGGTGGGATCTTTGGGCTCGCTCACTGGAGGTTCCGACGGCGGAATGTCCAGCTTCTCCCAAGCCTCGAGGCTCGCCTGTTGCGCGGCGGCGGTTCGGTCTGGTTCGTCCTTTATGTGGCCCCATGGATCATCTGCGTGAGACGGATTGGCCTCGGTCCGGATAAAGAGAGACAGCTTGCAGGCATCGCGGATTCGTGAGGGCTGCGATGCATCAAGCGCGTCGAAGGGTCCGCTGGCAAAGGCAGGCGTCAGGCCGCGCTCACACTGATGGAACTCCAGGAAAACATCCACCGGGATGACGCCGGCGGAAGCTGCCCAGGCCGTGTTCCAGGCCGCGAGCAGCGAAGTCCGTTCATCTTCATGCGGATCTTTCCCCGGCCCGGGAAAAGGTTTCGCGAAAAAATTAAACCACCGGCGCAAACGCAAACAGGCCGCGCGCGGCACTTCGACCAACCGCCCCGCGCCGTCGAGGGCGAGCCCAGGCCGAACTTCGAGATGCACGTCGTCGCCGGCGGCGGTCTTGCCTGGGCGGTGTCGCGCCACCACGCGCAGGCCGGCGAGTGTCCCGCTCCCGTTGAGAAAGAGCAACGCGCGGGCGAGCTGGCGTCGATGATAGGTCTGCTCATCGCGGAAATCATCTGCGCCGAGCAACTCGCCGGTCGCATAATGAAGTCGCTCGGAGGTGGACCTGAGGATGGGATCAGTGAGAGTTTTCATTTGGGCGGGGTTCGGGGCTTGCGCTGGCGCTTGGCTGGTTTGCTTTTGACTGGTTTGCTTTTGGCCGGTTTGCTCTTGGCCGGCGGGCGCTTTACTGGTTTGGCCTCGGCCGGTTTACTCTTGGCCGGTTTACTCTTGGCTGGCTGGCGCGCGACGGCCGAAGTCCCGGGGGACGCACGGTCTGGCCGAACAGCCGTCGCGCCCCGAGGGATTCGGAGTTGCACCGCCACCTGATGCTCGACAGGCAGGCTCGCCTGCCCCCGCTGGTTGAAGACCACAAGACGAAAGCGGTAATTCCCCGCCGGCAGCGGATCCACTTCCACCGCATTCAGCTGGGTCTCAATAGGCTTGTTAAGCTCGAATTTCACGAAGGGCTATCGCCTGGGCCGGAACCCGTGCCCGGGGCACTCACCAGCATCCAGCGGTATAGTGTTATTTTTCCGCCTTCCGGGTCGAAGGAATCTTTGCCAGAGAGGGTGAATGTTTTTCCGGCAACCACCACTTTGTCTCCGGTGATTTTGGCGACAGGCTTCCCCTGATCCGCGATCGTCATAGTGAACGGGAATGGGGCGGAAACGTTGCCTGCGTCATCCGTGACGACGAGGTGGAAGGTATATTCGCCTACGCGAAGTTGCTTGGCGGGATCAACCGCGATGGTAAGAATTGAGTCCGGCGCACTCGCATCAATTGGTTTGTTAACCTGAAGGTCACCCGAGCTGATTTTTGGCATATGGAGTTTGGTTTTCGGGCTGGTTCGCGGCTTCTCCGGCGCCCGCTGCAGAGAAGCGTTCTAAGGCATTTTCTGGACGATCCAGACGTAACGTTGAATGGTCCGCCCTGGCGCGGCGGAAGAATCGGAAGCGTCCAGCGTGATCGAATCCGCCGGCACGGCGACGTCCGGTCCCGAGATGTGCGCGACCGGCGGCGCGGAAGCTCCGGCCCCGCTCAAGCGTGGATCGAGGCTCGCCCGGCGCCGGATGAAATCACCTTCGCCGATCCGGGTGCGATTCAATTGCACCACGCCCGGCCGGCGTCTCGGGCCGAGATAAGTATCGACCTCCACGAGGCTCGCCAGCCCGACCAGCAAGGGATAGCTCGCCGGCACCACCCGGATTTGCAAATGCGCGGGAGCTTCCTGCTCCGCGATCCGCGCCAGCAGCCGGAAATCGATCGGCGTGACTTCATTGTGGACGAAGATGGTGACGCGGTTCGCCAGCCGGCTGTAAAATTCCCGCACCCCGGCGATTTCTTCCGCGCGCTTTTTCGGATTGTCGCTGAACGCGTCGCGAAAGAGCGCGAGCAACTCGATCTTCTCCACGTCACCCAGGAAGAGCGTGTCGCCGACTCGCGAATTCGCGCTGGCGATCAGCCCCGGCAAAAGCGGATCGTCCGCCAGGGAAAGGTCGGCGCCGAGAATCGTGGCGAAGGTGCGCCGCAGCCGAAAATCCTCGAGCACGAGCACTTCGCCGCCGGTGACCGCGCCGCCATGGGGCCGCTCGCTTTCCCGTTCTGCGATTCGCTCGCGAACGAGGCGGCCGCCGGTTGCGATTTCGAGCGCCAGCTGCAAACCGGCGAAAGTTCCTCGCGTTTGGAAAAGCCGATGGGCCGCCGCCAGCCAGGCGCGCCGGTGGCCTTTCGAAAACGCGGGATCGAACACCACGCCGACCCACGAGGCCAGCCATTCCAGCCCTTCTTCCGGCACGGACCACGCGTCCATCAGCACTTGCGCCGCGGCGACACGATCTTCGAGCGGAGTGAGCACGCTCTCGAACAGGCTGAGAAATCTTTCCAGGAAATCCGCGCCGCTGGCCGCCCCGGCCACATTGGCATCCAGGCCGAAATTATCTTCGCGATAGATCTCGGCGAGATATTGGTCCCGGTAGGAGAAACGCGATCCGTAAACGCGGAGCGCGGCAATCTCCGGCGTGCGATGACCCGCCCCGAATAGTCTTACGCGGGTGTGCAGATAACGCCCGAGCACGCGGCGAACACAGCGGCCGCGCCGCTGCACCAGCGCGGTGAAAAGCCCGGCGCGGCCTCGTTCCAACGGGCAGCCGAGCAAGCCGGGATGATGCGGAATTTCCGAGGGAGCGCTCAACCAGGCGCCGCGCGGCGGCGCGAGCAAGTTCGCCGAAACATCCTTCCGCGCCGGCGGCACCAGCAACGGCGGCGGCGCCACGTCGCCGAACAGATGCGGATCCCATTCCGCTTCCGCGATGATCATTTTGTCGGGATCGTCCGTCGCGAACAGGTCGACGATCGCGCCGCAGCCGGGAGGAAATATTGCTTCGAGACAGATCCGGTGCCAGACCGTCTGGTCCTGTGCGCCGTCGATCACGCGCGCGCGCCGCGTTGTCTTGCCGACCGCATAAGTTGCGATCGATAACGGCAGGAGCGCCGCGTGCCGATAACCTGTCATCGGATAACGCGGCGGCAGCGTCACACCCTGGAGGAAGAGCGCTTCGTCGTCGAGATCTCGCACGGGCAGAAAAATTCCCGCGGGCTGGAGCTTATCGGTCTCGTCATCCGGATCGAACGCCAGGGCTTCTCGCGCCACGGCTTCGAGCACCTGCCAAAAGCCGCCGCTTCTCATGTTCCTCAATCTTCGCCTCGCTGGCAGGACGACGAGCCGCGTGGCGGAATACCAGGCCAGCGTGGCCGGTTTCCCCGCCCCTTCCAGCATCCGCCGCTGCGCCCAGGCGCCGTTCTCATCACGCAAATGAAGCCAGGTTTCCCCGAGGTCCCACGTCATCACAGCCAGCCGGCCCTCGGGACTGCAGGCGATCGCGACCGGCCGTTCCGCCGGCGTTTCCCAATTCGGCGGGTGCGGATCGATCACGAAACGTGGGGGGGCCGGATTTTCCGGCTCGGGCCGGAAGGTAGTAGGCGCGTACTCTGGAGGCATGCCGTCGCGGAGCGGCATTCCATGGACGTGGCCGATCTGGCGTTTATCGCGATCGAGCATCCAGACTCCGCCATCGGGATCGGCCGCCAATCGGTCCGGCGTAAATTTCTTTTCGAGATCGATTCGGAAGACCGGCGGATTCCGCCAGCGCCCTCGCGGATCGAACATCCCGATCGCCGATCCCGCGGCCGCATCGTGGAGCGCGAGATAAAGGACGTCATCAAATCCCATCGCCATGTCCGCGACGGTTACGTCCGGAGGAGCGGTGTAAATCGTGAGCGGCTCGTTAGTCACGCTCGAGCCGCCCGTCACCTGGACGCTCCGGTCGGCGTCGTTCCAAAACGCGATGGTGCCGAACGGGTCGATCGCGCGCGCCGGCACCGTAAGCAAATTTTCCGCGGCCTGATCGATCGGCCCGCCCGGCAGGGGCGGCCGCGTGTCGCGCAAACGGAGGCGGCGGCACGCCTTGTCATATTCAACGCCGGTGCTTTCGGATGATTCCGGCCAATCGGCCGCATCCGCGAGCATCCAAAATCGCTGGTGGTTAGCGTCCATCTTTAACAGAGATCCGGCACGACTGGCACCGCGACCGAGTTGGGATCGGCGGCCACATTTGAAGAGGATTCGACCGAAAGCGGCGCACCAGTCGCCGCGTCGTCGGCGACTGCGACGACGGCGAGCAGCTCAGGCAATTGCCAGCGTTGCAGCGGAATATTCTGCTCGCGGCCGTTGCGGGAATCGCCGGCTGGAATCCACGCGCCGGAAGAAACGTTGCGGGTGAAAAGATTGAGCCCGGCAATTTCGGACACACCGGGGACGCGGGCCACTTCGACCGCCAGCTCGCGATTACTCAGGGCGCGGCCGAGCGGCCATCCTTTGCGGTCGAAGCTGCCACCGGGCAGCGGCCAAAGCACCCGAAGCAGCGCATCTTTTACGGCCTGCAACGTCGTCTCGGGCGCCGCGCTTTCCCCGATGGTCACCGCCACGCTCACCGCGACGGGAACATATTCGCAACCGATCACGTAAAGCTCCACGCCAAGGGGCCGGCGCACATCGAGCCAGGCGTAAACCGCTTCAAGAAATGGCCGGTCGGCGCGCGGGTTTGGGGCCGGCGCCAACGGCCGGCTGGGCAGCACCATCACGGTGACGACTCCGGGAATATCGTCGTGGCGTTGCTGCGGCTTGAAGCGCGGCAGCAATTCCACGCGGCCCACCTCCACTCCCGGCGTTTCGGAGGCGAGATCGCGATAATCCTGTTCCGTGACCGCGCGGTCGCGGTGGCGCACATGGGATGGAATCCGCTTCTCCGCTTCCGCGAGCGTCTCGGCGTTTGCGCCGCCGGCCAGCGCTAACGGCTGGGAAACGACGAGCGACTTGCCCGCGTCGGCGCCCGCGAGGGTCTTTGCGCTCGCGGTCTTGAGCGTCGCCGCCGGAAGATTTCCGGCTCCGCCGCCGCCGTGGCGAATCAAAGCGGCGCGCACCCTGCGGCCCCGTGGAGGGATTCGGCCCCGAATGCCGTCCCCAAACCGGACCGTGCCGGTGGCCGCATCGAGCTCGAAGGCAGCAGCATCGCGCGAAGCCGCGGCGTCGCGGTCGAGCGTGGCGAGATCTTCCACCCGCCGCCACGGCGACCAGCCACTTTCTTCTTCGACTTCGAGTTGGAATGTCTCCGCTTCAATCCCGGTCAGGGAGAGCTGTAATTCCTGGTCGCTCGCGCCGGTGCTCTCACCGATGACAAGATTCGTTCGCGTTTCGAGCTGCTCGATCTCCACCGCGTTCACGCCCATCCAGACCAGCCGAATGCTTTCAACCTCGCGCGAGTCGCCGGCAGAGCTGCGCGGCAAGTCGGGCAATCTCCCGGCCCCCAGCCCGCTTGCGAATTGGGTTTGGAGTGAACGCGCCGGCGGGAGCGCTGCCGGCCGCAACCGGATCCAGCCGACCAGCCTCTTGACCAGTTCCGCGTCATCGAGCCGCGGCGGATGATCTCCGACGCCCGCGGCTTCGTCGATCCGCACATCGTTTTCCGGCGCATGAATGATGGCCGCGCGCGGCAACGCGAGGCGGAGGACGCCCGGCCGGGTCAGGCCGAAAGTCGTGTCCGAAACTTCGTCGAGCGCGATGTACTCCGGCGCCCAGTGAGTTGTCTCATCGAATGTTTTTCCGGTGGTGTTCGCCGCGATTTCCCAGACGTGCGGCACCCGGGCGCGGGCCGCGGCCGGAGCCAGCGGATCGTTAATGGCCAGCGCGGGCACGAAACCGATGTTCAGCAGTTGCCGCCCGTCGTTGTCGGTTTTTCCGAGAATGGAACGGACGCTTTTGTTGATGCCGATTTGGAATTTCGGCTCAGGCGCCTTCGGGGCAAAAAGGGCCAGCCAGAGCGCGCGGTCCACGGTATCGATCCCAAGGTCGAAACCCTTTTGGGCGGGCTGCCCGTCCACGAAAAGCGGTGTTGTCACGTAGCCCCGCGCGACCACGCGATGAATGCGTCCGAGCGCTTGCAGGACCGCGTCGGGCGCTTCCGCCCGTTTTGCCGCGCGTTTGAAATAGGCCGTCGCGGTCAGGGGCAGGACGGTGAATTCATGGCGCGCTTCGAACGCCGCCGGCCCGGGGAACGTCGCCGGGGGCTTGATGGCGAAGTAAGCGGGCGGCTCGTTTTCTTTCAGCGAAACGGTCACGATGCCGCGGGCCGGCCGCGCCGCCCGGAGCGGCTGGCCGAGCAAACGCAAAAAGGCGAGGCGTTGCCGCTCGGGAATCAGATTCGCGCGGTAAAGCAGCGCGTCGCCCAGCCAGGCAAACAGCTCGATCATCGTCCGGCCCGGATCGCCCGGGCGCGGATTCGTCCACTCCGGCGTATGGGCCGGAATGCTCGCGACCAGTTCCGCCACGAGGTCTTCGTAGCGGCGATCGTCCAGGGCCGGGATGGGAATGGGCATAAGTCGTTAGGCCTGCAATTCCAGGTTCACTCCAAGCGTGCTGATTTCACCGGTGCGCCGGAGACGATAGGCAATCTCAATCCGCATCTGTCCCGCCGCGCCGCCCGGCAGCGCGTTCACATCCACCCGGCTCACATCGATGCGCGGCTCCCACTGGCCGATCCCTTCCGTGACGCGATCGAAAATCCGGCGTCGTGTTCTGATCGTGTCGGTCTCGCCGATAAAATCGGCCAGGCCGGCGCCGTACTGCGGCCGCATCAACTGTTCGCCCGGCCGCGTGCTGAGGATGACGCGGAGATTTTGCCGGACGCTTTCGGCCAGGCCGGGATAGCAAAGCCGGCCTTCGCCATTGGGCAGAGGCAGCAAAGGCCAGCCTATGGGCAGCGGCGGAGGTCCGTTCGAAGCGAAGTTCATCTTTTGCTGGGGTAAGGGAGGCAAATCTTGATGTAGAAAAGCCATTGAAAGACGATGTGGAACAGCGTCAGGAAAATGTTCAGCACGATGAACGCGCAGATCGTGATGATCGGAATGCTGAACGAGCAGATCCAGCGGATGCTGCCGTTGGAGTTATCGACCGTCCCCCCTTCCAGGAAATTTTCTAACGAGTTCTTCTTGAGCAGGGCGGCCAGTTTCGGCGGCACGGTGAAGGCGACGTTCGGGACGATGCTCTTGACCGTGGTCGCGTCGATGTCCGGCAAGGTGATCGTGTGAAGCGGTCCGCGGCCCCCGCTCTCCCACCACGGCACGATGGTGAATGGCTCGCTCGGCTCGGACCATTGCAGATGAGGAGGGCAGCCATCCGGGCTGCGCACCCGCATGAAAGCATGGATGCGGTAACGCGCGCCGGGCTGGTCGAAACGCTGTTCGTTAGGCAGGCCTCCCCTGATGGCCGCTTCCAGACTTCGCTTCGCCGCCGCGCTAACATCATTGGCCTGATCGGCGTCAGGCCGGCGCCAGAAAGTTGGGAGCTTGATGGCCGGGGCGCCTTCTTCGCGGAGAATAACAGCGGCGCAAAGATCTTTTAAATAGTCGCCCAAACCCCGCGGACCATTATTGAAATCAAGCCGGATCCTGTTGAGGACGCCAAAGAGCTGCCGGCTCTCCGGACCCTTGCCGAAAGCCTGCCATCCAAATTGGATGAGACGCAGGTCCTGCACGAAAAAGTAGTTGATGTCGCTGAACCTCGCCGGATCCGGGTTCGTATAGGCACTATTCCCCACGCGAAGGAACTCCGGCATGATCTCGTTTACGTCCTTGAGATCGACTTCGGCCGGCTGCGCGTCGTCGGCCCGCTCGGCGCTCGTCACCGGTACCATGCCGTAGAGAATGGTGCGGCCGGCGCTCGCGCAGACATCTGGCGGCGCGACGAAGAGCGGCGAGACGCGTTCCTCCGCCGGCTCCAGCGAGGCGTAGACTCGGGCAAGTTTGCCGTTCACATGAGGGTTCCCGGCATTTAGCCGCGGCCTGCGCTGGCCCGGATCGGGATCGAGTTTTGACTCGGCTGGCCTGCTCCACCCAAGCACACGCTCGTTGCGCAGCATCCATCCTTCATCAATGTGGTTATTGAAACGCCGGACGACGAACCCAGCGCTGACGATGTCCTTCGGATTCAGCCGCGGCGAGCCGGGCCGGTCACAGATCGCTTCGAGGAGAACGAGATTGAAGGTGCGATGGACCGGCTGGAAAAGACGGAAACCCATGTCGTTTGAATCGGCGGTATCGCTGCCGATTTCGCCGAGCGCTACCGGCGTCGCTTTCCGGCGCACGCCCTCCAGCACGGCCGGGATGAATTCCTGGTCGGTCCGTTTCACCAGGACCGGCTTCGCCACGCTGTCGTTGATCCCGGCGTAGTAGCCGCGGAGGATGACCGGGTGTTTCACCATACGTTGCCCGCTCCCGGCGTGTAAGTCGTGGCCACAACCGTCGTGGCAATGAGCGTGTCGCATTGCACCACACCGGAAAATTTCGAGATGCCCGCGTCCACCTGCACCATGCCGGCGGAGACGGCGACCTGCGACGCGTTCACGGTCACCTTGGCCGCTCCCGTGATCGTAACGCCGGAGCTCTCCAGCTTGATCGAGTTGCCGTTGCTGTCTTCGATCGTGATCTGGCCCGGCCCATCCTTCAGCGTGACCTTCTGCATTCCTGGCGTCTCGAGGATGCACTGCTCCTGACCGTCCTGGTCCTCGAGCGTCACCTTCACGCCATTCTTCGAGCGAATGATTTTGCGCAGGTTGCGCCCGCCGGAGATCGATTCCGGCGCGGTGTCGCTGCCGTTCCAAAGCCCGCCGAGGACGATCGGATAACGCGGGTCGCCATTCACAAAAGTCACCAGCACTTCGTCGCCCACGTCCGGGATGAGAAACGCGCCGCGATTATTTCCGGCGAAGGCCGAGGCGACGCGGGCCCAGACCGGGCCGTCGTGCCCATCGACGCCGTCAAAGTTGAGCAAACGGATTTTGACCCGCGCGAGATTGTCGGGATCGCTCAGGTCGACCACTTCCGCGAGATAGCCGCCGTGAAAAAGTCCCGGCAGGGGCGCCTCGAAAAGCTGGCGGGTGTGCATCATGATGGGTTGCCGAGAAACGCGCATTCCGCGGTGAAGTCGGTCTCGTAGCCGGACTGCCGGTCGAAGCGATGCCGGCAGCGCGTGACGTAATAGGTGTTGTTGAACCGCGGCCCGAGCCCGCTCAGCGCGACGTGCGAGCCGACCCGCACCGCGGGATTCCCTTCTGCTGTTCCTTCCACGGTAACGAAACGGCGCTGGCGTTTGTCGAAGGCCGCTTCGGCGATGGCACTCGCTTCGTCATTGGTCGCGGCGGCGAGATGACCGATCTGATGCGAGCGGCGGGCGAGCGCGTCCGGTAGAAGATCCGCGCCCGCGCGGCCGTCGCCGGGCCCGCGATGCGCGCCAGTGCTGCGCCCCACCACGCGCGCGCCGCGGGCCGGATCCCAACCGGTC
>Ga0190275_10004475_pt1 | contig 10040 bp, 7 predicted proteins | sample Popmic550T_FD_133745 | JGI IMG/M metagenome (GOLD analysis project Ga0190275, IMG submission 133745) | Populus adjacent soil microbial communities from riparian zone of Yellowstone River, Montana, USA - 550 T | ecosystem: Environmental > Terrestrial > Soil > Riparian zone > Trees stand | place...
CCGGGCGGCCGGTAAGCCTGTGTGTGACCGTTACCAGTCGTCCTCTTCGTCTTCGTTGAGGTCATGCGGGAGCGGCGACGGCGCCGTCAGACCCGACTTGGTGCCACCACTTTTGGAGCGCTGTCCCAACGCACCCATCGGATGGCCGCCGCCGGCACCCATCCCGGCGCCGACGGGTGCCAACCCGCCGGTTCCCGAACCCCCGGCGGCGCCCGGCGCGACGGACACCGCGGACGTCGACGGGGACCCGACCAGGTTGGCCATCAGCGGCGTGCGCGCCGCAGTGCCACCGGCGCCGGGCAACGACGCCGCCCTGACCAAGCCGGCACCAGAGGTCGCCCCGTTTCCGCCGATCGCCGGATGGTTGGAGAACGGCGCGGCGCCGTACAACCCGACCTGTGGCCCCTTGTTGCCCATGCCCATTTGGCCGAACATCGACGACACCTGCTGCAGTGGCTGCGCCATCTGCTGGAACGGCTGGGTGACGCCCTGGAGCATCTGCTGCGGAAGCTGAGCGAACGACGAACCCATCTGGGTCGCCATCTGCACGCCCTGCATCATTCCCTGCTGCATCACCTGGTCCTGCTGGCCGAGGGAATTGAATTCGCCGGCCTGCTGGGCTTCCGAATTGGCCCGGGCCCCAGTGGAAGTCGCCATCTCGACGGCCCGCCCAGTCTGGGTGGCGACGGTTTGCACCTTCGCCTCGGCGCTGACCTTGGTGATCACGGCGTTGCGCACCGCTGCCACCGGGGCCATCATGGCGGCCTTCCCGAGCCCGGCCGCCCCCGCCGCTTCGCCGACGCCGGGCATGACGATCGGCTTCGGCATCGCGATCGGCTCGAACGTCACGTTCAGCGCCGTCTCGGCCTGGTAGGCGTCCATCACCGCGGCGGCCTGATTCCACATCCGGATGTAGTCCAGCTCGGTCAGGGTGATCGGCAGCCGGTTGATCTCCAGGAAGTTGGTGGCTACCAGAACCCCGTGGGTGACGTGGTTCATCTCGATCTCGGGCAGCGGGGGCGTCGTCGCCATCGCGAACGTGTACGACGTCGCCTGGGCCGCCGCCTGCAGCGAGCGCTTCATCGCCTGCAGCGCCAGCATCCTTAGCCAGATGACCATCGGAGTGGTTGCTGCGATGGCGCGTTCGCTCGCCTGGCCGGTCCACACCGCAGACAGAGACACCAGGCTTGACGCCAATTCATCGGCCTGGGTCTCCAACGAAACGGCGAGCACTTGCCACCCCGCGGCAGCCTGCAGCATCGGCGCTGGGCCTGCCCCGGCCATCAACCTCGAGGTGTTGATCTCCGGTGGCAGCGCCGGCCAGATCGGCGGCAGCAGGATGGGAATTGTCCCCATGGCGTCAAAGACCCGTCAATGACCTAGGTGTGTGGGCGTGACTCGTCAGACCAAGCCGGCCGCGTTGGCGGCGTCGACTGCCTCGTACGTGCCCGCGGCCTGGATGTACGCGGCGCCCGCACGAGAGAGCTCTTCCTGCGCCAACGTGTTGATCCCGAGCGTCTGGACGCCCTCGGCGGCGAAGGCCAGCACCGCGTGCGCCGACACTTCTTCTGCGCCCGCGGGGACGAGGGCGGTGACCTCGGCGGTGGCCGCGGTGCCTGTCGCAAGCCCGCGCACGCCATTTGCGACTACCTGGGTACCGATGGCCGCGGCGGCCGGATTGACACTCAAAGGTTCCATTTGCGATCTCTCCTTACTTCTGCGGAAAACGGTGGACAACGAGCTGCTGGAGGATCAATAGCACGTAGCTACGTTCTATTGAAGGCGATCCCCCGATCCCTTTGCTGACACAGTTTGCTGAGCGTTGCTGAGCGGTCTAGATAAATTCTAACCGCCGCTGAGAGGTGCTTGTAACACTTCTTCTTCCGGAGCATCCACGTAGGCCGCCTGGATCACCTCCTTGCCGTCGGGCGTGACAAGAAACGCCTGGCCAGGCGGTCGACGCTTCACGATGATCTCGCGCGACGGGAAGTCGGACTTCTCGCCGGACAAGAACATCGTCGGGGTTCCCGCCCCGTACGCGGCGCCGACGAACTTGTCCATGCTCGCCCTGCTGGCCTGGCTCATCTGGCACGTCGCGATGATGTGCAGCCCGATATCGGCTGCGGCAGGCAACAGGGGCGCCAGGTGCGCCATCGGGGACATCACCCCGGCTGCCGCCACGATCATGTGCCAATCGTCGACGAGCAGCACCACGTCCGGACCGCTCCACCAGGACCTCGACCGCAGCTGAGCCGTCGTGAGGTCCGACGGCGGCAACCGCTTCTTGAGGTTGATGGCCAGCGCCTTCATCGACTCTTCGAGGGTCGCGTGGTTGCGGTTGATCGCGCCCGCGGCCAGCAGATGGGTCTCCGGCACGGCATCGAGCAGTCCCGACCGGTAATCGGCGACGATGAACCGGACCTGGTCGGGGCTGTTGCGGGCACAGATCGCCTGCGATATCGCATGCGCAATGCGCGTCTTCCCCGACTTGGCCGCACCGAAGATCAGCTGGTGGGGCGTCGTGTACATGCTGTTGTAGGCCACCGAAAGGTCCGACTCGCGCACCCCGAGCGGAATCGTCCAGCGGGTGCGGTAGTCGGTCTCCGGTCCCGGCGGGTTCGGATCCAGCTCGTGCAGGTGGATGCGCTCGGGAAGCACCCGGACCAGCGGCGCTTGGTCGGTATGCCGTGCCGCGACCTCCTGAACGGCGGCCGACAGCGCAGGAACGATGTCCTCAGCGCTGTGCACGCCGTCGAGTCGCGGCACACCGATCATCAAATGGTGTTTCTCCGACGACACCGCCCTGCCGGGCCGGTTCGCGGGCACTTCGCGCGCGATCCGGTCGATCTGTGTCTCGTTGACATCGCCGAGGCGGAACTCGACCTTGGTACCCAGGTAGTCGCGAACACGGGCGCGCAGCTCCGTCCATCGCGGCGTCGATATCACCGTGTGCACGCCGTACGCCAAGCCCTGGCCTGCAATGTCCTGGACCACGGCTTCGAGGTCGGGGAACTCGCCGACGAACGCCGGCCATCCGTCGATCACCAGGAACACGTCGCCGAACGGGTCGGCCGCCGCGGGATGGTTCGGGTCGTCACGCATCTGCCGATACGCCGCCATGGAGCCGACCCGGAACTCCTTGAACGTTCTTTCGCGTTCCCGCATAACGGTTTTCACTTCTGCGACGACGCGATTGACCCGGTCGGGTTCCGCACGCGTGGCCACCCCGCCGACGTGCGGCAGGTCTTCGATGTACATCAGGCCGCCGCCGCCCATGTCGACGCAGTAGAACTGCAGCTGACGCGGGGTATGCGAGGCCGCGGCCGACAGCACCAGCGTCTGGAGGAAGGTCGACTTCCCGGTCTGCGGAGCCCCGCCGACGGCGATGTTCCCCGCCGCCGACGACGCGTCGATGCCCCACACCTCCTGCCGGTGGCGGCGCGGCTCGTCCATGATGCCCAGGCCGATCCGCAGCGGCGCGCGCTGGTAGTCCCGCGCGATGAGCTCGTTGACGGGCGTCGGATCGGTCAACGGCGGCAACCACATTCGATACGCGAGGTTCTCGCCGGTCGTCAGCTGGTCGAGGACGACCTCGCGCAGCACCCGCTGTCCGGAGTCGGTGGTCATGAGCTCACCGTCGCATCCAGGATCGGTGCCGCAGTGAACTGGTGGATCCGGACCTTGTTGCCGATATGTGAGCGCGGCGCCTCGCCGTTCTCCTGCACTTCCTGCATCGGCACATAGGTCTCACCGGTGTAGACGCTGTGGAACTTCACCGGGTCCTCCATGCCGACGCGCAGGAAGCCGACCCCGCTCTCCTTGTTCGAGATGTATTGCGCCTCTGGCGTTCCGATCACTGCCTTGGACTCCGCCGAGCTGGTCGTGCGCAACGCGATGCGATACGTCAGGTTCGGTTCGAGCTTGTCGATGCGGGTACCGCCGGTGTTCAGCGACTGGGTCGCCAGCAGCAGATGCACGCGCAGCGATCGGCCGACGCGGCAGATCCTGTCGAACAGCGCGATGAAGTCCGGGTGATTCTGCAGCAGCTCGGCGAACTCGTCGACGACGACGAAAAGCGTTGGAAGAGGCGGCAACTCCGCGCCGCGCTCGCGGTGCCGTTCGTATTCCGCGACGCCCGACAAGGCACCGGCCGCGCCGACCTGAATGCCCGCCTGGCGCAGGATCGACTGACGCCGGTCCAGCTCGCCGGTCAGCACTTCGCCCATGCGGCTGACGAGTTCGGCCTCTTCCTCCATGTTGGTGACCACCGCAGCGGTGTGCGGCAGCTTCTCCATGCCCAGGAACGTCGAACCGCCCTTGAAGTCGGTCAAAAGCAGGTTCACCTGCTCGGGGTGGTGCGTGGCGGCCAGCGACAGGATCAGCGTGCGCAGGAACTCGGATTTACCGGAACCCGTTGTGCCGATGAGCATGCCGTGCGGGCCGGCGCCGAACTCCGCGCCCTCCTTGATGTCGAGGTGCATGATGTCGCCGGTCTTGAGTTCGTGGCCGAACGGGATCCGCAGCCGGTCGCGGTCGGTGTCGGCGAACATCCGCCACCGGCTCGGCGTGACTTCCTCGATGGTCTGCGCGCCGACGATCTGGTGCCACTCGGTGGCGACCTTCTTCTGCACCCGCACGCTCTTGTCGATGATGGTGCCGGTGATCGACCAACCGGCCAGCTTGCGCGCCACGCGGCCGGCCTGCGCCGGGGTCATCCGGTCGACGGCCGTCGCGACAAGGCGGAACGTCTGGTTTGGCAGCCGGTCGTCGGCGCTGCCATCCGCGTCGACCCGAATGCGGTAGGCCGAGCCACGGTGGTTGCCCAGCGTGATCACCGTGACGCCGGCCCTTCCGTCGACGGGGAAGCCTGCCTTGCCGCCCGTCAGGTCGACGACCACGACGTACGGGGCGCTCGGTGTTGCGTCGGCGGTGTGCGGGCCGCGGGCCGTCAGGTCACTCAACCCGTCGGGCCGGGTGAAGACCAAGCGGGTGGGCCCTGCGGCGTCGGTGTCCGTCTGATGCTGAACATGCGGCAGCCACTTCAGCCAGGCCCAGTTCGGGTCCTCCGGATTCTCGGTGAGTACCCGGATCTGAAGCAGGTCCGGTGGATGGAACACAGCAAGATGACAGATCATCGCGGTCAGCAGACCCGCAGCTCCTTCGGGGTCGCCGCCGACGGCGATCGTCGGGAAAGTCTTGAGCTGCACCAGTTTCGGGCAGTCGTGGATCAGGCCGTGCGTGCGCAGGAATTTCGTCACCCACATGTGGCTGACGGGTTCGAGGTGCGGCGCCGGCGCGCCCTGCGGCCCGGTGAGCTCGCCGCCCACCGTCGGCTTGAGCAGCCGGTCGACGGCGGGTTCGGCGCCGATGCCGATCCGCGTCGCCGCGTAGAAGTCCGAGTTGATCTGCCGCGACCATTGCCGGTTGGTTCCGATGAGGGACAGCAGGTCCTCGGGATGCGGCGCGTGGTAGTTGAAGAAGGTCACCTGCGCGGACGCCGACGACGTCACCCTGGTGCGCAGACCCGTCAGGTACCGCAGGTATTCCTTACGGTCGGCGTTGATTTCGGGCACCTTCTTGCCGCCCGACCCGCCGCTGGCCATCATCCCCGCGGCCGCCATCACCATCATCAGCGGCATCATCAGCATGTACGGCGAGAGCTGACGAACGCCGGTGAAGATCATGATCGCGATCATGCCGATCATGCAGCCACCCATCACCCACGGAAGAGCCTTCTGAAAGCCCGAAGGCGGGATGTCGATACCAAGGTCATCGGGTGGCGTGACGTTGATCTCGCCGGGCGTTAATCTTGGTCCCCGCTTGATGATCGGCGTGAACTTCTTGGTACCCATCAGCCACCTCCCGCGGCCGGTACCGCCCCGGCCGGGCTATCCGCACCCGCGACCTTTCGCGGATTGGGGTCCGCGGGCAGCGTGTCGTGTTCGATCAGCGCGGCCTGCTTGGACAACACCGGACCGTCCACGAGCAGGTTGATCACCTGCCACGGAGCGGTTTTGGGCGCGGTAAGGCCCAGGGTGCCGCCCGTCTCTTCATCCGGAACTCCGTATCGCACACCCTGCGGATCGATGTAGTACAGGCTTTCGCCGTACCGCGGGTCGGGTGACTGCAGCCGGATGTACTGGCCTCCGTTGATGTAAACCGTTGAGTCGCCGGCGATCTGCTTGATACCCGTGTTCATCGCCGACGCCGCGATCGGCAGATGCCTGCCACTGATCACGGTCGTCTTGGGTGCCTGGTCGCCGGCTTCGCGCTGCCACGCCCAGCACAGCGCCGGCGCGTCCTGGCGGAGCAGCACCTCCAGCGGCTTGTCGGGCAGCGGCGAGGTGTACACCTGCTCGGCGATCCTGGCGACCGCACTGGCTTCCACCGAAGGCGGCTCGATCAGGCCATAGGAGTTGGTCGCGCGCAAGGCCGCGGCCGTGGTCTGGTTGACCTTGGCGACACCGTCCAGCAGCACCACGTAGTTCTGCTCGTCGTCCTCGGTGGCCGTCGTGAACACCGACCCGATCACCAAGTTGGGCGGTAGCCCAACGGTATTCGGGTCACCGGCGGCCCGAATGGGTGGCAGCTGCCACGGCCCCGCATTCGGCAGCGCGTTGAACAAGCCCTCCGAGATGGGGGTCGCCTTTGCGGTGACCGGAATCCCCACCGCGGAGGTGACCGCGCGATCGGACAGGTCGATGGCGTGCCTGCCACCCTCGGTGATGAGCCAGTCGGCGTCTTTATACGACACCAGGAGAGCCTGATCCGGACGCATCGGGCCCGTTGTGCTGTCGGTGACCAACGGCAGCATCAACACCGACGTCTCGACGGCAGGGGCAACGCTCTCCGGCTTGGTGACGGTGTCGCACAACGTCCACATCGTCTCGGTGACTTCCGAAACAGGGGTGGCATACGGCGCGCCGGGTATGCCGATCGGCTGGCCCTTGGGCATCCTGTTCAGCTCGTCGGACTTCACCGCGAACGGGGTGCCCGCATTGCCGAGTATCAGTCGCGCCGACGTCAGGTTGTACACCGGACGCAGTTGCCCGTTGTCCGGTAACACCACGTACAGCTGATTGGTGGTGCGGTCGACGAGAAGGGTGTCCCCGCCACGCTTTCCGAGCGGTTTGAAGTAGGCCAGCAGGGCCGCGCCGAGGCACGCCAGCACGGCGATGATGATGCCCGCCGACACGGCGCGGCTGTAGAACTGCAGCGGGTCGTCGAACATCCGCGTGTCCTTGCGGACGATGGCATGCTCGACCCTGCGCAGCAGGAAGCGCCACCCGCTGACCTGCACCTTGGTGGTAAGCCGAAATCCAGCCATCCGTTATTCGCCGATGTTCAGGCGGCTGTGGACCGCCGCGATCGCTGCTGCCATGTCGTCGCCGCTGATCTCGCTCAGCTGCTCGACGCCGAGGCTGTCGAAATCCAGCGAACGGGCGAGCCTCATATCGCGGGACTGCTCGCCTGCCTCCACCAGTTGGCGGGCATAGCGGCCGTTGCCTGCGATGTCCAATGCCGGTTTGTCGCCAAGGGTCCGTTCACTCAACAGCGTCGCCGCCTCGAGCGCGCGCTTGGCGGCTTCTTCGCTCAGTGTCGAATCATTGGCGGTGGCAATCACTTTCGTGATGTCGACGATCTCCTCCGGTGAGTAGGAGTCGAACTCGATGCGGGTCGCGAAGCGCGACCGCAGCCCGTCGTTGGATTCCAGCAGCCGGTCGATGTCCGCGCTGTAACCGGCGATGATCACCACGAGGCGGTCGCGGTCGTTCTCCATCCGGGCCAGCAGGGCGTCCAGCGCCTCGGTGCCGAACTGGTCGCCGCCGCCTGTCTTGGAGTCCTGCACCAACGCGTAGGCCTCGTCGATGAACAACACCCCGCCGATCGCGCGGTCGACAGTCTTGCTGGTCTTGATCGCCGTGTGACCCAGGTACTCACCGACGAAGTCCTTGCGCGACGTCTCAATGAGTTTCGGCTCCGCGATGACGCCGAGGCCGGCAAGGATGTTGGCCACCACGCGGGCGATCGTCGTCTTGCCCGTGCCGGGTGGGCCGGTGAAGATCATGTGCTTGGACGTCTGCGCGACCTTCATGCCGCGGGCGGCGCGGATCTTGGCCATCTGGGTGGCCGCGCGGTACGCCTCGATCTGTTCCTTGACCCGGCTCAGCCCGATCTGGCGGTCCAACTCGGCCTCCGCCTCGGCGAGCAGCTTCTCCCGTCCTGAGTTGTCGGCTTCGACACTGGACGGATCCCAGGGATCCCTACGGGCGGCGATCTTCTCCGCCGTCGTGGTCACCAGCCGGTACGCCGGATCCTTCAGTGCGGCAGCGACTTTAGGCTCCGCATGAGTGGCCTGCAGCCACTCGAGCAGTGCCACCGCCGCCTCCTCGTTGCCCTGGCTTCGCCGCGTCATGGCAAGGAACCACGCGATCGCGGGTGCGCACGCCTCGCCTGCTGGCGACGAATTCGACTCCGTGAGTCGGCGTTCGGACTCGGTGAACAGCCCGAGGTTGGCCGCGGCGACGCCGTGCGCGACTCCGGCTGCGGCCGCAAGGAATTTGTCCGGCCATGCCCCGGCGCCGCGCACCTCGTCGATCACGTCGGTCCACCGCTCGGCCGCGCCGTAGATAACCGCCTTGAGCCACGACACCAAATGCTCTGCACCGGTGGACGGGATGTCCTCCAGGGCCTCCATCGCATCGGCGTAGTTGCCGATGGCGGCTTCGTTCGCCGCGAATCCCATGGTGATCGCCAGCGGCGAATTGATCGGATAGGTGATGTCGCCGTACAGCCCGCCGATCGGGATCCTGGCGTTCAGGCTGTTCATCGAGATCTCGGCCGCGCCGGCAAGCTGGCCGAAGTTGTTGCGCGAGAACCACGCCCGGAACAGGGTCGCGCGGTCGGTGTCGCCGCAACGGATCCGGCCCACCCAGGCGTCGCAGGCGGTTTCGTCGTAGTTGGTGACTTCGGTGAACAGTTCGAGTGCGCGCGCCGGTGAGCTGGGAAGCATGCCGACCGCGCTGCCGAACAGGCTCGCCAATTGTTCAGTCATGGCCACCTGCATACCTGGTCGCGAAGACCTCCGCGCGGGCCGCCTCGGCCTCTTCCGGCGAGGGCAGCTCAAGGTCCCTGGTCAGGAAGTCGCGGGTGGCGACGTTGTCGTGCCCCTGCGCACGCATGCCCTCGAGCATGAACGAGTACTGGGCGGACCTGGCGTCCTGGGTGGCCAGGCCCGCGATCACGACAATCTCTTCGGCGAGACGCGTTTCGGTCATCGTGGTCACTTTCGGCGATAAGTCGATCTGATGTACGCGGCCGTCCATGAACGTCGTCACTGTGACGGACCCTGGTGGGTTGCTGAGCGTGAACAGTGGCACGGGCAGCTCGTCGTCGGCCTCCCCTGGCACGACATAGTCGCCGAGGGCGTCGAGGTCGGACGTGTCCGACGCGTCCTCGGCCGTGGAGAAATCGAGCGCTGCCAGGTCATCGTGATCGCCATCGTCACGACTTTCCGGCGGAGCGTCATCCACCATGGGGAGCCTTTCTCAGTCCGAAGGGGAGCTGTCCGTGTCGTTTTGGTCGAACCACGAGCCGGCAGGAAGAAATGTCAGCAAGCCGTCGAGCGCGCGTTGCAGGTTCGCGGGGGTGCCCGGCAGGAAGCTGCCGTACAGCTCGCCCGATACCCGCCGCGGAATCGACACAATCCGGCCGTGCTGGGAATCGAGCACACCCGCGCCGACGTCGGCACGTGTTTCGGTGCCGCCGGGATGCCGTTCGGTCGCGGTGATCTCCACCCAACTGGCGGGATCATTGATCATGTCGGCGTAGATGCGTGCCGATGCTGGTGCGATGCCGTACTTCTCTATCTGACTTGCCGTTCTGCAGGCCGCCAATTTGCTGGCGATGCCGGTCAGCGGTTCAACGTCGGCGGGTGCGGCGGTGCCGAGCACCGTCGTCACCATCGCGGCCAGCCCCACCTGCGGGGCGACGCGCTGCAGCACCAGCATTTCTCCGTCGCGCGCGGCAACCACATGGCG
>Ga0190275_10004476_pt1 | contig 10036 bp, 8 predicted proteins | sample Popmic550T_FD_133745 | JGI IMG/M metagenome (GOLD analysis project Ga0190275, IMG submission 133745) | Populus adjacent soil microbial communities from riparian zone of Yellowstone River, Montana, USA - 550 T | ecosystem: Environmental > Terrestrial > Soil > Riparian zone > Trees stand | place...
ACGAGGAAACCCATAGACACATGACCGATCACGAACAGGACCGAGCCGAGGTATTGGCCGAGCCCGCCGGCAGGGAGCGCCCACAGAGCGTTGTTGATGACCACTTCGTAGGCCTGATTGTCGGCATTCACGTCCACCCCACCAAGGAAGGGGAGGAAGCTCAAAGCCATGAGCAGACCGCCGGCCGCGACGAACGGGATCATGTAGCTGACGCCGGTGAGCAGGATGCGCTGGATGCGCGCGCCCCAGGAGAGCTGGGAGGCCGATGTCGCCGTGGACGCCGTCGCGGTGCCGCTCACGCGTGTCGAGCTCGGGTCGTTCGCGGCGGCGACGGCCTCGCGGATCATCTGGTCGGGCTGCTCGATGCCCCGCTTGACACCCGAGCGGATCACAGGCTTGCCCGCGAATCTGCCCGGCTCGCGAACGTCGACATCGGTCGCGAAGATCACCGCGTCGGCGCTGTCGATCGCACTGCTCGGAAGCGCCTGGTATCCGCTCGAGCCCTGCGGTTCCACGACCAGGTCGATGCCGGCCTTCGTGCCGGCCGCAGTGAGCGCGTCAGCCGCCATGAACGTGTGGGCGATGCCGGTCGCACACGCGGTGACCGCGACGATGCGGGCGGGTCGCCCCCCGACGCTGAGCCCGTCGGCCACGGCCGCGGTCGTCGGCGCCGCTGCCGCGGCGGGCGCGACCACCGGAGCGACATCGCCCTCGCCGATCGCGTTCCGCACGATCGCCACGACATCGTCGGGGCTCGCGGCGGCGCGCAGGCCGCTCGTGAAGTCGTCCTGCATCAGGCTGCGGGCGAGCTTGGAGAGCACCGCGAGGTGCGCCTCAGCGGCTCCCTCGGGCGCGGCGATGAGGAACACGAGGTCGGCGGGTCCATCGGGGGCACCGAAGTCGACACCCGGCTTCAGTCGCGCGAACGCGAGCGACGGGGTGACGACGGCGGCGCTCTTGGCGTGCGGGATCGCGATGCCGCCGGGAAGGCCGGTCTCGTCCTTCTGCTCGCGGGCCCACGCGTCGGCGAACAGCGCCTCGGCGTCGGTGGCGCGACCCTGCTCTGCAACGAGTGCTGCAAGGGCACGGATGACCGCCGCCTTGTCGGCGCCGAGTGGGGTGTCGAGTGACACCAACTCTGGCGTGATGGTCTGGGACACGATGACCTCCAATGGTCGGTGGTGCGGGGTGGTGTGTTCGGTCAGGGGGAGAGTTCTCGGATGACGACCTCGCCGTCGGGCAGATCATCCGGGGCGGGCGCCTGGGTGCCGGGGAGGGATGCCGCGGCCGCGCCGTACTGCACCGACCGACGCAGTCGCCCGGCGGCGTCTTCGCCCGCGACATCGGCCAGCAGGTATCCGGCGAGCGAACTGTCGCCCGCACCCACGGTGCTGACCACGCGGATGCGGGGCGGGACGGCCAGCCATGCTCCGTCGGCGGTGACGAGCACGGCGCCGTCGGCGCCGAGCGTCACGAGGGCAGCGGCGACTTTGCCGGGAACGAGCGCACGGGCGACGGGGAGCACAGCGGCTGCGAGATCGCCACCCTTCTCGAGCTCGACACCCGCCAGCTCGGCGAGTTCCTCGTCGTTCGGCTTGATCAGCTCGGGTGATGCCTCTTCGACGACGGCGCGCAACGCGGATCCAGAGGTGTCGATCGCGACGCGCGGAGCGTCGGAGCCCCAGCGCGAGCGAACGGAGCGGGTGATGTCGACGTAGAGTCGGTCGCCGGCCCCGGGGGGCAGGGAGCCCGCCAGCACGAGCCAGTCTGCGCCCTCACTCGCCGCGACGACCGCGGCGATCAGCTCGTCGAGGTCGGACGGCGACAGAGCGGCGCCGGGGAGGTTGAGCTTCGTCGTGACGCCGGCGGGATCGGTGATCGTCACGTTCGCGCGCACGCGCCCCTCGACCTCGACCACACGGGCGGGAACGTGCGAGGCACGCAGCGCCGCGCCGAACGGGTCGTCGTTCGAGAGGGGGAGCACGGCGACGGTGTCGACGCCGGCTGCCGCGACCACGCGAGCGACGTTGATGCCCTTGCCGCCGGCATCCTCGCGGGCGGACGCTGCGGCCTGCACCGCACCCGGCTGCAGGGCGGCTCCGAGGGTGATCGTGCGATCCAGCGACGGATTCGCGGTGACCGTGACGATTCTGCCCACGTTCACAGGGTTCATGCGAGCCACACTTCCACTTCGGCATCGGACAGCGCGGACGACAGCTCCGCGTCGGGCACGGCATCCGTCACGAGGACATCGATCGCGTCCAGCGATGCGAAGCTCACGAGCAGCTCGCGACCGAGTTTCTCGGCGTCGGCGACGACGACGACCCGCCGGGCTGCGCGCACGATTGCGGACTTCACGGCGGCTTCATCGGGGTCGGGGGTGCTCAGGCCGAAGCCTGCGGAGATCCCGTTCGTGCCGAGGAAGGCGATGTCGGGCCGCAGGCGCTCGATCGCCCGCACGGTGTCGGCGCCGACGGCGGCCGCCGTCGCCGTGCGCACCCGGCCGCCGATGACGGTGAGGTCGGCATCCGATGCCCCCGCCAGGGTATGGGCGAGGGTCATGGCGTGCGTGACGATCTCCGCCCGCCCCGCGGTGACGACCAGTCGGTCGGCCAGCTGCGTCGCGACCGCCTCGGTCGTCGTGCCGGCGTCGAGGTAGAGCGAACCGCGGAATCGGTCTCGGACGACCTCGAGCGCGCGGCGCGCAATCGCGGCCTTGGCATCGTTGCGCACGTGCGAGCGCTCCGCGAGCGTCGGCTCCGCGATGCTGTCGCGGTCGCGGGTGACGGCGCCTCCGTGCACCCGGCGCAGGGCGCCGATTCGCTCGAGCTGGTCGAGGTCGCGTCGTACGGTCTCGGTGGTGACTTCGAAGCGCCGGGCGAGTTCGACAACGCTGACGCGACCCTCGTCGAGCAGCAACCGCTCGATGAGTTCCTGGCGCTCCATTGCGTACATGCGAATTCCTCCGTGAATTTCCCACACATTACAACACAAAGCCACACATACGCAACCCTTCGTGTGGGATTCGTCGGCCAGGGCTCCGGTCGGCGCGTCGCTACAGTCGAGGGATGCCCGACAAACCCTCCGCCGAGATCGTTATCGACGAGGATCTCGTGCGGGCGCTGGTCGCGAGCCAGGCGGACTCGATTCCGGATGCCGCGACCCTCCCTCTGGTCCACATCGCCGACGGATGGGACTGCTCGATCTGGCGGCTCGGCTCGCATCTCGCCGTCCGGCTCCCCCGCCGAGCCCTGGCGGCGCCGCTCATCCTCCATGAGCAGCAGGTGCTCGCCGGCATCGCGGCGCGGCTGAAGGCCTCCGGTGTGGGGGTACCCGCCCCGGTGGTCGAGGGGCGACCCGGGCACGGGTACCCCTGGTCATGGTCGGTCGTGCCGTGGTTCTCCGGAAGCAGCGGCCTCGGCATCCCGCGCCGCGCGCGGATCGGATGGGCGGTGCCCCTTGCCCGAGCTCTCATCGCTCTGCATGTCTCCGCGCCGCGGGATCACCCGCTGAATCCGGTGCGGGGCGTGCCCCTCGTTCTGCGTGCCGAGGCGGTCGACGCGCGCTTCGCCTCGCTTCAGGGGCGCGCGCCGGCCGACGCGCTCGCTCGGGCCCGACGTCACTGGGACACAGCTCTCGCCACCCCTCCGTGGGACCGCGGACCGGTGTGGATCCATGGCGATCTGCACCCCGGCAACCTCGTCACCCACGGCTCCGACCTGGTGGCGATCATCGACTTCGGCGACGTCACCGCCGGCGATCCCGCCTACGACCTCGCGGTCGCGTGGCTGGCGTTCGACGCCGCCGGCCGCGCGGACTTCCAGCGCGCATTGCGCGGGCGCTACGACGCCGCGGACTGGACCCGCGCACACGGCTGGGCGGCGGCGCTGACCCTCATGCTGCTCGACCAGAGCGACGACAACCCCGAATATGCCGCACTCGGGTCGGAGGTGCTGGGCGAGCTGCGGGCGTAGCGATGCAGCGAGCCGAGGTCGGGATCACGCCGCTTCGTCGGTCTCGGCGATCCACACCTCCATCACCTCGCCGCGCAGGATGAAGCGCACCACGCTGCCGTCGGACAGCTCGAGCCCCTCGATCTGCCGCATGCCCGGAGAGAAGCTGATGTCGGCTGTCGCGGTCAGCGGTTCGGGCGCACATCCGGCGGCCATCCACTCGCCGGCTCCTGTGGTGACCACCACGCACACCGAGCCCTCGTCCGTGGTCGCCGACCACACGTCGAGGCCGTGGAACGGCTGATACCGCACCGGTGACTCGGCGGGGATGCCGTACATCCGGAAGTCCAGCTCGACGCCGTCCGCGAACGGCACCGGACGCAGGGTTGTGACGGGATGCGGCGACGTGAGTGCGGGTGCGGCCAGGCCGGCGCCGAGCCCGATCACCGCAGCCACCGCGACATACGCCCATACGGGCACACGCCGTCCGCGCTGGTTCACTTCCGCGAGGGCCGTCTCTGCGGCCGCTGCCCGGTCGCCGGCTTCCGTCACCGTGTCGCCCGCCTCCGTCACCACGGGCGCCGCGGACGAGACGGCGGCATTCCCCAGCGCCAGCTCCTCGAGTTCGATCAGGCGTGCGAGGGCGTCGGCGTCACGATCGATGTCGGCATCCGGTCCGTAGGCACGCGACCGCAGTTCGGCGAGCTCGCGCGTGCGCTCTGACGTCGAGGGCGGAGCATCCATGGCTCAATTATCCGCGTCGCCCACGGCGGCCGGAGCCTCGACCACCGTGACGACGACGGCTCCGTCCTGCAACGCGAGCCGAAGCACGTGGCCGGCGGGGACATCGCCCAGGGCTTCGAAGCCCGACAGGCGCGAGTCCTCGCGGTATTGCAGCAGGTCGATGGTCGGCCGGCGGTCCCAGCGGGTGCAGTCCACTCGCCACCGGGGCGGCGTCGTCGATGTCACGAACAAGCACGTGCTGCCGGCACCGCGGGGGGCGCTCCACACGTTGAGTCCGCGGTAATGGTCATAGAGTCGGACCTCGCTCCGGGCGATCCCCAGATACCCGAGCTGACCGACCATACTGAGCTGCGCCGAGGCGTCCGGAGGCACATCACCTCGCTGATAGAGCGTGACGTCGGATGAACTGGTCGTGATAATCGACACGACGGCGGCGGACCCCAGGACGAGGGCGGCGATCAGCCCGATCACCGGGACCCGCCTACCACGTCGACGGGAGGTGGCGCTTGGCTCCGGCGATGTCGGGGCCGTGTTCTCCGTGGGCACGGAGGTCGCATCGCGCGCTGTGCCGGCGAGGGACGGACCGCCGTGCCCACGCAGCGACTCCAGTTCGCTCAGACGCGCGACCGCTGACGCATCGTCCTGGATATCGGCTCCGGGGCCGTACGCGCGCCGCCGCAGCTCGTCGAGCTCGGCAGCATCCGTCAGGGAGGGCGACTCCCTCGTCGCGCCCATGGCACCATTATCCGCGCCCGCACGGCATCGGGCGAGGGGTATGCCGACGCAGGTGAACCCCACGCAGCGTGAGTCGGCACGGCGTCGTGGAATCAGTCGGGAGACTTGTCGATCCGACCCACGTACACGTCGATGACATCGTCACGCAGGACGAAGCGAATCGTGGATTCGAGCGGGATGCTGCCGCCTTCCGGCGCCTCCGGCATCCACGAGTTCAGACTGAGGATGTCGACGAAGGTGTCGATCCCCGGTGTGGTGCAGTGGATGCCCGCTACTTCACCTCCGACGCTCACCACGATGCACTGCCGCCCCGGGGATCCGCTCATGCTCCATGCGTCGAGGGCGCCGTACTCGCCGTACGAAACGAAGACGGGCTCGATCACCCCCCATGTTCGGAGGTCCTCCGGATCGACGAGGGGAACCGCCGTGCCGCGCGGCACGTCGGCGAGTGCCTCGAGTCGCGCTGCCGGTTGCGGCCGATTCAGTCGCTCGAATCCGAGTGCGCCGACAGCGATCACTGCCACCACGGAGGCACCGATTGCGATGAGCGGCAGCGCGCGGCGCATCCGACCAGGAACCTCGGCGTCGGGCGGGCCTGCCTGGGACAAGGCCGGCGTGGCGTCTTCCGATGCCGCGTCGCTATCGACCGATGCACCATCGGGTACGGCTCGACCGCGCACGGCGTAATCCCGCTCCAGCTCCTCGAGTCGTGCCTGAGCGACCGAGTCGGTTCCGATGTCCGCGTCAGGGCCGTAGGCCCTCCGCCTCAAGGCGGCGAGCTCCTCGGCAGGGAGCGGCACCGAACTCACGGGGATATTGTCCACCCGCCGTGATGCGTTTGACAGCCCCCTTGCGAGAAACCGAAAACCCCCGCTCAGCGGGGGTTTTCGAATGGCTGGGGTACCTGGACTCGAACCAAGACCAAAGGTAGATCGTCGAGGTGACGACTCCCCCAACGTTTTGCCGCATGATTCCGCGGATTTCCGCGGTTTTCACGGATCGGGTATACCGGCTGGCACCGGCGCGAACGGGCTGATTCTGGGTCACTCAAGGGGTTTCTGGTCTCGTTTCTGGTCACGGCGACGAGACGACCTTCGACGCCCTCGCGTGTCACGTCACCGCACGAACGCGCGCTCCAGAAGTGGGTCTGCGACGAACTGGGAGGGCACCATCCCCGAGTTCGCGACGCGTGCCCCGCAGCTCGCTTGGAGAGTTGTTGCCGTCGCAATCGCTGAACGATGACCGGGATCGCTGCGTCTCCCATCGTGTCCCCCCGATTGGATGCAGTCGGCGCCGCCTCGAGCATGTGTTGTTCCGTAGCGTGCAAGCCCCGGTGCAGCTCGACAGGTGGAGAAGAGAGCCGGCAATGAACCGCACCACCGCATCGTCAGCCGTGCAGACTCAGGACACGAACAACGTGCGGGCCGACGCGCTGTAGATGCCGGCCGCTGATGGCGCACCCATGGACGGCGATGCTTGCGGACCTCGGATCGCTGGGGCTGGGCGGAAGGCCTCGAAGTCGAGGACAACATTCGTCGCGACAACGAGGCCAGCGAGAAGGCGCCCACCCGCGCAGGCGGGAAGTTCGACTCGGACGCAGCCGACAACTACGAAATCTGAAAGATCGACTCTCACTCGGCCGTCGACGACAAGCAGACGCGCGGGAGGCACACCGAGGCGGGGGTATCGCCCGCAACCACGAGTACACGGTCAGCGGCAGGTTGTCCCCGCGAAGGTCGAGGAGACAGACGCGGTTCGGGCCGCATCGTCCGCACCGGCGCCGGCGCTGGTCGCCGAGGCCCCGGCGATGACCGCCTGACGTGTGGTGAACGCTGCGCTGACAGTCTTTCCGCCGCCCAGACCCGTGAAGGTCTTGGTGCCGTAGGCGGTGGTCACTGTCACATCCGCAGGCAGGTCGTCCTCGTTCTTGACCGTCACTGTGACGACGGCCTTGCCGGCCACGCAGCGCGTACTCGCCGTCGACTGCAGCTGCAGCGGCACAGTGGCCTCGACCGCGCCGGTCATGACCCGGAACAGCTGGCAGTCGTTGTTGAGGGCTGTCCATTGCCCGAGCTTCGCTCCGTCGTTTGTCAGACAGCGGTCGAGGTCGAGCGCCTTCCCGCTGTGCACCGCACGGAACTCCACGGTTCCGTCGTTCTTCGGCAACACCCGCCAGGCACTGCCCGTGACACCGCACGCGCCCTGTGTGACGGTCGCGCCGTCAGCGGTCGACCCGCTGGTGACTGCGAGGCACTTCGCGGGCGCAGAAACAGGATGGATCTCGGCACCGCCCTCCCTGACCGCACTGAACGTCACGCGCTGGCATGGCGCTCCGACGAACTCGCGCTGCTGGAGGGCAGCGCCATCGGCGGCGGAGCAGGATGGGATGTCGAAGACCTTGCCCGAGGCGACCGAGCCGACCGCGACCGCGCCGGATGGCATCAACACCCAGTCCTGACCGGCACTGGAGTTGCCGGTGCCCACCGAGACGATCGCCCCTGCGGCGCCGGTTCCGGCATCCAGAAGCTTGCCGCTGGTGCGGTTGGTGAGAGTCGAGTACCCCTCGGCACGATTGGCGATGCTCCACTGCTGGCAGCTCGTGGTCTGCCACGAACCCTGCTGCGCCGCGGTGCCGTCGGCGACCGTGCAGCCTGCAGGCTTGAGGGCCTTTCCGCTGCTCGCGTTCACGACCCGCACGAAGTTGTCACCGGTCGTGTCCAGCTTCCAGTTCGCGCGAGGCGTGGAGCAAGAACCCTGGACCAGACCGGCGCCGTCACCGCTCTGCGACGACGAGACCGTCGCACATAGACCGGTAGTGCGGTTGATCAGGTTCCAACTACCACCCTCGACGCGCGCCGTGATCGGAGCGTTCTCGCCACTGGGAACCGGGATCTGCGCCGACGTGCCCAGCGGCGTTCCGAAGTCCGGCTCGCCCTCTGCGGTCCAGTCGACGATGTGCGCTCGAGCCGAACGCTCGCGGCTACAGCCGCCGTCCGGACGGGCGTTGGCGTGGTACAGGTTCCACGTCTCCGTCCCGTCGGGTGACTCGAAGAAGTCGTTGTGACCGGCGCCGTACTCGCCGTTGGCCTTGGAGAAGACCGGACCCTCGCTCTTGACCCAGGACGACGCAAGCACCGGGTCGGCGTTGCCGCCGACGTACTCGAGCGTGCCCAGCTGGTAGTCCTCGGTTCCGCAGAAGCTCGCCGAGTAGACGATCCACGTCTTGCCGTCTCTGTGCAGCGGGATCGGGCCTTCGTTGACGGGCTGGCCGATGACCTCCCAGTCCTCAACCGGCTGCGAGAGCAGGTTCATCGGCCCGGTCGCCGTCCACGGGTTCGACATCCGGGAGATGTAATTCGACTGCAGACCATCCGGAGCGAACATGGACCACGTCATGAACAGCTCGCCGTTGAGTTCCATGTACGCGCCGTCGATGTTCCAGGCGTCGGTCGCGAGCGGACGCGCCTTATAGGTGTACGGGCCCATCGGGTCATCGCCCGCGCTCTCGATCACCTGGAGGCGCTGCGAACCGAAGTCGCCGGACGCACCCATGGTGTACATGAGGTACCAGCGCCAGCCGTTCGGGCCGTTGAGGCGCTGCAGTTCCGGCGCCCACATGTTCCCGTTCCGGCCGGCGTTCGTGTCGGAGTACACGGTGACCGGCTTCGTGGTGCCGAGCGCGGCCAGGGTGGGCGCCTTGCGCATGACCACGTGATTGTCCCACGTGGTGGCGACCATGTAGTAATTGCCGTCGGAGTACTCGATGGTGGGGTCGGCCGTGTCGGGCTCGATCGGGTTGGTGAAGGTCGACTCCCCGATCGCAACCGCTGAGGAGGCGGCCAGGGGCACCGCCAGCACGGATGCGAGAAGGACGACCATGACGGCAGCGATCTGCGCGCGCAGCGATGCTCTGCCAGCGGGCATCAGCGTCAGGCGGCGCGAAGGCCGGGCGCGTCCATTCGGAATAGTACGCATCTCACACTCCATCGGGTGGTCGAGGTCGAGCGTCCAGAAAGGTGAACCCCGCCATGTTAACGGTAACAACTCCCCGCAGTCAAGAGTGATTCGCTAGTGGATTCGTCACTTTCTAGGTGAGGTTCTCGACCACGAGCTTCTGTGGATCCGCCATCCGGCGTTCCGCCGCGACCGGTCCCGCGCTGCGGCGCACGACGAGCTTCGGCCGCTCGGACGAGAAGCTCCGGCGCGGAGCGCCAGCTGTCTCGCTCTGCAGAAGCTCGAACCCGCGCCGGCCCATCCCCGCGAAATCCTGGTCGACCGTGGTGAGCGGCGGTGACCACACTCGGACAGCGGATGGTCGTCGAAGCCCACCACGGCGACGTCCTCGGGCACCCAGATGCCGCTCTCAGCGAGTCCGCGCATCACGCCCATCGCGATCTCGTCGTCGGCGCCCGAACCGACACGATTCGCGAGCAAACAGAGGGTATGGCGGTGCTCCGTTACGCCGAACTGGTCCGCTGGCTGAACCGCCTCCCCGCCATACTCGATGCTGACGAACGCCAACGCCGCGCAGCGACCGTGGCGCCAGGAACTTCGGACGGCAGCATCTCGACCTGCACCCGAACTCGACTTGTCCGCGTTCGGAG
>Ga0190275_10004477_pt1 | contig 10032 bp, 6 predicted proteins | sample Popmic550T_FD_133745 | JGI IMG/M metagenome (GOLD analysis project Ga0190275, IMG submission 133745) | Populus adjacent soil microbial communities from riparian zone of Yellowstone River, Montana, USA - 550 T | ecosystem: Environmental > Terrestrial > Soil > Riparian zone > Trees stand | place...
GATGGCGTCCACCAGCCGCTCGGAGATGCGGGGCGAGTTGAAGACGCCACCGTTGAGGAGGATGGCGTCGGGGCGGGGCAGGGTGCCTTCGGAGGGGGCAGGCTCCCCGAGCGCCGCGAAGCCTGCTGCCGCGTGCTGTCCGAGGAAGGCGGCCAGGTGGCGCGTCACGGCCGCGTCCTGGGCGTAGGGCAGCCCCAGCTCTTGCAGGGCCATGCGCGCCGCGCGGCGGGGCCTGTCGGCGGAGCCGGACGTCGGGAAGAAGCCGTCGAGCACCAGGCCCTCTGCCTCCGCTCGAGTCAGCTCCGTGGACAGCGCGCCGCCGAGCAGCCGGCTGCCCTCGGCCACCAGGGAGATGCCGTAGCGCTCCGGGGGATTGGGGCCGAGCAGGGCCTCCTTGGCGGTGCGTGCGGCCTGAATGGCCTGGGTCCACTGGGTGGCGGACAGACGCCGGCCATCGGAGAAGAGCTTCTCCTCGGCCCGCCGGGCGAGCGCGGCGTCCATGTTGTCGCCGCCGAGCATCAGGTGCTCACCCACCGCGAGCCGGCGGAGCATGGGCCCCTCCGGAGAGACACCCGCGTGGACGAGGGTGAAGTCCGTGGTGCCGCCGCCCACATCCACCACGAGCACCAGGCGCACGTTGGCCAGCACCGTGGCCAGATCCGTGCGGTGGCGCGCGGTGTAGTCGTAGAACGCCGCCTGGGGCTCCTCGACGAGGGTGAACTTCTCGAGGCCCGCCTGGCGCGCGGCGCTCACAGTGAGGGCGCGCGCCGCCTCGTCGAAGGAGGCGGGGACGGTGATGACGACCTCCTGCTGCGCGAGCGGCGCGTCCGGGTGCGCGAAGTCCCAGGCCCGGGCCATGTGCGACAGCAGCAGGGCGCTGGCCTCCACGGGCGAGAGCTTGGCGACGTCCGCAGGCGCGCCCCAGGGGAGGATGGGGGCAGAGCGATCGACGCCTGGGTGGCACAGCCAGCTCTTCGCGGAGGCGACGAGCCGTCCGGGAACCCGGGCGCCCTGCCAGCGGGCGAACTCGCCCACCACGTTCGGGCCGGCCTCCCCCCATGGCAGCTGCAGCGAGCCACTGGCCAGCTCATGGCCCGCGGGGACATAGATGCACGAGGGCAGCAGCGAGCGCGGCGTCACCTCGCCCTGCCGGACGAGCTGGGGGATGGGAAAGTCCTCGATGGGGGCGCCAGGGCCACGTGCAGGATCCACGGACGCGACCGCGCAGTGGGTGGTGCCCAGATCGATGCCGATGATGCGCATAAGCCTCCCGTGCCGCGGTGCTTCTTACTCCTTCATGCGCACGTTGAGTTCCAGCTTCCAGCGGCCCGTGCCGTTCTTCTCCAGGCAGCGCAGCTCCAGGGTGCCCACCTCGGTCACTGCCGCCTGGAGGTTCACCGGGGTGAGGTCACCGTAGGGCTGAGGCTGGCCCGGCAGCGTCGTCTCGATGGGCGCCAGCTCCTCCAGCTCCTCCCGGCCGGCCACGTCGTCGATCATGTTGCCCACCTTGTCGTCGCGGCGGACGGACGAGGCGAAGAAGCGGAACTGCGTGGGCTCGCCCGTCACGAGACCGAACTCCTGCGGAGGAACGTCGGCCTGGGTGCCCTCCTCCATGCCGAAGGGGGCCACGCACAGCGCCTTCACCGGAGGCTCCATGCCAGGGACGGCGGGCATGGCCGTCTCTACCCCCACATAGTAGGCGCGGGCGGTGCCGCCGCGGATGCGCAGGCCGTGGCCCTGGCGCACCCATCCATAATAGGCCGCGCCGCGCGCCACCGAGAGATCCAGGTCGGCCCCCTCCAGCTCCTTGGCGGGAGCGCCGCCGTCCGCGGTGAGCCAGCCGTTGAGCACCTCCATGACGCGGGCCTTGAGCGGGCCGGCCTTGAAGACGCCGCCGTTGAAGAGGACGGCGGTGGGGTGGAGGAAGGACTTGCTCCTCACGTCCACGGGCGAGTCCGGGGAGGAGGCGAGCGCCTGCGCCTGCCGCGTGAGGAAGGCGGCCAGGTGCCGCGTCACCCCGGGATCCTGCGCGTACGGCAGCGCCATCTGCGCCAGGCCCGTGCGGCGAGCGGTGCGCGGCAGCTCCGTCATGGGGGACACGGGGAAGAAGCCGTCGGTGAGCAGCTTCTCCAGCTCCTCGCGGGACAGCTCCGTGCGCAGCGTGCCACCGATGAGCGACGAGCCGCGGCCAGGGATGGCGATGGGCACACGCGCCAGCGTCGGATCCCCGTACAGCGTCTCCTTGGCCTGACGGCTGCCGTAGGTGAGCGCGTTGAACTGCCATGGATCCAGCTTCTTGCCCTCGGCGGCCAGGCGCTGGTTCAGCGTGTGCGCCAGCGCCAGGTCCATGTTGTCGCCGCCCAGGAGGATGTGGTCGCCCACGGCCACGCGGACCAGCTCCACCTCGCCGCCGCGCTCCCGCACGGTGATGACGGAGAAGTCCGAGGTACCGCCGCCCACGTCCACCACGAGGATCACCTCGCCGGGCTTCACCCGCTTGCGGAACCCCTCGCCCTGGGCCTCCAGCCACGCGTAGAGCGCGGCCTGCGGCTCCTCCAGCAGGGTGATGTTCGGGATGCCGGCAGCCTGGGCCGCCTCCAGCGTCAGCTCGCGTGCCGCCGGATCGAACGAGGCAGGGACGGTGATGATCACGTCCTGCTGAGCCAGCGAGTTGCCGGCCTCCTCGCGCGTCCGGGCGAAGGTGTGGTCCCAAGCCTCTCGCAGGTGGCGGAGGTAGCGCGCCGAGGCCTCCAGCGGCGACACCCGCTGCACCTCGGGAGGCGCCTGCCACGGCAGCATCGCCGAGCGCCGGTCCACACCCGGGTGGCTCAGCCAGCTCTTCGCCGAGGACACCAGCCGCGTGGGCACCTTGGCGCCGTGGGTCCGGGCGAGCTCGCCCACCAGCGTGGTGGCATCCGCCTTCCAGGGCAGCCCCAGGCTGCCCGCAGGGAACTCCTGCTCGCTCGGCAGATAGAGGAAAGAGGGCAGCAGCGTGCGCGCCTCCACCGTGCCCGGGGCCGTCAGCTGCGCAATGGGCAGCATGGACTGGGCCGAGCCTCGAGGCTTGCCCTCCTCGAGGTTGAAGTACGACACCGCGCTGTGCGTGGTGCCTAGATCGATCCCAATCGCGTAGCGGGCCATAGGACGGCGTCAGCTCCTTGGAGAAGGCTCAAGCAGGAGAAGGCTCAGGCAAGCTCGACTTCAGCGGGGGCCACGACTCGCGGATCCAGCGCCGGGCTGACCGTGGGGAACTTCACCTCGGTGGCCACCCAGCCGTGGTGCTTGAGCGCGCCGGAGTAAGGGGGCTGTCCCGCGACGTTGCCTGTCAGGCGGATGCGCTGCGCGTCGAAGCCGGCTGGGACGGTGACGGCGGCCCCCTCGCCCTGCGGCAGCACGGGCTTGAGCCCCAGGTACTGCTGCACCACCTTGCGGCAGCCCTCGTGGACGATGCGCGCGGCGGCGCCCACGTCCGCGTCCGGGAAGCCGGCCACGTTCTCCTGGAGGAAGTCGATCAGCCGCCCCTCTCGCTGGAGCATGGACAGCAGCACCAGCGCGGAGGCGTGCTCGCGCTCGGGCGGCAGCGCGGGCTTCGGCTCTTCCTTGGGGAGCGCTGGCCTGCCGAGCGTTCCCGCGTCATAGCCCTGGCTCAGCGGGTAGACGGCCTGGGCGAAGGGACGGGAGGCCAGCACCCGCCAGAAGCAGAGGAACGCGAGCCAGAGGCGGGCGAAGAACGAAAGCTGTGGCTGTTCGGTCATCGGCTCCGGATAACAAAGCCGGGGGCCTTTGCAATTCGGTTGTGGCCCAAATGCAAAGGGCCTCACTGTCTCCAGTGAGGCCCTCTGTTACTTCCTGGTGGAGGTGACCGGGATCGAACCGGTGACCTTCGCATTGCGAACGCGACGCTCTCCCAACTGAGCTACACCCCCACAATGTAGTACTTTGCTGCGGTACTCGGCTGCTTGCTTGGTGCTTCAATCGATCAGTCTGGGGCTGACGAAGTGAGGGCCAGATACCGGACCCCTGTGAGCCTGTCAAGCGAGAGCAAGGAAACCGCTGACTCCCATTTGACGTGCAGCAGTGCGGGTGTCATAAAAACCCTCCTTCCCAGGCGCATCTTCCGGAAATGTCTACCTCTCCCATGAAGACGTTGAGCCCGGCCGAGCTCGCAAAGTTGGAGCACGCGTTCGCCGCTGACCCGTCGTCCGACGCATTCAAGCCGCTCGCCGAGGCATACCTGGGCATGGGCCGGTTCATGGAGGCGATGGTCGTCTGCAAGAAGGGCGTCAAAGCCCATCCCAATGCAGCCGATCCCCGCCTCCTGCTAGCCCGTGTCTACCTCCAGCAGGGCAAGGACAAGAAGGCACTCGAGGAGGCCCTCGGAGGCCTCCAGGTCCAGCCCACCGACAAGGCCGCCCTCCGCATGGTGGGCATGCTGCAGCTCAAGACGGGCGAGCTCGAGCCCGGCAAGCTCAACCTCCTGAAGGCCTGGGAGGCGGATCCGAACGACACGGAGACGCTCACCTGGATGCAGCAGTACAAGGTGGAGCAGCCCAAGCCCGCCGCGCCCCCGCCCGCGCCGGTCCCCGTCGCCGCTCCGGTGGCCGCGCCCGTGGCTCCCACCGCGGCGCCCGTGGCCCAGGTGCCCGTGAATGGCGCGCCCTCGGCGGCGCCCGTGCTGACGCCCGTCGCCCACCCGAACCCAGCGCCCGGGGCCCGTCGTGCCTCGTCCGCGGGGATGCCCGCAGCCCGGTCCATTCCCACGGGCACGCAGCCCGGCGCGGCGAGCCAGGCCCGTCCCCAGCCCCGCCGCCCCGTGGTTATCGAGGAGGTGGACGATGACGACGACGAGGAGGCCGGCTCCAAGCGCCGCCCGAAGTCGGGCAACTCGAGCAAGTACATCACCCTGGGCCTCTTCATCGCGGCGATCCTCTCCGCCGCGGGCTACGCCTGGTACTCGAAGTACACGAAGGAGCTGAACCGCGAGTTCAAGAAGCGCCTGGACGTGGCCACCGAGCAGCTCAAGCACGACTCCTTCGACTCCTACAAGAAGGCGTGTGAGGCGGCCGGTCTGGCGCTCGAGATCCTCCCGGACTCCACCGCCGCGCACGGCTACCTGGCTTACGCCTGGGGCATCCGCTGGGGCGAGCACGGCGGCGGCGACGATGCGCGCCGCAAGGCGGAGGAGCACCTGGCCGAGGCCAAGAAGGGTGGCGAGGTCAGCTCCCACCTCTATGCCGCCGAGGCGCTGATCAAGACGTACGGTGGCAAGGGCAAGGAGGCCCTCGGCGAGCTCGAGGAGCGCGTGAAGGCCTTTGACTCGCAGGGCAAGGCCAGCTCCCTGCTGTACCTCACGCTGGGGCTGGCGCAGATGAACGCCGGCGATCTCGAGCGCGCGCGTGACAGCCTGGACAAGGCGCAGGGCCTGGCTCCGGATGATCCGCGCATCTACGCCAGCTTGGGTACCGTGTACCGCCGGCTCGGCCAGGACAACACCGCGTGGCAGAAGTACGAGTTCGCTCTGCGCTACGAGAAGGACCACCCCGAGTCGGTGCTCGGAATGTCGCTGCTGATGCTGGAGCAGGATCAGCCCAGCCTGGAGTTCTACGAGCGGGCGGCGAAGATGCTCAAGAAGCTGCTCGAGGCCGACCCGCCGCCCTCGCCGCGGCAGTTGGCCGCCGCGCAGCTGGCGCGCTCGCTGCTGATCAGCCGCGTCTCGCTGGCCATGGCGGAGCTCAAGCCCGACGTCCAGACGAAGCTCGCCGAGGTGACGGGCGTCCCGCTGGACAAGACCGTGGCCCGCGCGCAGATGGACAAGGCCGAGAAGGATGGCTTTGCGCTCGACAAGAACAACCCGGAGCTGCTCCTCATCAAGGGCCGCCGGCTGCTGCTCGAAGGCCAGGCGGACGCGGCCGTCTCCTCCATCCGCGAGGCCATCAAGATGGACAGCACCCGGGCCCAGCTCTACGTGGAGCTGGCCAAGGCGCTCATGGCCAAGCAGGGGGGCGAGAAGGAGGCCGCCGAGGCGCTCACCACCGCTCTGAAGACGATGGGCGACAGCCCCAAGCTGGTGGTGATGCTCGGCAACGCCTACCGGCGCCAGGGCAAGCTCGACGAAGCGCTCACGCAGTACCAGCGCGCGGTGAAGGATCCGAAGGCGAAGAACCCCGAGGCGCGGCTGGCCATGGGCACCATCTACCGGGAGCGCTCCGAGTGGGACAAGGCCCGGGAGCAGCTCGACAAGGCCGTCGTGGAGTTTATCGGCCAGCCGGATCGCGCGGCGCTCGCTCTCACCGAGCTGGGCCGCGTGTACCAGGGCAAGGGTGACCTCACGAAGGCCGAGGAGTCCTACCAGAAGGCCATCGAGGCCAACGGCGGCTACGGCCCGGCGTACTACTTCTACGCCTCCATGCTCAGCAAGGACCGCAAGCAGGGTGACAAGGTCAAGATGCTCGCGCAGGAGTACCTCAAGCTCGAGCCCAAGGGCGAGCACGCTCCCGAGGTGCAGCGCCTGGCCTCCGGAGGGTAGTGCCCCCGCTGTCTTCGAAAAGCGGGGCTGATACCCGTGGCTTGCCGTCTGCGCGGGATGGCTGTATGGGAGGGATCGCCAGGTGGGGCCATTATCCCACCTGGACTCCACCGCGACGGCAGCGAGCCTGTCGAGCCCCACCTCTGGAGTCTGCGTGAGCGCACGCGCCGTGTCTCTGTCGACGACTGCGTCTGACCTGATCTCCCTCACGAAGCCGCGGCTGTCGAGCCTGGTGCTGGCCACGACCGCGGGAGGCGTGTGGCTGGCGCGGGGCGAGCTGTCCATGGCGCGTGTGGGGGTGACGCTGCTGGCCACCGCGGGCACCGTGGCGGCGGCCAACACCCTCAACTGCTACATCGAGCGGCGAAGCGACCGCTTCATGGCGCGGACGCACAACCGGCCGTTGCCCTCCGGGCGCATGGAGCCGGGCGTGGCGCTGTGGTTCGGCCTGTCCCTGGCGGCCGTGTCCCTGCCCGCGCTGGCCCTGGGCGCCAACCTGCTCACCGCGGGACTGGGGCTGCTGGCCTTCCTGAGCTACGTGCTCGTGTACACGCCCCTCAAGTCGCGCACGTCCGCGGCCATGCTGGTGGGTGCCGTGCCTGGGGCGCTGCCGCCGCTGATGGGGTGGACGGCGGTGACAGGGCAGGTGGACACCGGGGGCTTCGTCCTCTTCTCCATCCTCTTCCTCTGGCAGATCCCCCACTTCCTGGCGATCGCTCTCTTCCGCAAGGAGGAGTACGCGGCGGCGGGGCTCAAGTCCGTCCCCATTGAGCGGGGGGATGAGTCCAGCCGGGCCCAGATCGTCCTCTACGTGGTGGCGCTGGTGCCGATGACGCTGCTGCCGTACCAGCTGCACATTGCCGGGGCGTGGTACCTGCTGGTGGCCGTGGGGCTGGGGCTGACCTTCCTGGGGCTGGGCGCGTGGGGTTTCTTCAAGCAGCTGGGAAAGCCTTGGGCCCGGCAGACGTTCTTCTTCTCGCTGCTCTACCTCACGGGCCTCTTCCTCGCGCTGATGCTCGACCGAGGCCCGGCTTTCTAGCTACCCCTGCCTGACAAGGAGCTCCTCCATGAAGCTGCGCACGTTCGGCCTCGCCCTGATCGGGGCCGCGGGATTGGTGATCCTGCCGGCCTGTACGAAGGACGAGGCGTCGAAGCCCTCGACTCCCACCGCCGCCGCCAACCCTGCAGAGCAGGGCAAGCCGGCGACGCCCACGCCCACCCAGGCGCAGACGCCCACGTCCGTCGGGAAGAGCACCCTCCGCGGCGTGGTGAAGTTCACGGGCACGGCTCCGGCCGCGGCAGAGATCGCCCCCAGCTCCGATCCGGCCTGTGAGGGCATGGCGCTCAAGGAGCCGGCCGTCCTGGTGAAGGACGGGAAGCTGCAGAACGTGCTGGTGCGCGTGAAGGGCCCCGTGGCGGGCGCTCCGGCGGCCTCCAGCACCCCGGTGGTGATCGATCAGGTGAAGTGCACCTACACCCCGCGCGTGATGGGCGCCCAGGCGGGCCAGCCTCTCCAGGTGAAGAACAGCGATGGGACGCTGCACAACGTCCGCGCCATGGTGGGGACCAAGTCCCTCTTCAACCTGGCCCAGCCGCCGGAGATGGCGCCCGTGACGAGGCCCACGCCCTCCGACGTGGAGCTGATCCAGCTCAAGTGCGACGTGCATCCGTGGATGAAGTCCTTCATCGCCGTGAGCCCGCACCCGTACTTCTCCACCACGGGCGAGGACGGTGCCTTCTCCATCACGGCCCTGCCGGCGGGCACGTACACGCTCGAGGCGTGGCACGAGACGTTCGGGACGAAGACGGCCGAGGTGACGGTGAAGGACGGAGAGACGGCCGAGGCCTCGTTCGAGTTCGCCGGAACCGACAAGGGCTAGGCCCTCGGGCGTGAGCTTGGGGCAAGGGCGCGAGCCGGAGAGGGGCCTGGCCCGTGTCCGCTGGCTGTACCTGCGCGGGCTCGGGCTCGTCTTCTGTGTCGCCTTCGCCTCGCTGTTGCCCCAACTCTCGGGGCTCATGGGCCCGGAGGGGTTGGAGCCCGCGGCGGCGTGGCTGGACTGGGCTCGGGGGGCGCTTGGGCCTGAGCGCTTCCTGCGCCTGCCCACGCTGCTCTGGCTGCTCGGGGCGGGGGACGGGGCCCTGTGGGGGCTCTGCCTGACTGGCCTGGGGTGTGGCGCGCTGCTCGTGGCGGATGTGGCGCCGCGCTGGGCGCTCGTGGGCGCGTGGGCCTGCTACCTGTCCCTCACGGTCGTCGGGGGCGTCTTCCTCAGCTTCCAGTGGGACGTGCTGCTGCTGGAGACCGCGCTCGTCTCCGTCCCGCTGACGCCGGGTCATCTGCTTCCCTCCGCGAGCGTCCCGGAGCCTCGCCTCGGGCCGCTGCTCCTCGTGCGCTTCCTCCTGTTCCGGCTGATGCTCATGTCCGGAGTGGTGAAGCTCGCCAGCGGGGACTCCGCCTGGCACAACCTCACGGCGCTCGAGTTCCACTACTGGACCCAGCCGCTCCCCAACCTCGGCGCCTACTTCGTCTGGCAGCTTCCGGCAGCGCTCCACCGGGCGGGCGTGGCGGGGATGTTCGTCATCGAGCTGGTGGCGCCGTTCCTCCTCTTCGGGCCGCGGCGCGTCCGGCTCCTGGCGGCAGGGGCGCTCGCGGCCTTGCAGGGGGGCATCCTCGCCACGGGCAACTATGGGTTCTTCAACCTCCTGACGCTCGTGCTGTGCCTCTCCGCGCTCGATGATGGCGTGCTGGCACGGTGGAAGCTCTCTGGGCGGCTCTTGGCCGGGCCTGCGCCCACCCTGCGCCACCCACGGGCGCGGACCTCGGCCTTCGTGGGCTTCGCGGCGGTGTATGCCGTCCTCGCGCTGTCGTCGGACGTGGAGCGGCTGGCCCGTGTGCCGGTGCTCGCGCCGGTGCGCTGGGCGCTCGGCCAGCTCGCGGGCCTGCGCAGCATCAACACCTATGGCCTCTTCGCCATCATGACCACGGAGCGGCGGGAGATCCTCCTCGAGGGCAGCGCGGATGGGCAGACGTGGCGCGAGTACCTCCTGCGGTGGCGCCCCGGGCCCGTGGACGAGGCGCCGCGCTTCGTGGCACCCCATCAGCCGCGCCTGGACTGGCAGCTGTGGTTCGCCTCGCTGTCTCGCTGCTCCGACAACGCGTGGCTGATCCGCCTCCAGGAGCGGCTCCTGAGCGGCGCTCCGGCCGTGAAGGACTTCTTCCGGGAGGATCCGTTCCCGGACGCTCCGCCGCGCTTCCTGCGAACGCGCTTCTTCGACTACCGCTTCACGGACCTGTCCGAGTGGCGGACCACGGGCGCCTACTGGGAGCGGCGCGAGCTGGGTGCGTACTGCCCGCCGCTCACGCTCGAGGGAGGCCAGCTGAGGCGGGCGGACCTTCCCGCTGGACGCTGAAGCCCACCCGGGCCCCGCCGCCGGGCCGGTTCTCCGCGAACACCTCTCCGCCGTGGGCCCGCGCGATTCTCTGCACCAGCGCCAGCCCCAGCCCGAGC
>Ga0190275_10004478_pt1 | contig 10031 bp, 10 predicted proteins | sample Popmic550T_FD_133745 | JGI IMG/M metagenome (GOLD analysis project Ga0190275, IMG submission 133745) | Populus adjacent soil microbial communities from riparian zone of Yellowstone River, Montana, USA - 550 T | ecosystem: Environmental > Terrestrial > Soil > Riparian zone > Trees stand | place...
CCGTTGGACTGAAGATGGTATTGATCGCTTCGATTTGCGAGGGATGAATGCAAGACATGGCGGAGAAGCCGAGCTGGCGCGATTGTTTGGCGAAGCTGTGCAATCCTGCGCCGTCGTTGAGATCGACCCATACCCCGTCGACCGCTTGCACATGGGCCGCGGCGGCGGCGACGACGATCGCGGAACGGGCGTAGATCAAATCCCGCGCTTCACCCTCGCGAATCGCGGGGAGTCCGATCTCGCGGCCGAAGTCTTCCGTGCCAAAAATAATCCCGACGATGCGCGATGACGCGGCGGCGATGGCCGGAGCATTGAACAGTCCTTTGGGGCTTTCGATGGCGATCAGCAGGCGGACGCTACCCCTGGCCAATTGATTCTTCGGTTCCATGTCGTCAAGCAAGGCGTCGACTTTCCGTACATCGTCGACGGTGTCGACTTTCGGGCAGACCAAACCTTCCAAGCCGGGGCGGACGACTGCCGCCAGGTCGGCGTCCATCCACGGGTGGCCGATGGAATTGGTGCGCACGTAACGGGCCGGGGAGCCGGGCGCTTTGGCGCGGCCCAAAGACGCGCCGATATTCTGGCGCGCGGAGTCCTTTTCATTGGGCGCGACGCCGTCTTCGATATCCAGCATGATCGCGTCGGCCTGCAAGCCGAGCGCTTTGTCGATCATCTTTTGCCGGTGTCCCGGCACGAACATCCATGAGCGGATTAAATCCATGGGAAAATCTCCTTGGCGGGAATTTTTACCTGAAGGGGCGGCGAATGTCTAATGACTGGACTGGTGTATGGACGGGTTGGTAATTTGCAGACGAGATCTCTCACTGCGTTCGAGATGACAGCCGGCGGACCATCGTCAGGCGTCATTTCGACCCCCGGGAGAAATCTTTCCGGCGGTTCGGTTGAAGCCGGAAAACTTTTAGCGAATAACTGATGCGATATGAAACTCAGCACGTTCAAGCTCCTGGTGCCCATCGTCGCAGTGACTCTCCAGAGCAACTCGTCGTCGACCGTGATTCCGCCTTATCTAGACCACATGCATGTGCCGGTGGCGTTGATCGGCACTTTGATATCGCTTGGGCCGGTCTTCGCGCTGATGGCGCGCTTGCCCATCGGCATGCTCTACAACCGCGGGCGCGCCCGCGGGCTAGTGTCCGCCGCGATCATGGCGATGGGAGTGACTAATTACTGTTATAGCTTTGCCGTGAGTAGTTGGTCCTTCGCGGTGGTGCATTGTCTCAACGGTTTCGCGTACAGCGCGGTGACCACGCTTTACATGGCCTTCTACGTCGACTCGCTTGCGCCCGATGAAAACCGCAATCATGCCATGGGTTACTACGTCGGCTGCCTGGCGGTGGGCTACTCCACGGGAAATTTCCTGGGCGGACTGATCGCCGACCATTGGGGTTATTCCTGGACCTTTCAGTTGGGCGCGCTGCTGTCCTTCGTCGCTGTCGCTCTGTTGTGGTTTTTGCACGGCCCGACTGGCGATGGCGAGTCCCAGGGCAAACGCAACGAACCGGCAAAACTCAGTGTGCGGGAATCTTGCAAGGCTTTGCTCGAACCGGAATTGGCGACCGTGGTCTTGGTCGCGCTGTTCTTGAACCTGCTGCATCAGATGGGCGGCGTGTTCATCTCGCTCTATGGCTTGGGCGTGGGTATGAGCTTGACCCAGATCGGCCTCATTCGCGCCGCCTACGCCGGTTGCAATGCCGTAACCCGGCCGATCAGCGGCCATGTGGTGAATAAGGTGGGGCACAAAGGGCTGTCCTATTTCGGCTTGCCGCTGCAGTCTTTGATCTTGATGCTGGTGCCGCTGTTCACCGGCTTTGGCACTATTTTAGTTGTCTATGTCGCGTCCGGATTCATGCGCGCCATCGTCGTCGTCGCCAACGCCGTCGGCTTGGTCCAAGACGTGCCTGAGTCAAGGGTCCGCCGCGGTCTTGCCTCGGGGGTGTACAACGCCGCCGGCGACGTGGGTAACATCCTTGGTCCTTCGATCGGAGGCTTCATCGCTCACGCCACTGGGATAGCTAGCGTGTTTGTCGTCGGTTCATTGGGGTCGACGGCGCTGTTTCTCCTCGGCGTGGTTTTGGTCCGTCGTCTGAAACAGGACCAAACGCCGACGCCAGATAGTTAAGTCCACCTGGCAGCGTTTGTGAAGGTCGTTGATGCTGCGAATCCCGACCCGGCTATCTCCAGGCAGCAATCACAAAACGCATTCCCACCAAGCCCAGCGCCAAGCCGAGCCCACGGAGTATCCAGTCGGCATGTATTCGACGAGACAAGCGTGCGCCAATCTGTGCGCCGCAAATGACTCCGGGACTGAGCACCAAAGCCAGATTCATTCCGTGATCGAGCATTCCCGCTAATATGTGTGTCGCGGCTCCAGTTAAAGACATCAATGAAAGAATAAAAAGCGAGGTGGCGGTGGCGGTGAGGATGGGAAAATCGAGAAGATAGACAAAGACGGGAACGTAAATGAATCCGGCGCCGATTCCCAAAAAGCTCGACAAAAAGCCTAAGCCGGTGCTTGTTAAGGTTCCCAGGATGAGTTTAGCAGGGCCTAAAGGAGGATTCTCCGCGAGCGATGTCTGGGATTGTCCAACGCTGCTCTTTCGTGCCGGCCGAATCAGTAAGAGCATTGAGAGAAGACTCAAAATACCACCGAATAAAAGATCGAATTGTTGACGCTTGACGGCGGCAGTGGCAAAGGCGCCAAGGATCGAGCCTGGGATCGCCGCAAGCGAAAAAATCACGCCGGTTTTATAGGCGATTTTTTTGGTCCGTGCGTAAGCCAACGATCCAGAAACGGCATTGAAGAAAACCACGATCAGCGAAATCGTCGTGATGGTCGCCGGCGCTTCATTGGGGTAAAGCAACAAAAGGACGGGTACCAAGATAAAGCCGCCGCCCGCGCCAATCAGAGTGCCAACGGTGCCGACAAACACGCCGAGGGGCAGCAGCCAAAGCGCATCGAATAACAAATTATTCCGCACGTATGAGACAGTGAATTCGCTTGGCTGAATTAATACGACTTTGGCATGCCAAGGACATGTTGTCCTAAATAGGCCAGAACCAAATTGTTGCTCACCGGCGCCACCGTCAGTAAACGGGTCTCGCGAAACTTTCGCTCGACGTCATATTCGGCGGCAAAGCCGTAGCCTCCGTGGGTCGTCAGGCAAGCGTTGGCGGCCTCCCAGGCGGCTTCCGACGCGAGGTATTTGGCGAGATTTGCTTCCGCGCCACATTTCTCTTTTCGGTCAAACTTTGTCGCGGCTTGATAGCGCACCAGATCGGCGGCTTCGATGTTCGCGTAAGCCTTCGCAATGGGAAACTGCACGCCTTGATTGGCGCCGATCGGCTTGCCGAACACATTACGTTCGCTGGCGTACTTGGCGGCGCGCTCGACAAACCAACGGCCGTCGCCGACCGCTTCGGCGGCGACGAGGATTCTTTCGGCGTTCCAGCCATCGTTGATGTAGCGAAAGCCCATGCCTTCGTCGCCGATGAGATTTTCAACCGGCACTTCAACATTATCGAAAAACAAGGCATTGGTATGATGATTGATCATCAAGTCAAGGGGCTTAACTTCAAGTTTTCCTTGATTGGCTTTCAAGTCGACGATGAACACCGATAGGCCCCGAGTTTTGTCCGGCAATTCGTCGTAGGGTGTGGTTCTCGCCAGCAGCAGCATCAAGTCCGACTGCAGCACGCGTGAGATAAATATTTTTTCGCCGTTGATCAAATAGCGGTCGCCCTTTTTAACGGCGCTGGTTTGCAGGCGTGTCGCCTCAGAGCCGGCGTTGGGTTCGGTGACGGCAAAGGCTTGCAGGCGCAGTTCGCCGGTGGCGATTTTCGGCAGATAGCGCTGTTTTTGCTCGGCGTTGCCGTGACGCAAGAGCGTGCCCATGGTGTACATTTGCGCGTGGCAGGCGGTGGCGACGCCGCCGGAGCGGTTGATCTCTTCCAAGATGATGCTCGCTTCGGTGATGCCGAGGCCGGTGCCGCCAAATTCTTCCGGAATGAGTGCGGCCAGCCAGCCGAGGTCACCGAGTTTTTTTACAAAAGCATCGGGGTAGGCTTTTTCGCTGTCGACCTTGCGCCAGTAGGCATCGGGAAATTCTTGACAGACTTTTTTGATCTCTTCGCGAATCTGTTGCTGCTCCATCGTCAGGTTGAAATCCATCGATGCCTCCTATAGTTCGTAGACTATAACCTAATGTTTTTAGTGCCTAAAGAGGAGGAACGTCATGGCCGTCAAGCCCGGCTGGGAAGGCCGCTATTTTGAAGACTTCGAGATCGGCGATATTTATCGTTGCCGTCTCGGTCGCACCGTCACCGAAGCCGATAATATCTGGTTTACCTTGCTGACCAACAATACCAACCAGATTCACTTCAACAACGAGTATGGTAAACGCACTGAGTTCGGCAAATGTCTGATCAACAGCGCCTTGACCCTCGCTATCGTCGCCGGCATGGGTGTGGCCGATGTCAGTGAAAACGGTTTTGCCCTGGGATGGGATGGGATCACCTTACCGAATCCTTTATTTGCCGGAGATACGCTGTATTCCGAATCCGAAGTGTTGGAGACGCGTGAGTCCAAGTCCAAACCGCAGTGGGGAATTCTCAAAGTGCGCACTCGGGGTGTGCAACAAGAGGGCAAGGTTGTCATCGACTACGCGCGCAGCGTGATGGTGTGGAAGAAAGCCTTCGCGCCGAAGAACGATTTGTTTCCGCAGATCAAAGAAGAGAAGAAATAATTGCCGTCATGACGATCAAGATTTTCAAAACGTTCAGTCCGTTTGAGACCAAATGAAACAAGTTAAGAGGTGAGTGTGGCAAGCAATTCGAAACCCTCGCGAGCGCTGGATGGGGTCAAAATTTTGGCTTTCGAGCAGGTGCTCTCCGGCCCGTTTGCGACCTGCTTGCTCGCTGACATGGGCGCGGAGGTGATCAAAGTAGAGCGCCCTGGTGTCGGCGATGTGATTCGCTCCTGGGATTCGGTGGTCAAGGGGCTGTCGTCGGGTTATGTTTGGTTGAATCGCAACAAGCGCAGCTTGACGGTCGACGTTAAGAAGGAAAAGGGTCGAGAGATTTTACAAGGGTTGGCCAAGCGCTCGGATATTTTCTTCGAGAACTATGCTCCGGGTGTCGCGGGACGGCTTGGGCTCGGCTATGAAAAACTTTCGGATCTCAACCGGCGGCTGATCTATTGTTCGCTTTCCGGTTACGGTCAAGACGGTCCTTATCGCGATGTCAAGGCATACGATCTCTTGATTCAAGGCGAGGGCGGCATCATCGCCACCACCGGGTATCCCGACAAGCCGGCGCGCGCCGGCATCGCCATCGCCGACATCGCTTCCGGCATGTATGCCGCAATTGGTATTCTCCTGGCGCTCTACCAGCGGGAAAAGACCGGTGAAGGGCAGCTCGTCGATGTGTCGATGTTGGATTCGATCGTCTCATGGCTCGGCTACTTTCCACATCATTATTGGCATGCCGGCGAAGAGCCGGGGCGAGTGGGCATGCGTCACCACTATGTTTGTCCCTACGGCCCTTACTTGGCCGGTGATGGTGAGTATGTCAATCTGGCGGTCGCGAGTCCGGCGGATTGGGATGTGTTTTGCAAAGTCGTTATCGAAAAGCCGGAGATGCTTACGGATGCGCGCTTCGCATCGGTACAGGATCGGCGCAAGAATCGCGCCGTGCTGGAAGAAACCATCGAGGAAATTTTTGCCGCGCGGGACCACCGGCACTGGCTGGCGCAATTGAAAAAAGCCGATCTGCCCCATGGCATCGTCCGCGGCATCGCCCAGGTGCTCGCCCATCCCCAGGTAGCGGCGCGCAAGCTGATACGCGAAGCCGACTCGCCGGTGGGCAAGGTTCCGGTGATCGCCAACGCCCTCAAGATGTCGAAGAGCGATGCGCGTTACGAGCGTATTCCGGGTCTGGGTGAGAACAATGCGGCGATCTTGGCGGAACTTGGTTACGATGCCGATGCGATCGAAGCGTTCCGGCGCGATAAAATCATTTGATCGACACGGATTTCACCAACAACCGATCGAACACTTTGCAATCTAGCCGCTGGCGGCATCGATCTGCGCCGTGCCGTAATACCGTGCTGACTTACGACTCCGCTTCGGAGACTGGCTATGCGGAAACCTGTTGTCGGTGTCATGGGTGCGTCGGCCAACGACGGCCTCAGTCTCGCAGAGTCGGAGCGACTCCGGCAACTTGCTGAAAGCTTGGGAACGGCGATCGCCCAAGCCGACTGTTTCCTGGTCACCGGCGCGACCACTGGGCTACCTGGGATGGTCGCGCGGGCGTTTCGCGCGCAGGGTGGGTTTGCCTTGGGGATTTCCCCGGCCGAGAACCGCGCCGAGCATGTGCAGCGCTATAATTTACCGGAAGATGGCGCGGATGTGATCGTCTATACCGGGTTCGGTTACAAAGGTCGTAACGTCATCAATATCCGCTCGTCGGATATTGTCATCATTTTCGGCGGCGCCACCGGAACGCTGAATGAATTCACGATCGCTTACGATGAAGGCAAGATTATCGGCGTTCTGGAAGGCAGCGGCGGGGTGGCGGATCATATCAAGAGTATCGTCGCAGCTTGTCAGAAACCTAGCCGGGGCAAGCTGTTCTTCGATTCGTCTCCTAAAGCTCTTATTCAGACTTGCATGGACGCGATCGCTGCATTGGATCACTTGGGTAACCGCTGACTCAAATAGCCGCGGGCAAATTTGCGCATGTCGTCGCGCGGCAGTCCCAATTGCACGGTTTCTTCTAATGCCTTTTCTTCAGTCCAGCCTTCGTCCTGCATGCGGAAGATCAGCATGTAGGGGGCGACTCGCTCGGCGAAGGCGCAGTTGATCAACATCGGATGGTTGGCGGGATCTCTCGCGGTTTTGAGAAATTCGTCGATCTGCTTGACGCTGGGCCATGGGTTTGAGGTCGGGATATTAAAGTAACGCATCCGGTGATTTTCGACCAAAAGACGTTCACGCAATGTGTTGACACCATCTTGCGGCGATCGCAGGGTCATGACCGAGCGAAAGCCATTCGCCGCGGCATTGGCGTAGGCTTCGCCCGAAGGTTGGCCGCCGACGGTGGGTTTATCGTCGATGCAGAGGATAACCGGAACGTTGACTTTGGTTTTGCGATCGAGCTGGCCGAATGGCGGCAGTTCACTGCGACGCGGGGGGGTCTCCACCGGCGCGCCAGCCGCCAGCGATGCGACCAGCGCGCCGATGAAATAAATCTTCATAGGTTGAAAACGCCGGCCGCGGTATTGCCGAGGATCGCGGTTTTGTCCGCGCTCGAGCAGGGCGCTTGGCGTACCATATCGATCGACTCGACGATGTTCGCCGCGGTTTTACACTCGAGCGGATAGTCGCTGCCAAACATGATTCGGTCGGCGGTGGTAATGTTTAAAGCTGCGGCCATCGACGGTCCCCAGGCCCCGGTTCCCGCGGTGTCGAAGTACAGCCGTTGAAAGAGCTTTTCAAACCGTTCTGTGACACCGAATTTTTTCTGTTCATTTTGGGTTTTCAAATAGCCGCGCATTTCCGCCGGAATCGGCGCGTCATCAGTTTCGAAAAACGCCATCATGCGTCCCTTGAGCGACGACGCCGCGCCGCCGAGGTGGGGAATGATGAAGCGGAGCTCGGGAAAGCGCGGCAGGACGGCATTCATGATGCGCACGATCGCTTGGGTGGTCTCGAGCGGACGAAACACGCAACGGTCCAAACTGTAGGTCGTTTCCGAGCCAGTCGGTTTGGATTGCGGATGGAGGATGATCGGCAAATTATTCTTCTGGATGATCTCATAGAGCGGAAACATCAGCGGATTGTCGAGCTGGATATCGAGGTGGCAGGCGAGCAGGGCGACGGAGCGCAGGCCGAGCTCATGAATGCCGCGTTCGAGCTCGCGCTGCGCGCTCTCGGGCTCATGAATTGCCATATGGATGGCGCTGCGAAAACGTTTCGGGTGGTTTTTTTCAACCTCGGCGACGCCGTCGTTGAGAGCGCGCGCGACTTCGGCACCCATGACCTGCACTTGGTCGGTGAGAATGGAGTAGGTCACTCCACTGTCGTCCATCGCTTTGATATGGGCTTCGAGGTCCTTGCGCGAAGGATGCAGAGTTAAACTGATTTCGTTGGTGACGATGCGTTTGCCGCCCGCCTGTTTGGCGAGACGGTCGAATAGCAAAGCCGGCATATAATGGTGGTGCACGTCGACAATCAATTCGGCTGAGGCCATAATAAATTTCCAACTCCTTGTCTAGTATTCTTGGTGCATCAAACTACGATAGGCCGGTGGTGACTGCAAGTGAACTCTGCGGCGCAGTGATCCAGGACGGATGTATACTCAATGAAGGGTTAAATTCTCCGACTGGTAGTTGGATAATAGGACAGCAACAGGATGATAATCGGCAAGATGGCGGCGTGGACGAAAAAATCCGCTGGAGTCCAGGCGTAGCTTTTGAACGCCGGCGATGCGCAGGGCGGGCAAAGCCACATGAGTGGCCCGGCGAAGTAAAATGAATTGTGCACGCCGCCGAAGAGAAGGCGCTCGAAGCTCAGTGCCAGGGCGCCGGCCAGCGCGAAAGGGGTCGAACCAAGCCAGAGCCGGTCCAGAGTGGGATTGGAAAAGCGAAAATACCACGGTCCGAGCAAAAACCAATAAGAGAAATAGAGCAGGAGATAAATGTGAAAGGTTTCAAACTCGGTTGCGTGAAACACCGAGTGCAATCCAAAATTCGGCAATATCTCGACTTGTTCCGGCCGATCCCAGCGAAAAAATAACGCTTTGGACCCGAAATCGATGAGCAGCACGGCCAACAACAGGCGAACATAAATTGACGATTCCTGCCGCGTTGGGCTGCGCCAAATGCCGCGCACATGGTAGCGCCTGACGAAGCGGAGAACTGACCAGCCGCCCATGAGCAGGCCGCTCCAAATCAGCGCGGTATGAAGCGCCCCGGCGGGTTGCGGCTCTGACGTATTAAAGACGCTGAGCCAAAGCGGCGCGAGCAACGTTAATATCAGCAGGAAAGAAAAGTATCGATTCAGGTATGCGGCCATGGCGCGGTAGCTGTCCGAAATACTGGTTTGGAATTTGTCCCAAGGGTGCGTAACAGTTCGACCGTAACTTCATGCAGCGAGCCGCATACAAGCGTAGCTCGGGAAAAATCATGACCTCGGGTGTAGCCGTTGGGGATGGCAATGCAGCGCATGCCGGCGGCTTGGGCCGCCAGCACGCCTTTCTCGGCGTCTTCGAGGACGACGCACTCGGTTGGAACGACGCCAAGGCGCTCGGCGGCTTTGAGAAAAATCTCCGGCGCCGGTTTAACCCGGGAGACGTCCGAGCCGCTGACGACGGTTTCAAAACAGTCGGCGATGCCCAAGCCAAGAAGGACGCCGTCAACGGCATCCCTGTATGAAGAAGAGGCGAGACCGATACGAAAATTTCCCTGTAATCTTGCCAGGAGTGCGGTCGCTCCCGTCATTGGTCTCAACGACGATTGTAGCAAGGTTTGATAATGCGCCGCCTTGCGCGCCCGGAGCGCCGCCGGGTCGAGCTCGAGTCCTTGGTGCGCCACCCAGTCGTCGATCCCCTTACCAAGCCGCACCCAGTGATCGCAATATTCCGCTTCAGCGAGCTCGATGTTGTCTTCGAGCAGCGCCATCCGATAGGCCCGGCAATGGAGTTCTTCAGTGTCGGCCAGTAGGCCGTCGAGGTCAAAAATAACCGTGGTGATCATCGTTATTATCGGTGATTTTACTGAACTTTCGCCGACATTGCATCAGCTTGATGTTGCCTCCGTTGGGCGACCAAAAAAAAACGGCCAAGCTGCGCGAGCTTGGCCGTTTGTCTATAAATTATTGCCCGAGGTCTAAGACTGCTGCCTGGGCATTTTGCGGAAGTTTTCGTGGCGCGCCGCCACCAAGGTTTTGAGTTGGTCGCGCTGCTGGACGGACAGCACCGCCTGGCCATGGTCCAAGGCTTCGTACTGTAAGTAG
>Ga0190275_10004479_pt1 | contig 10028 bp, 7 predicted proteins | sample Popmic550T_FD_133745 | JGI IMG/M metagenome (GOLD analysis project Ga0190275, IMG submission 133745) | Populus adjacent soil microbial communities from riparian zone of Yellowstone River, Montana, USA - 550 T | ecosystem: Environmental > Terrestrial > Soil > Riparian zone > Trees stand | place...
AAGGCGCTCGAGCCCGACGCCCCGATCATCCGCGACGACCTCGACGGCAAGACCGACAACCACTGCTTCGACTGGGAGACCGGCGACGAGGAGGCCACCAACCGGGTCTTCGAGAAGGCCGACGTGGTCGTCACCGAGGACATCGTCTACCCCCGCGTCCACCCGGCCCCGATGGAGACGTGTGGCTGCGTGGCCGACTACGACAAGGTCGACGGCCAGCTCACCCTGTGGTCCACCACCCAGGCGCCCCACGCCCACCGCACCGTCTACGCCCTCGTGTCGGGCCTGCCCGAGCACAAGATCCGCGTCATCGCCCCCGACATCGGCGGCGGGTTCGGCAACAAGGTCCCGATCTACCCCGGCTACGTGTGCACGATCGTGGCCTCGCTGGTGACGGGCAAACCGGTGAAGTGGATGGAGGACCGCACCGAGAACCTGATCAGCACCGGCTTCGCCCGGGACTACGTCATGCGGGGCGAGATCGCCGCCACCAAGGACGGCAAGATCCTCGGCATCCGCACCAACGTGCTGGCCGACCACGGTGCCTTCAACGGCACGGCGGCCCCGATCAAGTACCCCGCCGGGTTCTTCGGCGTCTTCACCGGCAGCTACGACATCGAGGCCGCCCACTGCAAGATGACCGCGGTCTACACGAACAAGGCCCCCGGCGGCGTCGCCTACGCGTGCTCGTTCCGCATCACCGAGGCCGTGTACCTGGTCGAGCGGCTGGTCGACTGCCTGGCCTACGACCTCGAGGTCGACCCGGCCGAGCTGCGGCTCCAGAACCTGTTGCGGCCCGAGCAGTTCCCGTACACGAGCAAGACGGGCTGGGTCTACGACTCGGGCGACTACGAGCCGGCCATGCGCAAGGCCATGGCGATGATCGGGTACGAGGATCTCCGACTCGAGCAGGCCGAGAAGCGCGAGCGGGGCGAGCTGATGGGCATCGGCGTGGCTTTCTTCACCGAGGCGGTCGGCGCCGGGCCCCGCAAGGACATGGACATCCTCGGCCTGGGCATGGCCGACGGCTGCGAGCTGCGGATCCACCCCACCGGCAAGGCCGTCGTCCGCCTGTCTTGCATGAGCCAGGGCCAGGGCCACGAGACGACCTACGCCCAGATCGTGGCCGAGGAGATCGGCATCCCGCCCCGCGACATCCAGGTGGTCAACGGCGACACCGACCAGACGCCGTTCGGTCTGGGCACCTACGGCAGCCGCTCGACGCCGGTGTCGGGGGCGGCCGCCGCCCTCGTGTCCCGCAAGGTCCGTGACAAGGCCCAGATCATCGCCTCGGGGATGCTCGAGGTCTCCGTCGCCGACCTGGCGTGGGACAAGGGCTCGTTCCACGTGAAGGGCGACCCGTCGGCCTCGGTGACCATCCAGGAGATCGCCATGCGGGCCCACGGTGCCGGCGATCTGCCGGAGGGCATCGAGGGCGGTCTCGAGGCGCAGATCTGCTACAACCCGTCGAACCTCACCTACCCGTTCGGGGCGTACATCTGCGTGGTCGACGTCGACCCCGGCACCGCCCAGGTGAAGGTCCGGCGCTTCGTGGCCGTCGACGACTGCGGCACCCGGATCAACGAGATGATCATCGAGGGCCAGGTGCACGGCGGGCTCACCGACGGCATCGGCATGGCCCTGATGGAGATCATCGCCTTCGACGACGACGGCAACTGCCTGAGCGGCTCGCTGATGGACTACCTGATCCCGACGGCGCTGGAGACGCCGACGTGGGAGACCGGCAGCACCGTCACCCCCTCGCCCCACCACCCCATCGGGGCCAAGGGCGTGGGCGAGTCGGCCACCGTCGGGTCGCCGCCCGCCATCGTCAACGCCGTGGTCGACGCCCTCAAGCCGTACGGCATCCGCCACGCCGACATGCCGCTGACCCCCTCGCGGGTGTGGGACGCCATGCAGGGCCGGCCCACCCCGCCCATCTAGATGGCGATGGAACCCCCGTCGTCCCGGGTCGCCGCGCTGGTCGCCGGGCGCGTGCCGTTCGTGCACGCCACCGTCGTGCGGGCCCAGTGCCCCACCTCGGCCCGGCCCGGCGACAGCGCCGTCGTGCTCGGCGACGGCACCATCGAGGGCTTCGTCGGCGGCCAGTGCGCCGAGGGCTCGGTGCGGGTGGCCGCGCTCGAGGTGCTGGCGGCCCGCGAGGCGCTGTTGCTCCGCATCCTCCCCGAGGGCGACGAGCCACCGCCCCACGCGCCGGGCGCAGCCACGGTCGTGAACCCGTGCCTGTCGGGCGGGGCGCTGGAGATCTTCCTGGAGCCGCGCCTGCCGGCGCCGCTCCTGGGGCTGGTCGGGGGCAGCCCCATCGCCGAGGCCGTGGCCCGGCTGGGCGAGCCGTTGGGCTTCGCCGTCGAGCGGTCCGCACCCGGCGATCCCGTCCCGCCCGGCGCCGTGGCAGTGGTGGTGTCCACGCACGGGCGGGACGAGGAGGGCACGATCCGCCGGGCGCTCGACGCCGGCATCGGGTTCGTCGGGCTGGTCGCCAGCGCCACGCGGGGGGCGGCGGTCCTCGACGCCATGGAGCTCGATCCCGCCGAGCGGGCCCGAGTGCGCACTCCGGTCGGCATCGACATCGGCGCCCGCACGGCCGAGGAGATCGCCCTGTCGATCATGGCCGAGGTGGTCCAGGCCATCCGGGTCGACGGCCTGGTCGCCCCGCCCGGAGCCGACGACTCCGGCGCGCCCGTCGAGGCGGTCGACCCTGTGTGCGGCATGACCGTGGTGGCCGGGCCGGACACCCCGCACGCCGTCGTCGACGGCGTCGAGCACTGGTACTGCGGGACGGGCTGCCGCGACCACCACGTGGCCTCGGTCCCGGTCCCGTGATCAGCGGTCTGGTCCTCGCCGCCGGCACCTCGTCGCGCCTGGGGCAGCCCAAGCAGCTGCTGCCCTACCGCGGGGCGACCCTCCTCGACGCCACCCTCGCCATGGCCCGGTCGTGCCGGTTCGACCAGCTGGTCGTCGCCCTCGGTGGCGCGGCCGACCAGGTCCGGGCGGCCGTCGACCTGGCCGGGTGCGACGTCGTCGAGAGCGACGCACCGTCCTACGGGTGCTCGCGCTCGATCGCCGCCGCCCTCGCCGTCGTCGATCCCGGCTCCGACGGGCTGGTGCTCCTGCTGGGCGACCAGCCCGGCGTCCGGCCCGAGACCGTGGCCGCGCTCGTCGTCGGGGTGGGGAGCGCGGCGATGGGCGTCGTCCGCTACGACGACGGCCGGGGCCACCCGTTCTGGCTCGGCACCGCCACCTTCGCCGACCTGGCCGACCTCCACGGCGACAAGGGCGTCTGGCGGATGCTGGAGTCGGGCCGCCACGACGTGGTCGAGGTGCCCGTCGCCGGCCCGGTGTCGCCCGACGTCGACACGTGGGCCGATCACGAGGCCCTGCTGGCCGCCGAGCGAGGGACCCCGTGAGCGAGCGCAGCGAGCGAACCAGACAGGACAGCCCTCTCCCCGGCGGCGGAGCGAGCGCAGCGAGCGCAGCCGACGGCGTTCATCGGTGCCCGGCGACCACCTGCGACCTGAAGGCGACCAGCCACGTGATGATGCACCGATGAGCGAGCGCAGCGACGCCCACTTCGCCGATCCCGAGGACGTCGTCCGACGCCTCGACGCGGTCGACTACCTGGCCGACGAGGGCACCGCCACGGCCCTGTTCCTGGCCGCCGCCCTGGGCCGGCCGCTGCTGCTCGAGGGCGAGCCCGGCGTGGGCAAGACGGCCGCCGCCCAGGCCCTCGCCCGGGCCCTGGGATCACCACTCATCCGGCTCCAGTGCTACGAGGGGCTGTCGGCCGGCGAGGCCCTCTACGAGTGGAACTACCAACGCCAGGTGCTGGCCGTCCGGCTGGCCGAGGCCCGCCACGAGGAGCCTCGCGACGCCGACCTGTTCACCGAGGAGTTCCTCCACGAGCGCCCCATCCTGCGCTGCGTCCGCCACCGCGGCCCGCGGCCCCCGGTCCTGCTGGTCGACGAGATCGACCGGGCCGACGACGAGTTCGAGGCCCTGCTCCTCGAGTTCCTCGGCGAGGCGTCGGTGACGATCCCGGAGCTGGGGACGTTCCGGGCCTCGACGCCCCCTCTGGTGGTGCTCACCTCGAACCGCAGCCGCGAGCTGCACGACGCCCTCAAGCGCCGGTGCCTCTACCACTGGATCGACTACCCCTCGCCGGAGCGGGCCGCCGCCATCGTGCGTCGCTCGGTCCCCGGCGGGAGCGAGCCGCTCATCCGCGATGCCACCACGCTCGTGGGCACGCTCCGCCGCCTCGACCTGGACAAGGCACCGGGCCTGGCCGAGGCCATCGACTGGGTCGCCGCCCTCACCGCCCTCGACGTGACCGAGCTGACGACGGAGACGGCCCTCCGCACCCTCGCGGCGGTGGCCAAGACGCCCGACGACCGCGATACCGTGCAGGCCGTGCTGGTGGAGGCGGGGACGGCGTGATCCTCGCCCACCACGAGGTGCTCGTCCTCGTCGAGTCGTCCCTGGCCGTCGGCGCCGCCGGGCTGGTCACCGCCCTCCGCTCGCTGTTGCGCCGCCGTGGCCACCCGCACCGATGACCCCGGGGTCGCCGTCCTGCGGGGCGTCGACCGGGCCGCCTTCGCCGTGGCCCTCACCCAGCGCCTGCGGGGCGCGGGCGTGGCCGTCCCCCTGACGGCGGCCGAGACGCTGGCCGAGGCGCTCGGCGCCTGCCCGCCGGTGGACCGGACCCGGCTGTACTGGACCGCCCGGGTCAGCCTGCTGCGCCGGGAGCAGGACCGCGAGCGCTTCGACGCCGTCTTCGCCGCCGTGTTCGACGCCGTCCTGGGCGTCGACCCCCACGCCCGGCGGCGTCCGACCGGCCTCGACGCCGCGCCCGAGGACCCGACGCTCGTGGCGGTCCCGGGTCCGGAGACCGACCACACCGACGTCGAGGGGTCGTCGCTGCCGTGGGCCACCCTACCGACCACCGTCACGGCCACGGTGGCGACCGACGAGGGCACCGCCGTCCCGGAGCGGCGGCCGAGCGATCGGCCCGGCGCCGCCGACCGGCCCTTCGCCGACCTCGACCCCGCCGAGCTGGCCGCGCTGGCCGAGTCGCTGGGGGAGGCGCTGCGCGAGTGGCCCCGGCGGCGCAGCCGGCGACACGCCCGCCACCCCGCCGGTCACCGGGTCGCCCTGCGGGCCACCATCGCCCGCAGCCGCCGCACCGCATGGGAGCCGGTCGAGCTGGTGCGCACGCGGGCCGTCAGCCGGCCCCGGCGGGTCGTCGTCCTGTGCGACGTCAGCGAGTCGATGCAGCCGCACGCCGCCGCCCTGCTCCACCTGATGCGGGTGATGGCGACCGGCGCCCGGGCCGAGGTGTTCGCCTTCTCGACCACGCTGACCCGGCTGACGCCGGTGCTCGCCCACCGCTCCCCCGAGCGGGCCGTCGACGTGGCCAGCGCCCTCGTCGACGACCGCTTCGGCGGCACCCGCATCGCCACCAACGTGGAGGCCCTGCTCCGGGGCCGCCACGGCGACGCCACGCGGGGCGCCATCGTGATCATCGCCTCCGACGGCTGGGACGCCGACCCGCCGGCGGCCCTCGGCGCGGCGATGGCCCGTCTGCGGCGTCGGGCCCATCGGATCGTGTGGCTGAACCCCCGGCTGGCCGGGCCCGACTACGCCCCCCGTGTCGGGGCCCTGGCCGCCGCCCTCCCCCACGTCGACGCCCACCTGCCGGCCCACAGCCTCCGGGCCCTGGCCGACGCCCTGGCCCTCGTCGGCCACGAGACCGTCTCCTGAGGAGCGCTCAGCTCCAGAGGGTGACGTGGACCGAGGGCTTGAAGCGGCGGACGTCGGCCCCGGAGCCGTGCAGCATGGCCTGGGTCGCCCGGGGCGAGGTGATGAACCGCAGCAGCTCGGAGGCGGCGCCAGCCCGGCTGTGGGGCGGGAGGCTCAGGGCCGTCCACGTCCCGTCGGCCTGGCCGCCCCGGACGTCGAGGCGCGCCAGCCGGCCCTTGGCCACGTCGTCGGCGACGACGAAGGCCACCGCCGGCGCCACGCCGTGGCCCCGCGTGGCCTCCTCCAGGGCGGCGGCGTGGCTCTGGAAGATCCGCTGGTTGGCCTCGGGCACCCGAAACGACCCCAGGAGCCGGCGCATCGCCCCCTGGTTCTCCGCCGCCGTCGGCCCGAGGAGCCAGGTCTGCTCGCGCAGCGCCTCGGGCCGGGCCCGCACCCCGGCCAGGGGGTGACCGGCGCCGGTGACCAGGACCACCTGGTACTTGAGGAACGGCGTGGCCGTCAGGTCCTCGACGCCGCCGCGCGGGCGGGGGCCGATGGCCACGTCGGCGGCCCGCGACGCCAGCAGCCCGGTGAACTGGGAGACGGGCACGGCGCTCAGCTCGACCTCCAGGTCGGCGGCCCGCCCGGCGAAGAGCTCGATCAGCCCGGGGGCGGCGTACTCGGCGAACAGGCTGGTGACGGCGAGCCGGAGCATCCGCTGGCCCTGGCCGGCCTGGCTCACCTCGCGGACGGTCAGGTCGGCCAGGCCCAGCATCTCGGTGGCCCGGCTGGCCAGCCGCAGGCCCCCGGGCGTGAACGCCAGCCCCGAGGACGCCCGCACGAAGAGCCGGTCGTCGAGCTCGCGCCGGAGCTGGGCCACGTGCCCGGACACCGCCGCCTCGGTGACCTCGAGCTCGGCCGCCGCCGCCTTCACCGACCCGAGCCGCACCACGGCGACGAAGGCACGCAGCTGGGTGGGGGTCACGGCCGGCGAGGGTACGCCCGGTCCGGCACCGCCGCTCCGACGGCGGGGCGGTCGGTCGGGGCAGGATGCCGAGGTGGCCGGTCCCCCCTCGCTCGACGCCCTGGTACGGCGGTCGGCCGACCCGGCCCGGGTGGACCTCGTGCTCGACCGGCTGGGACCGGACCGGCGCCAGCGGCTGGCGGCCGACCCCGACCTGGCCCGCGCCGTCGTGGCCGTGGCCGGCGCCAGCGGGTGGATGGGGCGGCTCCTGGTGGCCGATGCGCAGGCCCTCGCCGTGCTGGCCGACCTCGACCAGCCGGCGGCCGACGAGGACGGGGTGACCGACGGGCCGACGCTGGCCCGGTGGTGGCGCCGCGAGCAGCTGCGCATCGCCGCCCGTGACCTGACCGACCGCGACCCGCTCGAGACGACGATGGGGCGGCTGGCCCGGGGCGCCGGCCGCCTCCTGGGCCACGCCCTCCGGCTGGCCGAGGCCGAGCACCTCGCCGTCGTCGGCCTGGGCAAGGCCGGCGGCAACGAGCTGAACTACGCCTCCGACGTCGACGTCGTCCTGGTCGGGCCGTCCGGTGACGAGCAGGACCGCGACGCCGCCCGCCGGGCGCTCGCCCTGGCCCGAGCCGCCCTGCGGGTCGACGTCGACCTGCGCCCCGGCGGCCGCGACGGCGCCCTGGTGCGCACGGTCGAGGGCTACGCCGCCCACTGGGAGCGCTGGGCCGAGCCGTGGGAGCGCCAGGCCCTGCTCAAGGCCCGGCCGCTGGCCGGCGACCCCGGTCTGGGCGCCGCCTTCGCCGACGCCGCCGCCGAGGCCCTGTGGGAGCGACCGTTCGACGCCGACGCCCTCCACTCCGTCCGGGCCCTGAAGGCCCGGACGGAGCGCCACGCCCTGGCCCACGACGGGGCCGACGACGTCAAGCGCACCCCCGGGGGCATCCGCGACATCGAGTTCTCGGCCCAGCTCCTCCAGCTCGTCCACGGCCCGCTCGACCCGGCCCTGCGGGTGCGGGGCACGCTCCCGGCCCTGACCGCCCTGGCCGACGGCGGCTACGTCGACGACGGCGACGCCCGCTGGCTGCGGGCCTCCTACCGGCTCCTCCGCCGGGTCGAGCACGGCGTCCAGCTCGACGAGGGCCGCCAGGTCCACGCCCTCCCGGCGGCCCGCGGCGACCGCGAGCGGCTGGCCCGCGTGCTGGGCCTGGCCGACCGGCCCCAGGCCACCGCCGTGCGCGAGCTCGACCGCGAGGTGGCCGCCTGCCGGCAGACGGTCCGCAGCATCCACGAGCGGCTCTACTTCCGACCGCTGCTCGAGTCGTTCACGCGGGTCGACGCGCCCCTCGCCCCGCAGGCCGCCGCCGCCCGCCTGACCGCCTTCGGGTTCGGCGACGCCGAGCGCACCCGCCAGGCCGTGACCGAGCTGACCACCGGGCTGACCCGGTCGTCGCGCCTCATGGCCGCCCTCCTGCCCCTCGTCCTCGACTGGCTGTCGGCCGCGCCCGACCCCGATCAGGGGCTGCTCGCCCTCCGCACCCTCGTGGCGGCCGACGCCCGGGCCGTGGCCACCGCCTGCCGGGAGTCGCCCGAGACCGCCCGCCGGCTCAGCCTCCTCGCCGGCACCAGCCCCCTGCTGGTGCGCGGGCTGGTGCGCGCCCCCGACCTGCTGGCGACGCTCGGTGGGCCCCAGGACGACGAGCGGGACGCCACCGTCCGGCGGGTGTGCGCCGCCGGGGCGCGGGGCGACGATGTCACCACCGTGCGGACCGCCCTCCGGCGGGCCGTGCGCCGGGAGATGACCCGCATCGGCATCGGCGAGGTCCTCGACGGCCGGCCGCCGCCGGCGGTCGGGTCCGACCTGGCCACCGTGGCCCACGCCGCCGTCGACGTCGCCCTCGAGGTGGCCGACCCGCAGGTGCCCTTGGCCGTGCTCGCCCTCGGGCGGCTGGCGGGGGGCGAGCTGGCCTACGCCTCCGACCTCGACCTGCTGCTCGTCCACGACGCCGACGACGAGGCCGGGCGAGAGGAGGCGGTCCGGGCCGGCGAGGTGGTGCGGCGGGTGCTGGTCGGCACGGCGCCCGCGGACCGGGTCTACGAGGTCGACCTCGACCTGCGCCCCGGCGGCCGCAGCGCCATCCTCGTCCCCAGCCGGGAGGCGGTCGTCGCCCACCTCCGCCGGTGGGTCGAGCCCTGGCAGCGGCTGGCCCTCACCCGGCTGCGACCGCTGTCGGGCGACGCCGACCTCGCCGCCCGCCTCCTCGCCGACGTCGAGCCGCTGGTCTGGCGTCCGCCCGACGAGGCCGACCGGCGGGCCGTCCGCCGCATCAAGGCCCGGGTCGAGGCCGAGCGCATCCCGCCCGGCGAGGACGCCCGCTTCCACCTCAAGCTCGGCCCCGGCGGCCTGGCCGACATCGAGCTGACCGTCGCCCTCCTGCTCTGGGAGCACGGGATTCGGGACCCGGCCACCAGCACGGGCATCGCCGCCCTCGCCGCCGGCGGCCACCTCACCGCCGGCGAGGCGGGCACCCTCGAGGCGGCCCACGCCTTCTGCGAGCGGACCCGCAACCGGTGGACCCTGGTGGCGGGGCGCGGCCACGACGCCCTCCCCGGCGGCGACGACCTCGTCACCCTCGCCCGCGCCCTCGACACCACCGCCCCGACCCTGCGCGACGACTACCTCCGCCTCACCCGCCGCGCCCGCCGCGTCGTCGAGCGCCGGTTCTACGGAGGCTAGGTCTCGTCAGAAGCCTCGCTTCGAACTGATCGTGCTCGCCTCCGATCGTCCGAGGTCCGGAGGCCGGGATCGGACGGGAGCGCGATGCTCTCCTTGTGGGCGACATCGGACTGTTCAAGCGGCGACCGGGGAGCTGGACGGCGGGGCACGCGTACCCGCGGACGCATCGCGCCTACGACGCGCCCGACAGCGGCTGGTTCGAGGAGATGCCCACGCCCAACGACCTCCGTCTGCTGCTCGACGTGCACTGGGAGGTCCACGTCCCGGGGTGGCCGCCGTACGAGATGCGGGAAGTCGGGCGACGGGCACCCCGCTGGCTCCTGCCGTCGAGCTTCGTGGGCAAGGGCAAGCGGGTCTGGTCGGTCCGGCTGCGGGAGACCGGCGGGCTGCTGGCCGAGGTCGGTGTCCCCTGCCTGATCGACCCGCGGGACCGCACCCGCCTGTGGTTCGACTGGGATGCCGCCTACGCCCTCCACGTGCCGGCCTGGGACCGGGCGTCCGGCGTGGCCCGCGGCATCGACGAGCGCAAGGGCGGACTCGACGCCGTCGTGGGCAAGGTCCTCA
>Ga0190275_10004480_pt1 | contig 10026 bp, 7 predicted proteins | sample Popmic550T_FD_133745 | JGI IMG/M metagenome (GOLD analysis project Ga0190275, IMG submission 133745) | Populus adjacent soil microbial communities from riparian zone of Yellowstone River, Montana, USA - 550 T | ecosystem: Environmental > Terrestrial > Soil > Riparian zone > Trees stand | place...
CTCACGGCGTTGGATCATCCGTGCCGTCGAGGACTCGCTGCGCCGTCTCGACACCGACTGGATCGACCTCTACCAGGTGCATCGCCCGCGCACCGACACGGACATCGAGGAGACTCTCGGTGCGCTCACCGACCTGGTCCATCAGGGCAAGGTGCGCTACATCGGTGCCTCCACCTTCCCAGCCAGCCAGATCGTCGAGGCGCAGTGGGTGGCGCGCGAGCGGGGATACCAGCGCTTCGTCACCGAGCAGCCCGCCTACTCGATGCTGGTGCGACGCATCGAAGACGACATCCTGCCCACCTGCCAGCGCCACGGGATGGGTGTCCTGTCCTACAGCCCGCTGACCGGCGGCTGGCTGTCGGGCCGGTGGCGCAAGGACACTGGACAGCAGTCCTCGTCCCGCGCCAGCCGGCTGCCGGAACGGTTCGATTTGTCCCAGCCCGCCAACCAACGCAAGCTCGACGCCGTCGAAGAACTCGCGCAGCTCGCCGAGGAGACCGGCATCACGCTGATCCAGATGGCGATCGCCTTCGTGCTCACCCATCCGGCGATCACGTCGGCGATCATCGGACCGCGGACCATGGAACAGCTCGAAGGGCAGCTGGCGGCCGCCGATGTGATGCTCGCACCGGACGTGCTGGACCGAGTCGACCAGATCGTCGCACCCGGCACCACCATCAACCCGGTGGACAACTCCTTCGACAACCCGGCCCTGAGGCCACCGGCCCGGCGCCGCACGTTGGCCTGAAGAAGGCTTCCCGTACGGGGTGAACGCGATGGTGTGGCAGTTCACGGTGCCTGCTGCAGCGCGCAGGTCCTTCTCCCTCGGCGGCCGCCGACCGGCACGTCGGATCGGCCGGAAGTCCGGGTCCCGTGACAATCGTGTGTCAGCCCGGTTGCCGGGCTTGGCGCCGCAGACCTGCCGTGGTCATGATCGGGCATGAGCGAGACACAGGTGTGGCTGGTCACGGGCGCGACGTCGGGCTTCGGACGCGCCATAGTGGAGTCCGCCCTGGCGGCGGGTCACGAGGTGGTGGCTGCGGTGCGACGTCCTGAGGCGCTCGGTGACCTGGCTGAACGCGTCATGACGGTCAGCCTCGACGTCACCGACCTCGCCGGGATGCCCAGCGTGGTCAACGAAGTGATGATGCGGCACGGCAGAGTCGACGTTCTGGTCAACAACGCCGGCCGCGGACATCTCGGCGCCGCCGAGGAAGGCACGGACGCTGAGCTGCGCGCGCTGATGGATCTGCACTTCTTCGGTCCGACCGAGCTCACCCGCCTCCTGCTACCGCAGATGCGAGCACGAGGATCCGGAACGATCGTTCAGATGAGCAGCATGGGGGGGCGGACCACGTTCCCGGGGGTGGGCGCCTACTCCGCCACCAAGTACGCCCTGGAGGGCTGGTCCGAGGCGCTCGCCGCCGAGGTCGATCCCTTCGGCATCCGCGTGATCATTGTCGAGCCGGGAGCCTTCCGCACCGGTTTCAACACTTCCGGAGCGCTTGGCTCATCGTCGCCACTGCCCGCCTACCGGGATCAGATGGACGCGCTGAAGGCCACTTTCGCCGACCAGGACGGTCAGCAGCCAGGCGACCCGACCAAGGCTGCCGCCGCGATCGTGGAAGCTGTGGCCTCGGGCCGACCGCCGCTTCACCTTGTTCTCGGCGATGACGCCGTGGAATCGATCAACGCGACTCTCACCCAGCAGCAAGACGAGCTCGCGGCCTGGGAGAGCGTGTCGCGCAGCACCGCCCACGACTGAAGTCCAGTCAGCCCTTGCGCCCGGCGTGGCTCAGCCCTTGCGCCCCTGCGTGGCGACCCCTTCGACGAAGTAGCGCTGGCCGAAGGCGAACATCACCAGCATGGGCAGCGTGACGAGCAGAGCTGCGACCATCACGTACTGGTAGTCGCCCTGACCGCCGGCGGTGGGGCTGTACTTGGTCATCGCGTACGAGATCCCGAGCGGTACCGTGAAGCCCTCGACCGAGCCGGCGTTGAGGTAGATCAACGCAGCCTGCAGGCTGTTCCAGCTGGCTTGGAACTCGAACAAGAAGATGATCACCAGCGACGGGATCGACAGCGGCAGGGCGATCCTGGAGAACATCGAGACGTAGCTCGCCCCGTCCACCCGGGCCGCCTCGAACAGCTCGCGGGGGAGTCCGAGGAAGAACTGTCGCTGCAGGAAGATGTAGAACGCCGAGCCGAACAGGTTGGCCCCGAACAGCGGCACCCAGGTGCCGACCAGACCCAGGTTCAGCCAGATCAGGTACTGCGGCACCATCGTCACCGCACCCGGCAGCATCATGGTGGCCAGCACCAGCCCGAACAGCAGATTGCGCGCCGGAAAGGTGAAGTAGGCGAAGCCGAAGGCAACCATCGCGCTGGACAGCACCACCAGACCGGCGGCCAACAGAGCGATCACGAAGCTGTTCAGCGCCCAGCTGAGCAGCGGCAGCTCATCCCAGACCTGCAGGTAGTTCTGCGGCGAGAACGTCTCCGGGATGAGCCGGTTGTCGAAGACCTCACCGCGCGGCTTGAAGCTCGCCGAGATCAGCCAGACCAGCGGGTACAAGAACAGCAGCGAGAAGCCGATCAGCAGCACCCAGATGATCACGTTGCCGACGGTCCGCGGCCAGCGCCGACTCGGACGTTGCTGCGGGCCCTGGCCGTCGGACCCGCGGCGGCCAGGGTCGATGACGTCGGCGACACCGGCCGTCTGAGCGGCTGTAGACGAGCTCGCGGTGGACATCGTCACCGACCCCCCTCGTAGTAGACGAATCGGTTACCCACCCGTACCTGCCCGATGCTGATGGCCATGATGATCACGAACAGCAGCCAGGCCATCGCGGAGGCGAAGCCGAAGTCGAACTCGCGGAAGGCCTGGATGTAGAGGTAGACCCCGTAGAAGAGGGAAGCCTCCGGGGAGGCGTTGCTCTGGTCGCGCCAGAAGAGCAGGTATGCCTGGTCGAACACCTGCAGGGCCGCGATGGTCAGCACGATCACGTTGAAGAAGATCGCGCTGCTGATCATCGGCAGGGTGACGTTGCGGAACCGTCGCCACGGACCGGCACCGTCCAGGGCGGCCACCTCGTACAGCTCACGGGGGACGTTCTTCAGCGCGGCCAAGAAGATCACCATGGTGCCGCTCACCCCCCACAGGGTCATCAGCACGATAGAGGGCTTCACCCAGGCCGGGTCGATCAGCCACTGAGGTCCCGAGATCCCGAAGAACCCGAGGAAGCCGTTGATGGCGCCGGTGTTGCCGTTCAGCAGCAGCAGGAAGATCGCAGCGGTGGCCACCGCAGGCGTCATCTTCGGTAGGTAGTACATGGTGCGGAACAGCCCTGCGCTCCGGCCGAGCCTGTTCAGCAGCATGGCCAGGACGAGGGCGAACGCGATCTCCAAGGGCACGGCCATCAGCGCGTAGAAGAGGGTGTTCTGCAGCGAGGTGACCACCTTGGGGTCCTCGATGAGATTCGCGTAGTTGCTGAACCCCGCTGGCCGGATACGGTTGCTGGCCAGGTTGTAGTGGCTGAAGGAGATCACCAGGCTGTAGACCATCGCTCCGAGCGTGAAGACGCAGAAGCCGACGATCCACGGCGAGATGAACAGCAGTCCTGCGATCGCCTCACGCCTGCTGGCGTTCAACCGCACCATCGACAGCCCCCTCCTCGGCCGTCGTCCTCCACGAGCGACGGTTACGCCCGCTGGCGACGGCACGCAACGCACTCCCCGCTGGGTGCTTCCCAGATCTACCCCGGCGCCGAACGCCTCAAACCTCGAGCGGTACGTGGAGGCCGACCCCCGCTCACGAGATGTCGGGCCACTCCGCCGACGCTCGGCACACGATCGCCCGCACGTCGCCGCTGACCGTCCAGCGGCCGACACCGGCGGGGACCGCCCAGGCCTGCCCACGGGCCAGAGACACCTGCTCCGGTGCGGCTGCGCCGGTCCAGCCCAGCTCGCCGTGCCCGTCGAGCACGACGACGACGGCGAACCCGGCCTCGACCGGCACCGCGGCATCGAGCGGTGCTGCGATGTCGATGCGAAAAAAAGGGTCGGCCGGTACGGGCAAGGCACGAAGGAGGGTGTCGGACCGCTGCTGCGGATCGACGTGCTGCTGCAACGACGCCAGCTCCGACGCCGTTGTCGCGCGATGATCGACCGCCCGGAGGGCCAGGTCGAAACCGAGACCGAGATGGGACTCTTCCCGCGTCGCCGTGGTCACCGACCACTCGAGGAGGATGGAGAAGTCGGTCGGTTCCTGCACCTCGACCACGAAGACCCCGGCGCCGGTGGCGTGCGGCTCACCGGCCGGCACCAGGACGCCGTCGCCGGGGCGGACGGGGATCTTGTTCATCCGGCCGAGCATCCAGTCCGACTCCTGCGCATCGATGCGGGACGCGAGCTCGACCGGGTCGACGTCGTCGCGCCAGCCGACCCAGACCGCCGGGTCGTCGCCCTCGACCGCGAGCACGTACCAGGCCTCGGTCTTGCCGTAGCAGGAGTGCAGGTGGGCGCGCGCGAAGTCACGGCTCGGATGGACGTGGACCGGCAACCGCTGACCGGCATCGAGGAGCTTGACCAACAGACCCGTGTCCGTGGCTCCCGCATTCGGCGCTCCGGTTGCCGACCCCGTCCAGCCCTCGCGGTCGGCGGCTACGACGTCGGCGAGGAGTGCGCCGTCGGCCAACCGGCTTCGCCCCACGGCGGGATCGTCGGCACGAGGCACCGTCGCCGCGATCCACTCCTCAGGCCGGCGAGATGACGGCTGGTCGACTCCACGGAGTGCGGCCAGCAGCCGCCCGCCGACGTAGAAGTGGTCGATCACGTTCGGTGGCAGCAGCACGGGACGCATGTCGGACCTCTCTGGGTCTCGGATCCGGCCGACCGGATGCGTGGCGTTAGGGTCGAGCCGATCATGCCGTAGCTGAGTCGCCAACGAGCGGAGGACGATGTCGTCAGCGAAGGAACGCGCCCCCATCTCGAACGCCCCTTCGGGGGTGGCGGTGCCGGTGAGCACAGGAGAGTCCGTACCACGGCCGCTGGCGAGTGCCGATCGGTCCGTGCACCTCGTGGGCCACGCACACCTCGATCCGGTGTGGCTCTGGCCGTGGCAGGAGGGCTACCAGGAAGCACGGGCGACCTTCCGCTCGGCGCTCGATCGGATGATCGAGTATCCCGACTTCGTCTTCACCTGCGACCAGATCGTCTTGCTGTCGTGGGTGGAGGAGTCCGATCCCGACCTGTTCGCCGAGATCTGCGCCCGGGTGGCCGAAGGCCGCTGGGTGAACGTCGGCGGCTGGTGGGTGGAGCCGGACTGCAACATGCCCGGCGCGGAGAGCTTCGTCCGGCAGGGCCTGTACGGCCAGCGGTACCTGCAGTCGCGGTTCTCTCGGATGGCCACCGTCGGGATGAACACCGACCCGTTCGGCCACAACGCGATGCTGCCGCAGATCCTTCGGGGGCAGGGCATGGACAGCTACGTCTTCCTGCGCCCGGGGCCGCACGAGGGTGATCTCGAGTCGTCGACGTTCTGGTGGGAGGCGCCCGACGGCAGTCGCGTGCTGGCCTACCGCATCCCGAACGCCTACCACAGCGGTGCCGGAGCACTCGACCGGCAGCTCGACCACTCGATCGCGGCTGCCCGGGCGGCGGGGAAGTTGATCATGGTCTTCTACGGGATCGGCAACCACGGCGGTGGTCCGACCCGAGCCAACCTCGACTCGATTCACCGGTTCGACCGGATGGGGTCGTTCGGCCGGCTGAGGTTGTCCAGCCCGCGGGAGTACCTGGACGCGGTCCTCGCCCAGGTCGAGGCGGGTCGTGAGCTGCCTGTCCGGCGGGACGACCTGCAGCACCACGCGCCGGGCTGCTACTCGGCGCACTCGGGCATCAAGGCCTGGCAGCAACGCGCACAGGCCGCGGTGCTCGCGGCGGAACGCTGGGCGGCGCTGCTCACCGTCGGCGCTCCGCGGACGTCGGCCGAGCCCGATCCCTACCCGCGGGAGCGGCTCGAGGCCGCTTGGAAGCAGGTGCTGTTCAACCAGTTCCACGACGTGCTGCCGGGATCGGCGATCGAGTCGTCGTACGAGGACGCCCGTGATCAGCTCGGCGAGGCGGTGGCCATCGCCAAGCGGATCACCACCCGGGCCCACAACGTGATCGCCCGACGGATCGACATCCCGTACGAGGTCGGCAGCCAACCGTTGGTGGTGTTCAACCCACACCCGTGGCCGGTGCAGACCGACGTGGTCATGCACTACATCGCCCAGCCGGCCGGGGTGCACGTGGTCGACGAGACCGGCACCACCGTGCTGGCCCAGCCGGCGCGCACGGTGTTCGCCGCCTGGGGCCAGACCTGCGGCGCGATCGCGTTCCGGAGCGAGCTGCCCGGGCTGGGCTACCGGCTGTACCGGCTGCGTCCGGGGGCGGCGCCGCAGCCGGTCGGTTCCGGTCTGGAGGTCGACCCGCTGCGGTTGGCCAACGAGCACCTCGAGGTGGTGATCGATGCCACGACCGGCTGGCTGACGACGCTGCGGGACCGTCGCTCCGGCGTCGACGTGGTGGCCGGTGCGACGCCCCACCTGCACACCCAGATCTGTCAGGACCCGACCGACACCTGGGGCCACCGGGTCGTGTCGTACGCCTGGCCGGGTGTCGCGATGGCGGTCGAACGGATCGTGCTGACCGACAGTGGCCCGTTGCGGGGGCGGATCCGGGTGGAGCGACGCTGGCGGTCGTCGACCCTGATCGAGGAGATCTCCCTGGGCCCCGACGACACGGCCGTACGGGTCGACGTGACACTCGACTGGCGTGAGCCGCAACATCTGCTGAAGCTGCGTTTCCCCACCTCGCTGGCCGACCCGCGCGCCACGTACGAGATCCCGTTCGGCCATCTGGCCCGGCCGGTGGACGGAGCCGAGGAGCCGGCGCAGTCGTGGGTGGACCTCAGTGGCGTGGTCGAGAATGCTGCGGCAGGTCTGACGGTGATCATCACCGGCAAGCACGGCTTCGACACCTCGCCCGGTGATCGACCGAGCATCGGGGTGACGGCGGTGCGGAGTCCGGTCTACTCCTGGCACGACCCGCTGCTGCTCGATCCGGACGGGATCTACAGCCACCAGGACCTCGGCAGGCAGCGGTTCAGCTATGAGCTGGTGCCGCACCGGGGAGACTGGCGCGAGGCGGATCCGATCCGGCGGGCGCGGCTGCTGGTTGCTCCCGTACGGGCGATGCAGGAGTCGTCGCACCCCGGTCCGTTGCCCCGGCTGGCGTCGTTCGTCGACGACGGCGGTGGAGCGGTGATGATCACCGCCGTCAAGGGCAGCGAGGATGCCCCCGAGGATGACCTGACCGGTGCGGACCTGATCATCCGGGCGGTGGAGACCCGCGGTGAGCAGGGCCGGGTCCGGATCGACCTGCCCGTGATCGACCGCGTGCTGGAGGACGACTTCGGCCCGTACCAGATCCGCACCTTCCGGGTTCCGATGGACCCGGCGCTTCCGGTGGTCCCTCTCGACCTGCTGGAGCGCGAGCTGGCGTAGCCGATTCGTGACCCGCCAGCGGCAACCTACTTCGGTCGGGTGACGTAGTTCTCCTGGGACATCAGTCGAGCACGGCGGATGGTATCTAACGGATACGCGCCGGGCTCTTTCCCATCCATCGGTTCAATCGGGGGAGCTCGCCATGGTCATTCGTCGGATCCGCACCTGCGTCATCGGCGGCTTGGCCGCCGCGATCGCCGTCATCCCACTCACTCTCGGCGGTCCCGCGCATGCCGCGGCCGATGGCTGCAGTCCGGGAGTGAAGTCCGACTTCAACGGTGACGGGCGATCCGACACCGTCGTCGGCGACCCGTACGCGACGGTCGGCGGTCAGGCCCAGGCCGGTCGGGTGATTGTCCTCTACGGAGACGCCGACGGCCGGATCGGCGAAGGAAGCCGCGGCGTCGTATCTCAGGACAGCCCCTCCGTCGGCGGTACGGCGGAGGCCGGCGACCGGTTCGGCTCGGCGCTGGCTGTGGCCGATCTCGACTGCGACGGCTTCACCGACCTGGTCGTAGGTTCGCCGCTGGAGGACATCGGCGGCCAGGCCAACTCCGGCTACGTGCAGTTCATCTGGGGCAGCGTCGGTGGTCTCGGCGCCGGCGTCGCCTCGCGGCAGATCACCCAGAACGACTTCCCCAACGCCGACATCACCGCCGGCGACGAGTTCGGCTACGCGCTGGATGCGTTGGAGGACGTCGGACAGGGTGGCACTCCGGACCCGGACGCATACGCCGTCGCCATCGGGGTGCCGGGCGGCAACATCGGTGGACTGAACAACTCCGGTTGGGTCGGCGTGCTGCACGCCTATGACGGCGGCAATGTCGCCAACGCGATCAGCCAGAACTCGACCGGCGTGCCGGGCAGTGCGGAGACCGGCGATCGGTTCGGTGCTGCGGTCTCGATCAACCAGCTGCTCACCTTCGACGCGAGCCATCCCGAGGTCTTGATCGACGTTGTTGTTGGGGTGCCGAACGAGGACATCGGCTCGATCGCCGATGCCGGTGCGATCGTGGTGGTCAGGGACGTCTACTTCGAGGAGTTCCTGGGCAGCCGTGACTTCCATCAGGACTCACCCGGTGTGCCGGGAGTGGCTGAGGTCGGGGATCAGTTCGGACGCAGCCTGGACACCGTACGGGTCGGCAGCACCACCCGGCTCGCGGTCGGGGTGCCCGGTGAGGATGTGGGCAGCGACAGCAACGCCGGCGCGGTGCAGCTCTTCAGCTCCAACAACGTCACCATCACCACCGGGGTGAGCCTGAGCCAGGACACCGCCGGCGTCTCCGGCGTCACCGAGCCGGGCGACCTGTTCGGCAACCAGCTGGCCTTCGCCGCTCCGGGACTCGGGGACTCGGCGACCAGACTTGCGGTCAGTGTTCCTTCCGAGGACGGCGCTGCGGTGAATCAGGGAGCGGTGCAGGTCTTCCCGATCACCGACCTGGACGCGGAGACCAGCTACGCACAAGACACCGCGGGCGTACCGGGTGCGGTCGAGGCCGGCGACGAGTTCGGCGAGACCCTGGCCTTCGTGAACGGCGCGACCGAGCGGGCGTTGATCATCGGCGTCCCCGACGACGTGGGCAACAGCACCGGGATGGTGAACGTCATCCCGCTCGGCGGCGGCGCGCCGCGCGCCTGGGTTCCGGGGGCAGGTGGCATCCCATCGGGCGGGGCCAGCCGCTTCGCCGGGACGGTGGCCAGTGTGCACGGCGGCACGACCTGATCGAACTGATCAACGCCAACACCCGCTGGCCTCCAGGGAACAAGGCGCCGGGCGTAGTGGACAGTCTGGTGATCTCCAGGAACAAGGGGTCCACCTGCCGTCAGCCGATCTGGACTCGGATCGGTCGTCCGGGTCGATGGGGTCGGCGGCTGGGCATGGGTCCGAGGGCTTGGGTGCCGTGGTTGGTGACGAGGAAGTAGTGGCCGTGCGGGGAGCACCACAGGTACACGCCGGGGTGGGGTTGTTCGACGTGCCAGACGCCGGCGGTCTGGGCCGGTGCTCGGGCACGGCCAACGGTCCGAGGTTGGTGACACAGGTCTGACCGACCGGCACGGGGGTGTGGTTGTGCGGCAGGCTGTGGTCCAGCTGCAGGTGCTTCCCGGTCCGCTGCGTGCGTCCGCTGAGCATGCCGCCGTCAAGTTCCACAACGCGAGGCTCAGCGCGGTGCGACCTGCACCGCATCAGGGCCGATGATGTTGATCTCGCGCGTCGCCTGCCGCTTCCCGATCAGCTTCGTCGTGACTCGCGCACCTGCTCTGACGTCAGCCCGTCGAACTCGAACCACTTCCATTGCCTCTCTGACTCACTTTGATCGATGAGTTCACCGCCGAGTGCTTCCGCGGCACGCCGGAACTCCCCGTTGAGATAGTCGTTCTCGAAGAACGCGAGGTCATCGATCGAGATGTACAGCTTCACCGCCATCCCGAAAGGCTATCGACCGGCTCAGACGCCGGCTTGGTCAGTTGCTCATTC
>Ga0190275_10004481_pt1 | contig 10025 bp, 9 predicted proteins | sample Popmic550T_FD_133745 | JGI IMG/M metagenome (GOLD analysis project Ga0190275, IMG submission 133745) | Populus adjacent soil microbial communities from riparian zone of Yellowstone River, Montana, USA - 550 T | ecosystem: Environmental > Terrestrial > Soil > Riparian zone > Trees stand | place...
CCGGCCTCGGCCGAAACGGCGGCCGCTGCACCATCTGCCTCGGGCGAACGCGCGTCACGCGCGGCATCTGTGACCGTCAACGAATCTCCTCTGAGCGGGCTACACGACTCACGTCCGCTGAGTGTAGGACCGCTCGCAACCCGGACCCGCCGGTGGGTGGGTCGGTCAGACGATCCGGCGCCAGGGTTCGCCAACGGCGGCATCGGCGCGACGGTAGGACTCGGCGAGGATGGTGACCGGGTGGACGGTGGGCACGCCGGTCGACTGCTCGATCTGCCAGCGGCAGGTCTCCGAGTCGCAGGCCGCTCGCGAGGCGCCGCTCGTCCGGGCGGCGCGGACCTTGTCGAAGAGCGGCGCGCCGACGTCGTGCGCGATCTGCCAGCGCTCGGCCTTGAGCCCGTAGGTGCCGGCCGCACCGCAGCAGTCGTGGTCCGAGTCGACGGCGCGTAGCCCGGGGACCAGCGCAAACAGGTCCATCGCCGGCGTGCCGATGCCGTGCGACTTGAGCTGGCAGGGCGGGTGGTACGGCAGCTGCTCGACGACCGGCGCGAAATGGGTATCGAGGTCGCCGCGATCGTGGAGGTCGAGCAGGAGCTCGCAGATGTCCCAGGTCGCATCGGCGACCGCGGCGGCATCCGCATCGGCGAGATCGAGCATCTCGCGGTACTCGGCCTTGAGCGCGTGGGTGCAGGACGTCGAGGTGCCGACGATCCGGTATCCGGCGTTCGCGAATTCGGCGAGCACCGCCAGGTTGCGGCGTGCCTTCGTGCGAGCGTGGTCGTACAGGCCGTTCGAGATGAACGGAAGCCCGCAGCACTCCTGTCGGGGCACGATCACGCTGAAGCCGTTGCGCTCGAGGATCTCGACCGCGTCGCGCCCGAGATCCGGCTCGAAGGCGTTCACGGCACAGCCGTGGAAGTACACGAGCGTGCGCTCCGGATCGGGTGTCGCGGGCAGTGCCGTGGCGCCCGCTCGCCGCTTCCACGAGGAGGTGAACGTGCGGCGCGCGAACGTGGCCAGGGGCCCACGCCGATGGACGCCGAGCACCTTCTCGCCCATCCATCGCGAGATCGGGTTCTTGAGGCCGATGTTGGCGAGTGGCGCAAGCGGAACGCCGAATCGAGCGATGAGGTCGGTGTCGCTGATGACCCGGTTGCGGATGCTCGATCCCCGCTCGCTGACGATGGCGGCCCGGGCGCGGTTGTTCGTCTCGGCGATCAGGACACCGGCCGGGCACGCTCGCGTGCAGATTCCGCAGCCGGAGCAGAGGTCGACCGTGTGATCGGGGGCGTCCCGGCCGACCCCTGGGCCGCGGAAGCGCTGGGCCTGCGGACCCACGTACTTCGGGCCGGGGAAGTCGTCGGTCACGCGGGCGACCGGGCAGACGGTCGTGCACACGTTGCACTTGATGCAGGCGTCGGTGCTGTACGGCGGGAAGTCACGAGCGGCCGCATCGTGGAAGGTCACGCGGCCACCGCCCGATTCGATGCCAGCGACACGGCAGCGCGGTGGGCGCTCGCGAGCGCGACCCCGTCGCCACATCGCTCATCGAGGTAGTGCATGCCGGCCAGGGCGGAGCCGATGACTCGCACGTTCTCGAGCTCTCGTGGTGTCAGGTTGGCGTCGACCTCGATTCCGGCGGCCTCGAGCGGGTGCGGTCGCAGCGGGTCGTCGCTGAACCACAGCTCGCGCGACGGGGCCGAGACCGGCAGCCCGAAGACGCGCTCGGTCAGCGCGCCGTCGTGGCCCGCGCGGATTCCGGCACCGCCGATCCCCCCGCTGGCCAGGACGAACGCATCGGCAGCGATGCGCAGCGTCCGCGACGCGGCCTCGGTGTGGATGGCGACGACCCGGTTGCCGGTCCTCTCGACGTCCACCACGTCGAACCCGATCTGGATCCTGCCGGCCGCGCCGAGGATGCGGCGGCGAAGTGCCTCGAACAGCCGCATGCCCGGCACGGATGGCGGCAGGCTCGGGATCTCGAACACGCGGCTGCCGAGCGCGCGTTCGGTGGCAGCGTGCACCGCGGCGTGCGCATCCAGCCCAAGGACGGCCGGCATGCCGATGCGCCAGGCATCCCCGGGCATGGCTGCCGAGATCGCCGAGAGCGCCTTCGTCCGCCATGCCGGATCCTCGAACATGCGGGCCAGGACCTGCGGCGCGATGTTGTGGCGCTGCTCCAGCTCGGGCAGCTCGACATCGGCGGCGCGGATCTCGGACGGCCCACCCGGCCAATCCGCGTGTCGGAGGTTGCGGGCGGCGTAGGCAGCCCATGCGTCGCGGTAGCCGGCGAATCCGACGAGCAACAATCGTTCGCCGGCCCACGAACCGAGAACGGCAGCCTGTGCGGCCGGCAGGATCGCCGCCGGCCGGAGCGACCCGATGGCAGTCGGGATCGGGACCAGCGGGCTGTCCAGCGACCCGGCGTGCTCCAGCCCCTCGGTCGCGGTCCTCGCGAGGTGGGCCGCCACGGATGCCTCCGCATCGGTGGCGAGGGTGCGATACGGGTGGTTCCTGGCGCCGGCAAGGGTCGCGATGCCGTCGCGCAGGGTCCTCGCGCCGGCGGGCGCCGCGACGTCCAATCCTCCGTGCGTCCAGTGCGTGGTCGCCATTCCCTTGGCGGCCAGGAAGACGCGAGCGCCACCCTCCGCGAGCTCGGCCGCGCACGACAGGCCGGACAGGCCGGCCCCGATCACGACGACGTCAGCTCGAGGCATGCCCTGCCCCGATCGCCTCGGGCGGCGCATCGGCAAGATGGTCCGCGGCGAGCGTGCCGCGGAAGATGCCGGCGGTCAGCCACAGCTCGGCCAGCTGATCACCCCACGCGATCGGCCGGGTGCCTCGGAAGCGCTCGGCGACGAATTCGCGCAGCGGCCCGTTCGCGAGACCCGGCCGGCGGGCATCGAACGCGGCGGCCGCGCGCGGGATGCAGAAGCAACCCTGGCAGGGGCCCATTCCGAGCCGCGTCGCGCGGCGCAGGTCGTCGAGCGACGAATCGGCGCGAAGGTCGAGGGCGCGTTCCATGCGCGCCCTCGTCACGAGCTCGCATTCGCAGATCAGCTCCGCGTTCCCGCCGCCCTCGGCCTCGAGCGCAGCCAGGCGATCGCCGAGCCAGTACGGCGTGCCGCTGGCGGGAGCCGGCAGTGGCTCGTCTGCGGTCCGGCACGGCGTATCGACGCCGAGCGACGTGGCAACGGCGTCGACGACGTCCCGTGCCATGAGCCGGTAGGTCGTCAGCTTCCCGCCGACGATGCTCCAGAATCCGCCAACCCCATCGCGCGCTCCGTGGTCGATGACGTGGTGCGCGCGGCTGATCTCGCGCGACTCGTCGTGCGGCGGCGTCCCGAGGTCCGCGGCGTCGTAGAGCGGCCGCGCGCCCGCGTACGCCCGCAGCACGCGGGCGCCCCTGAGGCCTGGAATCAGACGCTCCCCGTCGAGGAGCAGCGCGTCGATCTCGTCGCGGGTGACCTCGACGTCGTCCGGGTCGGGCACAGTGATATCGGTCGTGCCGAGGATGCAGACGGTGTGCACCGGCACCAGGATGTCCCCGTCGCCGGGAAGCGCCAGGCGGTTGACGACCGCCATTGTCATCCGCCGATTGAGGATGAGCATCGATCCCTTCCCCGGGCTCATCGCCAGTCTCGCGCCGGCAAGCTCTGCCACCTTGCCGGCCCAGGCACCGGCGGCGGAGACGACCGCGCGGCACGCGATCACCGTCTCGTCACCGCCGCGCTCGTCGCGCACGCGGACCGCCTCGATCGCACCGTCGGCCGAGCGCTCGAAACCGATGACGGCCTGGTAGCGCCACGCGTCGGAACCGTGCTCACGCGCGCTGGCGAGGTTGCCATCGACGAGCTCCCACGGCTCGAGCGAGGCGTCGGGCACCCGGTAGGCGGCGCGGATCTCGTGGTTCAGGAGCGGCTCATCGGCGAAAAGCCGATCGAGCGGCATCGGCTCCGCATCGATGCCGGCCGCCGCACATGCGGCGGGGAACCGCTCGACGTAGTCGTCCGGATCGTCCGGGGTCGCCACGAAGTAGCCGCCGGTCGGCTCGATGGTGGCCGGCGCGATCCGGCGCAGGACGGCGTTCTCCTCGCGACAATGCCGCGCCGAGATCGGATCGCTCTCCACGTACCGGGCGCCCGAGTGCAGGAGGCCGTGGTAGCGCCCGCTGGTCCCTGACGCGAAGTCCCCTCGCTCGACGAGGAGCCCGCGGAGGCCCCGCATCGCGAGGTCGCGCAGGACGCCCGCCCCGGTGGCGCCGCCACCGATGACGACCACGTCGACCTCGGTGGCCGAGATCATCCCGGCTGTCCCCGCAGCAGCGGCAGGGCACCGCGCAGGTAGTCCCAGCCGGACACGACGGTGAGCACCGTGGCGATCACCATGATCCAGATTCCGAGGATCTCGGCGCCGAGGCCGATGCCGGTTGGCGCGAGCGGCCCCCCGGTTGCGGCATCGTGGGCAAGCAGCAGGACGGCCATCCCGACCAGCGTCGTCAGCGTCTTTGCCTTGCCGAGCGCACGTGCCGGGATCACCACGTTTTCGGCCGCGGCCATCTGGCGCACGCCGGCGATGACGAGCTCGCGCACCAGGATCGTGGCCACCATCCAGGTTGGCAGGAGGCCGACGTCGACCATCGCCACCAGGACACCGGCGACGAGCACCTTGTCGGCGGTGAGGTCCATGAAGACGCCGAGTGGCGAGACCTCGCCGCGCGCGCGGGCGACCCATCCGTCGAGGAAGTCGGTGAAGGCCGCGAGGCAGAACAGCACGAACGCAGCGATGCCCAGTCCCGGCTCGCCGAGCAGGATCAGGGCGATCACGACCGGCGTTGCCACGATCCGCGCGATGCCGAGCAGATTGGCCGGCGAGCCGATGCGCGCCGGGCGACGACCTTCGTTCATGGTCTCCTCAGCCATGCGGGCTCACTGCCTCCTTCTGGCCGATCTTGCGCTCGGTCCCGGCCCGCAGGCGACCGATGTTATCCGCATGGGCAGCCGTCACCAGCACTCCCGACCCGAGCGCATAGGCGATGGCCGGAACGGAGGCGGCCCCGACCGCGGCCAATGCGGCGGTGATGATCGGCGCCCCGATGGCCCCGATGACGGAGCCGAGCGAGACGTAGCGCGTGCGCCAGACCACGACGATCACGATCGGCGTCACGATCAGGATCGTCCACGGGGTCATGGCAGCGAGTGCTCCGGCCGAGGTCGCGACCCCCCGTCCGCCGGTGAAGCCGATGAAGACGGACCAGTTGTGGCCGATGATCGCGGCGACGCCGGCGGCGGCGGCGGCCCACTCGACGAGCGGGTCGCCGGCGAAGAGGGTCCGAGCGAGGATCACGGCGGCAAAGCCTTTGGCCACGTCGAGCACGAAGACGGCCGCGGCGGCGCGCGTCCCGAGCGTCCTCAGCGCGTTCGTCGCGCCGGTGCGGTGCGACCCGTACTCGCGCAGGTCGATCCCCTTCGCGAAGCGGCCGATGATCAGCCCGAACGGGATGGCGCCGAGCAGGTAGCCGAGCGCCGCTGCGAGGACGAGGCCCATCAGCGACCTTCGAGCTTGTTCATCGACGCGGCGTCATCGGCGGCCGCGAGCACCCCGTCGAGGCCGTCGCCGGTGGATGCCTGGACGGCCGCCACGAAGGTGCCCTCCACGATCGGCCCGCCCGAGATGCGCACGCGGCTGGCGAGCGCCGGCTCGATCAGCTCGTCGACGGCCGTCGCGGCAGCAAGGACGGCGCTGCCGAGGTCGGCCAGCACGACGACGCCGAGGCCGGCATCGGCGGCCACCAGTGCATCCGCGACGCGCGTCGCATCGGTCCCGATGCTCCCATCGGACAGGCCGCCCGCGGCGACGAGTCGCGGGCCATCGGCCGGCAGATTGGCGAGCCGGGCGACCAGCCGCACGGTGGCTTCGGCCACCTCGGCGGAATGAGAGACGACCACGATGCCGACGGAGGCCGCGGTTTCATCGGTCATGTGAGGCTTGTCTCCATGGTGAGTGGACGATGGACCGGAGCGTCCGGCCCCGGCCCATCGGCCCGCTGAGCTTGACGGAGAGACTAATGCTCTTCCCAGTCGAGCGAGCGCTGAACGGCCTTCTTCCAGCCGGTGAACAGCTTCTCGCGCTTCTCCTTGTCCATCTGCGGCTCGAAACGCCGGTCGAGGGCCCAGTTCTTGGTGACGTCCCCGGTGTCCTTCCAGAAGCCCACTGCCAGCCCGGCCAGGTAGGCCGCGCCGAGCGCCGTCGTCTCGGCAACCTCCGGCCGCTCGACCGCCACGCCGAGAATGTCGGCCTGGAACTGCATCAGGTCGTTGTTGACGACGGCGCCGCCGTCCACCTTGAGCTCCTTGAGGGTGACGCCCGAATCGGCCTGCATCGCCTCCAGCACCTCGCGGGTCTGGTAAGCCATCGAGTCGACCGTGGCCCTGGCGATGTGCTCGATGGTCGAGCCGCGCGTCAGGCCGATGATCAGGCCGCGCGCGTACTGGTCCCAGTACGGCGCACCCAGTCCGACGAAGGCGGGCACCATGTAGACGCCCTCCGTGTCGGCGACCTTTCCAGCCAGCTTCTCGACGTCGGCCGAGTTGGTGATGACCTTGAGCCCATCGCGGATCCACTGCACCGCCGCGCCGGCGATGAAGACCGATCCCTCGAGCGCGTAGGTCACCTTGCCGTCGTAGCCCCAGGCCACCGTGGTCAGCAGCCCGTTCTTGGACGGCACCGCCTCCTCGCCGGTGTTGATGAGCATGAAGGCGCCGGTGCCGTAGGTCTGCTTCGCCATGCCCGGCTCGAAGCAGGCCTGGCCGAACGTGGCCGCCTGCTGGTCGCCGGCGTCGCCCGCGATCTTCAGCGACCCGCCGAGGAGCGTGGTCTCGCCGTAGACCTCGCTCGAGGGACGTGGCTCCGGCATCATCGCGCGCGGGACGTTCATGATCCCGAGCAGCTCGTCATCCCAGTCGAGGGTGTGGATGTTGAACAGGAGCGTCCGGCTGGCGTTCGAGTAGTCGGCGACGTGAACCTTGCCCTCCGTCAGGCGCCAGATGAGGAAGCTGTCGACCGTGCCGAACAGCAGCTCGCCGGCCTCGGCCCGTTCCTGGGCACCCGGATTGTTCTGGAGGATGTGACGGATCTTGGTGCCGGAGAAGTAGGCATCGATCGGCAGGCCGGTCTTCTCGCGGAACTTCGCCTCGTGGCCAGCCGCCTTGAGCTCGTCGCAGTACCCCGCGGTGATACGGCTCTGCCAGACGATCGCGTTCTGGACCGGCTTGCCGGTGCTCTTGTCCCAGACGACGGTCGTCTCGCGCTGGTTGGTGATGCCGATCGCGGCGATGTCATCGGGCGTGGCGCCCGAATCGGCGATCACCTTCTTTGCGACGGCGAGCTGGGAGTCCCAGATGGCCTCCGGGTCATGCTCGACGTGGCCGGGCGAGGGAAAGATCTGCGGAAATTCCTGGTTCGCCGTGGTGTGGATGGTGCCGTCGGCGTTGAACAGAATCGCCCGGCTCGAGGTCGTGCCCTGGTCGAGCGCGAGGACGTACTTTGCCATGTCGATCGCTGCCTTCCTTTCGTGGTCGGTGCGTCGGATCAGCCCTCGGCGACGGCGTCGCGGAGGGATTCGAAGAGGATGGTGGTCGAGGTCGCGCCCGGGTCCTGGTGGTCCGCGGACCGCTCCCCCAGGTAGCTCGCCCTTCCCTTGCGGGCGACAAGCGGCGTGATGCGATCGCGGCCGGCAGCTGCTGCCGTCGCGGCCGCCTCGAGGCCGGCCGAGATCCCGCCGCCGGCGGAGGCCTCGAACGCGTCGACCGCCGGAGCCATGGCATCGACCATGGTCTTGTCGTCGTTCGTCGCCTTCCCGCGGTGGATGACCCCCTCGAGGCCGGCCCGCAGGGCGGCCCCCAGCTCAGCCGGGTCGAGTGCCGATCGGTCTCCGATCGAGGTCGCCATGCGCAGGAAGAAGGTCCCGTACAGGGGCCCGGACGCGCCGCCGACGGTCGAGATGAGCGTCATGCCGACTGCCTTGGCGGTGGGGCCGAGATCCGTGCCGTCGAGATCGGCCAGCTTCGCACGCACCGCGGTGAAGCCGCGGTCCATGTTGATCCCATGGTCGGCATCACCGATCGCCGAGTCGAGCTCCGTCAGCTCCTCCCGTCGCTCATGCAGCCGGTCGGCGAAGGTGGTGACAAACCGGACGAACGCGGCGCCGTCGAACTCGCTCATCGGTTCGGTCGCTCAGACCCCCCAGCGCAATGCCGGGGTATGGACCGGTGCGTCCCAGAACCGGGTGAACTCGTCGTCGAGCTTGAGCAGGGTGATGCTGGTTCCCGCCATCTCGAGCGAGGTGATGTAGCTACCGATCAGGTTCCGATCGATCTTCAAGCCTCGGTCGGCACACATCTGCGCGACCTTGTTGTAGATCACGTACAGCTCGATCAGCGGCGTTCCACCCATCCCGTTGACGAACGCCAGGACGCGGTCACCGGAGCTGAACGGCAGGTCATCGAGGATGGGCGTCATCAGCGCTTCGGTGATCTCGTCCGCGCTGGCCAGCGCGCGTCGCTCGCGCCCGGGCTCACCGTGGATCCCGACGCCGATCTCCATCTCGTCATCGCCGATCTCGAAGGTCGGCTTGCCGGCGGCCGGGACGGTGCAGCTGGTGAGCGCCATGCCCATCGAGCGGACGCTGTCCTGGACGCGTGCCGCGAGCGCCGTCACGGTGGCGAGATCCTGGCCCTCTTCCGCCGCCGCGCCGGCAATCTTCTCCGCCAGCACGGTCCCGCCGACGCCACGGCGACCCGCGGTGTAGAGGGAGTCCTGGACGGCAACGTCGTCTGCGATCACGACGCTGGTGACCTTGATTCCCTCTTCCTGGGCAAGCTCGGCCGCCAGCTCGAAGTTCATGATGTCGCCGGTGTAGTTCTTCACGATGTGGAGGACGCCTTCTCCACCGTCCACCGCCTTGGTTGCGGCGAGCATCTGGTCGGGCACCGGTGAGGTGAAGACGTCACCCGCACAGGCCGCATCGAGCATGCCCCGCCCGACGAAGCCGCCGTGCATCGGCTCGTGCCCGGATCCTCCGCCTGAGATGATCCCGACCTTGCCCAGCCGAGGCGCGTCCGCCCGGACGACGACGTTCGGCTCGATGACCCGAAGCAGGTCACCGTGGGCCGCGGCCATGCCGGCCAGCGCCTCGCTGACGACCGCGTCCGGAGCGTTGATGAGCTTCTTCATCGATGTGTCGCTCCTTGCTGTTCCATGCGCTCCATCGACCGATGCGAACGCGGCGGGTGGTCCCCGCCGCGTCCGACGCACCGACGGAGGGTCAGGCCATGAGGTAGTTCGTGAACACCGCGTTGTAGGCCACGGCGCCGAGGATGCCGCCGACGATCGGCCCAACCACCGGAATCCAGCTGTAGCCCCAATCGGAGTCCCCCTTGCCCGCGATCGGCAGCACGGCGTGGGCGATGCGCGGCCCGAGATCGCGGGCCGGGTTGATCGCGTAGCCCGTCGGCCCGCCAAGCGAGAGGCCGATGCCCCAGACGAGGAACCCGACCAGGAGTGCCGCAAGGCCCGGGCCGAGCTCATTGCTCGTGATCGCCAGGACGCCGAACACCAGCATGAACGTGCCAATGATCTCGCTCACCAGGTTGGAGGCCGTGTTACGGATCGCCGGCCCGGTCGAGAAGACGGCCAGCTTCAGGCCCGGATCCTCGGTCTCCTGCCAATGCGGCAGGTAGTGCAGCCATACGACGACCGCGCCGATGAACGCGCCGAGGAACTCGCCTGCCAGGTACCACGGCACGTTCCCCCAGGCGTTCGCGTCAGCCGGCGCGATCACCGCCAGGCCGATGGTCACGGCCGGATTCAGATGCGCCCCCGTCAGTCCCCCGATTGCGTACACGCCCACCGCCACGGCAAGTGCCCATCCCGTGGTGATCACGATCCAGCCCGCGTTCTGGGCCTTGGATCGGGCGAGCAGGACGCCGGCGACGACGCCGTCACCCAGGATGATCAGGAGTGCG
>Ga0190275_10004482_pt1 | contig 10024 bp, 9 predicted proteins | sample Popmic550T_FD_133745 | JGI IMG/M metagenome (GOLD analysis project Ga0190275, IMG submission 133745) | Populus adjacent soil microbial communities from riparian zone of Yellowstone River, Montana, USA - 550 T | ecosystem: Environmental > Terrestrial > Soil > Riparian zone > Trees stand | place...
CACCGGCATCGTCACCAACACCTGCCGTATCGCCGACACCCTGCATCGGCATGGCGCCCTGTCGTTCTGGGACTTCGCGGCCGCGGCACCGTACGTCGACATCGCAATGAATCCCGACTGCCCGCAGCATCCCGCGGCGTACAAGGACGCGATCTTCCTGTCGCCGCACAAGTTCATCGGCGGCGTGGGCACGCCGGGAGTGCTGGTCGCGCGGCGGGAGCTGTTCACGAATCGGGTTCCGGTCGTGCCCGGCGGTGGCACGGTGGCCTACGTCAATCCCAGCGAGCACCGCTACCTGACCGACATCGAGCACCGGGAGGAGGGCGGCACTCCGGCGATCGTCGAGTCGATCCGTGCCGGTCTGGTCTTCCAGCTCAAGAACGCTGTCGGCACCGACGTGATCCGCGCGTACGAGGAGCATCACCTCCAGCGCGTGGTCGCCTCGTGGCGGCAGAACCCGGACATCGAGATCCTGGGAAATCTCGATGCCGAGCGGCTCTCGATCGTGTCCTTCGTCGTACGACGCCCGCACGGTCGCTACCTGCATCACAACTTCGTCGTCGCGTTGCTCAACGATCTGTTCGGGGTCCAGGCCCGCGGCGGTTGTTCATGCGCGGGCCCGTACGGGCACCGGCTGCTGGGCATCGACCTGGAGCGGTCGCGGGAGTTCGAACGCGAGATCTCACACGGTTGCGAGGGGATCAAACCCGGCTGGGTACGGGTGAACTTCAACTACTTCATCAGCGAGCCAGTGCTGGACTATCTCATCGCTGCGGTGCATCTCGTTGCCGCAGAAGGCTTTCGGTTGCTTCCTGACTATCGTTTCGATCCGGCGACCGGACTGTGGCGGCATCGCAACGGACCGGCCGAGCCGCCGATGCGGTTGCATCAGGTCAGCTACGACGCGAGCGGGGTGATGCAGTATCCCGATCAGCAGGAACGCGCCGACGAGAGCGTGCTGGCGGGCTATTTGGGTGAGGCACGCGACCTGTTCGCCCAGCACGAGGACTGCCAGGCGGCTTGTGAGGACCCGGCGCTTCGGGTCTCTGCGGACTTCGAGGCGCTGCGCTGGTTCGAGCTGCCGGAGGCCTGCCTGCACTGAGCCGCGAGCTTCACTGAGTTGACCGCGCACGGTCGGACGTACCCATCCGCTCCGTGCCGTGGCTTGTACGCGAAAGCGTCCGTGGTCGAGTTGTGATCGTCTCGTCACCTGGATCTCACGCCGGGCTCAATAGCGTCCAACCATGTCTCCGAGGACGATCAAGTGATTTCTCGACGAGCTAGTTCGCGCTGTCGTGGCAGCCTGGCTGTCTATGCACCGGCGCTCTGTGTGGCGGTCTTGGTGCTGCTCACGGCCTGCGGCGACTGGACTCCGGCAGCTGCACTTGGCTGGGAAACGGTGACCCAGGTGTCAGAGGCCGACGACGTCGACGTAGGCACTCTGGACGAGCAGTTCAGCGTCAGCAGCGCCCTTGTCAGCGCAGAGTTGCTCGAAACGCACGACATGGTCAGCGTTGAGGGAGACGTCGTCGTCATGGCCTCCTCGCGCGCGTCCGCCGCGGGAACGATTCTGCGCTCGGAAGACGGCGGAGTCTCGTGGAGCGAATCGACCCTGCCGGACGACCCGAGGTTGGCCGACGACGACCCGGGCGAGGTCAGTGGTGATCTCATCGCGGCTGGCCCCTGGGTCGTCGCCCTCCAGTTTGGAGACACCGGGCAGGCGGTATCGATCTCGAGCGACCACGGCGCCAGTTGGCAGCCGCTATTCCTGCCGGTGCCTGATGGTGTGACTCCTGTGGTGTTCGCCGCTGCCGAACTGGATGGTCAGCTCGTACTGGGTGGGATGGCCACAGAGGACGAGCACTTCGACGATGCAGCCTTGTGGATCGGCGGAGCCTGGGTTTTCCAGCGGCTCCCACTCCGTGCCTTTGACAACGAGCCCTCCGATCAGATGATCACCGAGTTGGTCCACTTCGACGGAAGGCTGATCGCGGTCGGAACAGCCGACCGGGATGGCGAGTTGAAGGCGGTGGCCTGGGAGGGCAGGTTGGGCGGACTTGCCTGGACTGACATGGGCGGACTCCCTGTCTCGTCCTACAGCGGGTCGACCCTCCCTGCGGTCATCACCGGCGGTCAGCTGGCGCTGCGTTTCCTCGACTCGCGGGCGAGGCTCGCGCCTGGTTCGTCGACCTGGGTCTTGAGCAAGGCCACAGAGCCCGCCCTCATCTACGCCCAGGCAGACGAGCTCGCGTTGTCCGACGGTTCGGTCGCACTCACCCTGACCGACAGCCACTCGTGCAGCAACGACTGCTCGTCGGCCTACGGCGGGCGCATTGACAACGGAGTGCTGACCCCCACGGACCTCAGCGTCGGTCGGTGCGGGTACGACGACAACTACTACTACGCCAGGGTGTCCGCGCCGGTCTTGATGGACGGGCAGGTCGTCGCGGTCGCCGAATGTGACGGCGCGAGACTGGTTCACTCTGCCGACGGTGGGGCAACGTGGACGACGTTGCCTCTTGAAGACGCAGACCCAGAGATGGGTCCAATGTCAGTGCTGGGGCGCTACAGCTGGGGCACCTTCGACGAGAGTGTGCTGTCACTGCCAGACGGCGCCTTGCTCGCATTGGTCCAGATGGACGACACCCTCGCGGAGGCTGGGGAGTCAGGCTTTCGTGTGGCGCAGGTTCTCGCAATGCGGATCTCGGCGCCGGGTTGACGCAGCGCACAACGGTGGTACGGATCCGGCCGGGTCAGCCTCGGCCACTCTGCGACCTCGGGGCGACGGAGTTACTGAGTTGTGACCGCCTCCTCGCATCGACCTCACAAGCCCGCCCATACGGTCGTTGTCATGCCCAAGCCCCCGCGCAGAACACGACAGGCGGCTCGACGACCGGCTGGAGAGGTGCGCGCCGCAAAGTTGGCGTCGCTCTGTGTCTTCACCCTGTGCGTCACCGCATGTGCGTGGCCGCAGGTCGATGGTTCGGGGACCCCTGCTGGCTTCACGATCGAGGCCTCCGTGGTCAGCGAAGATGAGTTCGAAGTCCACGATGTGGTCGAGTCAAAGGGCTCATTGTTGGCCCTGGCCTCGACCCGAGACCATCGCGCAGGGACGATCCTCCGCTCCGATGACGGCGGGCTCCGCTGGACTCAGATGCCGACCCCGCTTGCCGATGCGATTCCCGCTTTCGACCCCCACTGCAGCGGCGCGGAACTCGAAACCGGCTTGATTGTGACTGGCTCATGGATCGTCGCGCTGCGATCGGACACCTATGAGGTGGACAACTGCATCGTGGTTCGTGAGCAGGCCGTCGCGATCTCAGCTGACCTCGGCCAGACCTGGGAGTTGATCGACCTACCGGCCCCTGCAGCCACCGAGCCACGCGTGTGGGCAGCGACCGAGGTCGACGGTCGCCTCGTTCTAGGCGGAGGGACCCTGGCCGAGGGTCAGATCCCGGAGGACACGTTCGAGGACGAGTACCGGGTGCTCGGGCAGGCCTACGACGCTGCTCTGTGGGTCAGTGAAGAGCCATCTGTCGGATTCGAGCGGCTCGCAGCAGGCCAATTGGACGGGTTGCCGGGCTATCAAGAGTTCACCGAGCTGGTTGCCTTTGACGGCCGCCTCTTCGCAGTGGGGAATCCGATTTGGCAGAGCGCTGACGGCGGACTGTCATGGTCGCCCATGGACGACGTGGAGGCTCTCCCCTGGACATGGGGCGCGGAACCGCCGGCCATCGTCGGCGAGGACGAATTGCTGATCGGCGGCAACGCCCTGGTCCGGGGAAGTTCCACCTGGGCGTCGAGGCGTCTTCCGAAGGACGTCTTTCCCGGCGCCGGCGAGCTACTCCTGCCTGATGGAACCAGCGCTCTGACCTGGAACGAGGACTGGCCGGACGATGCTTCCGTCGCCGCCGCAGGTCGGCTCGTTGAGGGGGAGGTTGTCGGCAGCGAGCTGGCGTTCCACAACTGTGGTGACAGCTCGGAGCAGGGCTCCACCGGGGTGCTCGGGCCGGGCTTCGTGGGAGATGGCATTGCGGCGCTGGCCAGCTGCTCCGACCGCGGTCGAGCGGTGACATCGCTGGCCCACAGCCAGGATGCAGGGCAGTCCTGGGACACGACGCGCTTGACCGACTACGCCCCCGCCGGAGGTGATCTGATCCTCGTCAGCTACGTCTTCGTACCTGAGGATGCTGTTCTCATCGCGCTCATGAAGGGCGCCATCTATGAATCCGAGTACGACGACGAAACGCGGTCGTCCGTCTCGCAGATCATCGCGCTGCGAATCTCGGGGGGCGACTAGATGTTCAGAAACCGCATTGCCGTGCGGCCACATGCGGTCTAAGGAGCTATCCGCCGCATGGAAGTCCTACCTCTGCGTCGCGATCCTGGCGCTGGTCACGGCCTGCGCCAACTTTCCGGCCGTCCATCCCGCCCAGAAGGACGCCGACGCCAGCGGGGAACGCAGTAGCGGGAGCGAGATCCTCGGCGATCAGTTCAGCGTGCTCAGCTCGCCAGTGAGTCAGGACCTCCTGGAGATTCATGGCCTGGTTGTCAGTGGCGGCTCCCTGGTGGCCCTGGCATCCACTGCGGAGTCGCGAGCGCGGACCGTTCTGCGCTCCGACGACGGCGGCGTCAACTGGACGCAGGCCGAGTCCATCCCCGACATCGCAGATCTCACTTCCTCCTCGTACGTGACGGTGAGTCTGATGGCTGCCGGCAACTGGCTGGTCGCGGTCCGATCAGGTGAGCGGACCGACTCAGTACTCTCCCCGGAGCAGTCCGTCGCGATCTCGAGTGATGCGGGTTCGACGTGGCGGTTGGTGGATCTGCCAGTCCCCGACGGCGCGCTCCCGGTCGTGTCGAGCGCCACCGAGGTAGATGGTCGCCTCGTCTTGGGTGGGACCACCCAAACGGTGCGTGATGGGGACGACCCGGGACGCGCTCAGGCGTACGACGCAGCGTTGTGGGTCAATGCAGACACCGCGACACAGTTCGAACGGCTTGCGACGGCCACATTTGACGGCATCGCATTCAATCAACAGATCCTGCAGCTCGTGCTCTTTGACGGGCAGCTCATCGCCATTGGCACGGACTCGACCAGCGACCCCAACTATCCGCCACCACCCGTCGTTGCCTGGGCGAGCACCGACGGCGGTCAGAGCTGGGCGCAGATGGCTGGGCTGCTTGGCCCTGGCGGTTTCCATGAGGACCTGCGACCAGCGCTCGTCATCGGCGACAGCCTGGTGTTGCGCTTTGCCGAATCGCAGATGGCCTTGGCTTCTGGATCCAACACGTGGCTGGACCGACCACACGACGGATACAGCTCGCACGCCGATGAGCTCGCGCTGCCCGATGGTGGGACCGCTGTCACGTGGACCGATCGGGAGGCTTGCGAGCAAGGGTGCTCGATCGGCTACGCGGGTCGGATCCAGGACGAAACCGTGCAGCCCACCAGGCTGGACAGCATCGCTGACTGTGCACATCCCGCATTGGAAGAGGACCCTGAAGATCCCCAAGTAGAGCCGCATGCGCCCGGTCTGATCGGTGACCAGGTCACGGCGCTGGTGGCATGCGGCTGGGGGGCAGGGTTGGCCTTCTCCGGCGACGGTGGAGAAAGCTGGACGACGGCGCAGCTATACGAGTCCGGTGCCGACGGAGAAATGCTCTCGGTCATCCGCTGTTACGACCCCCAGGACTTCTACGGAGCCGCCTATGTCTATCTGCCAGACCAGGACGCTCTGGTGGCGTTGATGATGGTGTCCAGCACGTTCACCACGTCGCAGGACGGCGGGATATCCGGCCGGATTGTGGCGCTCCGGATCTCGTCCCCCTGACCAGGGCCCCCATCTCGGGTTCTCCCAGAAGCGAGGTCCTCACCTGGAGACCGTCGACGGGCCCTGCAGCCAGGTGCCGTCGAGAATCGTTACCGCTGACCCGGTGAGGTGGACCCGGTCGCCAGTGATGCGGCGCACAACGGTGGTACGGATCAGACCGGTGCGAGCTGAGGCCTGCAGCCCAACGAGTTGAGTGCGCCCGAGGCGGTCGGTCCAGTACGGGGCAAGCGCCGTGTGGGCGCTGCCGGTCACCGGATCCTCGGGGACGCCCGCGACCGGTGCGAAGAAGCGCGACACGAAATCGAACTCGCCGTCCGGCTCGGCAGCAGCGGCCGTCACGATGATGCCGCGAACGTCGTGCCGTTTGGTCACCGCCGCCACTGCTGAAGAATCCGGCGCACAAGCCCGTACGGTCGCCTCGTCCTGAACGACCACCAGCCAGTCAGCCAGTTTGCCTGTGTTGTAGACCTCGACCGGGGTCAGCCTGAGCGCCTCGGCCAGCCCTTCGGGCACCCCCATCGCCGTAACGGCGGCCGCTGGGAAGTCCAGCGTGATCGATCCGTCAGCGGCGACATGCGTAGGCAGCATCCCGGACCGGGTGCGAAACCGTACGGTGCTGTCGCGTGGCTCGCCGTCGGCGAACCGGGCGTCGGCGGCGATGGCGTGGGCCGTGGCCAGGGTTGCGTGCCCGCACAGGTCGACTTCCGAGACTGGCGTGAACCAGCGCAACGCCCAGTCGGCATCCGCGGCTTCGGTGCCGCTCAACGGGTGGGCAAAGGCGGTCTCGGAGAAACCGATCTCAGCCGCGACCTGCTGCATCCAGACCTCATCTGGCCAGCCGGCCTCCAGCAGCACGACCGCTGCCTGGTTTCCGGCGTACGGACGATCGGTGAACGCATCGATGATGCGCAGCTGAATACCGGTCACGTGGGTTGCCGAACCGGGTTGGCCCGCAGCCAGTCGAGAACCTCGGCGGCGTGGCTGTCCGGCGGGAAGATCGGGTAGAAGACGTGGGTGATCCGAGCGCCGTCGACGACCATCGTGAGCCGCTTGTACAGCGTCATCCCCTCGACCTCGAAGGTCGGGAGGTCCAGTGCTTTGGCCAGGGTCAGCTGCGGGTCGGACAACATCGGGTATGGCAGATGCATTCGGCTGACCAGGGCTCGCTGATAGTCCGCGTCGTCGGTGGACAGAGCCAGCACTTTCTGCGCCCCAGCGACCTGCATGTCGGTGAGGTTGTCGCGGAAGCCGCACGCTTCAGCCGTGCATCCGCGCGCTCCCGGAATCTGGTTCCAACCCGGTGGCATATCCACCCCCGGTTCGCCGGTCAGCGGATAGAGGTAGAGCACCCACCGCCCGGAATCCACAGTGTCCAGCCGCACCCGCATCCCGTCGCTGGCCGTGAACTCAACTGCCGGCAGGGTCTGACCAGGCAGGTGGCTGGCCGCCCCGTCGTCCACGGGCGCGGGCAGATCGTCGGGCAACGGGTCGGGCTGCGGGAGCATCCTGAGCGTCCTCTCGTACGGGCTGGCGGCGTTCGTCTCGCGGGGCGCTGTCTCGGTGGGGAAGATCAGGCCGGGACTACGCGGTCCGAACTTCCCCACCGATGCCTGGCCAATGAGACGCGACTCCCTGAGTCTGCACAACCGCTATTCCGGCTCGACCAGGTCCCAGCGGTTGCCGTACAGGTCCTCGAAGACGGCCACCGTGCCGTACGGCTCCTGCCTCGGCTCCTCGATGAAATGCACTCCCGCGTCGCGGTAGCGGGCGTGGTCGGCAACGAAGTCGTCGGTGTGCAGGAAAAGGAAGACCCGGCCGCCGGTCTGATCGCCGATGCGCGCCTGCTGCTCGGGGCCGCTGGCTTGGGCGAGCAGCAGCGCGGAACCGGAGTCTTTGGACGGCGCGACGAGGACCCATCGCTTCCCGCCGCGCAGGGCGGTGTCCTCGATCAGATCGAACCCGAGAACCCCGCAGTAGTAGGCCAGCGCCTCGTCATAGTCGGCGACAACAATGGATACGGCAGCCAGTCGACGAGACATGCCCAGCACCCTAGAAGGCGGCGGTGGCTGCTGCGCGGGCTGGGCGGGCGCGGGTCCGGGCGCTCAGCCGACGAGGACGGCCAACAACATGGCCAGGCCCAGGCCGATCAGGGCAGTGATGCCCAGAGCCGCCCAGATGGAGATGTCGAACAGGGCAGCCAACCCGACTGCGACCAGGATCGTCGCGACCAGGCCAACGGCACCGCCGTACAGGATCTTGGACCGGATGGGATCGCCGCTCATCCGGCTGCGCGAGAGTCGGCCAAGCGCCGCGTCGTTGTCCGCGGACGGACCGGCCACGTCGCCGACACGTTCGGTGTGTTGACGCTGCATCGGCTCGCGTTGGGTCGGGTACTCGTCGTCTGGCGCCATCCCAGGGCTCACTGCCCCAGTATGTCGAAATCCCGGATTTCACGCTGCCGGGTGGCTGAGATTGCCTCGCGGGCAGACTATGGACCTATGAGCGAGTCAGCGCAGCTGAGCGCGCCCGGGTCCGAGGACCGGCTGGTTGGACATTTCGAGGACACGATCGCCCGCGACCAGAGGATCGAGCCGCGCGATTGGATGCCGGAGAAGTACCGCAAGACGATGATCCGCCAGATCGCCCAGCACGCGCATTCGGAGATCATCGGAATGCAGCCGGAGGGCAACTGGATAACCCGAGCACCGTCGCTGCGCCGCAAGGCGATCCTGCTGGCCAAGGTCCAGGACGAGGCCGGTCACGGCATGTACCTCTACTCCGCCGCTGAGACCCTGGGCATCGACCGGGGCGAGATGACCGAGATGCTGATCAGCGGCCGGCAGAAGTACTCCTCGATCTTCAACTACCCCACTCCCTCGTACGCCGATGTCGGCACAATTGGCTGGCTCGTCGATGGCGCCGCGATCTGCAACCAGGTCCCGTTGTGCCGCAGCTCCTTCGGGCCCTACGCGCGGGCGATGGTCCGGATCTGCAAGGAGGAGTCCTTCCATCAGCGACAGGGTTACGAGCTGCTGATGACGATGATGCGCGGCACCGACGCCCAGCGGGAGATGGTGCAGGAGTCGGTCAATCGCTGGTGGTGGCCATCGCTGATGATGTTCGGTCCGCCGGATGAGGACTCCCCCAACACCGAACAGTCGATGGCCTGGAAGATCAAGCGGCACACCAATGACGAGCTGCGGCAGCGTTTCGTGGACATGTCCGTACCGCAAGCCGAGGCCCTGGGCGTCACCTTCCCCGATCCCGCGCTCCGGTGGAATGCGGCGACCGGGCATTACGACTTCGGGCAGCCCGACTGGGAGGACTTCAAGCGGGTGGTCGCCGGGGATGGGCCATGCAATGCCGAGCGGGTCGAGAACCGGCGCAAGGCGCACGAGGACGGCGCCTGGGTACGGGAAGCCGCTATCGCCTACGCCGACAAGCAGGCTGCCCGCGCCAATCCGGTGATCGTGAGCGCCCTGGGTGCAGATCAACTGGCCCCCACGCGCTCATGATCATGGAAGCCGACCCGGGCCAGGGCTTCACCGCCGAGGGCGGGCATGGCGCTGTGCCGACCGGGCCGTCGGTGCCCACCGGTTCGCAGACGCGTTCGCCGCGCAACAGCTGGCCGCTGTGGGAGGTCTTCGTACGGGGCAAGCGCGGCCTCAACCACGTTCACGTCGGGTCGCTGCACGCTGCCGACGGCGAAATGGCGCTGGGCAATGCCCGCGATGTCTACACCCGGCGCAACGAGGGCGTGAGCATCTGGGTCGTACCTGCCGGCGCGATCACCGCCTCGAGCCCGGACGAGAAGGACGCGTTCTTCGCCCCCAGCGGTGACAAGGTCTATCGGCACCCGACCTTCTACGAGATCCCCGACGACGTCCCCCACATGTGATGGCGTGCAATGGGAGACACTGATCAGACCGGACATCATGCGCATCAGGACGACTTCGCCGATGCCTACGGTTCGATCGCGGCCGACAACGACGAGCAGCGATGGGCCTTCGGATCGGGATTCGACGACCCATTGGCCGGCGTGGACACCTCCGTACCGTCCGGTGTGGACGGTACGGACCTGGCGACCTACTGCCTGATGCTCGGCGACGACGCTCTGGTGCTGTCCCACCGGCTGCAGGAATGGGTGGCCCGCGCGCCGGAACTCGAGGACGACGTGGCCGTCGCCAATA
>Ga0190275_10004483_pt1 | contig 10023 bp, 3 predicted proteins | sample Popmic550T_FD_133745 | JGI IMG/M metagenome (GOLD analysis project Ga0190275, IMG submission 133745) | Populus adjacent soil microbial communities from riparian zone of Yellowstone River, Montana, USA - 550 T | ecosystem: Environmental > Terrestrial > Soil > Riparian zone > Trees stand | place...
CGAACGCGCGCGCGCCTTCGCCGAGCAGCAGGCCCGCGCCAACCACAAACTCCGCGCGATGATGGTCGCGCTCGCCGCCCTGCTGTTGCTCGCGATGGCGACCGCCGTCTACGCCTACGCCGCCAAGAAGCAGGCGGAGACGAGCGAGCGGAATGCACTCAACCTGAAAGACGAGGCGGACAAGCAGAAGGCGCAGATCGCTTCGCTACTGGAGAGCGAGAAGGCGGAAAAGGATAAAGCGCGCGCGGCCCAGATAACAGCCGACGAACAGGCCCAGATCGCAAGGGATCAGCGGACAGAAGCTGACGCCGCCCGGCAGGATGCGGTTAACGCGCTGGCGGCGGCCCAGACCGCGGAGCGGAAGGCGACGGACGCCCTCAACAAGCTCAACGCCGAGGTCGCCAACGACCACCGCAACCGCGACGCCCTCGCGTCGTTCCAGCGCGGCAACCTCGAAGAGGCAGAGGCCAAACTCGCCGCGCTGCTGCCCGTCTACCGTAACGAGCCGCAGCGGCAGGCGTGGGTCTATTCCTACCTCGGCGCGGCCCGCCGCAGGCTGGGGAAGCTGGATGAGAGTATCGCGGACTTGAAGACCGCTCAGGGCATTCAGGGGCGGCAATTGAAGGGTGACGACGCCGAGTATCTCGACACTATCACATGGCTGGGACTCGCGCACAGCGACAAAGGGAATTACGACCTCGCGCAGCCGCTCTACGAGAGCGCGCTGAAGATACGGCGCGGCGGCGGTAAGCATACGTATGTTGCCGTCAGCCTCGAACACCTTGCGAGGAACTACAACAACTTGGGACAGGTCGAAGAGGCCGCGAAGCATTACGAAGAGGCTCTGAACTTCCGGCGCAAAAACCCCTCCAGCCCCGACCTGATCGCGGCCCTCAAAGAGGTTGCGGAGTTTCATCTGGAGTTGGGGGACAGCGAAGGCGCCATCAAACTCTACGAGGAGGCTCTCGGCAATCAGGAGAAGTACCTTGAGCCGGACGACCCGAACATCGCGGACACCTTCGCCGCCATGGCGCAGGTCTACGAGGAGTCGCCGTATAAGGGGCAGGCCAAACAGCTCAACGCGCTCGCGCGTGGTATCCGCGCGCTGAACCGATACAGGGACGACTCTGCCGAGAAGATGAACCACACGGCAGAAGTGGCGTGGACTTACGCCGTAATCGGGAGATTCCAACAGGCCGCGCGGCTGCGCGTCCGCGCGCAGGAAGTTGAAGACCGGCGAGCGGGGCCGGACAGTCACGGCGCGGCCTACGATCTCATCAGGCTCGGCGACTTCTTCAGGTCCGCGGCGCAACTCGCGCCCGAAGCCGACGACCGCAAGAAGTTCTACGCCGACGCGGCCTCGACCTACCAGCGTGCGCTCGACATCAGCGAGAGGAAGTCCGACGGCAAGTCGAAGCTGGAGGCTCTCGACGGCTTGGCCGGCCTTCACCTCGACCAGAAGAACTTCGCGGAGGCCGCGCGCTTCTACAAAATCGCCCTCGACATCCGGGAGCAGACGCAACAGGCGAGTGACATCAGGCTGAGCGTGGTTAAAGACGGGCACAAGGCGGAGATGGCCGTGAGTCTCGACGGCCTCGCGCAAGCCGCCGCCGGTCTGGGGCAAAACGCCGAGGCCGAAGCCTACTTCCTGCGGACGCAGAAGGTCTTCGACGACATGAGTGATTTCATGCTCAACTACGTAGGCGGCGTCAGTCCCACCATGCTCTTTCTGCGGCACGCGACCCGCGCACGACTAGCGGAGTTTTACCGCGGCCAGGGCCGCGTCAAAGAGGCCGACGAACAGTACCGGCCCTTGGCCCGGCGACTGAAAGAAGTCCGGCGCGATTACCTGACGCACGAAGGCATCGCGCAGAGCTACCTCGACATCATCGAGGGCGCGGGCCGTTTCTACACCGAGCGGGGCGACACCGCCGCCGCCGAGTCGTTTTACCGGCTCGTCTGGCCCGAGGGCGTGGCGCCGAGTGTGAGTGTGATTCCCGTCTGGCCTGAAGAACTCTATGAGAAGACCATGATGGCAATAGCTCCCGCCTCGTCAATTGACAAGATGATCCGCATCCTCGAATCCTACGCCGCGCTGTTGGAGAAGGCTGGACGCGAGAGAGATGCCGGCCTGATCAGTCACGGGGTCGTGCGCTTGCAGTGGAGAAAACTTGCGGAGGGTGTGCTGCCGCAGTCGGCTCCGCAATCCCCCTGAGCGCGGCGGCGGCGGCGCGTGTGACAAGCGCGCGCCGAGCGTGCCATTATCTATTCCGTTAGAGACATACGGTCGGACGAGAGTGACCTCGCGGGCGGAGGTGTGTCTCCTGTTTCACGCGGGAGATTTTCGAGGCGTGCGGGCGACCGCGACCATCTGCCCGCGTGGACTGTGCACGAGGCGAGGGTCGAGGGCGCAGAGTCGGCCCGTTATCTCATCGGCGCTAAATACTGAATGGACGCGATCAACTACAAGCTCATAACCGAACGGGCCGACATCGCGCCTGCCTGCGAGGAGCTTTCGCGCCACGCGGAGCTTGGCTTCGACACCGAGACCACTTCGCTCTCGCCCTTCGAGGGGCGGCTGCGTCTCGTACAGTTCGCCTCCGCCGAGGCCGTCTACGTCTTCGACCTCTTCGCGCTCGCGCCCGGAGGCGATGCGGCGACGAACGATGCGCTCGAACCTCTGCGGCGTCTGCTCGCCGCGACGCGCCCCGTCAAGGTGGCCCACAATGGAAAGTTCGACGCCAAATGGGTCGCGCATCATCTCGGCGTCGAGTTGTGCGGCGATTTCGACTCGCGCACGAACGACCGTGTAGAGGTCGAGCGAGGCGGTCTGTTCGATACGCTCTTGGCGAGCCAGCTCGTCTCGGCGGGCGAGCAGGAAGACCGCCACGGCCTCGCCGTCGTAGTCGAACGTTACTTGGGTGAGGCGGTTGACAAGTCGCAACAGGTGAGCGATTGGGGCGGCGAGCTTTCCGGCGCGCAGCTCGAATACGCCGCGCGCGACGCCGCGCTCATGCTCCCCTTGCGAGCAAAGCTCGTTGACGCGCTTCGCGCAAACGCGCTCACGCGCACCGCGCAGCTCGAATTCGAGTGCGTCGCGCCTCTGGCCTCGATGGAGCTTGCGGGCGTTTATCTCGACCGTGCGTGCTGGAGCACGAAGCTCAAAGACATCGAGAAGCGGCGCGACGTGTTGCACGAAGAGTTGCAGGACGAGCTTGCCGAAGAGTCCGCGCAGCAGTCCTTCTTCGGCCCCGTGCGCGCCGACATCAACCTCGACTCGCACGTGCAGCTCACGCGCGCCCTAACGCGCCTCGGCGTCCCCGTGCCGGACTCCACGCGCAACTGGAAACTTGAGCCGCTCGCCGCCGAGTTCCCCGTCGTCGGGCGCATACTCGAATACCGCACGCTCCAGAAGACCTTGAAGTTCGGCGAGACGCTGCTCGACTCGATCAACAAAGACACGGGCCGCATCCACACGCATTTCCACCAGATCGGCGCTCCCACGGGGAGAATGTCGGCGACCGATCCCAACGTTCAGCAAATCCCCCACGCCTTCGACATGCGCCGGTGCTTCCGCGCGCCCGAAGGACGCAAGCTCGTGGTCGCCGATTATTGCGTCGCCGCGGGAACGCGCGTCGCGACCAAGCGCGGGTTGTTACCAATCGAGCATGTTCGTCCCGGAGATGACGTTTACCTTGAAGACGGCGACACGGCTGCCGTCACTGCGGTCATTGACCGCGGGCGGTTATCGGTCGTAAACGTCAGACTTAAAAATGGCTATGAGCTGACGGCAACGCGACTGCACCGCGTCCGCGTGCTTGATGCGAGAGGCAACTACATCTGGCGCAGGATCGGAGACCTACGACCGGAAGACTGTGTGGCCGTGCAACCCGGACGCGGCCTCTCCGACGATTTACCCTACACTGTTCTGCCCGACGCGGTCAGCACACATTTCAATAACAACAAGAATCTGAGAACGCCGGAGCTGGCTGACGAGGATGCGGCACTGTTCATAGGCTACATGACCGGCGACGGTACGTTTCAGCCGAACCATCTTGGATGGGTGGTCAATAGCCTTGACGAGGATGTCGCTCGGCTGCTTGACGAATACGCGGCGAAGGCATTCAACATCGCCGTCCATAGCCGCGGCATGTACCGCGGCGTGAGCGAGTTCGCCCTTAACAGCGTGCCGCTGGTCAAATGGTGCGCGGCCATCGGCATGAGCAAAGACGGCGTGCCCGGCTTCCTCTGGCGGAGCCGCCCCTCGGTGGTCGCCTCTTACCTTCGTGGTCTTTTCGAGGCCGACGGCTCGGTCACCGACAGTGATACAGGGAAGGTGAGCTTCAGTTCAGCGCGGAGGCAGTTGGCTAAGGAGGTACACCAATTACTCCTAGTCCTTGGCATCCCGGCGACCTTCAGGCGGCAGCGAAACACCGGCCCCGGCAGGAGGTTTACATGTTGGCACGTCTCCGTTCTCGCGTCGGGCCTCGACAACTTCCGTGAGCGGGTCGGGTTCATCTCGGCGCGCAAGAGCGAGAAACTGGCTGCGCTTGCGCGACGCTGGACGGGCAAGACCGTGGTCGGCAATATGCCCAATCTCAAACGGAAGGCGCGTGGCTTGCAGCTTTCGGGAGAAGTCAGACGACTGTTAAATAACACCTCCTCGTTGGGACGCCCTGTCAGCGCTGCGCTGGCCCGGACAGTCGAAGCTGACTACCCGGAGGTAGCACGCGCGCTGGAACTCAAGCGGATTACTGCGTACAACCAGATGTTTCTTCCCGTGGCGTCGGTCGAAGAGGCGGGCACGCAACAAGTCTTCGACCTCTCAGTGCCGGGGCCGATGACTTACATCAGTGATGGCTTCGTCAGTCACAACTCGCAGATAGAGCTTCGCATCCTCGCGGACTTCACGGGCGACCCCGGCTTCGTCGAAGCCTTCCGGTCGGGCGCAGACCTGCACCGCGTGACCGCCGCGCAGGTCTTCAATGTTGCGCTCGACTCGGTGACCAAAGAGCAGCGCGACTTCGCAAAGCGTCTGAACTTCGGCGTCGTCTACGGCATCGGCGCGCGCCGCTTCGCGCTGATGACGGGGCTTTCGCAGGAGCAGTCGGAAGACCTCCTGCGCCGCTACTTCGCGACCTATCGCGGCCTCGACACTTGGCTGCGCGAGGCCGCCCTAAAGGCGTTGCGCGAGCGCACGGCCCCGCGCACCGTCGCGGGCCGCCTCTTCCGCTTCAACTTCGACCCCGACGACAAACAGGCCGCCTCGCTCGCGCAACGCAACGGCAAAAATTCACCCATTCAGGGATCGAGCGCTGACATCGTCAAGCGCGCTCTGCGATTGCTGCACGATCAACTTCGCGGCACGGGCACTTCAATCGTCAATGTAGTTCACGACGAGATAGTCGTCGAGACGAGCGCAGCCGACGCAGAGGAGACGGCCAAGACGGTCGAGGAGGCGATGTGCGCGGCGGGCGAGGAGTACGTCAAGAAAGTCCCCATCAACGTCGAGACGAAGATCGCCGACGAGTGGGCTAAGTAAAAGTAAGAAGTCAGAACGCTGAGCGATGAACTGCTGAGCCATTTGTCTTCAGTTCATCGCTCAGCGTTCTGACTTCTTACTTTGCTTCGCCAAGCGAAGTAGACCGGCAGGCCCGTGAGGGCGATGAGGAAGCCGACGCCGGAGGTCTGCGGCGCGAGATAAATAAGATCGAGGATGAGGAGCGACGCGAGCAGTATGTAGACGATGGGGACGAGCGGGTAGCCGGGCGTGCGGTAGGGACGCGCCGCGTCGGGCGCTTTGCGGCGCATGATGAGAACAGCGCCGACCATCAACACGTAGAAGACCAAGTCAGCCGGGATTATGTATTCGAGCAGTTGCGTGTAGACGTTTCCGTAAATGGGCGCGAGCGCGTCGCCTCCCGCGTCGAACCTCACCGTGCGCGGCAGCACGAGGAGCGCGGCCCAGAGTCCCTGCACGACGAGCGCGACCGCGGGCACGTGGCGCGCGTTCAGACGCGACGTGCGCGCGAAGAACAGCCGGTCGCAGGCCATCGCGTAATAGACGCGCGCGCCCGCCAGAATCAATCCGTTGTTACAGCCGAACGTCGAGATCATAATCGCCGCCGCCATCAAGGCCGTGCCCGCGGCCCCAAGCGCCGCCTGCATCGTCGCCGTCGCGATGCTGTTCGGGGGCTTCTGCATCACGTCGAGCGGCAGCGTCACGACGTATGCGAGGTTCGCGAGCAGGTAGAGCGCGACGACCACGCCGCATCCGACGAGCAGCGCGCGCGGAAGGTTCTTGCCGGGGTCGCGAATCTCGCTCCCCATGAACGTCACGTTGTTCCAAGCCGACTGCGCGAACAGAGGCCCCGTCATCGCGCGCCCCACGAGCATCGCGAGCGCGAGTCCGCCCGCCGCCTGTAGGCCGGGCTGCGCGGCCTGCGGCGTCCAACCGTTCGCCCAAGAGTCCCACCCCGCCGAAGTGTAAGCCGCGCTCAGGTTGTTCCAGCCGAGCAGCAAGCCGACGAGTATGAGTCCTGCGAGCGCGGCGGTCTTCGTCAGAGTGAAAGTGTTCTGTATGAGCTTGCCGAGTTTCAGCCCGCGTGTGTTCGTGAGTGTGAGCAGGAGTATGAGCGCGACGGCGACGAGTTGCTCGGTCGAGAGCGAGACGGCGTAGCCGCCGAGTATGCCGGGAAGTATCCGCGGCGCGACGAGGTAATGATCCGATGCGACCCACGGCACTAGCACGCCCGTGAAGCGCGCGAACGCGACGGCCACCGCCGCTATCGTCCCCGTCTGTATGACCAGAAACAGCGACCACCCGAACAGGAATCCGACGGGCGCGCCGTATGCTTCGCGCAGGAAGACGTACTGCCCGCCCGCGCGCGGCATCATCGCCGCAAGCTCGGCGCAACACAGCGCGCCCGTTATCGTGAGCAGCCCCGCGAGCGCCCACGCGACGAGAAGCCAGCCCGGCGCACCGACGAGGCGCGAAGACTCCGCGGACGTGATGAAAATCCCCGAACCGATCATCGAGCCGACGACGATCATCGTCGCGTCTAGCAGCCCAAGTCCCTTCTCCAGATGCTCAGACTTTTCCTCTTCGGCTTTCGCTGTCATTTAGTTTTCACACGGCGGAGGATTTATTGAAGGCGGCGTATGTTGTGCCGCGTCGCGGCGACTTGTCAACGAGAATGCGTTGACGCTCTCAACGCGCGCGCCCGACTCGCTGCTCCAACTCCTTGAAGCGTGGGTCGGGGCGGAGCGGGTCGAACATCGGCTCGACGCGCAGGTACGCAAGAAAGCCTGAGCGCTCGTCCGCCGCGCGGCTGAGGTATTCGAGCGCGTCGTCGTGCTCGCCGAGGCCGAGGTGCGCGACGGCGAAGTAGTAAGACTGTACGTAGCGTGCACAGGCGTGCCCTTCAAGCTCGCCGATTAGAGCGCGCGCTTCGTCTCCGCAGTTCTTTGCACGACCACAGGCGTATGCGAGGTGAGCCTTGAAGGCGAGGCCGCCCCCGGAAAGTTTGACGGCGCGGCGAAGGCTCGCGACGGCCTCGTCGTGCTTGCCCGCCTGCGACTGCGCCATCCCCGTGTTCCAGTGCGCGAAGATGAAGCGCGGGTCAAGCTCAAGCGCCTTGCGGTTCTGCGCGATTGCCTCTTCGTAACGGCGCGCGAAGTAGAAGGCCCAACCGAGGCTCACGCCCGCGAACAACGAGAGCGGGTCTATCCTCTGCGCCTCGCGGCATGCGCGCACCGCACGCTCGTGCTGCGCCGTAGCCTTGTAGTAGAAGCTCAGCCCGTCGTGCGCGTTCGCGTAATTCGGGTTCAGCTCAATCGCGCGTCGGAACTCGCGCGCCGCCCCGCGAAAGTCCCACTCGAAAAGTAGTCGGTAGAAGCCGAGCGAGGTGTGCGCCTCCGCGAGCGTGTCGTCAAGCTCAAGCGCGCGTCGCGCCGCGGCCTCCGACTTCGGGTAGAACTCGGCGGGCGGCTGCTCGCCTGTCGAGGAGGCTAGAAAGGCGTATGCGTCAGCGAGTCCCGCGTGCGCGAGCGCGAAGGCGGGGTCAAGCTCAATCGCGCGCTCGAAGTGCTCGATGCCTTTCCTGATCCACTCGGTCGCGCGCTTGTTCAGGCAGTAGCGGCCCTTGAGGTAGAGGTGGTAAGCCTCCGTGCTGGCCGTGTGCCGCTTGCCCAGACGGCGCTTCTCCTCGCCCGTCAGACGCAGACGCATCTTCGCGCTTATCTCCTGCGAGATGCGCTCCTGCAAAGCGAAGATGTCGGCCAGCTCGTAGCGAAACTGCTCGCCCCAGATTTGCGCGTCGAGCGCCACGTCAACCAGCTCGGCGCTCACGACCAGAAGCTCGCCGACCTTTAGAAGCCGCCCCGTCAACACCCCGCGCACGTCCATCTCGCGCCCCGCGGCGAGCGGGTCGGCGTCGCGCCCCTTGTAACGAAAGACGGTCGCGCGCGGAACGACTCGCAGCTTCGGGAGCTGCGAGAGGCTGTTGATGATGCTCTCCGTGATGCCGTCGCAGAGGTACTCGGCCTGCGGGTCTTGCGAAGCGTTCGCGAGCGGGAGGACGGCGAGCGAGTCAATCGCGCGACGCGCCGACGCGCGACGCCTGCGCGCGGGCGTGAGCGTGCGCGTTAGCTGAGAAGAGTTTGTTAAGGATGAGGAGGTCGCCCCCTCGCCGCTTGCCGCCGCCGCGTCCAGAATCTCCGTCGCGCCCTCGCCGCCCGCGTCCGTCGGGAGCATGAGCGTCGGGCGCGAGTCATCGCGCGGCGACGAGCCGCCGAGGGGCGTGCCGCACGCGCGGCAGAACTTCAGCGTATCGTCGGCGTAGACGCGCTGGCAGGCGGGGCAGCGTTTCATTTCAGTCAGGGAGTTAGCTTCAAGACGCTTCGCGTCGTCGCATGCAGGATAGCAGACCCCTCCGGCGGAGCGCACCGTCCGCCACGCGCTCGACAGGATTTATCAATTCTTGAGTATGGTGATAGAGGCAATTCACCGCGGAGGCGCAGAGGACGCGGAGGGGCGCAGAGAGTTGAGGTTTTCTCTGCGCGAACTCTGCGTCCTCTGCGCCTCCGCGGTGAGCTTCACCTGCTCTAAACTCAAGAATGATAGCTATGCGCCCGGAGGGCTTGCTTGACACGTACGTCGCTTGTTGCCTAGTCTTGAACTTTGCGGGGACGTGCAGGGTTCTCCCTGTCTTACATATCTTGAATCATCATCCGAACACATTCATGGTCAAAGAAGAAATTCAGAAACTCATCGAGACGAAGCAGGCGCGCGTAGGCGTCATAGGTCTCGGTTACGTTGGGCTGCCGCTCGCGGTCGAGTTCGCGCGCAAGGGGCTGCGAGCCGTGGGCTTCGAGGTGGACTCGAAGAAGGCCGACGCGATCAACCGCGGCGAATCCTACATCGGCGACGTGCCCTCGTCCGTGCTTCAGGAAGTGGTCGCGGGCGAGCGTCTTTCCGCCACGACCGACTTCTCGGAGCTATCCTCCTGCGACGCGATAATCATCTGCGTGCCGACGCCTCTGCGTAAGACCAAAGAGCCTGACATCTCGTACATCCTCGCCGCGGCCACGGAGATTCAAAGTCGCCTGCGGCGCGGCCAGCTCGTCATCCTCGAATCAACGACCTATCCGGGCACGACCGACGAAGTGCTGCTGCCCATGTTCGAGGAGCGCGGACTCAAGCTCGACGAAGACTTCCTGCTCGCCTTCTCGCCCGAAAGGGTTGACCCCGGCAACCCGCAGTTTCACACCGACAACATCCCGAAGGTCGTGGGCGGATGCACGGACGACTCCACGGAGGTCGCGGCGCAGCTCTACGGCCAGATTGTCCGGCAGGTTCACCCCGTCACGAGCGCGCGCGTGGCCGAGGCGGCGAAGCTTTTGGAGAACACCTTCCGTGCGGTGAACATCGGCATGGTGAACGAGCTGGCGCTGATGTGCGATCGCATGGGCATCGACGTGTGGGAAGTCGTGGACGCCGCCAAGACCAAGCCGTTCGGCTTC
>Ga0190275_10004484_pt1 | contig 10023 bp, 11 predicted proteins | sample Popmic550T_FD_133745 | JGI IMG/M metagenome (GOLD analysis project Ga0190275, IMG submission 133745) | Populus adjacent soil microbial communities from riparian zone of Yellowstone River, Montana, USA - 550 T | ecosystem: Environmental > Terrestrial > Soil > Riparian zone > Trees stand | place...
CTTCGTCACCGGCGCCGCCGGCGCGGTCGGGTCCGGCCTGGTCCCCGCCCTGGTGAGCGTCGGACACGACGTCCTGGCCGCCACCCGCGACCCGTCCTCCTACGAGGGCGAGGGCCGGGCTGTGACCTTCGACCTCGACGCCGCCGAGATCGATCCGGACGACGCCATGACCGGGGCGGACGCCGCGTTCTACCTCGTCCACGCTCTCGATCGGGCCGACGTGGGCGAGGTCGACCGCCGCCGGGCCGAGCGCTTCGCCGAGGCTTGGGGCCCCGAGCGGACGGTCGTCTACCTGGGCGGGCTCGGGCCGCGGTCGGCGCCGTCGGAGCACCTGCGGTCCCGTCACGAGGTCGGCGCCCTGCTGCGGCAGCGGTGCCGCACCGTCGAGCTCCGGGCCTCGATCGTGATCGGCGCCCGCAGCGTCAGCTTCCGGCTGGCCCGGGTGCTGTCGTGCCTCACCGGGCTGTCGCCCCTGCCGGTCGTGGTCCCGTCGGCGGCCCGGGTGAAGACCCAGCCGATCGCCCAGGCCGACCTGACCTCGGCGCTGGTCGGGGCGCTGGACCTGGCTCCGGGCTCCTACGACATCGGCGGCGACGAGGTCGTCACCTTCGCCCAGCTGATGGAGCGGACGGCGAAGGCCCAGGGCCGGACCGTCCGCACCATCCCCCGGCTCCCCGTCGGGGCCGACTGGTTCGGCCCCGCCGCCTCGGTGATCGCCGGCGTCGACCCCTGGGCCACCACCTCGCTGCTGGCCAGCATGGCCACCGAGACGGTGGTCGACGACGCCCACCGCCCGCCGGGTGCCGACGGGTCCGGCACCAGCCTCGACGACGCCCTCACCGCCGCGTTGGACGCGGCGTAGGCGTCGGTACGGTCGATCGCATGGCCTCGGGTCCGTCCGCCAGCGACGTCGAGGAGGGGTCCTTCGAGCGGGACCAGAGCGACATCGACGACCGGATCACGGCCGACGGCTCGTCGGGCTGGCCGGTCGAGCCCGGGCGCTACCGGCTCGTCGTGGCCCGGGCCTGCCCGTGGGCCAACCGGGCGATCATCGTCCGGCGCCTGCTGGGGCTGGAGGGCGTCCTGTCGATGGGCATCTGCGGGCCGACCCACGACGCCGACAGCTGGACCTTCGACCTCGACCCCGGTGGCGTCGACCCGGTGCTCGGCATCCCCCGGGTCAAGGACGCCTACGAGGCCCGGTTCCCGGGCTACCCGAAGGGGATCACCGTCCCGGCCATGGTCGATGTACCCAGCGGCGGCGTGGTGACGAACGACTTCGAGCAGATCACCCTCGACCTGTCGACCGAGTGGCGGGCGTTCCACCGTCCGGGAGCGCCCGATCTCTACCCCTCGGCGTTGCGGGAGGAGATGGACGAGGTGATCGAGGTCGTGTTCACCGATGTCAACGACGGCGTCTACCGGTGCGGCTTCGCCGGCAGCCAGGAGGCGTACGAGTCGGCCTACGAGACGCTGTTCGCCCGGCTCGACTGGCTGTCATCGCGACTGTCGACCCAGCGGTACCTCGTCGGCGACACGATCACCGAGGCCGACGTGCGGCTCTTCACCACGCTGGCCCGCTTCGACGCCGTGTACCACGGGCACTTCAAGTGCAACCGGCAGAAGCTGGCCGAGATGCCGGTGCTGTGGGCCTACGCCCGCGACCTCTTCCAGACGCCGGGGTTCGGCGACACCATCGACTTCGACCACATCAAGCGGCACTACTACTGCGTCCACACGGACATCAACCCGACCGGCATCGTCCCCTCGGGTCCGGACCTGGCGGGCTGGCTGACGCCGCACGGCCGCGAGTCCCTCGGGGGCCGTCCGTTCGGCGACGGCACCCCGCCCGGCCCCGTCGCCCCCGGCGAAGAGGTCCCCGAGGCCCACCGCGCCAGCTGATCAGCGCCGCTTCGAGCTTTGGACGAAGCCACGCCGCATGCGGCGGAGTCCGTCCAAAGGTCGCGCTACCGGGGGCGGCGGCGGTGGCGTCGGGCCCAGCAGGACCGGTGCCAGTGGCGGCGGTCCTCGGGATCGACCAGCGGGACGACCACGAGGTGGCCGGTGGCCGGGGGGATGGTGGAGTGGCAGCCCGGGCACGTGTAGGCCTTGGTGGCCTGGTACGGCTGGAGGGTCCGCACCTCCACGGGCACGCCGTCGAGGTCGTCGGTGGTGGCCTCCGGGCCGGTGGCCCACGCCGGGAGCCCGGCCGGTCGGGGGGTGCGCCGTCGGGTCGGCCGCCGCCGGGTGGGGCTCACGTCAGCCCAGCAGGGCCCAGGCCAGCAGCCCGAGGCAGACGACGAGGGCGGCGGCGACCATGAGGTAGTCGGCCGGGCCCTTGCGTGTCTTGGCGTGGGGGTTGAAGCCCATCGGCCCAGGTTACGGCGAGAGTCCTAGGGTCCCCGCATGGCCGACCCCGAGACCCTCGTCCTCGATCGCGACGGCGCCGTCCTGACGGTGACCCTGTCGCGCCCGGAGCGGAAGAACGCCCTCAACACGCAGATGGCCGTCGAGCTGCTCGACCTGTTCGGCACCGTGGCCTTCGACGAGGACGTGCGGGTCCTGGTCCTCACCGGCGCCGGTGATGCCTTCTGCTCGGGGGCCGACCTGGGGAGCCTCACCCCCGACACCCACGGCCTGGCCCACATGCGCGAGCTGCACCGCGTGGCCCAGACCCTCCACGACCTGCCCCAGCCCACCATCGCCCGCATCAATGGCGTGGCCGCCGGCGCCGGCCTCAACCTCGCCCTCGGCTGCGACCTCACGGTGGCGTCGACCGAGGCCCGGTTCTCCGAGATCTTCGCCCGGCGCGGCCTCTCCACCGACTTCGGCGGCGCCTGGCTGCTGCCCCGTCTCGTCGGCCTCCACCGGGCCAAGGAGCTGGCCCTGCTGGCCGAGGTCCTGCCCGCGTCCGAGGCCGAGCGGCTGGGCCTCGTGAACAAGGTCGTGCCGCCGGCCGAGCTCGACACCGCGGTCGCCGAGTGGGCCCAGCGCCTGGCGGCCGGCCCGCCCATCGCCCTGGCCCAGACCAAGCGGATGCTCAACCGATCCGTCGAGACCTCGTGGGAGGCCATGCTCGACCAGGAGAGCACGGCCCAGACGGTCAACTTCTCCACCAAGGACATGGCCGAGGCCATGCGCGCCTTCTTCGAGAAGCGCGACCCCACCTTCGAGGGCCGCTAGGAGCGGCGCCTCGGTCAGCCGGCGGGGGCGTCGGGGCAGGCGGAGGCCAGGGCGAGGACGGTGCAGGCTCCAGCGCGGGTGATCTTCCACTCGCCGTCGACCTGTTCGAGGGCCACCGGGAGGTCGGTGGCGAAGGGCTCGCCGTCGACGACGACGTCGGTCGTGGCGGTGGCGGTCGTGCCCGTCACCGTGACCGCGGTGATCTCGAGCTCGACGTCGAGGCTGGCCGTGATCTCCATGGTGGCGTCGACCGTGGGCTCCAGGTCGTCGCCGTCGATCACGTGGACGGCCCGCTCCTCGAACGGGACGTCCTCGAGCGTCAGGGCGGCGGCCACCACCTCGCGGATGGCGGCCTCGTCGTCGGCCGAGGCGGCCTCGCCGGCGACGGTCGTGACGGGTGCGGCCGCCGCCCCCGCGCCGCCGTTCTCGATGACGACGAAGCGGGTCCCGCCACAGGCGGCGATGCTCCCGAGGAGGACGGCCACGACGGCAGCCCCGACGATGGCGGTGGGACGGGTGGTCACGACGGCTCCTCCAGGAGGGTCTCGGTGTCGGTGCGGTGGGCGCGCTTGCGGCGGCGGTCGAGCCACATCACGACGCCGGTCCAGGCCATGACCAGCGGGGCCAGGCCGAGGGCGACCCAGAGCCACCGCGTCGTCGTGCCGCCGAAGCTGCCGATGTGGACCGGGTACGACCAGGTCTCGTAGGCCTCGACGCTCGCACCGTCGAGGCGGTGGTCGTCGACCGAGATGACGGCGCCGGAGTACTGGTCGACGGCGAAGGCCACGGGTCGCTCGCCCCCGACCTGGGCGAGGAACGACGGGTCGACCCGGGCGAACACGGTGTAGACGCCGACCGGGCTGCCGGCCGGCGTCCCGACCTGCTCGACCTCGACGGCGGGGTCGAGGTCCTCGACGATCCGCCGGGCCCGTTCGGGGCCGATGGGCGGCGTCGAGGCGACCGTCGAGAGCGGCGTGTCCTCCTCGGGGTGGTCGAAGGTGCCGAGCACGACCACCCGGTAGACGTCCTCGACCTGGCGCGGGAAGGCGAGGTTGAGCCCGGTGACGATGACGAGCACGAGGGGCAGCCAGATGACGATCCCGAGCGCCTTGTGGAGGTCGAGGTTCCACGTGAACCGGCCCCGGCGGCGCCGGACCCGGAGGGCGTTGGCCCACCGCTTCACCCCCGGCCAGTACCAGACGTAGAGGCCGCTGAGCATCACGAGCAGCCAGGCCACGCCGAAGACGCCGACGACCGTCAGCCCCGCGAACCCGCCGATCGAGGTGCTGTTGAGGCGGACGTGGACCTCGAAGGCCCAGCGGAGGAGGAGGGGCATCCGGTGGTCGGTGGTCGTGACCTCGCCCGAGCCCGGGTCGACCAGCGCCGTGGTGATGTCGCCGGATCGGTTCACCACGACCTGGTACATGCGGGCGCTGCCCTCGCCGTCCGGCGCGGCGACGAAGGTGACGGGCGCGCCGTCGGTCGCCTCCGACGCCGCCCGGGCGGCGTCGGCCATGCCGATGTCGCCCTCGGTGACCTGGATGTCGTCGCGGTTCCACCACGCCGTGATCTGCGGCTCGAAGACGAGCAGGGCGCCCGTGAGGGACTCGACCACGATCCACGCCACCAGCACGAGCGACACCCAGCGGTGCACGACCACCACCGGCCCGCGCTGCGCCGTCAGCTGCCGATGGAGGGCCCGCCGCACCCGCGTGCGCCGGGGGATGCGAACGATCGGCGTCGAGCGGGTGGTCTGCAGTCGCGCCAGCCGTGCGGCCGTCTCGTCCTCGGCCTCGACGTCGCCCGTGATCGTCATCAAGCACACTTAACATCAATCGCAAGGCATGGTTCAAGTGTGGCCGTCCGTGCCGTGGGCGGCGGGTTCGCCCGGGTTCGCCGGTTCCGCTGTCACACCCCGGGGGTACGGTGCGACCCATCGCTCGGTGGCCGGCGGACGGCCCCTCCTGAAGCCCATCGGCGCCGCTCGGCGCCCTGACGCTCGGAGGGCCCGTGCCCGCCACCGTCTCGTCCGCCACCATCCTCGGGGTCGAGGGCCGCCCCGTCACCGTCGAGCGCACTTACCATCGAGATGTCGCCCGCACCGGTCGGATGGCGCGATCGGGCGAGCTGAGGAGGGTCCGCGGCATGCAGGTCAGTGGATCGCTCACGATCACATCGGTCGCCCAGGCACTCCGGACCGCCGAGGTGGCGTCCGGCCTCGACCTCTCGCGGTGCACCTTCATCGATCCCGTGGGCCTGGTGACCGTGGCCGCCACGCACGCGCTGTGGTGCGACGACAGCAGCGGTGCGTGGCGGGCGCCCGATGACGTCGAGGTGTGTCGCTACCTCGAGCGCATGCGTCTGCCGAAGGTCCTGCATGAGGCCACGGGACTCCTGCCCGACAAGCGCGCTCCCGTGCGCGAGCACGACAACAGCGGCTACCTGGTCGAGCTCGAGCAGCGGGGCGCGGCCGCGGGCGAGGCGGAGCTGGGCCAGGTCGTCTTGGACCGCCTGGACCGCACCGTGGCGGACGAGGTCCGGCGCATCGTCTGGGAGTGCGTCGTCGAGGCGTGGCTCAACATCGGCGACCACGCTCAGGTTGATTCGGGCTTCGCCGCGGCCCAGGTGTTCGAGCGCCACCAGCCCAACCAGAGGCTCGTCATCGGCATCGCCGACGCCGGCATCGGGATCGCTTCCTCACTTCGGGCTCGCCTTGGCGCCCTGTCCGACGTCGATGCGATCGCACGTGCTGTGGCGGGTGCGAGCTCCATGCCGGACCCTGGCCGCGGCACGGGCCTACCGACCATGCGCGCCTCGGCTGCCGACGAGCTGGGGGGCAGGCTCCTGGTGCTCAGCGGTCGAGGGGGTCTGCTCGCCACCCCGGGCTGGGCCCGCCCCATCGAGCTGCCCGTTGACGTGGGCGGTACCGTCATAGGCATCGAGCTACCGTGTGGAGTGAGGGCATCACGATGACCACGACCGCACCCAGCAAGGCCGACGGCGCCTCCATCGAGCTGCCCGAACGGACGAGCAACCGGGCCGAGGCCACCAAGCTGGTCGACGACGCGATCGGCGAGACGAGGGTGGCCGTCCTGACGGTCGATGCGTCGCAGATGGTCCTGAGCGCGCCGTCGTTCCTCGACCAGCTCGTGAAGGATGTGCTGATCACGCGCCGAGTGCCCGAGCTGGTCGTCGTCTCGGCCACGGAGCGGGCGGGCCGCCTCCTGACGGCTGCGGCGATCCGTCGACAGGTCGAGGCGCTGATCCGGTTCGAGAACACTCGCTCGTAGCATCTGCCGTCGACCCCTGAGATGACGTCGGAGCGCGCCTTCCGCGGCCTCACACGTGACCTGCGTGCTGTCACCGGCGCGCTCAGCGTGGCCGGCATCTCCCTGGCCTGGATCGGGGTGCGCCTCCTCGATGCACAGCCATCCCACGGCGTCGGCGGGGCCCTGGTGGCCGGCGGCACCGCGGTGATCGGCGGCGCCGTCGTCGCCGGTGTCCTCGGCTCGACGCAGAAGGGCATCGACGACGACCGATCCGACCGTGAGGCCGAGCGGGCAGAGGCCATGAGCATCGACCTGATGCTGCTCACCACGACGAACCTGCGCGGCATCAACCTCTCGGAGCGAAACCTGGTCGGCTACTACCTGGCTGACCGCGACTTCAGCCACGGCTCGTTCGGCGAGACCGACCTCAGCGGCGCCGTCCTCCGGGGTGCCACGTTCATCGACGCTGACCTCACGGGAGCGGTGCTGGTGGCGGCCGACCTCTCCGGTGCCGACCTCTCGGGCGCGGACCTGACCGGGGCGACTCTGACGGCTGCCATCCTCCCCGCCGGGGTGCGAACGTTGGCCATCTCCGACTCCACCACGGTGTGGCCGGCGGGATACCTCTGATCACGGAGCAGCGCTGACGGCGCTGAGGTGTCCAGGCCCACGCCGTCGCGATCGCCGGTTCCGCTGTCACACCCCGGGGGTACGGTGCGACCCCATCGCTCGGTGGCCGGCGGACGGCCCCTCCTGAAGCCCATCGGCGCCGCTCGGCGCCCTGACGCTCGGAGGGCCCGTGCTCGCCACCGTCTCGTCCGCCACCATCCTCGGGGTCGAGGGCCGCCCCGTCACCGTCGAGGTCCACGTCACCGTCGGCCTCCCCGCCTTCACCGTGGTGGGCCTGCCCGACGCCGCCTGCCGCGAGGCCCGAGATCGGGTCCGGGCCGCCATCCAGAGCTCTCGTCTCGAGTGGCCCAACAAGAAGGTCACCGTCAACCTGGCGCCGTCGGCCGAGCGGAAGATCGGCACCGGGCTCGACCTGGCCATCGCCCTCGCCGTCCTGGCCGCCACCGAGCAGGTCCCGCATGGCGCTCTCGCCGGCGTGGGCTGCATCGGCGAGCTGGGACTCGATGGATCGGTCCGGCCCGTCGCCGGCGCCGTGTCGTTGGTCGACGCCCTGCCCGACGGGGTGGCCGTCGTGCCCATCGCATCGGCCCGGCAGGCCCGGCTCGTGGGCCGCCACGACGTCCGCCCGGTCGGCCGGCTGCCCGATCTGGTGCTCGCCTTGCGGGGCGAGGCGGGCTGGCCGGACCCGGTCGAACCGCCCCCGCCGCCACCCGCTCCGCCCCCGCCGGACCTGGCCGACGTGCGGGGCCAGCCCGTGGCCCGCCAGGCGCTCGAGATCGCCGCCGCTGGTGGTCACCACCTGCTGTTCGTGGGCTCGCCCGGCGCCGGCAAGACGATGCTGGCTCGGCGGCTGCCCGGCCTCCTGCCCCCGCTCGGCCGCGAGGACGCCCTGACCGTCACCCGGGTGATGTCGGCCGCCGGGCTGAAGGTGCCCGGCGACGGGCTGGTCACCCGTCCGCCGTTCCGGGCCCCGCACCACAGCTCGACGTTGGTGTCGCTCGTCGGCGGGGGCACCGCATCACTCCGCCCGGGCGAGCTCAGCCTGGCCAGCCACGGTGTCCTGTTCCTCGACGAGATGGGCGAGTTCCCCCCGTCGGTCCTCGACGCCCTCCGCCAGCCGTTGGAGGAGGGCGTGGTCCGGGTCGCCCGGGCCCGGGCCACGGTCACCCTCCCGGCCGGCTTCCTGCTCGTGGCGGCCACCAACCCCTGTCCGTGCGGCGGCGCCACCGAACCGGGCGAGTGCCGCTGCAGCGAGAACGCGCGGTCCAAGTATCGACGGCGGCTGAGCGGGCCCATCCTCGACCGTTTCGACCTGCGGGTCACCGTCCACCGCCCCGATCCCACGGCGCTGCTGGCCACCACCGCCGGCGAGCCGACCGAGGCCGTGGCCGAGCGCGTGGCCCGGGCGCGGGATCTCGCCGCCGATCGGGGGTTCGAGGTCAACGCCGCCATCCCGGACCGGCGGCTCGACGCGGTGGCACCGCTCGACGGTGGTGCCGCACGGATGCTCGAGGCCGCCCTGCGCCAGGGACGGCTGACGGCCCGGGGCCTGGCCCGTGTCCGCCGGGTCGCCCGCACCGTCGCCGACCTCGACGGCGCCGACCCCGAGGCGCCCCTCGGCGCCGAGCCCATCGCCCTGGCCATGGCCCTCCGCGGCGCCATCGTCACCGGCTCCGAGGCGGCGGCGTGAGCGCCCTGGAGCCCTCGGACGCGGCCGGGGCTGGGACCGGGGCCGGGGCCGACGGTCGGGCACCGGGGGAGTGCGACCTGCCGGCGGGGGCGTGGTGGGCGGCCCTGGCGGGGCTGCCGGGGATGGGGCCGGCCCGACTCGGGGCGCTGTGGGAGGCCTGCGCCCCCGAGGAGGCGTGGCGGCTGGTCGCCGAGGGCGGGGCTCACCGGCTGCCCACGCTGGCCACCCTGCTCGGCAAGCAGGCCGAGAGCGTGGCCGCCGGGCTGGCGCGGGCTGCGGCCGCGGTCGACGTGGCCGAACGGTGGGCCGCCCACCGCGAGGCCGGCATCGAGGTCGTCGTCCGGGGCGATCCCCGCATGCCTCCCCGCCTCGACGACGACATCGACCCACCGTTCGTGCTCTTCGCCGCCGGCGACCTGACGGCCACCGAGGGTCCGACGATCGCCATCGTCGGCACGCGCCGCTGCAGCCGGCCCGGGGCCGAGATCGCCCACGAGATCGGACGGCAGTGCGCCCGGGCCGGCGGCCGGGTCGTGTCGGGGCTGGCCGTCGGCATCGATGCCGCCGCCCACGCCGGCGCCCTCGCCGCCGGGCCGGGGGCGGCGCCTCCCGTGGCGGTCGTCGGCAGCGGCCTCGACGTGATCTACCCGGCCCGCAGCCGGGCGCTGTGGCATCAGGTCGCTCGGCAGGGCGTGGTCCTCAGCGAGTACCCGCTCGGGACCTCGCCCACCCGATGGCGGTTCCCGGCCCGCAACCGCCTGGTGGCCGCGCTGGCCGACGTGGTCGTGGTCGTCGAGTCGGCGCGCACCGGCGGGTCGATGTACACGGTCGACGAGGCGCTGGAGCGCCAGCGCGAGGTGCTGGCCGTGCCCGGCTCGGTCCGCTCGACGGCCTCGGCCGGCACCAACTGGCTGCTCTCCCAGGGGGCCCACCCGTGCTGCAGCCCTGAGGACGTCCTGATGGCCGCGCACCTGACGGCGACGCCGGAGGAGGCCGCCAGCGTCCTCGACCCCCGGCCCCCACCGACGGGCGACGGCCGCCGGGTGCTCCGGGCCATCGGCTGGGATCCGGCCACGCTCGACGCGGTGGCCACCCGCACCGGTCTCGGCCTCGGCGCCGTGGCCGTGGCCCTCGACCGCCTGGAGGCGGACGGGTGGATCGACCGAGCCGACGGGCGCATCGAGAGGAGGGCCCGACCGTGAGCCTCCGCGCCGCTCTGCCCACCACCCCGCTGCACCTCGCCGCCTGGAC
>Ga0190275_10004485_pt1 | contig 10023 bp, 8 predicted proteins | sample Popmic550T_FD_133745 | JGI IMG/M metagenome (GOLD analysis project Ga0190275, IMG submission 133745) | Populus adjacent soil microbial communities from riparian zone of Yellowstone River, Montana, USA - 550 T | ecosystem: Environmental > Terrestrial > Soil > Riparian zone > Trees stand | place...
AAGAACTTCGTCAAGGTGTTCGGCGACGACGGCAACGAGCTGTTCGAGCGCGAGGTGTTCTCCGGCCTGAACATGGGCGACGTGCGGGTCGCGGTCGGCGACGTGACCGGGGACGGGGTCGAGGACGTGATCATCGGCACCGGGCCGGGGGTGCCGACCCAGGTGGTCGTGCTGGACGGCACGAACCTCCAGGAGATCGCCCGGTTCAGCCCGTTCGAGGCCGGCTTCACCGGCGGGCTGTTCGTGGCCGTCGGCGACCTGACGGGTGACGGCATCAACGACATCATCATCACCCCGGACCAGGGCGGCGGGCCGCGGGTCGTGGTGTACGCGGGCGGGACCGGGACGTTCACCCAGGTCGCCAGCTTCTTCGGCATCGAGGACGTGAATTTCCGCGGCGGCGCCCGGGTGGCCGTGGCGGACATCAACCGCGACGGCACCCCGGACCTGATCGTCGCGGCCGGGTTCGGCGGCGGCCCGCGGGTGGCGGTCTACGACGGGAAGACGATCCTGTCGGGGCTCACCCGGCTGTTCAACGACTTCTTCGTCTTCGAGCAGACCCTCCGCAACGGCGTGTACGCCGCCGCCGGCGACCTGGACGGCGACGGGTTCGCGGACCTGATCGTCGGTGGCGGGCCGGGCGGCGGGCCGCGGGTGCTGGCCCTCAGCGGGGCCGACCTCCTCGCCGGCAAGGGGGGCGGCAGCGTGGCGCTGCTGAACTTCTTCGCCGGCGACGACCGCAACCGCGGCGGCGTGCGGGTGGTGGCGAAGGACACCGACGGCGACGGCCGGGTCGAGATCTTCACCGGCGCCGGCGAGCGGGAGAGCGGCCGCATCCGCAAGTTCAAGACCAACGGCCAGCAGGACGACTCGTTCGACGACGACTTCGGCGGCAACACCGGGGTGTTCGTCGGCTGACCGACGACGGCCGGGTGACACGCACGACGGCCGGGGCGGAAGCGCCCCGGCCGTTTCGTTGCGCCGCCCGGCCCGCGGGTGGTTGGAGGCACGGTGCTCGGTCCACACCCCGGCTCGGGGGTTTTGTAGGTCGGGCCGAGTCGGCGAGGCCCGACGCGGGGCGCGGGCAACGCGCGGAGAAAACCCGCGGCGTCGGGACGGCCGGGTCTGCATCCAACGCGCCCGTTGCCCCGCGTCGGGCCTCGCCGACTCGGCCCGACCTACGAAAGCCCCCAGCCGTCGGATCGAAGGGGTGACCGAGGCGGTCGAGAGGTGACGGTCGGAGACGAGTGGTTCGACCGCGGAAGAGAGGTGAAGCGGAAGCCCCACCGGGCCGGGCTGATCGCCCGACCCGGTGGGCGGCGGTCCGGTCAGTTGCGGCGGTCGATCTTGCGGTCGAGGCGGCGGAACTCGGTCGGGGTCAAGTTGTAGTACCGGTACACCTCGGTCCGGTAGGTCGGGGTGAAGAACTGCGGGTACGACTGCACGGTGTACGTCGGGATCGCCCGGTAGCGCTCGACCGGGATGTCCACGACGGCCGTCCGCTGGGCCGGGTTGTACGTCGCCGCGGCCCACGGGATCGTCGTCAGCTTGCCGTCGGCGACGACGATCAGGTACTCCACGTCGCCGCCGGCGCTGAAGACGATGTCGTCCACGGTGCCGACCGCCGTGTTGTTCTGGATCGCCACCTTCGTGCCGATGATGTCCTTGGCCCGGTAGGCGGCGACGGCCCCGCCCGGCTGCACGGCCGTGCCCGGCTGGGCCGGGGTGACCGCGGTGCCCGGCGGCAGCGGCGGCGGGGGCTGGGTGGCCGGCAGCTGGGCGGAGGCAACGCCGGTCGCGGCGAGGAGGGCGGCCAGCGAGCGGAACAGGATGCGTGTCATGGTTCGAAACTCCGTCGGTACGGGCGACGGTCGCACCACAACGCAAATCACGCGCCCCGTCGGGGTTTATTCCGACATCTTCACCGGGCGTGCGCGCCGGGCGGCCGCGTGGCGGCCGCCGCTCCCTGGCACCGATTTACGCCCCCTCGACGGTACGAGGGTTGCGGTGCTCCTGCCGGACCTCAACCCGGAGGAATGGTGATCACCGCCCCCCGTCCCGCCGTCCTCGTCATCGACGACGACACGGCCGTCCGCAGCGTCCTCGGTGCCATGATCGAGCACCAGGGGTTCGCCGTCCGGGAGGCGGGGAGCGGGGACGAGGGGGTGAGGGTGTACGACCAGCACCGGGACGAGATTTCGGCCGTCGTGCTGGACGTGCAGATGCCCGGGATGGACGGGCCGCAGACGCTCGCGGAGCTGCGAAGGCTCGACCCCGGCGTGCCGTGCGTGTTCGTGACCGGGCACTCGCCGAACTACACCCACGGCGAGTTGGCGGACCGGGGGCGACGGTCCTGTCGAAGCCCGTAACATTGGACCAACTCGGGCGGGCCGTGCGGGCGGCGACGGGGCGGGAGTGACGACCCGCCCGGCGCCGGCGAGGGCACTGATGGAAGCGCGGGAGGCCGGGGAAATCGAGCGACTGCTCCGCGAGCAGACGTGCGACCTGCGCGCCCTCGACCCGCCCGGTTTCCGAACCTGGCTCGGCCGGCTGCTCGACCGGTGGGGCCGCGACCCGGTCTTCCGGCAGCGGGCCGCGATCCGGGACTTCCGCCGCGCCCACCCCGACCTGCGGGCGCGGGAGCGGACATTCCGGGCGGCCGCCGAGGCGGACGCCGGCACACCCGCGGCCGCCCGCCTCCGGGAGGTCGAGCGGGAGGCCGCGAACGCCCGGAAGGCCGTCGCGGGGCTGACCGCAGCGCTGGCACGTTCCCCGGCCGACGACCACGCCAGGCTGACGGGTAAAGTCGAGGAGTACCGCCGGCGGCTCCGGTCGGCGGAGACCGAGCGGGCGGGGCTGGAGCAGAACTCGGCCGAGCGACAGGCGTTGATCGCGGCCGGGGCCGCCCTTCGGCGAGCGCGGGCGGAGGCCGGGCTGGACCGGGCCGAGGACGAACTCGCGGCCCTTCTCGCCGCCCGCGGCCGGCGGGCCGGTCGGGCCGGTGACTCCTTCGAGGACGCGGCGGCCGGGGCGGTCGAGCGCGAGGTCGTCCCCGAGCTGGCCGGCGGCGTGCGGGTGGTACGGCGAGTCCGGCTCGGGGCCGGGGCGGAGTTCGACGCCCTCGTCGTCCGGGAGGCGGGCGGCACGGCCGAGGTGCTCGCGGCGGTCGAGGCGAAGCGGGACGTCAACGGCCTTGCCCACGGGTTCCTGCGGCGGCAAGCCGACCTGACCTGGCTGACGGGGGACGCCGGCCGGTACGACCCGACGGCGCACCGGACGCGGGCGTTCCCGTCCGGCCATTTCGACAGGCTGGTGGAGGTCCGGGCCGGGGGCGGGGTCGTCCGCCTCGGACCCGGGTCGTTCGCCCGGTTCCGCCGGGACGCGGAAACCGGGTGGTTCCTGGGCGGGCTGGTCCTGGTCACCCGGCCGGGGCCGGTGTGGGGACTGCCGTCGGCCGCGCTGGCCCGGGTGGCGGCGTGGGCGGCGACCGACGAGGCGTTCGCCCCCGACGAGCCCGCGTACCTGGCGGGGTTCCACCGGCGCTGCCTGGGGCTGGCCGGGGTGGTAGAGTCGCCCGACGTGCTGCGGCTGTACGCCGCCGACGAGGCCCGCGGGCGGCAACTCCTGCTGATCGAACGCGCGCCGCCCGCCGGTTGAGGCTACGGCCGCTTGGCGGGCCGCAGGAAGTCGAGGACGGCGACCACGTCGCGCGGGGCGACCCGGTACGGGGTGCCGGTCCCCTCCCAGAACCCGTACCGCTCGGCCATGTCCGGCACGAGCAGCGAGTAGCCGAGGCGGCGGCCGGTGTCGACGTTCGTGAGCGTCACGTAGGCGTTGGTCTTGGTCCCGTCGCGGAACGGCGAGAGCTGGTACCCGCGGGTCAGCTCGACTTCCACGGTGAACCGCCGGCCGTGGTAGACGAACGGGCCGGCCGCCTTCTCGCCCGCCCGCTTCAGCCCGACGGCGGCAAGCACCCGGAGGTGGCGGGCCAGCGCCTGGTGGGTCAGCCCGAGCTCGTCCACCACGGTGGCGTTGTCCGCCGCCAGCACCCCGACCAGCGACTCGTCCGCGCCGAGGAAGCCCTTGTCCGACCCGACCCCGTCACCGGTCTTGGCGCCGGGCCGCATGTCCCGTTCGAGGTCGGCGACGGCCCGGCCGGCGATCTCGGTCAGGCCGCGGACCAGCGCGGTCGGGTTCCGCCCGCCGACCACGAACCCGGTCTTCGCGTCCTTCTTCTCGGGCACCGGCTCGACGCCGAGTTGCTTCGCGGGCACGTCCTTGAAGTCGGCGGGGTCGGCTGCCCCGGCGGCGCCGAGGGTGAGAAGGGCGAGGACAGCCGCGGTGCGTCGCATGGCGTTTCCCCTGCACGGTCGCACGATCCGGGTGAGGCCGCAGAGATTCTAGCGACGCGGCGGCGGGCGTGAGTCTTTCGGGCCGCACAGTCCGTCGGTAAGCTGTCGGGGTGCCCGTGGCTAAGAGTCAACCGCCCCGACGGCCCGCGAGGACGACATGACGCGCTCGATGGTGTGGCTGGCGTCTGCGATCGCAGCCTGTGGGTTGCTCGCCGGTCACCCGGCCGCAGGTCAGCCGAAGCCGGGCGAGCCCGGGGCGAGCCTCGGCGTCGCCTCGGTGCCCAACCTCCGCGACGCCGGCGGCTACAAGACCCGCGACGGGCCGCGTCGTCCGCACCGGGCTCCTGTACCGCTCCAGCCAGCCCGCGAAGGTCAAGCCCGCCGACGTGGGGAAGCTCGCCGCGCTCGGTCTCAAGACCGACTTCGACCTGCGCACGGCCGCCGAGCGGAAGGCCGCGCCCGACGAGCTGCCGCCGGGCGTGCGCGAGGTCTGGCTCGACGTGCTGGCCGACTCCAAGCAGGACGCCCCGGCGCGGATCGGCAAGCTTCTGAAGACGCCGAAGGAGGCGACCGCGGAACTCGGCGGCGGCAAGGCGGAGGCGCTGCTCGCCGGGATCTACCGGGAGTTCGTCTCGCTCCCCAGCGCCCGGAAGGAGCTCGGCCGGCTCTACCGCGACCTGGCGGCGGCGGAGAACCTGCCGGCGGTCGTCCACTGCACCTCGGGGCGCGACCGGACCGGGTGGGCCGCGGCCGCGCTCCTCACGCTCCTCGGCGTGCCGGAGGAAACGGTGCGAGCCGACTTCCTGAGGAGCAACGACCACCTCATGCCGCTCTACCGGCCGAGCATCGAGGCGTTCGCCAAGGCCGGCGGCGACCCGGCGGTCCTGACGGCCGTCGTCTCGGTCAAGGCCGAGTACCTGGCGGCGGCGCTCGACGAGGTGATGGTCCGGTACAGGACGATCGAGGACTACTTCGCGAAGGGGCTCGACGTCGACGCGGCCGGCCGGGCGGCCCTCCGGGACCGCTTCCTCGCCCGCGACTGACCGGCGGCGGGCCGCGTCGAGGGCGGCCGGGGCGCCGCTACAATAGCCCCGTTCCGCCCGCCGGACCAGGGAACCCGGGGTGTCGCCGTGGTCCGTTGGTGGCCGTCAGGGAGTGCGATGCCGGCCGCGCCCCGGAAACGCCCGCGCCGGTACGCCGCCGCGGCCGCCGGCGTCGTCCTCGCCGCGCTCGTACGCTGGCTCCTCGACCCCGTGGTCGGGGACAACCTCCCGTTCCTCACCTTCTTCGCCGCCACCCTCGTCGCGGCGTGGTACGGCGGGTTCGGCCCCGCCCTCCTGACCGTCGGCCTCGGGGCCGCCGTCGCCACCGTCTGCTTCGTGCCCCCCCGCGGCAGCCTCGTCGTCGAGGACCCGCGGACCCTGTTCGTCCTCGTCCTCTACGTCGGCGCCGGCGTCCTCTTCGCCGCGTTCGGCGAGGCGGTCCTGGCCGCCCGGCGGCGGGCCGCCGCAAGTGCCGCGGACGCGGCCCGGCGGCGGGACGAGCTGGTCGCCAGCGAGCGGCGGTTCCGCGCCCTCACGACCCACGCCCCCGTCGGCATCTTCGAGACCGACCCGGACGGCCGCTGCGTGTTCGTGAACGACCGGTGGTGCCGGATCACCGGACTCTCCGCGGCCGAGGCGGCCGGCGACGGGTGGGCGCGCGCCCTCCACCCGGACGACCGGGAGCGGGTCCGCGACGAGTGGTACGCGGCGGCCGCCGCCGGCCGGGAGTTCGTCGGCAAGTACCGGTTCCTCACCCCGCAGGGGGCGACGGTGTGGGTCCGCGGCAACGCCGTCGCCCTGCGCGACGAGGCCGGGGCGCTGACCGGCCACCTCGGCACGGTGACCGACATCACCGCCGAGCGCACGGCAGCCGACGCGGTGCGGGAGAGCGAGCTGCGGCTGCGCACGCTCAGCGACAACCTGCCGGACGGGGCCGTCTACCAGACGACCGGCGACGCGGGCGGCGGGCGGCGGTTCGTGTACATCAGCGCCGGGGTCGAGCGGCTGTTCGGCGTCACCCCGGCCGAGGTGATGGCCGACGCCGCGGCGCTGTACGGGCTCGTCCACGCGGACGACCGGCCGCGGCTGGCCGCCGCCGAGGAGGCCGCCCTGCGGGGGATGGGGCCGTTCGACTGCGAGTTCCGCTCGCACACCCGCGGCGGCGGGGTGCGCTGGGTCCACTGCCGGTCCGCCCCGCGCCTCCTCCCGACCGGCGAGACGGTGTGGGAGGGGATCGTGATGGACGTAACCGCCCGGCGGCGGTCCGAGCAGGAGGCCCGGGTCCAGCGCGACCGGCTCGACCTCGTGGTCAACTCCGTGGACGTGGGGCTGTGGTACTGCGACCTTCCGTTCGACCAGCTGGTCTGGAACGCGAAGGTGAAGGAGCACTTCGGCCTCCCCGCCGACGCCGACGTGACGATGGACACGTTCTACGAGCGGCTCCACCCGGCCGACCGGGACCGGACGCGGGAGGCCATCCAGCGGTCGATCCGCGACCACACCGGCTACGACATCGAGTACCGGACGGTCGGGCTCGACGGGCGCGAGCGGTGGGTGCGGGCCATCGGGCGGACGTTCTACGCCCCCTCCGGCGAGCCGGTCAGCTTCGACGGGGTGACGGTGGACGTGACCGAGCGGGTGCGGCAGGTGCAGGCGCTGCGGGACGCCGACCGGCGGAAGGACGAGTTCCTGGCGACGCTGGCGCACGAGCTCCGCAACCCCCTGGCCCCACTCCGCACCGGCCTCCGGGTGGTGCGGATGAGCCGGGACGACCCCGCGACCGCCGACCGCGTGCTCGGGATGATGGAGCGGCAGCTCGGGCACCTGGTCCACCTCGTCGACGACCTGCTCGACGTGAGCCGCATCACCCGCGGCCGGCTCCGGCTGCGGCTGGAGCGCGTCGAGCTGGCGGCCGTGGTCGGGACCGCGGTCGAGGCGAGCCGCCCGGCGGTCGAGGCGGCGGGCCACCGGCTGGCCGTGTCGCTGCCGCCGGAGCCGGTCTGGCTGGACGCCGACCCGACCCGGCTGACCCAGGTGCTCGCCAACCTGCTGACCAACGCCGCCAAGTACACCGACCCCGGCGGCGACATCGCCCTGACCGCCGTCGTGAAGGATGAAGGCGGAAGGATGAAGGATGAAGCAAACCAGCCGGAGGGCTCTTCTTCATCCTTCATCCTTCCGCCTTCATCCTTTCCCCAGGTGGAGGTGGCGGTGCGCGACACCGGGATCGGCGTCGCGGCCGAGCACCTCCCCGGGCTGTTCGAGATGTTCAGCCAGGTCGTCCCTGCGCACGAGCGGGCGCAGGGCGGGCTGGGGATCGGGCTGGCACTGGTCAAGGGTTTGGTCGAGATGCACGACGGCACCATCGAGGCGCGCAGCGACGGCCCGGGCCGGGGGAGCGAATTCGTCGTCCGCCTCCCTCTCGGGAAGGAGGAAGGGGGAAGGAGGAAGGAGGAACCCGAATCGGCTCCTGTTCCTCCTTCCTCCTTCCCCCTTCCTCCTTCCTAACGCGTCCTGGTGGCGGACGACAACCGCGACGCGGCCGACAGCCTGGCGATGCTCCTGCGGCTCGCGGGGCACGAGGTCCGCACCGCCCACGACGGGCTCGCAGCGGTCGCGGTCGCGGCCGAGACCCGCCCGGACGTGGCGGTGCTGGACATCGGGATGCCGGGGCTGACCGGGTACGACGCCGCCCGCCGCATCCGGGCCGAGCCGTGGGGCCGCGGGGTGCTGCTGGTCGCGCTGACCGGGTGGGGGCAGGACGGCGACCGGCAGCGGGCGGCCGAGGCCGGGTTCGACCACCACCTGACCAAGCCGGTGGACCCGGAGGCGCTGACCCGCCTGCTGGCCGGCGCACCGCACGGGGACGACGACCGATGACCGTCGCGACTGAGTCCGGGTGGTGTTAATTCCTTTTGGTGCGCGGGTGTGGCGTCGGACTTCGCCGGAGGTGGTTCGCCCCCTCACCCCGCGTGCTTCGCCGCGACCCTCTCCCCCGAGGGGAGAGGGTGGGAGGCACCCGGACCTCATCGTGGGCGGGCAACCACGCGCCGACGCCGGCGGACACCGACCATGCGTTCGCGGGTCGATGCCCGCCCATGACGGGGGCCGGCCAGTCCCCCCCTCTCCCCTCGGGGGAGAGGGTCGCGGCGAAGCACGCGGGGTGAGGGGGCGAACCACCTCCGGCGAAGTCCGACGGCCACTCCCGCACACCAAAAGGAATCAACACCACCCGGTAATATCCTGTACCTTCACAGAACCTCCTGTGACCCCTACCCCGTCAGGGGAACAACAGGTCCGCACCCGTCCCGGCCGACTCGCCGTCCGCGCCGGGGATCGCGTCGCCCTTGTTCAGGCCGAACCACCAGTAGTAGACCTTCTGGCTCTCGTGCCAGTTGCCGAAGAGGAAGTAGCCCCGCGACGACGTGTAGAGGGTCGCGGTCACGTCCCCGGTGCCGCCCGTGAGCTCCCAGGTCCCCGCGAAGTGCTCCCCGTCGGAGCTGGTGAGCCGCGCGTCGTAGAGGTGCTCGCCCATCTGGAGCGAGAGGGTGAGCGTCGTCCCGTCGAGGAGCGTGCCCCGAAAGACGTGCCCGTGGTGTTCGGCACCGGCCGCGGTCCAGTGACCGCTGCCCGAGAGGCTGAAGCCCGTCGCCATGATCGCCCTCCGGTCGTTCGCCGTCGCCCCGGCATTCTAGCCGAGTCCGACCCGCCGCCGGCCGCCCCGGCCGGCGGCACTTTCTGATAGACTCAATCCCTCAGGACGGGCCGCGTCGGTGGCGTCGCCGACGCCGCGGCCGCCCCACGACTGGCGGCCGCGACGCCGCCGAGGATCAGGATGAGCCACCAGCTCCCCCGCCGCGCCGCGCTCCGGGTCGAAGTGCTCGAACGCCGCGACCAGCCGGCCGTCGTCCCGACCGACGCCGTCGCGGTCGGGGTCATGCCGGGCGCGGCGCCGGACGTGGCGCTCGTCGACCCCGCGACGAACACGGTCGCCGCCCGCGTCCGGGCCTACGAGGACACGTTCGCCGGCGGCGTGTCCGCCGCGCTGGGCGACCTGAACGGGGACGGCGTTCCCGACCTCGTCACCGGCCCCGGCCCCGGCGGCGGCCCCCGGGTGCAGGTGTTCGACGGCGACACCGGCCTCCTCGTCGCCTCGTTCCTCGCCTACGAGCCGGCGTTCGCCGGCGGGGTGAACGTGGCGGCCGGCGACCTCGACGGGGACGGGGCGCCCGAGATCATCACCGGGACCGGGGACGGCGGCGGGCCGCTGGTCAAGGTGTTCGACGTGGTCGTGGACCCGGTGACGCAGCAGGTCACCGGCGTCACCCCGCGGGACGCCTTCTTCGCCTACGAGGAGTCGTTCCGCGGCGGCGTGTTCGTGGCCGCCGGCGACCTCGACGGCGACGGCCGGGCCGAGATCGTCCTCGGCACCGGCGTCGGCGGGGGGCCGCGGGTGCGGGCCGTCCGCGGCACCCCGGACCACGCCGAGGTGCTGAACTTCTTCGCCTACGAGGACGCGACCCGCAGCGGCGTGCGGGTGGCCGCCGGGGACGTCGACGGCGACCAGCGGGCGGACGTTATCACCGGGTCCGGCCCCGGGGCCGGGCCACGGGTCCGGGTGTTCGCCG
>Ga0190275_10004486_pt1 | contig 10022 bp, 8 predicted proteins | sample Popmic550T_FD_133745 | JGI IMG/M metagenome (GOLD analysis project Ga0190275, IMG submission 133745) | Populus adjacent soil microbial communities from riparian zone of Yellowstone River, Montana, USA - 550 T | ecosystem: Environmental > Terrestrial > Soil > Riparian zone > Trees stand | place...
CAGGACTGGGAGTCAAAGCTCGGCGCCGAGGACTGGCACGAGCTCAAACGCATCCTCATGCGGCTCAACACCCTCCTCGCCGAGGATGCCGACGCCGCTGAGGGCTGAGCCCCGCTAGTCCAGCGACCGGCCGAGGAACAGGTCGCGCCCCTCGCCGCCCTTCGAGCGCTCGGAGAAGCCGTTGCTGCGGTAGAGCGCGAGCGCGACGTCATTGTCCTCGTTCGTGTCGAGCTCGATGCGCTTGGCGCCGCGCTCGCCGGCGCGCTGCACCGCGAGCGCCAGCAGCGCATGACCGACGCCCGCGCCGCGCGCGCCTTCGCGCACGAACAGGTCCTCCAGCCAGGCGTCGGGCGCCGCCGTCCAGACGCTGAAGCGAAAGCGCAGCTGCAGCACGCCCTCGGGTGGCGAGTCGTCGTCGCAGGCGGCGAGCAGGAACTCGGCGTCGCGGTCCTCGAGCAGTCGCTCGACGGAGGCGAGGAAGGCGTTCGCCGACGGCCAGTCGTGGTCGAGATGGTCGCGGAACTCGACCAGCAGCGCCGCGACGGTCTCGGCCTCGTCGGGGCGCGCGACCCATGCGCGGGCGGCGCTCATCCGGCGTCCTCGATGACCGCGAGCACGTCACCGCTGCGCACCGAGTCGCCGACGGAGATCGGCAGCTGGGCGATCACGCCGGAGCGGTGGGCCGTGATCTCGTTCTCCATCTTCATCGCCTCGATGATCGCGACGACGTCTCCCTCGGCGACCTTCTGGCCCTTCTCGACGGGCACGCGCCAGACGTTGCCCTGCATCGGCGAGGCCAGCGTGTCGCTGCCGCGCTCGGTCTTGGCGCGCTTCTTGGCCGGGATCCGCGCGGGCTTGCGCGCCGCGGCGTCGCTCGGGCCCGCGCCGTTCGCGGCGCCGGCGAACGGCGGGCCGACCACGCGCACGTCGAAGCGCCGGCCGGAGACCTCGACGCTGTAGGTCTGCTCGACCGTCTCACCGTCGTCCCCGTCGTCCGGCGGCGATGCGGGAGCGAAGGCCAGCGTCTTCAGCCACGCGCGGTCCTCGAGCACGTCGCGGCAGGTCTCGCCGCGCGCCCACTGCCCGGTCGCCAGCAGCGCGCGGTGAAACGGGATCAGCGTCTTCAGGCCCTCGATCCGGTACTCGCTCAGCGCGCGCAGCATGCGCGCCGTCGCCTGTTCGCGGTCGGCGTCCCAGACGATCAGCTTGGCGACCATCGGGTCGTACATCGGCGAGACGACGCTGCCCGCGCGCACGCCGGAGTCGACGCGCACGCCGGGGCCCGACGGCTCGACGTACGCCCCGATCGTGCCCGGAGCCGGAGCGAACGACTTCGACGCGTCCTCGGCGTTGATGCGGCATTCGATCGCGTGTCCGCGCAGCACGACGTCGGCCTGCGCGAGCGACAGCGGCTCGCCGGCGGCGACGCGGATGCCCTCCTTGACGATGTCGACGCCTGTCGTCATCTCCGTCACTGTGTGCTCGACCTGCACGCGCGTGTTCATCTCCAGGAAGAAGTACTCGTTCGCGCCCGATGACAGCAGGCCCTCGACGGTGCCGGCGCCGCGGTAGCCGACCGCGCGCGCCGCCTCGACGGCGATCGTGCCGATGCGCTCACGCAGCGCCTCGTCGACGACCCACTCCGGCGCCGGCGACTCCTCGATGAGCTTCTGGTGGCGGCGCTGGATCGAGCAGTCGCGCTCGCCGAGGTGGATCGTCGCGCCGTGCGCGTCGGCGAGGATCTGCACCTCGACGTGGCGCGGGTCGGGCAGGTAGCGCTCGAGGTAGACCGTCGCGTCGGAGAAGAAGCGCTCGCCCTCGCCCGCGGCGCCCTCGAAGGCGGCCTCGAGCTCGGCGGGCTTCAGCGCGACGCGAAAGCCCTTGCCGCCGCCGCCGCCCGCCGCCTTGACGGCCACCGGGTAGCCGATCTCCTCGGCGACGGTGCGCGCCGCCTCGAGATCGGGCACCGGCTCGACGGTCCCCGGCACGATCGGGACGCCGGCGGCGCGCATGAGCTCGCGCGCGCGCGTCTTGGATCCCATCGCGTCGATCGCGCTCGCCGGCGGGCCGACGAAGACGATCCCCGCCTGCTCGCAGGCGCGGGCGAAGGCGGCGTTCTCGGCCAGGAAGCCGTAGCCGGGATGCACGGCCTCGGCGCCCGACTCACGAGCCACCTCGAGGATCCGCTCGACGTCGAGGTAGCCGTCGGCCGGCTTCTCCCCGCCGAGCAGGTAGGCCTCGCTCGCCCGCAGGACGTGCGGCGCGTCACGATCGAGCTCGGAGTAGACCGCGACCGACGCGACGGCGAGCTCGTCGCACGCGCGGATGATGCGCACCGCGATCTCGCCGCGGTTGGCGATCAGGATCTTCGTGAACATCGTCCTCGCACCCTAAGCGCTGGGGGCCGCGCGTGGGGTCAGGAAACCCCTGCTGCAGGGCGCCCCAGCCCGAGCTGGGCGATCGGCACCGGCCGACCGATGTGAAAGCCCTGCGCGTGATCGACGCCCTGCGCGCGCACGAAGGCCTCGAGGCGCGCATCGCTGACGAACTCGGCGACGGTCTCCTTGCCGAGTCCGCGCGCGATCCGCACGACGGCCTCGATGACGAGCTGGTCGGTGCGGTTGTCGAGGCACCCGGAGACGAACTCGCCGTCGATCTTCAGGTAGTCGAAGGGCAGGTGCTTGAGGTAGTAGAAGCTGCCGAATCCTGCGCCGAAGTCGTCCAGCGCGAAGCGGCAGCCGAGGGCCGTCAGACGCTCGGCGAAGCGCCGTGCGAGCGGGATGTTCGAGACCGCGGCGGTCTCGGTGATCTCGAAGATGAGCCGCCGCGGGTCGACGCTGTAGTGCTTGAGCTCGGCCTCGATGAGGTGCAGCAGCGCCGTGTCGTTGAGCGACGGGCCGAAGAGGTTGACCTCCAGGGCGACGTCCCCCCCGGGATCGGCGGCCAGCAGCTCGATCGCGCGCGACGCGACCCAGCGGTCGATCTCGGGAGCGAGGCCGAGGCGCTCGGCGAGCGGTAGGAAGGTGCCCGGCGCGATCAGCTCGCCCTCGTCGCCGACCATCCGCAGCAGCAGCTCGTGCTGGGCGATCTCGCCCGTGCCGCGCAGGTCGCGGATCGGCTGGGCGTGCAGCACGAAGCGATCGTCGTCGAGCGCCGCACGGACGCGATCCAGCCAGCTCGCGCGCCCGCGGATGCGCCCGGGCATGACGGTGTCCTGAGAGGCCACCGCATAGCGGTCGCGGCCGGACTCCTTGGCCTCGTACATCGCCAGGTCGGCTTCGATCAGCAGCTGCTCGCCGGTCAGTCCGCCATCGCCGAACGGCGCGACCCCGACGCTCGTCGTCACGCGCCGCGGGCGGTCGCCGGTGATGACCGTGGCCCCCTCGCGTACCGCGAGCACGAGCGCCGCCGCGACGCGGGCGGCGTCCTCGGGACCGGCGTGGGGCAGCAGCACGGCGAACTCGTCGCCGCCCAGGCGCGCGAGCGTGTCGGTCTCGCGCAGGCGGCCCTGCAGCAGCCGGGCGACCGACAGGATCAGCTCGTCGCCGGCGTGGTGGCCGAGCGCGTCGTTGACGTACTTGAAGTGGTCGAGGTCCAGCACGAGCAGCGCGCCGCGCGGGCCGTAGCGCGCGACGTCGGCGACATGGCGGTCGAGCTCCTGCTCGAAGCGCCGGCGGTTGAGCAGCCCCGTCAGCGGATCGTGGTCGGCGAGCTGGCGCAGCTCGTGCTCGAAGCGCCGGCGCTCGGTGATGTCCTGGATCTGATCGAGGAAGTGCAGCGGCTCGCCGTCGGCGTCGCGCACGAGCGTGACGCTGCGCGCGACCCACACGACCGAGCCGTCCGGGCGCAGGTAGCGCTTCTCGTCGACCGACGAGCTCGCCTCGCCGCTGATCAGCCTCCACATCACGACGAAGTCGGCGTCGATGTCGTCGGGGTGCGTGATGTCCGAGAACGTCGTGCCGTTGAGCTGCTCCTGCGTGTAGCCGGTGATCGTGCACAGCGCCTGGTTGACGTCCAGGAAGCGCCCGTTGAGCGTCGACACCGCCATGCCGATCGGCGCGTCCTCGAAGGCGCGGCGGAAGCGCTCGTGCGCCTCGCCGATCTCGCGCTCGCGCTCGACGCGGGCGCGCACGTCCTGGACGATCAGCATCACGCCGACGATGCGCTCGCCCTCGCCGCGCAGCGGGCTCGTGCGCAGCCACAGGGCGTAGCCGTGCTCGGCGGAGACGATGTCCAGGCTGCGCCCATCGCCACGGTGGGCAGCCGCGCAGGCGTCGGCGACGGCGGCGGCGTCGGGCTCGGGAAGCACGGCGTCGACGTGCTCGCCGATCAGTCCCGCGGGGGCGATCGCGCCCGCGTGCAGCGGCTCGCCGACGGCGAACTCGACGCGCAGGGCGTCGTCGACGAGGAAGACCGCCGTCCCCGGCAGGCCGCTGACGAGCTCGCGGTAGCGGCTCTCGCTGCTGGCCAGCGCCCGCTCGGCGAGCCGCGCCTGGGTGACGTCGCGCCCCGAGGCGTAGATCATGCGGTCGTCGTCGACGGTGCGCAGGCTCCAGTCGATCCAGTGCCACGACCCGTCCTTGGCGCGCCAGCGGTGCGTCAGCCGGCCGCCCGGCGCGCCGGCGACGCGCGCCTCGCGGGCGGCGGCGGACATCGCCTCGTGCTCCTCGGCGGGCACGAAGTCCGCGACGGGGGCGCCGAGCAGCTCCTCCGGACGCCAGCCGAGGCACGTCTCCCACTCGCCGTTGACGCGGTGGATGCGGCCGTCGAAGCCGACCGTGCACAGCATGTCGCCGGAGAGGTCGAAGAAGCGGGTGCTCTCCTCCTGCTGGCGGCGCTGCAAGGTGATGTCGCGCGCGATCCCCAGCGAACCGATCGCGCTGCCGGCGGCGTCGCGAAACGGGCTCTTGGTGACCGACAGGACGTAGCGCTGCTCGCCGAAGCGCCCGGCGATCTCATAGGCCGACGGTCGCTGGGAGTCGAGCACCTCGCTGTCGCGCTCGGCGACCTGATCGGCGACGTCGGGCAGCAGCTCGTCGTTGGAGCGCCCCACGATCTCGTGCGCCGGGCGTCCGATCAGTCGCGCGGCTGCGCCGTTGACGAGCAGGTAGCGCCCCTCGAGGTCCTTGACGTAGATCGAGTCGGTCGTGGCGTCGAGCAGCTGCTCGAGCAGGCGCCGCATGCGCCCGGCGCGCTCGCTCGCGCGCCCGACGACGGGCGCGATGAACAGCACGACCAGCGAGCGGCCGACGATCGTCTCCGCGCTGTCCGCCGACCATCCCGCGAGCGCCATCGCCGTCATCGCTGCGATCGCCGCCAGCGCGCACTGCAGGCCGGCTCGGGTGCCGGACTCCGACGCGACCAGCGTGACCGCGACGATGAAGCCGAGGCCGAGCGTCACCGCCGGCGCGGGTGTCAGCGCGTGCAGGGCGCAGGCCCCGAGGACGAGCAGGCCGGCGACGATGAACACGGTCGCGCGCCCTGCGCCGTAGCTTCCGAGCAGGCGCGTGAGCCCGGTCGGAGCCAGCCGCTCGTCGACGACCGTCCCGCCGCTCTGCTCGTACGAACCCATCGCCCCTGGTATCGACCGCCGGCGCGGAAAGGTGAGGCCGGATGTGCAGCGGCGCCGCGGCGCTCAGGCCCAGCGCGGCGGGTCGCCCCACGGCGGCGTCTCGCCGGGGGCATGGCCGGTGCCCTCCAGCAGGCCCGCGCGCCGCCATGGCGGGGCCGCGGCGGGCGCCGGAGCGGCTGGCGGCGCGGTGTCGCGCATGAAGCGCTCGAGCGCCGCGACGACGGCCGCGGCCTCCTGCGGCGAGGCGGCCGGAGCGACGATGTGCAGCTGCGGACGGCGGTTCACGGGTCGAAGGCTACGCCGCGCGGTCCAACTCGGGCGCCCGGAATCTGGCTCTTGGTCGGTACGACTGGCGCGCCCGTGCCGCGAACCTCCATCGCATTCGAAGTCCAGACCAAGGAGAGCGCATGGCCACCGAGACGCAGCTGACAGATCAGGAGATCCAGAGCCTGATGGAGATCCCGCACCCGTCCAAGGGCATGGGCGAGTCGATCTACGGCGAGACGAAGGTGTTTCCCGACTATCAGGCCGAGCCGGGCGAGACGTATCTGGGCATGGTCCACGGCATCGTCCACGAGTCCTCGGTGAGCTTCGTCGCCGTGCTGCTGGCGCTGCGCGCGCAGAAGAAGGGCTTTGACTCGGCGCTGTACTTCTTCGGCATCGGCTCGCTGAACTGCCTCGCCACGCGCGGCTTCCCGACGATCGGCCACGAGCTGTTTCCCGGCATGCGCAACGAGAACTCGCAGCTCGCGCGCTTCCTCGAGGGCGGCGGCAAGGTCTTCGCCTGCCGGCTTGGGCTGGCGCTGCACGGCGCGCGCGAGGAGGACCTGATGGAGGGCGTCATCCCGTGCCATCCGCTGGACATGCAGGACGCGATGATCGAGTACTCGCGCAAGGGCGCGATCATCAACACCACCTGGATGTTCTAGGAGCATCCTCGGTGGACGCGCAGCTGCGCAGCGAGCTCGCGGTTGCCGGACTGCGCTCCCGCCCGGCGCTCAGCCGCCCGGCGGGAGCGGGTCCCAGCGACGACGGCCACTGGCTCCTCGACGGCGTCGCGACGACGCTGCCCGTCGTCGCCGGCTCGCCGTTCGAGCTGCACGCGGGCGGCACGCTGACGCGCGACGGCATCGTCGTCGAGGACGCGCTGCTCGAGCCGATCGTCCGCCCGCGCTTCTACGAGCTGACCGCCGCGGACGGCACCCCGTATGAGGCGGTCGCGCGCCTGCACGGCACGGAGGTGCTCGCGACGACCGTCGTGCAGACGTGCATCCGCTACGCCGGCGTGGACACGCGCTGTCGCTTCTGCACGATCGAGGAATCGCTGCGCTCGGGCACGACCGTGCAGGTCAAGCGCCCCGACCTGCTCGCGGAGGTCGCGCGCGCCGCCGTGGCGCTGGACGGGGTGCGCCAGATGGTCATGACGACCGGCACCTCCAACGGCGCCGACCGCGGCGCCAGGCACCTTGCCCGCTGCGTCGCCGCGGTCCGCGCGGCGGTGCCCGGCCTGCCGATCCAGGTGCAGATCGAGCCGCCGCAGGATCTCGCCTGGATCGCCCGACTGAAGCAGGCCGGCGTGACCGCGATCGGCATCCACGTCGAGTCGATGGATCCCGCCGTGCGCGCGCGCTGGACGCCGGGCAAGGCGACCGTGGCGCTGTCGCGCTACGACGAGGCGTGGACGGAGGCCGTCCGCGTGTTCGGCAGCAACCGCGTCTCGACCTACCTGCTCGTCGGCCTCGGCGAGGACCCCGACGAGCTCGTCGCCTCCGCCGAGCGCCTGATCGCGATGGGCGTCTATCCGTTCGTCGTCCCATACCGCCCGCTGCCGGGCTCGCTGGCGCACGCCGACGGCGTCCCGGCGCCCGACCCGCTGACGCTGGCGCGCGTGACGCGGCGCGTCGCCCGGGCGCTGCGCGCGGCCGGGATGCGCGGCGCCGATCAGGTCGCCGGCTGCGCGGCCTGCGGCGCCTGCTCGGCGCTCGGCGGGTGCGGCGGATGACGCCACCCATCCACGCCGACGCGCTGAGCGACCTCTTCGGTCGGCCCGCGACCGCCGGCGCGGCGACGCGCGCGGGCGTGATGGTCATGCGCGCCGAGGACGACGAGCGCCTGCTGGCCGGCTACCGGCGCCTGCGCCGCGAGGCGTTCGTCGAGCAGCAGGGGCTGTTCACCGGCCATGACCTCGACGAGCGCGACGGTGACCCCGACACGCGCGTGCTCGTCGCGGTCACGCTGGATGGCGAGATCGTCGGCGGCGTGCGACTGCATCCCGAGGGCGACGACCCGCGCCTTGGCTGGTGGCGCGGCAGCCGCCTGGTCTGCACGCACTCCGGCGCGTCGCGCGGTCGCGCCGGCGGGGCGCTCGTGCGCGCCGCCTGCGCCTGCGCCGTCGAGGCCGGCGCGCTGCGCTTCGACGCGCACGTGCAGGAGCACCACGTCGCCTTCTTCTTGCGCCTCGGCTGGGCACCGGTCGCAGCGCTCGAGTGCGCCGGCGCCCCGCACCGGCTGATGCGCTGGCCCGTCGGCCGCGTCGCCGAGCTCGTCGCGCGGACGAAGGCCCCGATCGGCGAGCTGTTCGGCGCGCTGCTGGACAACGGCGCCATCGCGTGCGGCTTTCTCGGCGACGACGGCGTGCCCGTTCCCGGCTCGGATGTCGTCGCGGCGACCGACGCGATCCTGCCCGATATGGTCCAGCGCGACCCCGAATGGGCGGGCTGGTGCGCGATGCTCGTCACCGCCCACGACCTCAGCGCGATGGGCGCCGCGCCGGTCGGCGCGCTCGACGCGCTCGGCGCGCGCGACGCCGCGCACGCCGCGCGGATCGTCAGCGGCCTGCGCGCAGGCGCGCAGGCCTTCGCGCTGCCCGTGCTCGGCGGCCACACGCAGCTCGGCGTCGACGGCGCGCTCAGCGTCACCGGCCTCGGTATCGCCGGCGACCCCGTGCCCGCCGGCGGCGGGCTGGCGGGCGACGCGCTCAGCGTCACCGCCGACCTGCACGGCGGCTGGCGCCCGGGCTACGGGTGCACACAGTGGGACTCGACGTCGTGGCGATCGCGCGGGGAGCTCACGGCGATGCTCGGCGCCGTCCGCGCGTCGCGGCCGCACGCCGCCAAGGACGTCTCGATGGCCGGCGTCATCGGTACCGCCGGCATGCTCGCCGAGGCGTCCGGCTGCGGCGCCGAGCTCGACGTCGCCGCGATCCCGCGGCCGCACCGCGTCGCCGCGGGCGACTGGCTGACGTGCTTTCCCGGCTTCGCGATGGTGACCGCCGACGCCGCGTCAGCACCGCCGCTGCGGGCGGGCGCCGCCACCGGCGCGCGCTGCGGGCACCTGACCACCGAGCCCGGCGTGCGCCTGCGCTGGCCCGACGGCGCGCTGACCACGATCCTCGCCGAGTCCGCCGTCACCGGGCTCGGCCCCGCCGACCCTTCAAGGAGGACCACCTGATGCCCGAGTTGACCATCGCTGCCGCCGCCGCGCCGTTCGGCCGCGACATGGACGCATGCTTCGTCACGATCGAGAAGCTGCTCGCCGACGCGCGCGCCGCCCGCGCCGGCCTCGTGATCCTGCCGGAGGCCGCCCTCGGCGGCTACGTCACGTCGCTGGGCGGCGAAGCCGAGCCGCCGCCGGCGCTCGACCCCGAGGGGCCGGAGCTGCGTCGCGTGATGGAGCTCGCCGGCGAGCTCGTCGTGTGCGTCGGCTTCTTCGAGGACGGCGGCGAGGGCGTGCGCCACAACGTCGCGGCGTGCGTCAGCGGCGACGGGCTCCACGGGCTGCACCGCAAGGTCCACATGCCGCTGAAGGAGGGGCGCCTGACGACGCCCGGCGACCACATCGCGGCGTTCGACACGCCGGTCGGCCGGATCGGGATGCTGATCTGTTACGACAAGGCCTTCCCCGAGGCGGCGCGCACGCTCGCCCTCGACGGCGCGCAGGTGCTCGCGACGATGTCGGCCTGGCCGTCGAGCAGGACCGGCGCGGCCGAGAAGCTGACCGACGATCGCCAATGGCGCCGCGCGGAGCTGTGGGACCGCGCGCGCGCGGCGGAGAACTCGATGGTCGTCGCATCCTCCAACCAGACCGGCACGTTCGGCTCGCTGCGCTTCCTCGGCGGCGCGCGGATCGTCGATCCCGGCGGCGACATCGTAGCGGCGACCGGCACGCGGCAGGGGCTTGCCGTCGCGTCCTTCGACCTCGAGGCGACGCTCGAGCGCGCGCGCCGCGCGCTGTCGCCGATCCGCGACCTGCGCCCCGACGTCTACCGCGCCGCCGAGCCGCTCGTGGCCGCATGACGCCACTGCCCGAGCGCGTCGCGGTCGCGATCGTCGGCGGCGGCCAGGCGGGGCTGTCGATGAGCTGGAACCTCACGCGGCTGGGCGTCGAGCACGTCGTGCTCGAGCGCTCGCGCGCCTTCCATGCCTGGCATCACGAGCGCTGGGACGCGTTC
>Ga0190275_10004487_pt1 | contig 10021 bp, 8 predicted proteins | sample Popmic550T_FD_133745 | JGI IMG/M metagenome (GOLD analysis project Ga0190275, IMG submission 133745) | Populus adjacent soil microbial communities from riparian zone of Yellowstone River, Montana, USA - 550 T | ecosystem: Environmental > Terrestrial > Soil > Riparian zone > Trees stand | place...
CGTCGATCTTCATGGCCCGATCAAGACGGTCACCGTGGACGGCGTCCAGCACCGCGCCCGGGCGATCGTGCTGTCCACCGGATCCGCGGCGCGGTACCTGAACCTGCCCGACGAGCAGCGGCTGATCGGCCGTGGTGTCTCGGCATGTGCCACCTGCGACGGCTTCTTCTTCCGCAACCAGGACATCCTGGTCGTCGGAGGTGGCGACTCGGCGATGGAAGAGGCCACCTTCCTGACCAGGTTCGCCAGCTCCGTGACGATCGTGCATCGGCGGGACGAGTTCCGGGCGAGCGCTATCATGCTCGAGCGGGCCCGCCAGGATCCGAAGATCAAGTGGATCACCAACGCCGCCATCACCGCCTTGCACGGCGAGAACAGCGTCACCGGCGTGACGCTGACCGACACCGTGACCGGCGAGCAGCGCGAGCTAGCCGCCACCGGGGTTTTCGTGGCCATCGGCCATGATCCGCGCTCGGAGCTGTTCCGCGATCAGGTGGAAACCGATTCCGAAGGCTACGTGCTGACCGGCCACGCCGTCGGCGCGACCGCCGGAACCGGCACCAGCGTCGAGGGTGTCTTCGCCAGCGGCGACCTGGTGGACCACACCTACCGGCAGGCCATCACCGCTGCCGGCTCTGGCTGTGCGGCCGCGCTGGCTGCTCAGCACTACCTTGCATCGCACCCATTGACCGCGCAGGACATCTTGAACGAGCTCAACGGGACGACCACCGATCCGCACCCGGAACTGCCGGTCGCCGCCTTCGAGGATTCGCTCCGCGTCTGACCAGGTCGCAACCCCCACCATCGCTCGACCACCAACATCACGCACTACTCGAGTAGCAACAGGAAAGGTCCACCATGGCCACCGTGAAGGTCACCGACGCCAGCTTCACCGAAGATGTTCTGCAGTCCGACGTCCCGGTCATTGTCGATTTCTGGGCCGAGTGGTGTGGCCCGTGCCGGATGGTCGCTCCGATCCTGGAGGAGATCTCGGCCAAGCATGAGGGCAAAGTCACCATCGCCAAGCTCGACATCGATGCCAACCCGGAAATCGCCCAGCAGTACCAGATCCTGTCGATCCCGACCATGCTGGTGTTCCAGGGTGGCAAGCCGGTGAAGCAGGTCGTCGGGGCGAAGCCCAAGGCTGCTCTGCTCGCCGAGTTTGCCGACATCCTGGCCTGATCATTCGCGCCGCCGCTGACTGGAATACCACCAGGAGGCGGCGGTTTCGTCTGTCCTGGAAGGTGGTCAACTACCTGTGGAACCGCTTGGATCGCGGCGGCAGGCGTGTGCAGGTCGGCGGCGGATTGATGGCGTTGCACAATAGTGACCGGCGCTGGCCGGGGTAACCTGTCCGGCGGACATCCATGGCCGAGTCAACCCGACCGGTGGACCAGGCGTCTTGGTACCGGCGTCCAACGGTAATGGTCGTCCAGGGTCATTGGCTGAGTACCTCGGGCGGCCGAGGCACAACAGGAGCCACGATGGGCAAGGAGAGCGATGCTGCTGCGGCGCGGTGATCACGGACCGGCGGTTGCCGACCTGCGGGAGGCATTGGCGAGCTTGCAGTTGCTGCCATCGCTGAACGGAACGGACCGCGCGACCGCGGAGTTCGACGACGCAACCGACAGTGCCATCCGAAATTTCCAACAGCGGCGTGGCCTGATCGTGGACGGCATCGTCGGACCGGTCACCGTCCGCTCGCTGACCGACGCGCGCTGGAAGCTCGGCGACCGCAGCCTCACCTACACGTTGTCCGCGATGATGACCGGCGACGATGTGATGGCGCTGCAAACCCGGTTGGCCGAGATGGGGTACAACACCGGCCGGCCGGATGGCATCTTCGGCCCGTTGACCGACGCCTGCGTCCGCGATTTCCAGCGACACCGCGGACTCGCCGAAGATGGCGTATTCGGCCCGGAGACCTACCGCGAACTCAACCGGATCGGCCGGATGGTCACCGGCGGTCGCCCGCAGTACCTACGTGAATACCAGCTCATTCAGCAGTCCGGGCCGCGGTTGCACGGGAAGCGAATTGTCCTCGACCCGGCACATGGCGGCGACGACGCCGGCTGGACCATCGGTGACGTACGGGCCGCAGATCTGACCTACGACATCGCCCGGCGGCTGCAGTCCCGGATGCTCACCACCGGCATGAACGTGTCGCTGACAAGGGCCGCGCACCAGAACCCCACCCCAGAGGAACGCGCTGGCTTCGCCAATGATGTCAACGCCGACCTGCTGCTCAGCCTGCACATCGACGGGTCGGTCTCGCCACAGGCCTGCGGAATCGCTACCTTCCACTTCGGCACCGACTCGGGCGCGACCTCCACCGTTGGCGAGACGCTGGCCCAACTGGTGCAGCGTGAACTCGTTGCCCGCACCCATTTCGCCGATTGCCGCGTGCACCACCGGCCGTGGGATGTGCTGCGGCTGACCAGAATGCCGGCCATTCAGGTCGAGATGGGCTACCTGTCCAACCCGGGCGAGCGCGACCGGTTGATGTCGAACGAATTCCGTAACCAATTGGCCGACGGTCTGCTGGTCGCCGTAAAACGGCTTTATCTGGACGGGAATGACGACCCGCACACCGGCTCGTTCACCTTCTCCGATCTGCTCGCCCACGAGCGGACAATTCGCGACTCAGCCTGATCGATCTGTTCTGCCCAGGCCTAAGTCTGGGGCACCAGCTCGCGATCGACGGGAGACGGCGAGTTCGGTACCGAGATCACCGTGAACAGCTTCTCCAGGGCCGACTCCACCTCGGCCTTCCAGCCGATGTCCCTACCCAGCTCGAACCGCAGCCGGGGATAGCGATGGTGCGGCGCGACATCGACAAAACCGACGGCTCGAGCGAATCCGGCGGGCAGCAGGCATTGCGGAATACCGGCATTGCCCTGCTCCGCTTCCACCGCGGCCTCGTCAAGCGCTCTGGCTGCGGCCGCCAGTGCGCCCGACCCCAGCTGTCCCGCCGGCAGCTCGGCATCGGGTAACGCGTCCTCCCGGCCGAATACCTCGATGGCGCGTACTCCGCGTCGGGTCAGCGCGCTGACCACCCCGTTGAGTAAGTAGCGCGCCAGTCCCTGTCCGGTGTACTCAGGCAGGATCCGGGCGGTCGTGAGCAGGACGGCGTCCGGCGAGACCGGCGAGGTCGGGAAGGCGGCTGCACCCGGCACCGCGGTCGGCGGCGCGAACAGGGCGAAGCCGACCGGTACGTCATCGACCGTGACGATCTGGCCGGCCGACCCCCAGGTCAACATCACCCCGGAGAGCCAGACCTCCTTCTCGAATTCGGCATCGCCCATCAGCACCGTTGGTGCGATCGCGTCCGCCTCCAGCTCCCAGGCCACGCAGCCACGGCAGCGCTCCGGAAGTGCGCCGATGGTGGTCATCGACAAGGGCACGAGCGCTCGCGTCACAGATTTGTCCTCGCCCGCACGCCCATCCCTACCCGCACGCCACGCCGCCGCTTCCCTGTGTCCGGTTGCGCCCCCGATCGGGTCGGCGCGACGTTGCCCGGCCCGCCGGGGACCATGTCGTCGTCATCCAGAATAGGTTGTGCAAGGGCTCGCGTCCGCCGCTTAACAAGGGGCAGGACCCGACGTACCGGTCGATATGTGACGAATCGCGGGTCCGTCCGCACCCGACGACCGACGTGACTCCTCCCACGACCTACGATGACTCGGACCGTTCCAGCGCCGGGCAGGACCTCGTCGCCGGATTCATCAGCGGGCAACGACTTCGAGGTGTCCCATGACGGGCAATAGCCTGGACCTGCACATGCAGCGTTACGCGGAACGCACCGCGGGCATGCGAGCGTCGGCAATCCGGGCATTGTTCGCCGTCGCCAGTCGTCCCGAGGTTGTTTCACTCGCCGGCGGCATGCCCTACCTGCAGTCGCTGCCGCTCGAGTCGCTGGCCGAGGAGGCCGCGGCACTGGTTGTCGAGGAGGGCCTGGTCGCCCTGCAGTACGGCTCCGGCCAGGGCATCCCGCGGCTGCGCGAGCAAATCTGTCAGGTCATGGCGCTGGAGGGCATCAAGGCGCACCCCGATGATGTGATGGTCACCCTCGGTTCGCAGATGGCCCTCGACCTGGTGACCCGGATTTTCTGCGATCCGGGTGATGTGATTCTGGCTGAGGCGCCGTCCTATGTCGGGGCGCTCGGTGTCTTCCAGGCCTACCAGGCCCAGGTCGTTCATGTCGCCATGGACGACGACGGATTGGTCCCGGAGGCACTGGTCGCCGCGATCCAAACCACCCGGGCCGCCGGCCGCCGGATCAAATTCCTCTACACGATTCCGAATTTTCACAATCCGGCCGGTGTCACTCTTTCCGAGGCGCGGCGGGGGCGGATCGCCGAAATCTGCCGTGAGGCCCAGATTTTGATCCTCGAGGACAATCCGTACGGACTGCTGGGATTCGACGACCGGCTGCGGCGGGCCATCCGCGCGGATGACGCGGAGAATGTGATCTACCTCGGGTCCTTTTCGAAGACCTTCGCCCCGGGCCTTCGCGTTGGCTGGGTGCTCGCACCGCACGCGGTCCGGGAGAAGCTTGTGTTGGCCAATGAGGCAGCAACGCTGAATCCACCGGTCTTCAACCAAATGCTCATTTCCCGGTACCTGGAGAAATTCGATTGGTTGGGGCAGATCAAGGCCTACCGGCAGACCTACAACGAGCGACGCGACGCGATGCTCGCAGCGCTCGAGGAGCAGATGCCGGATGGCACCAGCTGGACGCATCCGGATGGCGGGTTCTATGTGTGGGTGACGCTGCCTGCGGGTTTCGATTCGGCCGCCATGCTGCCCCGCGCCGTCACCGCCCGCGTTGCCTACGTCCCCGGAACCGCTTTCTACGCCGATGGTCTCGGCTCCCGGCAGTTGCGCCTTTCCTATTGTTTCCCGACGTCGGAGCGAATCGAAGAGGGTGTCCGCCGGCTCGCCACGGTGATGGAGAGCGAATTGGACGTCATGCGGACGTTCGGCACAACTTGGTCGCGGCCGACACTGGGACCGTCGTCGCCATCACCGGACACCGCCTGATGTGCCCGGCCTCCGTTGGGCCGCCCACAGTCACGAACTTCGAGATGTATCGATTGGCAAGGAGAGTGAGTCGATGACGCGTCACGTGGTGGTACTGGCTGGTGGGCTCAGCCACGAACGCGACGTCTCGCTGCGATCGGGTTCCCGGCTGCACGAGGCCCTGCGAGCGACCGGTATGGACGTCACGCTGCGGGATACCGACGCCGAGTTGATCGGTTGGCTGGCCGACGCCAAGCCGGACGCTGCCGTCATCACCCTGCACGGCAGTCGTGGTGAGAATGGCGCGGTGCAGGGCATTCTGGAGATGTGCGGAATTCCCTATCTCGGGTCCATCGCGCAGAACTGCCGGTTGGCGTACGAGAAGAACATCGCCAAGAACCTGGTGCAGCGCGCCGGTTTCGTCACCCCGCGATGGATGTCTCTGTCACACAGCACATTCCGTGACCTGGGCGCACAGGGACTGATCAGTCTGCTGCTGAGCCACCTGGGCCTGCCCTTGATGGTCAAGCCGCAGCACGGAGGATCCGCCCTTGGCGCCACCCCGGTACGGACCGCGGAGGAATTGCCGTCAGCATTGGTGGGCGCCTTTGCCTACGGCGAGATCGCCGTGGTCGAAGAATTTGTCGACGGCGTCGAGCTGGCGATCAGCGTCATCGAAGAGGGTGACGACATCGTCGCACTGCCCGCCGTCGAGATCTCCCCGGTGAGCGGCTTCTTCGATTACGAGTCGAGGTACACGGCGGGTCTGACGACTTACTTCACCCCGGCCCGGCTCGATGACGAAGTCGCGCTGAAGGCGGCCGAACTCGCTGTCGGCGCCCATCTTGCATTGGGGCTGCGGGACATCTCGAGGACCGACGCCATTGCCACCGCGGACGGCCGGGTGCATTTTCTTGAGGTCAATGTGTCGCCCGGTCTCACCGAGACCTCGATGCTGCCGATGTCGGTGGCCGAGTCCGGTCGTGACCTGGGCGCCGTGTATGCCGCCTTGGTCGAGCGGGCGATTGCCCGTAGCAGATAGCGATCACCCAGCGCTTGCCACAATCAAGCGCTGCCACAAATGCGGGTCTGGCACTTCTGCCAGACCCGCATTTCATTTGCCGTGGAGGCACCTCGGTCTTGTCGGCCGCCGGGGCCCGAAATCGGTTGTGTCACAGGCATTGTCAACAGCCAAGCGGTGCGCGAGCGCGGCAATTGTCACCGTGACATTTCCACCTGGGGAGACCGGACCTCGGTCTCCCGATCCCGCCCATCATTATCGCTATTGATACCGTTCGGATCGATGGCATGTGGTGCCATGATGGTCATGATCCGGCGAAGGTCTTCCTGGGTCGCGAATTCGACCACGATCCGGCCTTTGGTCCGGCCCAATTCCAATCGAACTCGGGTGTCAAAGGTGTCGGAAAGAGTGACCGCCAGGTCTTCCAGTCCTGGCATGATCCGCTTCACCGGAGCATTGCGCCGGCGGGGCGCGGATTTCCCGGCAATCAGCGTCACCGCTTCCTCCGCACCACGCACCGACAGGCCCTCTGCCACGATGCGTGCCGCGAGCTGTTCCTGGTCGTCGGGATCGGGCAGCGACAGTAGGGCCCTGGCATGACCGGCGGACAACACCCCGGCGGCAACCCGGCGTTGGACCGGGACCGGCAGCCTGAGCAACCGGATGGTGTTCGAGATGACGGGCCGGCTCCGCCCCAGCCGGGCCGCAAGTTCCTCCTGCGTGACATCGAACTCCTCGAGGAGTTGCTGATATGCCGCTGCCTCTTCAAGGGGGTTGAGATTCGCCCGGTGGATATTTTCCAGTAGCGCGTCGCGCAACAGGTCAGCGTCCTCGGTGCGCCGGACGATCGCCGGGATGGTGCTGATCCCGGCCCGCTGCGCGGCCCGCCAGCGGCGCTCACCCATCACTAGTTCGTACCCGCCGCCCGGTACATCACGGACAACGATGGGCTGCAGGAGACCGAATTCACGGATGGAGTGGGTGAGTTCGACGAGCGCGTCCTCGTCGAAGACCGTCCGCGGGTTCCGCGGGTTGCGCCGAATCTCGTCGATCGGCACATCGAGGTACCGCGGGCCGTCGGTATTCGATGACACGTCAACCTCGATGGTCGGTGCGCTGGGCTGCTCTGGCTCAGCCACCTCGGTGTCGAGCAGCACCGCATTGCCCACCAGCGCCAGCGGCGGCGGGGGCGCCTGCCGCCGCTCGGGCGCCCCGTTGATCAGGATGTCGGAGACTGTCGACGTGCTGGGGCCGCTGGGGATCAGCGCCGCCAATCCTCGTCCCAGACCACCACGTGACTTCCCTGTCATGACAGCTCCTTCGTTCCTCGCTCGGCAATTTCACGGGCGGCGTCCAGATAGCTCATGGCGCCGCGGGATCCTGGGTCATAGGTCATCACCGACTGCTGGAAGCCGGGTGCCTCGGAGATCTTCACCGACCGCGGGATCGACGTGGTCAGCACCTTGGGGCCGAAATGGTTCCGGACCTCGTTGGCGACCTGGTCGGCGAGTTTGGTGCGCCCGTCGTACATGGTCAACAAAATTGTGGAGACCAGCAGGTCCGGGTTGAGGTGTTCCTTGATCAGGTTGATATTGCTGAGCAGCTGGCCCAGACCCTCCAGTGCGTAGTACTCACATTGGATCGGGATGAGCACCTCGTCGACGGCCGTCATGGCGTTCACGGTCAGCAGGCCCAGAGACGGGGGGCAGTCGACGAAAATGTAGTCGTAGTACACATCGATGGAGTCGATCGCCTTCTTCAGCCTGGTCTCCCGCTCACTCATGGAGACAAGTTCGATCTCTGCACCGGCCAAGTCGATGGTGGCCGGGATGCAGCCAAGCCGTGGTGCGTCCGGGCACGTCTGGATGGCCTCGGCCGGGGTGATGTCGCCGACCAGGACGTCATAGACCGATGGCGTGCCGGCCGTACGTTGCACTCCCAAAGCGGTGGAGGCGTTGCCCTGCGGGTCCAGGTCGATGATCAGCACATGCAAACCGGCCAACGCAAGGGCGACACCGATATTCACCGTTGTGGTCGTCTTACCGACGCCGCCCTTCTGATTGGCCACAGAGAAGACCCGCCGATGACGCGGCCGCGGCAGGGTGAGGTCGCCGGAGCGCATTTCGATAGCCGCTTCCGTTGCCCGGGCCAGCGGAGTGTCTTCATCGAACTGGTCCTCCGTCTCTTGGCCAACGTCGAATCCGATACTCACGGTGCCTCCCGATGTAGTTGATGCCCGCCGACCGGACCGCCAGACTGGTTCGCCGGTGCGCTTCGCACGTTACGACCGAATGCATTCCTGGCTCGGGAACCACGCCGCAGTTGCTGATAAACGTGATGCGGTTGAGCCGCTGGGCGGGGTTGTTTCACGTGAAACGGCGACTTTGCTGTTTGGTGAGTGACTAGGTGGCTGCGCAGAAACACGGGACGTTGACAGGCTTCACGGTTGGCATTGCTGGATATCGTTTGAGTGCTGCCAACACGTCCATTACGCCGTTGAGCGCCGTGTGCTTCCGGGTGATGTTTCACGTGAAACGGCGGTCGGCTGTTGGGAGTGTTGCGACGTAGCGAGTCGGACCCGACGAAGAAGGGCCGCAATTCAGCACAGCTGCGCGGCGGCACCTGGCAATTGCGGGCCGTCACAGTCTGCATTGCCGGACACTGTGTGCGGCGCTATCGGCAATTCGATTGACCGTTTGCGACTGTGGTGAAGTTTCACGTGAAACGGAACGAAAGCGGTGAGGCGTCATGCGGCAAGAATCCGAGGTTCGCGCCACCCGCCGCAGCTATGACCGCGTGGCGGCCCAGTACGCCGCGGCGATCGGCGACGAATTGCACGGCAAACCACTGGATCGAGCACTGCTTTCGATGATGGCTGAACTCGTCGGGGCCGGCCGGATCGCTGATATCGGCTGCGGTCCGGGCCACATCGCCGCGTACCTCAACCGCCGGTCGGCAACAGCCATCGGCTTCGACCTCTCGCCCCTGATGTGCGCAATAGGCCGCCGCGATACGTCCCTACCATTTGGCGCCGCAGATATGACGGCCCTACCGGTGTCAAGCGGATCCTTGTCGGGGATCGTTTGCCTCTATGCAGTGATCCACCTCGAAGACGCCAACCGCGCCCGCGCATATCGAGAATTCGCCAGGACACTGGCACCTGGTGGGTACGCTTTGATCGCCTTCCACATCAGCGATGCAGATATCTCTGTCGGCGGATCCCGAACCGTCAACGAGTGGTGGGGGGTCGAGGTTGCGCTGACCTTTCGGTTCCTGGACCCGGTCGAGGAAGAAGCACATCTCAAGGCCGCGGGCCTCCGGATTGTCGCAAGGTTGGATCGTGAGCCGTATCCGGCCGTGGAGCACCCCAGCCAACGCTGCTATCTCCTTGCCCAGCGGCCAGCGGATTAGTCCGGGCCGAGGGCAGTCAGCAGCGCCGGCCTCGGCAGATGTTTCACGTGAAACGATGACTGCGAACTCATCCACTGCTCACCAATTGCTGGGGATTTCGCCATCCCGAAATGACGACGATATGAGAGCAACCAGTAGTTGGATGCATCGGTGGACATGCGTTGATAGCCGGGTGCAGACGGCTACCTTGCATTCCGACACACCACCAATACGGGGCGACCTATCAGTGTAGGTGCGCGTCACAATGTGGCTTCATAAGTATGCTGCTGACTAGGTGCGCACCCGTATGTCGGCGTTTCACGTGAAACATCGGACAGAGGATTTAAGGTTCCAGCGACTGCATGATGATGGAATGAACGGTCAACCTGCGCTACTTGATCATCATTGACATGCCCGAGAGCACGCTCCGCTGCGTGAACGCAGAAGTTGCGCAAATACGACGAAAGGGACTACGTGCATCGGTGCAGGGAGCATGCGGGCCAGAAGCGACTCGTCCTCGATAGTCAGTCGAATCGACGGCAAGACCGACGCGGAATTGCTGCTGTGCAGGTTGACAGAGTCAACTGC
>Ga0190275_10004488_pt1 | contig 10021 bp, 6 predicted proteins | sample Popmic550T_FD_133745 | JGI IMG/M metagenome (GOLD analysis project Ga0190275, IMG submission 133745) | Populus adjacent soil microbial communities from riparian zone of Yellowstone River, Montana, USA - 550 T | ecosystem: Environmental > Terrestrial > Soil > Riparian zone > Trees stand | place...
CCTGACCGTGCGCGACGATACCGGCCAGCCGGATGCCGTCGATTACGACGAGGCGCTGGTGTTCGTCAACGCGCCACCGCTGGCGATGGCAGGACCGGATCTGATTTCCGCGCCGGGGATGGCTGTCAGGCTGAACGGCTGCAACTCGTCCGATCCGGATGGAACCGGCCCGGCTTTCCGGTGGGACTTCAGCGATGTCGAGACCAAAGCCGCCGGATGCGAGACGACGCGGAAATATGACAGGCCGGGGACCTATACGGCGCGGCTGACCGTGACCGACCGGTCCGGGGCGCTGAACGGGACCGCGCAGGATACGACCGCGATCCGGGTCAACGCGCCGCCGGTGGCCTCGGCCGGGCCGGATATCCTGAGCGGCGGCACGGTGATCGAGTTCGACGGGTCGGCTTCCGCCGATGCGGACGGCGATCCGCTGACCTACTGGTGGGATTTCGGTGACGGCTCGCCCGGAGGCGGCGGGGTGCGGGCGACGCATACCTATGCGGAGGGCGGCAGCTATCCGGTGTCGCTGACGGTCGATGACGGGACGGGGCTGCCCAACGGCAAGGCATCGACGGCGATCACCGTGACGATCAACCGGCCGCCTGTCGCGGTCGCGGGGGCGAACAAACAGGTCTGTGCTGGCGATACCGTGCTGCTCGACGGCAGCAAGTCGTCCGACCCGGACGGCGGGCTGCTGCGCTACAAATGGGACTTCGGCGACGGGACGACGGCCGACACCGTCAATCCCGCCAAGACCTACCGCAAGGGTGCGGTCTATCCCGTGACCCTGACGGTCGAGGATGAATCCAGCTTCGCCCATAGCAGCCATACCGACCGGCTGGTGGTCGTGGTCGATGAATCGCCGATCGCGGAGGCGGGGCCGGACCTGAAGGTCTGCGCCAATACCGACGTGCATTTCGACGGTTCGGCCTCCCATGACTTCGACGGCGTGGTCAACCGTTTCACCTGGGACTTCGGCGACGGCAATGTCGGGGGCGGCGAGAAGCCGGTCCATGTCTTCCGCAAACCGGGAAGCTACCGCGTCCTGCTGACCATCGAGGGGGACAAGGCGGGGCAGTGCGACAATACCAGTACCGATGAAGTGTCGGTCCAGGTGGCAGCCGCTCCAGTGGCGAGGATAGACGCGCCCGATCGCATCCCGGTCGGCAGCCCGGCGCCGTTCAAGGCGGCGGAGGACGGCGGGATCGCGGGGTACCGCTGGGATTTCGGCGACGGGACTTCGGCGGAAGGGCGGGCTGTCGAGCATGCCTATGACAAACCCGGCGTCTATGTCGCCACCCTTTCGGTCGAGCCTGCCGCCGGAGCCACCGCATGCAGCGTGGTCTCGGCGCAGCACAGGATCGTCGCCAATGCGCCGCCGGTCGCGGTTGCGGGTCCTGACCGCACCGTGGCGGTCCTCGATGAGGTAAGCTTCGACGGCTCCGGCTCGTCCGATCCGGACGGGGCGGTCGGGCGTTACCAGTGGGACTTCGGGGACGGCAACTCCGGGACGGGAATGGTGGCGCGGCACCGGTACCGGGAAAGCGGCGTCTACACCGTAGCGCTGACGGTCACGGACGACGTGGGCCTGCCCAACAGCAGCACCAAGGCGACGGCAAAGGTGACGGTCAACGCGGCGCCGGCCCCGGTGATCGCGGTCGCCGGAGGGGCCTGCTTCGGCCAGCCGGTCGGGCTGGACGCCAAGCGCTCCAGCGATGCCGACGGCGCGATCCGGAGCTTCGACTGGGATCTCGGTGACGGAGCCAGGGCTTCGGGAGCGGAGATCTCCCATGTCTTCGACGATCCCGGAGTCTACAACGTCGTGCTGACCGCCGACGACGGCGCCGGGCTGGCGAACAGCCGGAGGGCGATCTCACGGGCGCTGCACGTCAATCGCCCGCCCTCGGCATCCGCCGGACCGGACCGGAGCGTCTGCGCCGGCGATGCCGTCGCGTTCGACGGCGGGGGGTCGATCGATTGGGACGGCAAGCTGACGGGCTATCGCTGGGACTTCGCCGATGGAACGACGGCGGAGGGGGCGCGGGTCTCCCACGCTTTCGGCCAGCCGGGGACTTATCCGGTGCGGCTGAAGGTCACCGACGATTCCGGTTCTCCGTGCGCCGAGACCGAGGCCGTCACCCGGATACACGTCAACGCCCCGCCGCAGGTCAGCCTGGGCGGTGACCGGGATGCCTTTGCCGGAGGGGCACACGACCAGTTGCTGTTCGACGCCTCGGGGACGAGCGATCCCGACGGTTCAGGGCTGGAATATGTCTGGGACTTAGGCGACGGCACGTCGCGGGCGGGCGAGAAGCTGCGCCATGCCTATGACAAGCCGGGCATCTACAAGGTACGCCTGACGGTGCGTGACGGTACGGGGCTGTCCTGCGGCCAAGCGGTCGGCGGCATGACGGTGACGGTACGCGGTCATGACGAGCCCGCCGGAGAGCTGACGGCGGACCAGAGCGGCGAGCGCCCGGCGGGCGAGCGCCGCGCTACGGCCAAGCGCTGACGGCGGGGGAGAGGGAGAGGCCGGGTGCGGACCAGGATCAGCCTGCGCAACAAGCTCCTGATCTTCGCGATCCTGATCGCGGTGGTGCCGCTGGTCGTCGCCGGGCGCAGCATGATCCGGATCGCCCAGGACGAGCTGAAAAGCTCGGCCAACGGCGAGCTGGTCGCCGTGGCCGAGCAGTTGGTGTCGGAGATCAACGACCGGTCCGAACGGACGTGGCTGGCCCCGCTGCTGCTGATCCGTAACGCGCTGGACGATGAACGTCTGGGCGTGCCGGAGAAGATCGCGCTGCTGACCCTGGGCATCAAGGACATCCCGGAGTTCGCGGCCTTGCAGATCACGGTCGAGGGAGCGCCGGTCCCGGTGGTCGTGACCAACAGCATCTTCTCCAAGCGGCTGGCGACGGCGGGGCTCGATCCGCTGGCGGTGCTCAGGTTGCCGGCGGAGGAGATCCAGGCCGCCGCCGGCTCCGGCGAGTTCTATGTCGGGAACGCCGCCCATGTCCGAGAGACGGACGACTGGCTCACCACCATCGTCCTGCCGCTCCGCACCCGCTTCGCCGGTGCGTCCTCGGTCCTGTCGGTGCGGATCGATCTGGACCGCACCCGACGTTTCCTGGAGACGCATCCCTTCGCCAAGACGGGATTCGTCACGATCGTCGATACCCAGGCGCGCCGGGTGTTCGATCCGGAGCGGACCGATCTTGGCGGCGTATCGTTCGTCGCGGAGGCGGTCGGGCTGCTGAACGGCGGGACCCGGACGATCGCCGCCGGCCCCCATATCCGGCCGGACGGCGAGCCGATGCTGGGAGCCTACGCTTTCCCGCGTGCCTTCGACTGGGCGATCCTGGTGGAGAAGCGGCAGCGCGACGCCTATATCGCCGTCGACCGCATGATCGACAGCCTGCTGCGCTGGATCGTCGCCGGGCTGGCCGTCGCCGGGGTGGGAGCGTTTCTGCTGGCGTTCCGGATCAGCCGCCCGATCGTCGAGATCGACCGCGTCGCGGGGGAGGTCGCCAAGGGGAACTTCCAGGCGCGCGTCCAGGGCGTCCGCTCCCATGACGAGATCGGCGAACTGGCGCGGCGCATGGACGACATGGTCGTGGGGCTGAACGAGCGTTTTCACCTTCAGAAGTTCGTTTCCGGCGGGACGATGCTGGCGATCCGGGACTCCGAGGGTGGGATCAGGCTGGGCGGCCAGCGGCGGCGGGCCACGATGCTGTTCTCCGACATCCGGGGCTATACCGCTTTTTCGGAACGGGTCGATCCGGAGGTCGTGGTCGAGATGCTGAACCTCTATTTCCAGCATCAGGCCGAGATCGTGCAGCGCCACGGCGGCGATGTGGACAAGTATGTCGGCGATCAGCTCCTGGCGGTCTTCCAGGGCGAGAACATGGTGGAGAACGCCGTCCGCGCCGCGATCCACATCCAGGAGAACACGGCGGAGCTTAGCCGCGAACACCCGGAATGGGGGCTGGCGCTGGGCATCGGCATTCATGCCGGGGACGTCGTGATGGGTGCGATGGGGAGCACCGACCGGATGGACTATACCGTCCTGGGCGACAACGTGAACTTAGCGGCCCGCCTGTGCTCCCATGCCGGAGCGGGGCGTATTCTGCTGAGCGAGAGTGCGCGCGAGGCGGTCGGGAATTGTCCGGAGTTCGCGACCTCCGCGTTGCCGCCTCTGGCGGTCAAGGGCAAGCGGGCGCCGGTGCCGGTCTTCGAGGTGTGGCGGCGGGAGACGATGGATCTTCCGTCGTGAAACCACCCTGAAGACCGGCACCAAGCCCTGGGTCAGCGCTTCTGGTCGAGCTTTTCGCTGGCTTCGCGGGCCTTGTCGGCGGAGAGGCGCGACAGACGTTCGCTGAAGGCGAGCAGTTCCTTCAAGTTGTCCTGAAGGTAGCGGTTCTGGATGTCCAGCAGATCGTTGGGGCTGCGGGCGGAAGAGAGCTGTTGCATCATCTCCGTCTGCCGCTTTGCCGAATGCTTGGCGTATTCCGCACATTCCGAAGCGGCGCTGCGGGCTCCGGACGCCATCGCTTCGGCAATACGCTTCATCATCTCGAAGTTCTGGCCGGAGCGCTGGATCATCTCCTGGGAGACCTTGGCCGACATCCCCGCCATATCGGCCATGTTGCCCATCTGGTTGCGAAGCTGGTCGGCGCCCTGACGCAGGGCGTCCTCGGCCTGCCTGGTGCCGGCCTCCTGTGCTGCCCTGGCGCCGCTTTTGGGTTTTTCGTCAGCCATAAGTTCCTCCCTCCGCTGATTTGCATTGGTGTCGCACGGAATAAACACATGGCGGCCAAAAAGGTTGTTGAGGGAAATTTATCGGAGATACCGCGTGTGAATGGCGCAAGGCGGTATCTGTCCAACGGGAAATACATCCATCAAAGACTAAAAATCCGGGGCACTACAATCAATACGGCCGTTGAACCGACAGTGAGAGCAAAAGTTGTAGCCCCTGGAGAACTCCGATAGTACTCACCCGATCATTGACTTGACCTGACACCTATGGCCCCCTAGCCAAAACATCAAGCAATAGGGAGGCGAGCATGGCTCACAATGATGAGAAGGCCGAGACCACTGGACCGGCCGCAAGCCATCAGCCGGGTTGGGTCAACCAGTGGACGATCTATGCACTGGGCGGCGCCACGGCCATTGCCCTGATCCTGGCGGTGACGGGATGGAACAAGGCCAATTCCTACCAGGAGCAGGCCAACGGCCTGCGTGCCGAGGTCAACACCTTGAAGGGGCAGACGTCCGACCTGCAAGGTCAGGTGGCCGCATTGCAGGGGCAGGTGAAGGACGCGCAGGGGCAGGCCGCCGCCGCCAATGGTGAGCGGGATGCCTTGAAGCCTCAGCTTGCGAGCCTGGAGCAGCAGATCGCCGGCTTCGGCATCGAGCGGTCGGAGATGCTCAACGAGCGTAATGCCGTCGTCCAGAGGCTCGGTGTCGCCGCTTCGGCGCGCGACGTGTCCGACGGCAAGATCGTCATGCTGGAAAAGGACCTGGCGCGGCTGACGGCCGAGCGCGACGCGCTGATGCCCCTGGTCGACGAGGTGGCGCAGCTCGAGGATCTGCGCGCCGATCTGCTGAACGAACGGAACGCCCTGGTGCAGCAGGTCGGCGGCGTCGCCTGGGCACGCGACATAGCGGCGGCCAAGCTGGAGGACCTGACCAAGGAGCGGGATGCGATGGCCGCCCAGCGCGACCGGATCGCCGCCGATATCGCGACGATCGAGCAGTCCGTCGGGTCGAAGGAGGAACTGACGGGGGAGGTCGCGCGTCTTGAGGCCCAGGCCAAGGAGATCGAGGGGCAGCTTGCCAATCTGAACGCGCAGCGCGACGCGCTCACCGCCGAGATCGCGCAGAGCGAGAACCGGGTTGCCGAGCTTCAGAAGGCCGCCGACCTTGCCGGGCAGAACCTTGCCGCCATCGGCAACGAGGTGGCCCAGCGCACCCAGGCGCTCAACGGGCTGCGCCAGCAGCAGCAGGAAGCGACCCGGCAGGCGGAAGCGGCCAAGGCGGTCTTCCTGGACGCGGAGAAGCAGTTGACCATGCTGCGCGACCAGATGGTCAATCAGGCCGAAGTGCTGCGCGCGGCGGCCAGGCCGGCATCTCCGCAAACGGATGCTCCCGCGATGCCGGCGAACAGTAACGCCGACAGCGAAGCGCCTGCGGAAGCCGCGAAGTAAAAAGACAACGGCGCAAAATGGGGCGGGTTTCCCGGCGGCGGAATGCTGCCGGGAGACCCGCGAATCCGCGTTACGTCCAAAGATCGGCCTAAAGATCGGTATAGGAACCGTGACAGATCGGCTCCTCCTTCGCCATAACACGGGTCGGGCGTTAACCAAGGTTTTGCTTGAGAAAGCGAACCTCCGGAGCGGGCAGGAGGAAAATCCATTGATCTGGCACCGCTGGAACCAAGCCGATACACGGTATCTCCGGCGCATCGCGGCCGGCGCCGGCCTGCTCTGCTTGATGGTGCAGCCGATGGCGGCCATGGCGCAGCAGAGCGAAAGTTTCACCTGCACGCTGACCGATCAGGTCCGCAAGGTCGAGCGCATCTACGAGCCGGGCGGCGCCCCCTGCATGGTGCGCTATTTCAGGAACGACCAGCCGGTCCAGACCGTCTGGCGGGCGCGGGAGTCCGGCTCCGTCTGCGTCGATGGCGCCCGCAAGATGATCCAGGACTTTCAGGCGGCCGGATATTCCTGCACCGGACCGGGAGGCGAGTTGGTAGCCATGTCGCCGGCGCCGGCCCCTCAACCAGCCCATGAACCCGCCCTGCGGAGCGGTACGACAGGACCCGCCGAACCGGCCGCCGGAGCGGGCCAAAGCAGGCCGGCGGGCAGCCCGTGCTACGCCCTGACTTATGAGGCTTGCGGACCAGACGGCAGTAACTGCGATGTCAAGCCGGCGTCGATCTGTGCCCAGTCCGACACCCGCTGGCAGATGACGGACGACATGCCCGCGGATCTCGATCCGCTTACCCGTTTCCTGCCGGGCGAACCTGGCAAATGCTACCGCGTCTATCGCGAGGGCCAGCCCCGGCCGCTCTGCACGGAAGCTCCGGGTTCTCCCAACACGGTATGGTCGCTGCGCTGACCGGCTTTCTACCTCTGCATCGGCGGCATGGCAGCGCGCCGTTCCGCCGGGTTGCGGGGCGGTACTGACAGCGGTAACATCGAAACCATCAGTTGCCGCCGGCTGCTTCCGGCGTCATCCCGCGACCCGATGGATCATGCGCTTGACGGAAACCCAGGCAATCGCCAATGCCGCCCTTGTCCGCAGCCAGCATCTCCAGGGGATCGGCCTCATTATCGCTGCGGTCACGCTGTTCTGCTTCCTGGATACGCTGGCGAAGCTGAGCAGCCAGCACGTGCCGACGGTCGAGGTCGTCTGGTTCCGCTACGCGATTCACTTCGCTCTCGCGATGATCTTCCTCAACCCGTGGCGGTCCCGGTCGGCGTGGCGGACGTCCCGTCCGATGGCCCAGCTCATGCGGGCGGGATTGCTGACGCTGTGTACCGGGCTGAACTTCCTGGCGCTGCGCTATCTGCAACTGGTCGAAACCGTCACGATCCAGTTCCTGGCTCCGCTGTGCATCGCCTTGCTGTCGGTCGTCTTCCTGAAGGAAACGGTCGGCGCGCGGCGCTGGGCCGCCATTGCCGTCGGTTTCGTCGGCATCCTGGTGGTGACGCGTCCGGGGATCGCCGAAGTCCACTGGGCCGTGCTCCTGTCGCTGGCGTCCGTCGTCAGCAGCGCCGGGTACTTCATCATGACCCGCTCGCTGGCGATGACCGAATCGCCTGGGAGCATGCTGCTGGTCATCGCGGCCTTTCCGACCGTACTTCTGCTGCCCTGGCTCTACGCCGTGTGGGTGACGCCGCCCGATCTCTTCACGTGGCTGACGCTGTTGGGAACCGGCATCTTCGGCGGTCTCGGCCATTTCCTGCTGATCCTGGCCCACCGGCATGTGCCGGCGTCGGTCCTGGCGCCGTTCGGGTACACGCAGATCATCGGGATGGTGACGCTGGGCTATCTGGTGTTCGGCCATGTCCCGTCGCCCTGGACCTTTGCGGGAGCGTCCATCATCATCGCGTCGGGGCTTTACCTGCTGGCGGAGGAGAGGCGCGGCAAAGCGGTCGCGCGGGAGGCGTGAGACGGGGCCGGAAGCGGCGGAGGCAAAATCGCCCTGCGGCAATAGTTCTCACTTTATTGTAGTGCGGATAGTTTCGTGCCCTATATCTCATGGTGCGAATTTGGCTCAAAAAGGGTATGGTCGTACGAGTATGGGCAATTTAGCTCCATATTCGTCATCCATGACCGCGGTGTGATAATCGTTGAACTCCTCCCTTGGCCGGGATCACCCGCTCCCCTCACCAGGAAAACTGCATGCTGCCCGAAAATGACGGAGCGCTCTATGCAAGCGCGCCGACGAGTACCCAACCGGACCTGCACGACAAGAAGCAGACGGCTCGCCGCTGGGCACAGTTGCTAGCGGCTTACAAGCAACCGATCCTGCACCGGAGCGTCGGTCAGATCGGGACGACGCTCGGGCCGCTGGCCGGGATCGTCGTTCTCATGGGTTTCAGCCTCCAGGTGGGGTACTGGCTGACCCTGTTGCTGTCGATTCCCGCCGCTTTCTTCCTGGTGCGGACATTCATCCTCCAACATGACTGCGGACATGGAAGCCTGTTCCGGTCCGCCCGCGCCAACGACTGGCTCGGGCGTATCCTGGCGGTGCTGACCATGACGCCCTACGGCTACTGGAAGCGTGAGCACGCGATCCATCACGCCACCTCCGGCAACCTGGAAAAGCGCGGCGTCGGCGACATCACCACGCTGACCGTCCGGGAATATCTGGCGCTGTCACGCTGGGGCCGGCTGAGGTACCGCATGTACCGGCACCCGATCGTGCTGTTCGGCATCGGTCCGGCCTTCATGTTCCTGGTCCGCCACCGGATCGCGATCGGCGAAGGCGTCAACGACCGTACCGCGTGGTTCAGCGTCCTTGGCACCAATGCCGCGATCCTGTCGGGCATCACCGCCGCGTCGCTGATCTTCGGCTTCACCAACGTGGCCATGGTCTGGGGTCCGGTGGTTCTTCTGGCCGCCACGATCGGTATCTGGATGTTCTACGTCCAGCACCAGTTCGACGGCGTCCAATGGCACCACGACGAAGAGTGGGATTTCCACTGCTCGGCGCTCGACGGCTGCTCTTTCTACGACCTGCCGCGCTGGCTGCACTGGCTGACCGGCTATATCGGCTATCACCACGTGCATCACCTGTCGTCGAAGATCCCCAATTACCGTCTGCGCGACTGCCACATGTCGATCCCCGACCTTCAGCGGGTCCGGGCTCTCGGCGTGTGGGAAAGCCTGAAGACGGTGAGCCTTGCGCTGTGGGACGAGGAAAGCCGCCGCATGATCCGGTTCTGCGAGTTGCGGACCCGGATGGCTTGAGGGCTGGGGAGTTCAAGTCCCGGCACCTCGCCGTACTACGTGACCGCCGCCCTTCGGGGCGGCGTTTTCGTTTTCAGATCAGCAGCCACGCCGCCTTGCCGGGCTGCATCGCAGCGATGTCCGACGAGTTGACGCCCATCAGCGTCACCAGTTCATCGACCTTGCCGTCATGGTAGGCCCAGATGGCGACGGCATCGGACCCCTTGGCGACGACTTCGATATCCAGGTCGTCATTGGAAGAGAGCAGAGCGCGCAGGTTGATGAAATCCTCCCCGGTCTTGAAGTCCATCACGACGTCGCCCTTGTCCGACAGCGACTTGAAGACGAAGCTGTCGCGCCCGGCGCCGCCCCAGAACTGGTCGGCCGCTCCGCCGCCGGTGATCGTGTCGTTGCCTCTGCCGCCCCGGATGATGTTCGACAGGCCGTTGCCGGTCAGCGCCATGCCGCTGGTCGCCATGCCGGTCAGGTTCTCGACATTGTCGGGCAGGGTGTAGCTGTCGGCCCAAGCCTTCACGGTATCGACACCCTCGCCCGCTTTCTC
>Ga0190275_10004489_pt1 | contig 10021 bp, 2 predicted proteins | sample Popmic550T_FD_133745 | JGI IMG/M metagenome (GOLD analysis project Ga0190275, IMG submission 133745) | Populus adjacent soil microbial communities from riparian zone of Yellowstone River, Montana, USA - 550 T | ecosystem: Environmental > Terrestrial > Soil > Riparian zone > Trees stand | place...
AGGAGCGCGCGTCGTCGCGGGCGAGTGCCGGGCCGTTGCCGAGGCGCGCCGACACCACATCGCAGCCGTACTGCGCGAGCCGGGCCAGCACCTGCTCGCCGAAGCCGGTATCGTCGACGAACACCAGCCAGCGCTGGCCCGGGCGCGGCTGTACGGCGGAGCGGCTCGTCAAGACGTACTTGGTGCGCGCGAGCGGCACCGCAGCAGCGCCGCTAGCGAGCTGCGCGGCGGCTGCGACCGGGGCGTGCGTATGGGGCGCCTGCTCCTGCCAGAAGGAGCGCCGCTCGAACGGGTAGGTCGGGAGCGGCACGAAGCGCACGCCCTCGCTCGGAAAGCTCGCGGAGAGATCGGGCTCGCGCTCTTCGACCAGGCGCTGCGCGAACTCGACCAAGCGCAGCAGCTCCGCCGTGGCGGGGACTTGCTCGGCCTCTTCGCCGCGCAGCTGCGCGATGGCGTCCGCGCGCGATGTGACCACCAGCGCCTTGCGTACGTCGAACAGGCGACGACCCATGCGCAGCGTGAAGCCGACGTCGCGCAGGCTGAGCTCGGGCTTTCGCTCGAGCTCGTCAGCGAGCTTGCGCTGCAGCGCTTCGAGCGCCTCCGCCGAGCGCGCGCTGACCAGCAAGAGCTCGGGCCCGCTCGCGCCCTCGATGAGCGCGAGCGCGGGCGGCTCTTCCAGCACCACGTGCACGTTGGTCCCACCTACGGCGAGGCAGTTGACGAGTGCTCGGCGCGGCGCGGAGTCGTCTTCGTCAGAGGACCAGGGCGTGGCTTGGTCGAGCACGCGAAAAGGCGAGCTCGGGAGCTCGAGCAGCGGATGCGGCGCGCTGAAGTTGGTGAGCGGCGGGAGCGTGCGCGTGCGCAGCGCGCTCGCGGCCTTGATCAGCGAGATGACGCCGGAGGCAGCGTCCGTGTGGCCGAGGTTGGGCTTGTTCGCGCCGAGCACGCAGTACCCGATGTCGCTGGTCTGCGCGCGGAAGGCCTTGGTCAGCGCGCTCACTTCGATCGAGTCGCCGAACGGCGTGCCGGTGCCGTGCGCCTCGACGTAGCCGATGGAGCGCGCATCGATGCCCGCCACCGCCAGCGCCTCTTCGATGGCGCTCAGTGGACCATCGACCGATGGCGCCGCGTAACCGACTTTGCGCCGACCGTCGTTGTTGAAGGCGCTCGCCAGGATCACGGCATGGATGCTGCGCCCTTCGCGCACCGCATCTTCGAGCCGCATGAGCGCGACCAGTGCAGCAGCGCTCGAGGGCAGCGTGCCCTGCGCGTTCGCGTCGAAGGTTCGACACACTCCGTCGGGCGAGCCGAGCCCGCCCTCCTCGTACAAGTAGCCGACGCCGTGCGGAACTTGGATCGATGCGCCGCCAGCGAGCGCGACGCGACACTCGCGACCAAGCAAGCTCTGACATGCGCTGTGCACGGCCAACAGGCCACTCGCGCATGCAGCGCCGATGCCGACGCACGGTCCACGCAGATCGAGCGCGTAGGCGATGCGCGATGCGAGGAAGTCGCGATCGTTGCCGAGCTGCAGCAGCTTCTCGAGCCCGTAGCTCTCCACCAGCTCGCGGTTGGCGAGCAAGTTGTGCAGCACGTACTCGCTGGTGCCCGCGCCGACGAACAGCCCGATCGGTCCCGACGGTCGCGTGGGATCGACGCCGGCGTGCTCGAGCGCTTCCCACGCGCACTCGAGCAGATGGCGCGCTTGCGGATCGATGAGTGGAGCATCGCGCGGCGTGAAGCCGAAGAACTCAGGCTCGAAGCGATCGATGCCGGGCAGCTTGATCGTGCGCTTGACGTAGCGCGGGTTGCTCAGCAATCGCTCGGCGATGCCGAGCTTGCGCAGCGCTGCATCGTCGAGCTGCTCGCTCTCGACGAGCCCCGCGGCGAGCCGCTCCCAGAGCGTGTCTGGGTCGCTCGCGCCCGGTGCGTGAACGGACATGCCCACGATTGCTATCGCGTTGGCGGGAAGATCGGGCAGCTCGGATGGGTCGGAGTTGGTCATCGTGCGGTACAGCAGGGGTCGGCGCGTCGCAGGCGATCTTGCCGTCGAGCGAGATCTCTACATGGCGCGGCGGCGCCAGCAGTCGAAGGTGTCATCAAACGGAAGATCGTGCGTCGGCGCAAGGTAAACCCGTGTGTGCTTTCGACTGCTGGTGGTGCTCGCGAGTACGGAGTGGCTAGCCGCGCCGGCCGGTGGTACGTCGCTCCGAGCTGCGGCGCTCGGCGCCGCGCTGCGCGGAGCCCGTGTCTTGTGAGCCGCCCGCCCGCAAGTAGGTGGCGAGGCTCCGCACGGTGGGAAAGCGGAACAGATCGGGAATGGCGATAGCCTTGCCCGTGCGCTGGCTGAGCTCTTCCGAGAGCCGCACGACCAGCAGCGAGTGGCCTCCCAAATCGAAGAAGTTGTCTTCGGTACCGACGCGCGAGAGGCCGAGCACGTTGCGCCAGCCCTCGGCGATGCTGCCTTCGAGCTCGTCGGAGGGTGCCACGTATTTGCCGACGCTGAGCGCGCTCTCAGCGTCGGGTGCCGGCAGCGCGCGCCGGTCGAGCTTGCCGTTCGGAGTCGTCGGCAGCTTGGGCAGCGGCAGGAACGCCTGCGGCAGCATGTACTCCGGCAGGCCAGCCTGCGTGAGGAAGCTCTTGAGCTCTTGCACGGTAGGCGTGCTCTCGCACACCAGATAGGCGACCAGCCGCTTGTCGCCGGCGCGATCTTCGCGCGCCATCACGGCGGCGTCCCGGACGGCCGGGTGCGCGCGCAGGGCGACCTCGATCTCGCCTAGCTCGATGCGATAGCCGCGGATCTTGACCTGGTGGTCGTTGCGGCCGAGAAACTCGATGTCGCCGTTGGCGCGTTGGCGCGCGAGGTCGCCCGTCCTGTACATGCGCGCTTCGCCACCGGCTCGGCTGAACGGATCGCGCACGAAGCGCTCGGCCGTGAGCTCGGGGCGATTGTGATAGCCGCGCGTGACGCCGGCGCCGCCGATGTACAGCTCGCCGACGGCCCCGCGCGCCACCGGTGCGCCATGCTCGTCGAGGATGTACACGCGCGTGTTCGCGATGGGCTTGCCGATCGGCACGCTGTCGTCGAGCTCGCGTACTTCGTGCGTGGTCGACCAGATGGTCGTCTCGGTCGGGCCATACATGTTGATCAGGCGTCCCTGCGTGAGCAGCTCGCGCAGACGCCTGGCGAGATCGAGCGGCAGCGCCTCGCCACCGAGCAAGAGCTCGCGCAACGAGCCCACGGCCTCGCGACCGGCGGCGTCGCCGAGCAGCAGCGTGGCCTGCGACGGCGTGCACTGAAAGTGCGTGACGGCATGTTGCTTCGCCAGCTGCGCGAGCGCGAACTCCGGTCCGCTGTCGTCGCTGTGCAGCACCACCGTGAAGCCGCGCGCGAGCGCGCCGAAGATCTCGAGCAGCGAGATGTCGAAGCCGATGCTGGTGGCCGACAGCCAGACGCCGGGCGTCGAGAGCGTGAGTCGCTGCTCCATGCCGGTGAGGAAGTTGGCGAAGTTCTGGTGCTCGACCAGCACCCCCTTGGGCTTGCCGGTGGAGCCCGACGTGTAGATCACGTAGGCGATGTCGCTGCCTTGCGCGCGCCCCTCGACGCGGGTCGAGGGCTCGGCGTTCAAGAGCTCGCGCTGCTCGTCGAAGAGCACGAGCTGCTTGTCGGCGAGCTGCTCGGGCGTGCCGAGCGCCGACACGCTGTCTTTGCGCGAGACGATCAGCCGCGCACCCGAGTCGGCGAGCATGTACTGGAGTCGCTCGGCGGGATAGGTGGGATCGAGCGGGAGATAGGCCGCGCCTGCCTTGAGCACGCCTAGCTGGGCGCACACCATGTCGAGCGAGCGGCGCACGCACACGCCGACGATCTGGCCCGGGCCCACGCCCTGCTTCACGAGGTGGTGGGCGAGCCGGTTCGCGCGTGCGTCGAGCTCGGCGTACGAGATGCGCTGGCCTTCGAACGCCAGCGACTCGCGCGCCGGATGGTCGTCGACCTGCTGCTCGAAGAAGCCGTGGATGGTCGTGCCGCTCGGATAAAGCACGTCGGTCGCGTTCCACTCTTCGAGCACGCGCGCCCGCAGCGCAGGCGTGAGCAGCGAGAGCTTGGCGAGCGCCTGCTTCGGCTCGCGTACGACGCTCGCGAGCAGGGCTTCGTAGCTCTCGAGCCAGTCGTCGACCGTCTCCGCGTCGAACAGGTCGGCGTTGTACTGGGTCTCGATCACGATCGTGCGCTTGCGATCGACCAGGTTCGCGAAGATCTCGAACACCTCGTACGTGCGCGGGATGCTCGCGAGCGAGACCTCGAGCCCTTCGAAGCCGCCGCCCTGATAGGCCGCCTCCAGGTTGAAGCTCACCGGCGCGAGCGGGACGCGGCTGGGATCGCGGGCTATCGGCAGGTTCTCGAGCAGACGGCCGAAGGTCACGTCTTGGTTGTCGAGCGCGTTGCCCATCGTGTCTTTGGTCTTGGCGAGTGCATCGAGGAACGAGCCGTTCGCGTCGAGCCTCGCGCGGATGGGCAGGTAGCTGACGGCGTGGCCGACCAGGCCCAACCTTCCCGAGCTAGCCTGGCCCGCGGCGGACAGGCCCACCACCACGTCCCACTGGTTCGAGAGGCGTGCGAGCAAGATCTCGAAGCCCGTCAGCAGCACCTGCAACAGACTTGCACTTTGCTGCTTGGCGAACGCACGCAGCTCCTGCACGACGCGCTCGTCGAGCGCGCGATCGAGCCGCTCGGATGCGTAGGTACGAAGCGGCGGGCGCGCATGATCGAGCGGTAGGTCGAGCACCGGCACGCTGTCAGCGAACTGCTTCACCCAGTAGCCGAGCGACGCCTTGCCCTCGCTGCCCTGCTCTTGCTCGCCGCGCTCCTGTGCATATTCGACGTACGACTCGGGCGGGTCGAGCTCGGGCTCGCCACCGCTCTTGTACGCCGAGTAGAGCGTGCCGAGCTCGCTCACCAGCACGCCGTAGGACCAGCCGTCGCACACGATGTGATGCGCCACCAAGAGCAGCCGCTGCTCGCTCGGGCCGATGCGGACGAGCGTCGCGCGAAACAGCGGACCGCGTACCAAATCGAAGCCTGTGCTCACCTCTCGCTCGCCGAGCGCGGCATAGGCTGCCTCGGGATCGGCGTCTTGGCTCAGATCGAGCGTGCGCGGCTCGAGGCTGCCGCTCCCGGCGATCAGCATGGAGCCGCCGTCCGCCGAGAAGGTGGTGCGCAGCGACTCGTGGCGCGCCACGAGCTCCGTCAGGGCACGGCGCAGCGCGCGCTCGTCGAGCGAGCCGCGCAGCACCAGGGTGGTGGCTTCGTTGTAGGCGTAGTTCGCTTCGTCGCCGCCCAGCTGAATGCCAGACCAGAGCTCGCGCTGTGGCGAGGTGAGCTGTGCGGTTCGGGCGATCTCGCCCTGCGCGAATGGATCGAAATCGACGGCTACGCTCTTCGGCTCTGTCATGTTCAGCTCGCTGCGATTAGCTGGTATTTTCCGGGGCGAGCGGGGTCCGGCATGAACCACGCCGGGTTGCCGTGCTGGTCGCGACCGAGTCGGGCCCCAGGTACGGGAGGCTCGTCGGAGACCGCCTTCTTCTCTTCACCGGGCTGCACGAAGAAGCCTCCGCGCTGCAGCTCATGAATCGATTCCTTGAACGCGTCGAGTACGAACTCCACGTCCGCGTCGGTATGCGCGACCGTCAGGAAGCACGGACGGCCGTCGTAGATATGCACGCCGCGCAGGCGCATGTGCGCGAACGGCAGGTCACCGAGCGTCTGCTCGACCGACCAGTGGCCCTTCATCACCGAGGAGAACTGGCCGAACCAGAGCGGCACGCCCGCCTGCTTCGCGAACGTGTTCATGCTGTCCGCGAGATGGGTGGCGCGCGCGTTGATGCCGCGCTGTAGCTCAGGCCCCTGCTGCTTCAGGAACTCGAGCGAGGCCTTGGCCGCGGCCAGCACGAGGGGATGGCGCACGAAGGTCCCCGCGAAGTAGGTGACGCCCGCCTCCGGAACCGAGGCGTCGCCGAACTGCCAGTAGCCGCCATCGAGCGCATCCATGTACTCGCGCTTGCCGGCGATCACGCCGATGGGCATGCCGCCGCCGACGACCTTGCCGTAGGTCGCGATGTCGGCCTTGATGCCGAAGTACTCCTGCGCGCCGCCTTGCGCGACGCGGAAGCCGCACACCACCTCGTCGACGATGTACGCGATGCCCTCCTCTTCGGTGAGCTTGCGCAGCGCTTGCAGGAACTCCTTCGGCTGCAGCTCGGGCTTGCGGCTCTGCACCGGCTCCACGATCACGCAGGCGATGTCGTCGGCCTGCGCGCGGATGACATCGAGCGCGGCCGGATCGCCGTAGTCGAGCATGATGACTTCGGAGGTGTGCGGTGCCGGGATGCCGGCGGCGGCGGGCAGGCTGCGCCCCGAGGGCGTGCCGCGCACGATCACCTCGTCGTTGATGCCGTGATAGGCGCCGGTGAACATCACCATCTTGTTCTTGCCGGTGACGGTGCGCGCCATGCGGATGGCGCCGAGCACGGCCTCCGAGCCGGTGTTGCAGAAGGCCGCGCGATCGTGGCCCACCATGTCGCAGAACAGATCGGCGACCACGCCCGCGAGGTGGTGCTGGGGCCCAATCTCGAAGCCGTTCTTGACCTGCTTTTCCAGCGCCTCCACGACGTAGGGCGCGGCGTGGCCGAAGAAGCAGGAGCCGTAGCCGCAGAGCATGTCGATGAACTCGTTGCCGTCGATGTCCCAGATGCGACTACCGTTCGAGCGCGCGGCTACGATGGAGTAGATCATCTCCTTGATCTTCGGATGAAAGCCGCTGACCGCGCGTGGGTCGGCGAGGCGCGCACGGTGCTTCTGCGTGTAGGCCTTGGAGCCCTTGGTCTTCTCGTTATAGCGCTGGATGAGCTGCTCGAGATGGCGCTGCTGGCGCGGTGTGAGCTCGGCGGAGTCGCGCTTTTCGATACGTACCTGAGCGCCGAACGGCTTGGCGGGCGCTGCCGGTGCGGCCTCTTCCTTGGCCACCTCGGCTTCCACCAGACCACCGACCTCGGTCTCGAGCGGCGCGGTGGACAGTGTCGGCGGCGCCATCTGCTGCGCTTGCGCTTGCGGCTGCGCTGCTGGCTGCGTCGCCTCGATGGTGATGGGCGGCTGCGCGAGCGCCTGCATGGGCTGACCCGAGAGCATGGCCAGCTGTCGCGCCATGACCTGCAGCTGCTGGGAGAAGACTCGCTCGAGCACGCTGCTGCCGGCGCCCGTCGTCAGCATCGGTGAAGCCAGCATGGGACTCGCGGCCATCGGCTGTGGCGCGAGCTGCGGCGGAGGCGCGCTGATGGCTGGCGCCGCCACCGCCGCGGCTGCGACCGGGGCTGGGGCGGCGGGCTTGACGGCTTGGGCGGGCGGCAGGGCGTCTTTGGACACGAGCGGTTCCAGGTGTTTGGCGAGCGTCTCGATCGAGGGGAACTCGTCGGTGAGCTGGCGGAACCGCAGCTTGACCTTCAGCTCCTTGTTCAGGCGCGTGCTGAGCTGCGTGAGGAACAGCGAGTCGAAGCCGAGATCGAGGAAGCTCGCGCTGCGCGCCGAAGCCGGCAGGTCGCTTCCCGATAAGTCGACCATGATTGTGCGAACGCGTTCGACCAGCTGCTCAAGGCGAGAGTCCGTCACAGCATCTCCTTCTATTTCCCACGCTTCGTTACGTACGTGGACCACGTCACCTACCCCCGACCCGGAGAGGTGCTTTCAGCGCGCTAATTTACATGGCCGTGGAGGTGGGGGGGACAGTTTCTCCGCGTGCCGCGTGATCGGCCGGAAGAGCAGCGGCGCCTTGCGGTGGCCACGCCGCTGCTCGGGGTCGCGGATACACCGCCGTTGCACCATCGTTCCGCGCGAGCCGATGTTGGGCGCAGCGAGTTGCACGCGACCGGGTACTATTGCAGCGCTCGACCGGTTCGGCAGCGATGTACGCGCAAGTCAGAGCAGGGTACTCCCTTCGAAGGAACGACGGCGATGGCAGGAACGACTCCGCGTGCGCAGGCAGCTGCGCCGACCTTTGCAGCAGAGCGGTACTGGCTACTCGAGCAGCTCGAGCCACTCCAGCCCGCCTTTCGTGTAGCGCTCGCGCTGCAGCTGACCAAGCCGCTCGCGCTTGCCGATCTGACCGACCGGCTGGCACGCCTGTCCGTCGAGCAGCCGAGCCTCGCGCTCGGGTTGGTGGCGCACGGAGAGGGTGCGCGTGCGCTCGAGCTCGGGGCCGCGGCCGCCGTCGGCGAGACGCGCACCAGCGGCGAGCCGCTGCTCGGCGCGCTCGCGCAGCTGCGAGAGAGCGCTCTGCGTGCGCCGCTCGCGCTCGATCGCGGTCCGCTCCTGCGCGTGACGCAGCTGGTCGCCAGCGATGGCGCCGCGCTCTTGCTGGTCGCACACCGTGCGCTCGCCGACGAAGATGGGCTCTTCGCCATCGCGCTTGCACTCGAATCGGGCCAGCCGCTCGCCACCGTGGCGCGCGACGAGCGTGCGTTCGTGGCCTCGCAGCCAGGTCGCGCGCTGCTCGAGCAGGCGCGCAGGCGAATCGCCGGCTGCTCGCAGTCGCTCGACCTTCCGACCGACCGCGTACGTCGTGAGCAGCGCTCGTACCGCGCGGACGTCTTGCGCTTCGAGCTCTCGGCGAGCGAGCGGGAGCGGGTCGCGGCGCTCGCAAAGCTCGCGGGCGTGGAGGCGCCCGACGTGCTGGCGGGCGCTTTCGTCGATCTGCTCGGTCGCTATGCACGCCAGCAGGAGCTCTTGCTCGGTGAGCGCCTGGCGCTGCCGGCCGCCGGCCGCGGCGAGAACACGGTGGTCGTGCGAGCGACCCGCGATGCGCAGGCGAGTGGCCGTGCGTTCTTGCAGTCGGTGGCCGAGGCGCGCGCCCGCGCGGCAGAGGAGCGAGAGCTCTCTCTCGAGGGGCTCTTGGTGGCACTGGCGCCGGCTCGAGATCCGAGCCGCTCGCCCGTTTTCCAGGCGGCCCTTCGCCATCGCACGCTGACGGGCCGTGCGCCGCTCGCGCTCCCGCCCTCCGGCATCGAGACCGACCTCGAGCTGTGGCTCGACGTCGCGCCGGAAAACCACCACGGACTGCCCGCCGTGCATGGCTCCTTCGTCTACAGCAGCGATCTCTTCGACCGCGCGACCATCGAGCGCATGCGCGGCCACTGGTCGGTGCTGATCGAGCGCATGCATGGCGCACCCGACGCGCCGCTCTCGTCCCTGTCGATGCTCGACGCGCGCGAAGAGCAGCAGGTCGTGCACGCCTTCAATCCGCTCACGGAGTTTCCCGTCAGCGAGTGTCTGCATCGGCGCGTCGAGCGGCAGGCGCGCGCGCGTCCGACGGCTGTGGCGGTACGCTGTGGCGACGCGGAGCTGCACTACGGCGAGCTCGATCGGCGCGCAAACCAGCTTGCGCATCGGCTGCGCAAGGCGGGAGTCGGTCGCGACGTGCGTGTGCTCGTGTGCATGGAGCGCTCGCTCGAGCTCGTGGTCGCGCTGCTCGGCATCCTCAAGGCGGGTGGCGCCTACGTGCCCATCGAGCCGACCAATCCGGCCGAGCGCATTGCGTTCGTGCTCGAAGACGCCAAGGCGCGCGTGGCCATCGCCCAGCGCGGCCACATGGAGAAGCTCGCCGGCAGCCAGGCCGAGCTGCTCTTGCTCGACGACCTGCGTGTGCTCGACGGCGAGTCCGAGGCACAGCTCGACGACAGCGTGTTCGGCGACAGCGACTCGACGCGCGCGCTCGCCTACGTGATCTACACCTCGGGCTCGACCGGCAAGCCCAAGGGCTGCTTGTTAGAGCACCACTCGGCGGTGCGGCTGTTCGATGCGACCGACGCTTGGTACCGCTTCGACGAGCGCGACGTGTGGACCATGTTCCACTCGGTCGCCTTCGACTTCTCGGTCTGGGAGATCTGGGGCGCGCTCGTGTACGGCGGGCGCGTGGTGATCGTCCCGTATGCGGTCACCCGCTCTCCCGACGACTTCTACGAGCTCTGTGCG
>Ga0190275_10004490_pt1 | contig 10020 bp, 2 predicted proteins | sample Popmic550T_FD_133745 | JGI IMG/M metagenome (GOLD analysis project Ga0190275, IMG submission 133745) | Populus adjacent soil microbial communities from riparian zone of Yellowstone River, Montana, USA - 550 T | ecosystem: Environmental > Terrestrial > Soil > Riparian zone > Trees stand | place...
ACCACCAGATCCCGGGGGTTGGTGGCGTCGAAGACGAGCACCTCCGCGTTCGGGTAGGGAGCGGCCGCGTAGAGCCAGGTGCCGTCCATCGTCACCGCGCGTACATCCAAGGTCGTGCTCGGGGGGAACGACTTGACCGCGACCGGCTGCCTCGGGTTCGTCACGTCGTAGGCGAGCACCCCCCGCTTGGTGCTGGCGATGTACATCGTCTGATCCTTCACCCAGACCTGGTGCCAGGCGTCGGCGTCCTGCTCGGAGAGCTTCAGATCCGCCGCCAGGCTCGGCGCCGCGGGGTTCGAGACGTCATAGATGAAGAGGCCCTCCTCGCGCGCCGCGACGTAGGCGAAGCCTCCCGCCACGAACACGTCCTGGGCGCTGCCTCGCGGCAGCGCGAGCTCCGAGACGAGCCCGATCCCCGTGGCCTCGGCCTCATCGGCCCGGCGCTGGATGCGCCTCGCCTGGAAGGCCCCCCCCAGATCCTGGGTGCCGTTGACGCAGCGGCGGAACACGCCCTCCACCTGGGTGGGCGTGGACGAGCGGCAGCCCGCGAACAGGAACTGGACGGGGCTCCCGTCGGCGGCAGGCACCTCGCTGGTCACAACGAACAGGCCCGGCTCGACGCGCTTGCTGGTGATGGGCAACCCGGAGAGCTTCGGCTCCCCCAGGTACTTGATGACGCCGGAGGTCTTCTCCCCGTCATCGAAGGTGAGATCCATGTTCCAGATGCCGTCGGTCTGGAGGGCGCCGAGCCCCGACGTGTCACAGGCGCTCAAGTCCAGCTTCTCGAGCGCACAGTCATTCCGAGCCGGTGGCTCGCTCTTCCCACACCCCGCGGTGAGCAGCAGGGCACCCATGGACATTGAAAGGAGGCGGATCATAGCCCCTTGCATACCGGGTGGCACGCCAGGACGAAAGTCCTACCCGCCAAGTGCCTCTTGGACACCCCGGAAGTGCAGAGCTGAGCAAAATCGCACGTTCTCCTTGTGCCTCCCACTCCCCAGAGGGAGCCTTCATCCCTACGTACGCTCCGTCGCTCGTCCCCAAAGGCCCCCGAGGTCGTACCCGTGAACCGACGCCCCACCGCCGCCGCGCTGCTTCTATTGCTCCTGCCGAGCGTGGCGCTCGCTCAGGTCTTCGTCTATCCCCGCCGGGCTGACAGGAGCCAGGTCAACACCTTCGACTTCGAGTGGCGGCACGTGGACATCCTGGTAGGCCCCGCGGCCACGGGTGAGGCCGATCCGCCGAGCAAGACGGCTCCGCTGCCCCCCGGTGTGCCGGGAGGCCCCATTCCCCAGGCACCCACCGTGCCCCCCCACACCCTCCCGACCGAGGGCTCGGTCTCTGAGCCTCCCCAGGAGACGGAGAGCGTCACCTCCAGCCCGCCCACCGGCGGCGGGGACGTGGCGCTGGCGGGGGCGGCCGACGGAGGCGTCCCCATGGATGGCGGCGTGCTGGCGGAAGGGACACCGCCGTCCACCACGGGGCTGATCGCGCTGGGGGGGGCTGACGGAGGCACCCCGGCAGATGCAGGCGTCCAGTACGCCAAGTCCCTGGGCGCGGCCACCGGCGGCGTGCGCTTCTATTTCTACGAGCGCGAGCGCCAGGTGGCCGAGCGCGCCGCTCCGCTCATCGAGGATGCGTACCGCTACCTGGTGGACCAGTTCCACTACGTGCCCACGGAGACGTTCCCCTACATCCTCTACAACACCTACCAGGAGTTCCTGCAGACGAACATCTTCGCCGTCTCGGAGGGCACCCTGGGCGTCACCAGCACCGAGGGGGATCTCAAGCTCTCGCTGCCGTACCTGGGGGATCACCGGCTCTTCGAGGAGATCAGCACCCACGAGCTGGCGCACCAGTTCACCATCCAGAAGGTCCGCACCGTCGCGAACACCAAGAAGACGTTCGGGGATCCGCTGCAGGGCATCCCCCTCTGGTTCATCGAAGGCCTGGCCGAGTTCTACGCCAAGCGGGGCCTGGATCCCGAGGGGGAGATGCTCGTGAGGGATCTGATGGTGAACCCCAACCTCATGAAGGGCTATGCCTTCCTCGACTTCTTCTCCCAAGGGCCCTACGGCTTCCTGTGGATCTACAAGGCGGGGCAGGCGCGGGTGACGTTCCTGGAGGAGGAGTACGGCAAGGGCTTCATCCAGCGGGTGCTGGAGGAGTCGCCCAAGCTCGTCTCGGGCGGCAAGGACACGCCGTCCATGAAGTTCGAGGAGCTGCTGGAGCGGCTCACCGGAGACGAGCCGAAGAAGATCTCCGCCCGCTTCGAGAACTGGATGAAGCGGCGCGCCTTCAAGGACTACCTGAGCTCCGAGCAGGCCGCTCCCTCGCTGGAGATGGTGGAGGAGCGCCCCGGCATCACCACGGCGATGAACAGCTCGCCGGACGGCCGGGTGATCATGTACCGCACCATCGTCCCGGACACGGGCGAGAGCCGGCTGTACCTGGCGGATCCCAAGGTGCCGGACAGCGCCATCAAAGTCGCGAATGACGGGGTGCCGGGCGCCGAGTCCCTCCACCCCATCTTCGGGCGCAACTTCGCGATGACGAAGGATCAGTTCGCGTTCGTGGCGGAGGCGAACGCACGGGACGTGATCTACGTGCAGCGCTACTCGTACACCTCCGAGCAGAAGACCGGTGACGAGCTGGTGCGCCGCGGTGCCATGCGCACCGGCTTCCAGCGTCAGACGAGCTTCTCGGTGGATCTGGATGCGGGGGATCGCATCGCGTACCGCGTGGGCCAGCACGGGCTGCTCGGGGTACCTTCCGTGGCCTTCTCGCCGGACGGCAAGCAGCTGGCGTTCATCGGCATCAACGACGCGGGCATCCGGGACGTGTACCTGCTCTCGCTGGACGGGAGCGAGGACGCGAAGCCCCGCAAGCTCACCGATGACATCTACGCCGAGCGGCAGATCACCTGGGGCCCCAGCGGCATCATCTACACCTCGGATGCGACGTCGCACCGCTTCTACAACCTGTTCCGCATCAAGCCGGATGTGCCAGCCCAGGCCGAGCGCCTCACCACCCAGGCGCGAGACGAGGCGGACCCGGTGGCCCTGGCGGACGGCCGCATCTTCTTCGTGGCCTGGCGCAACAGCAGCTCGGACCTGCACGAGCTGCTGGCGGACGGAAAGATCGTCCGACGCACGGACGTCACCACCGGCATCTTCGAGCCGGGCCCGGGCCCCGAGGGAGCCCTGTGGGTGCTCTTCCACCAGTCCGGCGAGCGCCGGCCCTCGCTGCTGCGCGCGCCGAAGATGCTGAGCCTGGCCACGGAGGAGTCACCCCCGGCCGCGCCGCCCACGCCGCTGGCCTTCATGCCCCTGGCGGGCGCCGAGCAGTACCGTCCCTTCACCCGGCAGAACATCGAGGTGGGTCCCATCTTCGGCTTTGCCGGCGCGGGCAGCGGCGGCTTCTACGGCCAGGTGTTCGCCATGGCGACCGACCGGATGAAGAACCACGCCATGCTGCTCAACATGGCCATCTACGGCTCGTTCAAGCTGACCGATGGCGTGCTGCTCTACGTGAACCAGGAGAAGCGCACCGTCTGGGGCGCGGGCCTCTTCCAGTCCCTGCGCTTCCGGCTGGATGAGACGTTCGCGGCGCAGGGCACCTCGTTCTTCTCGGGCGAGCGCTACTACGGCGCGATCGCCAGCGTGCGCTACCCGCTCAGCACCTTCCTCTACCTGCAGGGAGAGCTCACGGCGGGCGGCACCTCGTACTTCATCGACTCGTACACGGCCTTCCGCCTGGAGAACCCCTCGTTCAACCCCACAGGTGAGAACCTGTACCGGCCATGGCTCGACGCCAACGACGAGGCGCGCTTCCAGACAGAGCTGACGGGGCAGATCGGCTACAACACCATCCGCTACCACTACGCCACGGGGCCGCTCTCAGGCAGCTCGGCGCTCCTGGAGGCCGCGGTGGGCGCACAGCCCTTCAACGAACAGGCCTACAGCAACCTCCGGCTGGATCTGGAGCGCTACTTCCCCATCTACGGACGCAGCAACATCTTCATCCGCGCCGCCGGCGGCACCACGTTCGGCGGCCGCTATGCGCGCTCCTACTTCCTGTCCAGCTTCGACACCCTGCGCGGTGTGAACTTCGGAGACGAGGACTGGCTGCTCGGCCGCCACTTCGCCTACTCCACGATGGAGCTGCAGGTGCCGCTCAACGACATCATCCGGGTCGCCTTCCTGAGCGATCTGGAGGCCATCGCCGGTGTGGACTTGGGCGGCGTGGGGAACTCGTCGCGGCGGATGTGGGATCGCCGGACGCTGGACTTCGCCCTGGGCTTCAACCTGTCGCTGGGGCCTCTGCTGATGCGGCTGCACTTCGCTCGGCCGATCGACATCGGCGCCGCGGCAGGCAAGCCAGATGATGGCTGGGTGACGAACTTCTCGATTGGCATCGCCGGCCTCAATGGCTTCTTCGATCAGCGGAGCGACAGGCGGCCACCGCCCAGCATCCCGGCTGGGGCCTACATCGGGCGATCGGGGCTGCCCATGCAGTAGAGGGTTCGCCTCGTCACGTCCCGCGGTCCCGCCTGCCTGCTCCTCAGGGAGCAGGACAGCGGGCCACATGGTGAATTGTGCAGACGGGTTGACTTGGTAAGTTGCGCCCCGCGCCCAACAGGGCGGCACCCGACGCGATGCGCGCGCGCCGCGCAGCGTCTATGGGGGACACATGCCAGGCCCACTGCTGCTCAGCCGGATCCTCGCAGGGATGATGACCCTGCTCCTGATCCTGCTGCCTCCCGCATCCGCGTTCGCCCAAGATGACTCCGAGGTACGGGCCTACCTCCTCTCGGTCGAGCGCCTCTACGAGGATCTGGAATACGAGAGCGCGTTGAACCAGATCACCCGCGCCCGAGCCGTCGCGCGCGCGCCAGGGCATCTCGTGGCCTTGGCGCTGTACGAAGGCGTCATCCTGGCCGACATGAGCCGCTGGGAAGAGTCCGCCGCCGCGTTCAGGAAGGCGCTCGAGCTCCAGCCCGAGGCAAAGCTTCCTTTGAAGGAGGTCTCCCCCAAGGTGGCGCAGCACCTCGAGCGCGTACGCCAGTCCGTCAAGCAGGAGCTGGCCGCCAGGCAGAAACCTCCCGAGCCCCCACGGCCCCCTCCTCGGCCTCTGGACAAGCCACAGGACCCGAAGCCAGGGGCAGTGGTGATCGATCTCCCGCCAGAGCCGAAGCCAGAGCCCTCGCGCCGGAGCTTCATGCGCCCCCAGATCCTCGGCCCTGCCATTGGCGGAGGTGTCCTCCTGGTGCTTGGTGGCACCTCCTGGGCCATGTCCCGCGGAGAGCTGTCCCGGCTGAACGGTGATCACTCGACGCTCGCGACCCCTGAGGATGTGCAGCAAGCCTCCTCTCGGGGACGTACCTTCCAGTCCGTCGGCGTGGGGCTGATGGGAGCCGGAGTGGCAGGGCTGGGGTTTGCCTTGGGCTGGTACGCCTTCGGGCCTCCCTCGGATGAGACGGCCCTGAGGGTCGGGACCAACGGGACCTCTGCGTTCGTGCAAGGGAGGTGGCCGTGAACACCTGTCTCCGCGCATTGGGGGTGGCGCTGCTCGGGCTCTGGATGGGCTGTGCCGACTTCGACGAGGCAGAACAGAAGTTCTGCGAGCGCAACCCGGATCGCTGTGAGGTCATCCACGCCCAGGTGGTGCTTGCCTCCGGGGTCTCCGCGACCTGCGTGCTCCTAGAGGTCCGCGATGCCTCGAGCCACAGCACCCTGGGCAAGAAGTGGCTGACTCGAACGGGGGATGTTCTGGAGACGGCGGTCCCGAGGGGTTCGCTGCCACAGACCGTAGAGCTTGCCGCGCGCCCGTACCGGGACGGCGATTGCCAGGGCGGCCAGGAGGCGCGGACGCCGAACGGCCGCTTCGAGACGGTGAGTGCTTCCTTCGTGAGGGGCAAGACGATTCAGGCGGATCCGCTCCAGCTGAAGCCCGGCACGGATGGAGACGGTGACCAATACGTCGACAGCCAAGCAGGCGGAGCGGACTGCAACGACGAGGCAGGGACGGTGAACCCGGGCGTGGTGGAGCAGTGCTCGCTCCAGACGGACCTCAACTGCGATGGCAAGAAGGGGTGTGAGGCATCTGGCTGCCCAGCCACAGCGTGCTTTGGCCCGCCGACGGCGCTCGCGCTGGAGTTGCAGGCCGGTACCGTGACAGCTGGCACCTGCACGAGTGCCATGGTCAAGGTGAAGGACGAGAGCGGCTCCGACACCCAGGTCATCGCGCCCGTCGCCGTGAGCCTGCAGACCCAGAGCGGAGGTGTGATCTACTTCTCAGATGCCGCGTGCACGACGTCCATCGCGAGCGTGAACCTGGCCACGAACGTGGGCAGTACACCCTTCTTCTTCCTGGGCCAGGTTGCGGGAGAGGTCACGCTCAACGCGTCGGCCACCGGCCTGACGCCGGCTTCCAGGGCCGTGCAGATCATTGCGGGGCCTGGCAACCGGCTGATCTTCGCCTCTGCCGCGCGGACGGCGATAGCGGGAGCCTGCTCGCAGGTCGTCCAGTTCCAGGCTCAGGATGCACAGGGCAACCCGGCGCCGGTGGCGACCACCACGCGGGTGGCGCTCTCGGCCGCTCCGCCCACGGGCTTCACGTTCTATTCGGACGCGGGCTGCACCTCTGCAGTGACGGGCTTGGACCTCACCGCCGGCACGAGCAATGGCAGCTTCTACTTCCGAGGCACGAGGGCCGGCAGCGTGAGCATGTCCCTCACGGCCAGCGGGTTTACCGGGAGCTTGCAGTCCGCGACGATCAATGCGGGTCCTCCCTCCGTCATGGTGTTCACGGGGCCGGCGCCTTTGCCGGCGGGGGACTGCTCGGGGCTGGTCACGGTCGAGCTGCGGGACGCGCATGACAATCCGACACCCGCGACTTCAGGCACGACCATCCACCTGACCTCGAGCGGTGTGCCGCTGACGTTCTCGACCGACGCTGGATGCACACCCACCACGCCCACCGTGACGATCGCCCAGGGTACCGGCTCAGTGACCTTCCGTTACCGCGGCACCCAGGCGGGGACCTCTTCCATCAGCGGGACCTCTGGCAGTCTGACCAGCAGGCCGCTGAGCGTCACCATCAACCCAGGGACGGCCAGCGTGCTCGCTTTCACCACCGGACCGCAGACGGTGTCTGCGGGGAGCTGCTCGGGTGTGGCGACGGTGCAGCTCAGGGACCTGCATGGCAATGCGGTGAGGGTGGGTACGAACACGGCGGTGATCCTGTCGGCGGCACCTCCCGAGGGGTTCCAGTTCTTCTCGGAACCAGGCTGCGCGGGGGCCGCGGTGCCGTCGGTGACCATGTCTGCCAACTCGAGCGACGCGAGCTTCTACTTCCGGGGGACTCGCGCAGGAGCGGGGGCGGCGACGCTGGCGGCGGCGTTGAGCAGCATCACTGGGAACCAGAGTGTTACCATCAACCCCGGCCCGCCGACGACCCTGGCCTTCCCACAGTCGCCGCTGACGGTGGCGGCGGGAGGCTGCACGCCGGTCACCCTGCGGGTGAATGACCCCCATGGCAACGCGACGCCCGTCTCGGGCAATCAGACGATCGATCTCGCGGCGAGCCCTTCCACGGGCTTCACGCTCTCGACAGCGGCCAACTGCGCGGGCCCGACGAACCAGGTGATCATCACCTCGGGCCAGAGCAGCACGACCGTCTACATGAGGGGAACGGTGGCGGGGAACGTGACGGTGACGGCGACCCGAGCGTCGCTCACTCCAGGCACGCTGGCCCTGACCGTGAATCCAGCCGCGCCCAGCAAGCTCATCTTCCTGACTGCGCCGCAGACCCTCGAGGTGGGCGCATGCTCGGCCATCACCACCGTGCGGCTGCTGGACACCTTCGACAACGTCGTGACGGCCACGGCCAACACGCCCATCAGCCTGATGGGCTCCACGGCCAACATCACCTTCTACTCGGGGGCAGGGTGTTCGAGCCCGACGACCTTCGTCACGGTTCCGGCAGGCGGGAGCAACGCGAGCTTCTACTTCAAGGACACGGCCGCGGAGACCGTGACCGTCACCGTGAGCAGCAACGGCCTCACCAGTGCCACTCAACAGCAGACCATTAACGTGCCGGCGCCGACCGAGCTGGCCTTCACGACGACCGCGCGCACCGTCCAAGTGGCAGCCTGCTCTGACATCGTGACGGTCGAGGTACGGGCGTCGGGGAGCCCGACGACGGTCATTGCCCCCACCACGGTGAACCTCAACACCACGCCGTCCGCGAGCCTGACCTTCTACTCGAACAACACCTGCACCACCGTGGTGACCTCGGTCACCATCAGCCCGGGGCAGGGCAGCGCCAGCTTCTACTTCAAGGGGTCTGCCCCGGGAACAGTCGCGATCACCGCATCCGCGGGGAGCCTCACCAGCGCCACCCAGAATGCCTTCATCACGCCCGTGCCGACCCAGTGGCGATTCACCACCCCGGCTCGCACCGTCATGGCGGGCAGCTGCTCATCCCTCATCAGGGTTCAGTCATCGGACCCCAGCAACAGCGCAGCTCCCGTGGCCATGGACACGACCGTCAACCTTGGGCAGTCCGGGACGCCCGCGGACCCACAGTTCAGGTTCTACTCGGGCGCGAGCTGCAGCACCGTCGTTACAAGCGTCACGGTCCCCAGCAACCAGTCTGCGGTGCTCTTATTTTTCAAAGCCGAGAAGGCGCGGACCGTGACGCTCACAGCCTCCGGTACGCTCACCAGCGCCACTCAGGACCACACCGTCACCCCCGGCAGCATGGCCGTGCTGGCCTTCTCCGCCAGCACGCCTCCGCAGACCCTGCTCGCGGGCACGTGTGCCATGCGGACGGTGCAGAGCCAGGATGCCTTCGGCAATTTCGTGAGCACGGGCGTCACCGCCGACCTCAGTGCCTCAGCCACGACGGAGTTCTTCTCGGATGCGGGCTGCACCACCCCCACCACTGAAGTCACCATTGCAGCGGGCAACAGCTCGGCCAACTTCTACTTCAAGGGCCTCACGGGCGGCATCAACGCCACGGCCCCCCTCACGCTGACGGCCTCGGCCCCAGGCCTCACCTCCGCCACCCAGACCGAGTCCATCATCCCCACCGTCCGGACCGGCACCTGCATTCTCGATGATGTGAGTGTCACCTGCCCCATTACGCCTGCGCTCCTCGATGTGCATAAGGCGTTCCTGACCTTCCAAGCCACCTCGACACACGCGCGCTCTGACAGGGGCAACGTCCGGTGCTTCCTGGACGGTGGCACTCAGGTCAGGTGCGAGAGGTTCGATAACAATGCCACTGTGAACATCCGCTGGAGTGCGGCGGAGTTCCCCTCGGGCGTGGCTGTCCAGCATCACGCCACCAACTGCTCAGGGGACATCACTCCCGTCCCCCTCTTCGCCACTACGCCGAGCGGCACCTTCCTGCTGCTCAGCAGCCAGCGCGATATCAACAACATGGGCAGCGGTGTCTACCGGCTCGTGGAGATGAAGTCTTCGACGCTTGCCGAGATCCGGAAGCTGGGGGGGTGCGGTGTCACCGACAACAACCACCTTCAGGCGGTCTCGTATTCGGGCTCCCAGCTTCAGCGGGGGGTGACCAGCCTGGCGAGTGGGGCGACGAACACGGAGGTCACCCTGGCCTCGCCTGTGGCGCTGGACAGATCGATCGTCCTGTACTCGTACATTAACGACGGCACGAGCGCGAGGATCTGCGAGCGCGCGCTACGCGGGGAGCTGATCAACAACGGAGCGACGGTGAGGTTCTCGCGAGGCGAGGGCGATACGGTCAACTGCGCCGGCTCGAATTTCGGCGAGATCTCCTGGGAGGTGGTCACTTTCCCTGTAGGGACCGTCGTGCAGCAGGTCACGCAGCAGCTCACGGGGGCTACCGCGTCGGTCCCGCTGACGACTCCCGTGGACCTAAGCCGAACCCTCGTGTTCGGCGGTGGTCAGTGGTCCTCGGGACAGCTCCACGGGGAAGGACGGTACGCGTCGGGCGAGCTCATCAACGAGATGCGCGCCCAGG
>Ga0190275_10004491_pt1 | contig 10019 bp, 8 predicted proteins | sample Popmic550T_FD_133745 | JGI IMG/M metagenome (GOLD analysis project Ga0190275, IMG submission 133745) | Populus adjacent soil microbial communities from riparian zone of Yellowstone River, Montana, USA - 550 T | ecosystem: Environmental > Terrestrial > Soil > Riparian zone > Trees stand | place...
CGAAGACTCCCTTCAGTGCCGGGCAGAGCGGCACCTGGAGCAGCTGTAACCGTCCGGCCAGCGCCGCCGAGGGCACCGTGGACAGCAACAGCTCGCTCGCGGGGTCGATCGGGGCGCCGAGGCTGCGCGGCTGCACCTCGACGTCGAGCCTCTGCGCCCAGCGGCCGAATTGGGCCAGCCGCTCGGGGCTGCGTCCCTGGACCTCGACCAGTTTGGCACCGCAGCGCACCAGGGCGACCAGCGCCGAACGCGCGGTCGCGCCGTTGCCGATCATGGTCGCCACCCGCACCCGGTGCGTCCCGGCTTCGGCCAGTGCGTCGACCAATCCGGCGATATCGGTGTTGTGGACCCGCCTGCGCTCGCCCAGTACCACCGTGTTGGCGGCACCGGTCAGCATCACGTCGTCGTCCGGCTCGCCACAGCGCGCGGCCGCCTCCTTGAGCGGCATGGTGACGCTCAGACCCCGCCAGGAGTCGTCCAGGGAGTCGACGAAGCCGGCGAAGTCGTCGGCCTGCAGCTCGATCCGGTCGTAGCGCCAGTCCAGGCCCAAGTGGGCGTAGGCGGCGCGATGAAGCACCGGGGACAGCGAATGGTCAATCGGGGATCCCAGGACCGCGGCCCTGGGCCTCACGCGCACTTCTTCTTGTTCTCCGCGGACTGAAGGCACCAGGCGTTCAACTTCGCCACGTTCGCCAGGTGCTCCTCGTAGGTTTCGGCGAAGGCGGTTTCGCCGGTGTCCAGGTTGAGCGGCACAAAGTACAGCCACTTGCCTTCGGCCGGGTTGAGCGCAGCCTCCATCGCCTTCTTCGGCGGCGCCGTGATCGGACCGGGTGGTAGGCCCTTGAACTTATAGGTGTTGTACGGCGAGTTGCTCTTGCGGTCGGCAGGGGTTGTCCAGATGGTGCCGGTCTTGTTCACCGCATAGGCCACCGTCGCGTCGGACTGGAGCAACTGGTCCTTCTCCAGCCGGTTGTAGAACACCCGGGCGACCTTCGGCCGGTCCTCGTCGCGGAACACCTCCCGCTCGACGATGCTGGCCATGATCAGCACCTCGTAGGGCTTGTAGCCAAGGCTCTGCGCGCGCTCGACGAAAGCCAGATCCTCCAGAGTGGTGTTGAACTGGTCGATCGGCAGCTTCAGCACGCTCGTCCCGGTCGGTTTCAGAGGCAGGTTGTAGGTGTCGGGAAAGATGAACCCCTCGTTGCTCTTGCCGATCCAGCTCGGCACCCCCAGCTCCTTGCGGTCCCTCAGCGCGGCCCGCAGCTCACGCTCGGAGACCTTGGTCGACTGCGCGAGCGACTTCAGCACCTGGGATAGGCGCAGCCCCTCCCTGATCTGGAACTGGTTCTTGATCTGGTTCGCCGGGTCGAGCAGCATCTCCAGCGCCGTCGTGGCGGGGATCTGGCTGCGTAGCCGGTAAAGCCCGTACTGGATCTTGCGGACGTTGGGGTCGTTGGCAGCGGCCTTGTCGAAGGCACTGGCGGTCTTCACCACGTCGGCGGCGACCAGGATGTCGGCGATCTGGTCAGTGGAGGCACCCTGCGGGATCTCGACCACCACATCGGCCTGCCCCTCAGGGTCGATGTAGTCCTCGACGGTGCGGAAGGCGATCCAGGCCTCGTGGACCTTGCCGTAAATGAACCAGCCCCCGCCGATCAGGACCGCCAGTGACAGCAGCACCGCCACGGCACCGCGGACCCGATACCAGACCTCCTTGGGCAGCCAACGGCCGGTATCGGGATCCCGCAACTCGCGGAACAGCATTGCCATCCTGTCGTCCTTCACTCATCACGCCGGTTCGCCCGGGGGCTCGCCGCTGGCGCGCTCAACGCCCAGCGCCTGCTCCAAGATTGCCACGGCCGCAACCTGGTCGATGACGGCGCGCTGGTGCCGGGTGTCCCGGCCGGCCGATCGCAGCCGGCGCGAGGCGTCCACCGTGGTCAGCCTCTCGTCGGTGAACCGCCAGCTGACTGCGGCGTTCGCCGCGACCAGGGCCGCCACCTCGGCCCGGACGTGGGCGGCGGCCGGGCCTTCGTCGCCGGCAAGCCTACGCGGCAGGCCGATGACCACCTCGATCGGTTGGTACTCGGCCAGCAGTTCGGGCAGCCGCCGCTGCGCCGCGTGGGCCGGGACGGTCTCCACCGGATAGGCCAGGGTCCCGTCGGGATCGCAGGCGGCGACGCCGATCCGCGCCTTACCCCAGTCCAGTGCCAGCCGGACGCCGCGGCGGAATGTTCGCGGATGGTCGAGCCCGGTGGTTTCGACAGGCTCAACCGGCCGCTGGTCGAGCCCGGTGGTTTCGACAGGCTCAACCGGCGGATGGTCGCCGGTCAAAGGCCGGCCACCGCCTCGCGCACGGCCGTCACCGCCTCGGCCGCTGCGGCCCCGTCCGAGCCACCGCCCTGGGCGAAGTCGTCCTTGCCGCCACCACGGCCACCGAGCCGGGCCGCACCGATGCCGACCAGGGCCCCGGCGCGGGCACCGCGAGTCCGCGCTGCCTCGTTGGTGGCCACCGCCAGCACCGGCTTGTCGGCGCTGCCGCCGACCAATGCCACGACGGCCGGCTCGGCGTCGAGGGCCGACCTGATCTCCAGGGCCAGGGTGCGCAGGTCGCCGCCGGCAACGCCCGGGACCTGCTCGGCGACCACCCGGATGCCGGACACCGTGACGGCCTTTTCGGCCAGTCCGGACGCGCCGGCCAGCAACTCGCGACTGCGATACGCCTCGAGTTGCTTCTCGGCCGCCTTCAGCTGCGCCAGCAGCTTCTCCACCCGATCCGGGAGCTGGTCGGGTTGCGTCTTGAGGGTTTCCGACAGGGTGGACACAAGGGCCCGTTCGGCTGCGAACCGGCCGAAGGCCTCCTCACTGACCAGCGCCTCCACCCGACGGATTCCCGAACCCACGGACTGCTCGCCGATCAGGCTCACCAGCCCGATCTGCGACGTGCGTCCCACGTGCGTTCCGCCACACAGCTCGCGGGACCAGGGACCCGCCAGCTCGACCATCCGCACCACGTTGCCGTACTTCTCGCCGAACATGGCCTGCGCGCCGAGCGTCTTGGCCTCCTCCAGCGGCAGCTCGCGGTCGGTCACCTCGAAGTCGTCCCGGATCGCGGTGTTCACGATGCCTTCGAGCTCGCTGCGCATCACCGGCGACAGGCCCTGGGCGGCGTTGAAGTCGAACCGCAGGTAGCCGGGCTTGTTGTACGAGCCCGCCTGATGGGTTCCCTGACCCAGCATCTGCCGCAGCGCGGCGTTCACGATGTGGGTCGAAGTGTGTGCCTGGCAGGCGGCGAAACGCGCGTGCTCGTCCACCTGCGCCATCAACTCGGCCCCGGTTACCAGTTCGCCCTCGTTGACCAGCGCCTTGTGCACGATCAGCCCCTGGATCGGACGCTGCACATCCAGCACGTCCAGCGCCAGCCCGTTGCCGACCAGCACACCGGAATCGGCGTCCTGCCCGCCGGCCTCGGCGTAGAACGGGGTCTCGTCCAGTACCACCTCGACCACGTCGCCGGGTCTGGCCGAGCCGACCAGGGCGCCGTCGGAGACGATGCCGCGTACCCGGGAGCCGACGGTGAGCTCGGAGAAGCCAAGGAACGTGGTCTCCCCCGACGAGCGCAGCTGGCGGTAGGCGTCGGTGTTGACGGCGCCGCCCTGCTTCGCCCGGGCGTCGGCCTTGGCCCGGTCCTTCTCCTCCTGCATCAGGGTCCGGAATCGGCCCTGGTCCACCTCGAGTCCGGCCTCAGACGCCATCTCCAGGGTCAGGTCGACCGGGAAGCCGTAGGTGTCGTGCAGCTGGAACGCCTGATCGCCGCCCAGCACGCCGGCATGCTCCCGCTTCGCGGTCTCGGCCGCCAGGTCGAAGATCTGAGTGCCTGCCGCCAGCGTGCGACGGAACGCCTCCTCCTCGGCGTAGGCGACCTGGGAGACCCGATCCCATTGGCTGGTCACCTCCGGATAGGACTCCTCCATCAGCGACTTGGACAACGGCAACAGTTCCGGCAGCACCGGGTCGTTCACCCCGAGCAGCCGCATCGAGCGGATCGAGCGGCGCAACAGCCGGCGCAACACGTAGCCACGTGCCTCGTTGCCGGGCATGACGCCGTCGGTCATCAGCATCAGCGCGGAGCGGACGTGATCGCCGACCACCCGCATCCGGATGTCGGACTGGGCGTCGCTGCCGTAGCGGGTGCCGGCCAGCTCCGCCGCCCGGGTGATCACCGGGAAGATCTCGTCGATCTCGTACATGTTCGCCACGCCCTGCAGCAGGTAGGCGGTGCGTTCCAGCCCCATCCCGGTGTCGATGTTCTTGCTGGGCAGCGGACGGAGCACGTCAAAGTCGTCCTTTGCCCGGACGGCGGACAGCTCCTCGGTCTGGAAAACCAGGTTCCAGATCTCAAGGAACCGGTCCTCGTCCACGATCGGGCCGCCGTCCGGCCCGAACTCGGCGCCCCTATCGATGTAGATCTCGCTGCACGGCCCGCCCGGCCCCGGGATGCCCATGTGCCAGTAGTTGTCCTTCAACCCGCGGCGTTGGATCCGCTCGTCCGGAACCCCGACACCACGCCACAGCGCGGCGGCCTCGTCGTCGTCGAGGTACACGGTCACCCACACGGTCTCGGGATCGAAGCCGTAGTTGCCCTCGGCGGTGCTGCCGGTGACCAGTTCCCATGCGAACTCGATGGCGCTGGCCTTGAAGTAGTCGCCGAAGGCGAAGTTTCCGTTCATCTGGAAGAAGGTGCCGTGCCGGGTGGTCTTGCCCACCTCTTCGATGTCGAGGGTGCGGACGCACTTCTGCACGCTCACCGCCCGGCTGTACGGCGGGTCCTCGGCTCCGGTGAAGTATGGCTTGAACGGCACCATGCCGGCGTTGACGAAGAGCAGTGTGGGGTCGTTGTAGACCAGGGACGCCGACGGCACCTCGGTATGGCCGTTGCGCACGAAGAAGTCGATGTAGCGACGCCGGATCTCGGCGGTTTTCATGATTGTGTCCGATCGGATGTGCCGGCTACGCGCCGGCGGTGGTCAGGTGCGGTCGCTCTCCTGGACGGGAGCGGTGTCCTCGTCCAGGCTCAGAGCCTCGCGCAGTTCGTTCTCACGATCGTCCATCGCGCTGGTCAGGGTGTGGAAGAAGTCATCCACCCAGCCGCGCGCGTTCCGGACGGTCTTCTCCACCTGCTCGGTGACGCCCTTGGGAGTGAACCGTTCGTAGTAGTCGCGGCCCTTGACCACCAGCAGGGCGGTGACCCCGACGCCGACCGCGAACCAGAACATTCGCCTGGTCATCAGCTGGTCGCCTTCTGCTTGCTCTTGATCGCCTGGCGCACACCGTGGGTGAACGCGGCGGTCTTGACCAGCGGGCCACCCAGGGTGGCCGAGAACAGCGTCGACAATTGGGCGGCGTTCTCGCTCACCACGACCGCGTGCCGGCTGACCTTGGAGACGTCCTCGGTGACCAGGCTCAGCTTGCCGAGCTCGTCGTTGGTTGCCGTCACCGTGCTCTTCAACTCATGCAGGATGGGGACCGACGAGTGCCCCAGGTCACGGACGGCAAGCCGGAGCTCCTCGAGCACTCGGCCGAGCTTGAGCAGCGGAACCGCGCAGAAGGCGACCAGGGCGACGGCGGCAAACGCCGCGATCAGGCCGGCGATCTCTCCAACGGACATGGGCATTCCTCACAATGGTGACGGTGTCCCACGCAGCCTAACGCAACGGCCGCGCCGCCATTCCATCCGAACGAGTGTGGCTCAGCCGCCCCCGCGGGCGATCGCCAGCCGGTCCAGGGCGATCCGGCGCTGCTCCGCATGGTCGACGACCCGCTCGGGGTAACCGTGGTCGTAGCCCTGCGGGTGATCCCAGGGCTGGTGGCCGTCGGCGCCCTCCAGGTGCCGCAGTTCGGGGATCCAGCGTCGGACGTAGTCCCCGTCGGGGTCGAACTTCCGGCCCTGGCCGACTGGATTGAAAACCCGGAAGTACGGCGCCGCGTCCGTTCCGGTCCCGGCCACCCACTGCCAGCCGTGGTTGTTGGACGCCAGGTCGCCGTCGATCAGGTGGTCCAGGAAGTGCCGGGCACCGACCCCCCACCAATGGTGCAGGTCCTTGATCAGGAAGCTCGCGGTCACCATCCGTACCCGGTTGTGCATCCAGCCCACGGCGCGCAGCTGGCGCATGCCGGCGTCCACGAACGGGTAGCCGGTGCGGCCCTGCCGCCAAGCGTCCAGCAGCGCCGGGTCATCGTCGTTGGCCATGGCCGAGAGTTCGGGACGCAGGTCCTGCCACAACGAGTCCGGGTTGTGGTGCAGCACGTCGGCGTAGAACTCGCGCCACGCGATCTCGGTACCGAACCGGTCTGCGCCGCGCGGGGAGCGCCCGGCCAGGCCGGCGAGCAGCGTCCGGGGATGCAGCACGCCGAACTTCAGGTACGGCGACAGCCGCGAGGTGCCGTCCAGGTCGGGGCGGTCGCGGTTCGTTGCATAGCTGGACAGGCCAACGTCGAGGAACTCGTGCCAGCGCTCCAGCGCAGCGTGCTCGCCGGCCGGTGGGAGCTCGGGTGCTCCGGGGGCGACGACAGCCTCGTCGAGCCGCTGCCAGGCGTCATCGTCCGTAGGGCGTTGGACGAGCCGGGCGGCCCTCGGCTCGGTCGCCGGCGGCCGCCAGCCGTGCGCCCGCCAGGCCCGGCTGAACGGGGTGAACACCCGGTACGGCTGGCCCTGCTGGTTGAGCACCCGTCCGGGGGTGACGGCGTAGGGGCTGCCGGTGGCCACCCAGCCGACGCCCGTCTGTTCCAGCGCGTGCCGGACGCGTGCGTCCCGGGCCGCGCCGTCCGGCTCAGTCTCGGTGGACACATGCACCACCGAGGCACCCACCTCGGCGGCCACCGCCGGAAGCACCTCGACGGGATCGCCCTGGCGCAGGCACAGCCGGCCTTCGTAGGCAGCGTCCAGGGCGCGGAGGGTGTGCGCCAGCCAGGCCCGCCGGGCGTCGCCGGCGCTGTCGAAGATCGCCGGGTCGACGACGAACAGGGGCAGGACCGGGCCGTGTTCCTGGGCCGCGGCAAGCGCCGGGTGGTCAGCCCGCCGGAGGTCGCGTCGCAGCCACAGGATGCTGGTCATTGCGCATCGGCGCCGGGAGCGCGTCCGAGCAACTCGTCCAGGGCCTGCATCCGCTCCGCCATCCCGGCCTCGTTGCCGTGCTCGGTGGGGGCGTAGTACCGGGCATCGAGCAGTTCATCCGGCAGGTACTGCTGTTCGGCGACCCCGTGTGGGTGATCGTGGGCGTACCGATAGCCCTTGCCGTGGCCGAGGGTGCGGGCCCCCGGGTAGTGGGCATCCCGAAGGTGGGGCGGCACCTGGCCGATCCGTCCGGCCCGGACGTCGGCCAGCGCCGAGTCAACCGCCATCACCACCGCGTTGGACTTGGGCGCCAGGGCGCAGGCGATCACCGCCTGGGCCAGGTTGATCCTGGCCTCGGGCATGCCGATCAACTGCACCGCCTGGGCGGCGGCCACGCAGGTCTGCAGCACCGACGGGGCCGCCATCCCGATGTCCTCGCTGGCCAGGATGATCAGCCTGCGGGCGATGAAGCGGGGATCCTCGCCGGCCTCGATCATCCGGGCCAGATAGTGCAGCGATGCCTGCACGTCGGAGCCCCGCAGGGACTTGATGAAGGCGCTGATCACGTCGTAGTGCTGGTCGCCGTCGCGGTCGTAGCGGACGGCCGCGCGATCGACGGCCCGGCTGATCGCCTCCGGCGTGATCTCGTCCCCGCCCTCGGACGCGGCACCGGCCGCGGACTCCTCCAGGTAGGTCAGGGCTCGCCGGGCGTCCCCGCCGGCCAACCTGAGCAGGTCGGAACGCGCCTCGGCGGTGAGCGTGTACCGTCCGCCCAGGCCGCGCTCGTCGGCCAGCGCCCGGTCGATCAGCGTGTCCAGGTCGGCGTCGGTGAGCGGCCTGAGGGTGAGCAGCAGCGACCGGGACAGCAGCGGGGCGATGACCGAGAACGACGGGTTCTCGGTCGTTGCCGCGATCAGGGTGACCAGCCGGTTCTCCACCGCCGGGAGCAGCACGTCCTGCTGCGCCTTGGAGAACCGGTGCACCTCGTCCACGAACAGCACGGTGGAGCGGCCGCGGGCCAGTTCGCGCCGCGCGGTGTCCAGTTCCGCCCGCACCTCACGCACTCCCGCGGTCACGGCGGACAGTTCCACGAAACGCCGCTCCGCCGAGTGCGACACCACCGCCGCGATGGTGGTCTTGCCCACCCCGGGAGGCCCCCACAGGAACACCGACATGGCGGCGTCGCCCTCGGCCAGTCGGCGAAGCGGCGACCCCGGGCCGAGCAGGTGCTGCTGGCCGACGATTTCCGCGACCGTGCGGGGACGCATCCTGACCGCCAACGGTGCGGCCGCTGAGGGGGTGCTCAGGGAACCGCCGGGCGTCGCCTTTGCCGGCTCGGCATTTCCGAAGAGGTCCTCCACCGCGCCGAGTGTACGAGAAGCGGCGCGGGTGGGCCCGCCTGCCCCCGCCGGCCCACCAGTTCGAAACCTACGGACCAGTGCTCACGTCGCTGGCTGAACCGACTCGGGGACAGGACCCAAGCACGCGGATTTCGGATCATGGCCCGGTCTCTTTGATCGGGACTTGTGTTACGAACACTCGCGATATATCGTTGAGCCATCGAGACACAACGAGAGGAGTCCACTCATGTGGAACCAAGAGCAACAGCCGCGGGACTTCCGCGGCACAGACAATGACCGGCGCCCCCGTCGCGGACCACGCCACCACGGCCATCCCTGGGGAGGCGCCGGAGCCGAAGGATTCGGCACGCTCGGACCCCCGCCCTTCGGACCCGCGGGCCCGTTCGGCCCGGGCGGCCCGTTCGGCGCCCGTGGGCCCTTCGGCGGACGCCGGGGCCGGGCCCGTCGCGGTGACGTGCGGCAGGCCATCCTGGCACTGCTGGCCGAGGAGCCGATGAACGGCTACCAGTTGATCCAGGCCATGGCCGAGCGCACGGAGGGCGGCTGGAAGCCTTCCCCCGGCGCGATCTACCCGGCGCTGTCCCAACTCGAGGACGAGGGACTGATCGAGCAGTTCGACAACAACGGAGCCAAGGCGCACCGGCTGACCGAATCCGGCCAGGCCGCCTCCGCAACCATCGACCCGAAGCCCTGGGAGGCGTACAACGCCGACAACGCCCCGGAGCACCCGGAAGCCATCCGGGGGCTGTGGAAGGAGTTCACCTCGCTGGCCATGGCGGCACAGGAGCTCACCCGCTCCGGCAGCCGCGCCCAGCAGCAGCAGGCATCCCAGATCCTCGCCGACGCCCGGCGCAACCTGTACGGGTTGCTCGCCGCAAGCGACGACCTGGACCAGGACCTGGAGAACCCGGACGACCTGCGCTGAGCCGCCGCAATCACCGAAAGGCCGTCCGAGGAATCGGGCGGCCCTTCGCCGTCCATAAACTCGGCGCCGGCCCTCTGACCGACCCCGACATCGGCATGACGTACATCGCCATCGTCATCCCGGTGAACGCGGGTATCCCGGGGGGACCGGACTGGCGCACCGGAGCGGGGCACCAGCGAAACGGTCAGGCCGAGGGCACCGGCTTGGCGTCCACCCCGGCTTCCTTGCGCTGCTGGGCAGAGATCGGGGCGGGCGCGCCGGTCAGTGGGTCATAGCCGCCGCCGCTCTTCGGGAAGGCGATCACGTCCCGGATCGAGTCCGAACCAGAGAGCAGTGCCACGATCCGGTCCCAGCCGAACGCGATCCCCCCATGCGGGGGCGCTCCGAACTTGAACGCGTCAAGCAGGAAGCCGAACTTCTCCTGCGCCTCCTCGGGACTCAGCCCCATCACCGCGAACACCCGCTGCTGGATCTCGCGGCGGTGGATACGGATCGAACCGCCACCGATCTCGTTGCCGTTGCAGATCATGTCGTACGCCCAGGCGAGCGCGTCACCGGGATCGGAATCGAAGCCCTCCAAATCCTGCGGCGAGGTGAAGGCGTGATGCACCGCCGTCCA
>Ga0190275_10004492_pt1 | contig 10019 bp, 1 predicted proteins | sample Popmic550T_FD_133745 | JGI IMG/M metagenome (GOLD analysis project Ga0190275, IMG submission 133745) | Populus adjacent soil microbial communities from riparian zone of Yellowstone River, Montana, USA - 550 T | ecosystem: Environmental > Terrestrial > Soil > Riparian zone > Trees stand | place...
TGACGCGAAGAAAAACTGCGCCTCGCATCATGCGCTCATGGGAAAACCCTGGAATTACGAATGGCTTTGTCGTCCATACCCGCACCTCTGAACTCGACCATGCGGCCGGCATTTTCGGCACGACGCCGACAATGGAATGGGAGACTTGATTCAGAATAAGTTGACGGCCGATCACGTCGCCACCGCCAAGCTGGGTGCGCCAAAACGGTTCACTCACTATCGCTACGTCAGCTGCCTCTTCCTCTTCCGGGAAGAAACCACGACCGCAGATCGGACGAACGCCTAGGAGGTCGAAATAATTCGAAGTTACCGCAGAGACGGCAATCTGGGTAGGATTCGCCTGCCCGCTCAAGGTCGCGACAGTCTCGTTTTCTGCAGCGACGCTCGAGAAAACTCCGTGGCTATCGCGATAGTGCATGAAGCGAGGCGCAGACAAGGGGAAGTTTGTGCGCCCGCGGTCCTCCGACCGTGAATACAAGTGCGCAATACGCTGCGGTTGGACGAACGGAAGGGCCCGCAGCAACAGATCGTCAATCAATGCGAACACAGTGCTGTTCAACGCGAGAGCGAGTGACAATACGGTTACGGCTGCAGCAGTTGAAGCCCGTGAGGCGCGCAGTTTTCGAAGGGCGTAAAGCAAATCGCGCCACAGCCCGCCAAATGGGCCCTCATGGCCTGGCGCGTGCCCGCTTCGGCGAATCGAGGTCACTTGAGGAGGGGGTTCCACGCGAGGAAAGGGCTTTGTCCCGCTCGCATCTCAGGTGCTGGGGGACGTGAAATTTAGCGACGATCGTAGCGCACTTGTCAAGTCCTCTGGAAGGAAAGTCACGATTTCCCGAAGTGCGAAGACGATTCGACAAGGGATAATGCGAATGTTCTTGGCCATCAACCGGCGCCAAGTGTCTGCGGCGGGCTGTGTGCTAGGATTTATGCTAGATTACCGCCCTTTTGGCTGCTATTCGGGGCCATCTCCCCAATTTTGCCATAAACGCTGTTTTCCCTCGTAACGGTGCGCACGGAAGAAGCAACCTCCCGTTTGAGCGCCGGTTTCGAGAATTTAATGGACGACCGACACTCGCTTTGATAAACCAGTCCCGATCAGAGGCCGGACTTTGAAAGAGTAGCTGGGGCCAAGGGGATGTAGCCACCTTTCACGTGAGCCGAAGCGATTTCATCCCCAGACGTGCAAGATCCCCAACGTTCAACCAATTCCTCCGGGACTGGAACGTCGAGCGCGCCTGAGTCGAAGGCGAAAGATTCTTCGTTCCAAGCCCCGACGATTACTCTCCCCAAAGGAGGCGGAGCCATCCGAGGGATTGGCGAAAAATTTGCCGCCAATCCTGTGACCGGCACGGGATCCATGACAGTGCCCATTGCCGGCAGCCCTGGACGTTCTGGTTTCGGGCCGCAGCTCTCCCTTTCTTACGACTCGGGCGCCGGCAATGGAGCGTTTGGCCTCGGTTGGAATCTTTCGCTGCCCGCCATCACTCGGAAGACCGACAAGGGCCTCCCCCAATACCGCGACGCGGAAGAATCCGATGTGTTCCTTTTGTCCGGTGCGGAAGACTTGGTACCGGTCTTAGTCCAAAGCGGCGGCGACTGGGCGCCGGAAGACTTGCCGGCGCGGATTGTGAATGGCGTCAGCTACCGCATCAAACGCTACCGTCCGCGCACTGAGGGACTCTTCGCGCGGATCGAGCGCTGGACGAATACCAGCGATGAAACGGACGTCTTTTGGCGGTCCATTTCAAAAGACAACATCACAACGTGGTATGGCAAAACCCCGGAGAGCCGGGTGATAGACCCTTCCGACGCCACCCACATTTTCAGTTGGCTGATCTGCGAAAGCTACGACGACAAAGGCAATCTCAACGCTTATCGCTACAAGGCCGAAGATTCCAGTGGCGTGGATCGCGCCCAGGCCAACGAAGCAAACCGGGATGACACAACCCGCCAGGCGCAGCGATACCTGAAGCGGGTCTGCTACGCCAATCGCACTCCTTATTTTCCGAAGCTAGACGCCGGCTCTGCCTGGCCTGCACTTCCCGGTGACGATCAATGGCTTCTCGAGGTGGTCTTGGACTACGGCGAGCACGATATCGACTTCCCCGAGCCGAACGGGACTAATCCATGGTCCGTCCGGAGCGACCCGTTTTCCTCCTGTCGCGCCGGATTTGAGGTCCGGACTTACCGGCTTTGCCGGCGCACCCTGATGTTCCACCATTTCCCTGATATCGCCGCCGATCCACCCAATGGGATCGCCGCTGTCACCGGATACAATGGTTTGGTGCGGGCAACTGAATTTGTTTATGCGGAAGACCCCCTCGCATCGCTTATCTCCAGCGCCACCCAGTCTGGTTTCAAGCTCCTGGCCGACGGAAGCTATCTAAAGAAATCGCTACCACCCCTGGAGTTCGGTTACAGCGAGGCAAGAATCGAAAGCGAGATCCACGAGGTCGACTCGGACAGCGTAGAGAATCTCCCCATGGGACTGGACGGCTCGTGCTACCAATGGGTGGATTTGGAAGGTGAAGGCTTATCGGGAATTCTGACCGAGCAGGCAGAAGGCTGGTTCTACAAGCGAAATTTCAGCCCAATCAATTTTCTTCCAGGAAGCGAGCGCGTCCAGGCGCGGTTCGCTCCGCAAAAACTGGTCGCAAGCAAGCCTGCTCTAAGTCTCAATGGCTCCGCCGCACAATTCCTCGATCTCGCCGGCGATGGCCAACTCGACCTCGTCACATTTCGCGGATTGACTCCGGGATTCTATGAGCGAACCCATGACGAAGCCTGGGAACCTTTCGCCTCCTTCGAGTCGCTGCCCGTCCTGGATTGGGATGATCCAAACCTTAAGTTCGTTGACCTGACCGGTGACGGACACACCGATGTTCTCATTACCGAGGACAATGTCTTCCGCTGGCACCCTTCCCTTGCGGAAGATGGCTTCGGGCCAGCCAAAACTACTCCCCAATTCCGGGACGAAGAAAAAGGACCGAAGCTTGTTTTCGCGGATGGCACTCAATCCATCTACCTGGCGGACCTTTCCGGCGACGGCTTGTCCGGTCTCGTCCGGGTGCGGAACGGCGAGATTTGTTACTGGCCAAATCTCGGCTATGGCCGCTTCGGCAGGAGAGTCACCATGGATAACGCCCCGTGGTTCGACCTACCGGACCATTTTGATCAGAAGCGGCTTCGCCTGGCGGATATCGATGGCTCCGGAACGACAGACATCATTTACCTCATGAGCGATCGCATCGATATCTATCGAAATCAGTCTGGGAATAGTTGGAGCGCCCGGGAATCGCTAACCACTTTCCCAGCGATCGACAATCTATCGGCGGTGCAGGTGACGGATTTGTTGGCCAACGGCACCGCCTGCCTGGTTTGGTCTTCACCTCTCCCCGGTGAAACGCGACGGCCCATTCGCTATGTAGACCTGCTGGGTGGCCAGAAGCCCCGGCTGCTCGTGAAGGCTGTCAACAATCTCGGTGCGGAGACTCATCTCCGTTACGCGCCTTCGACCAAATTCTATTTGCAGGACGAGTTTGCGGGAAAGCCCTGGATCACGAAGCTGCCGTTCCCCGTCCACGTCGTGGAGCGCGTCGAAACCTTCGATCACATCAGTCGCAACCGTTTCGTAACGCGCTACGCCTACCATCACGGTTACTTCGACGGCGAGGAACGCGAGTTCCGCGGTTTTGGCATGGTCGAGCAATGGGACACGGAAGAACTGGCCGCGCTCAAGGAGGGCGGAACGCTGCCCGAACCGACGAACATCGACGAGTCATCCCACGTCCCGCCGGTCCATACCAAAACGTGGTTTCACACGGGGGCTTTTCTCGGCCGTAACCACATCTCCGATTTTTTTGCCGGACTGCTCAATGGCGCCGGCGAAGGAGAGTATTATCGCGAGCCCGGACAAAACGCTGAAGACCTTCTTCTCGAAGACACCGTGTTGCCCTTTGGCTTAACCGCCGAAGAGGAACGCGAAGCCTGCCGCGCCCTTAAAGGCTCGATCCTCCGCCAGGAAGTGTACGCCGCCGACGGGACCGTCAAGGAAGGAATTCCATATACCGTCACCGAACAAAACTTCACGATCGAGAAAACGCAGCCCCGCTCAACCAATCGGCACGCGGTCTTTTTCACGCATCCGCGCGAGGCGCTCAGTTACCATTATGAGCGAAATCCTGCCGACCCGCGTATTGGCCACAAGCTGACCCTGGAGGTGGACGCCTTCGGGAACGTGCTGAAGGAGGCCGCCATTGGCTACGGCCGGCGCGCTCCCGATGCGAACTTACTGGCGGAAGACCAGGCAAAACAGAGTCAACGGCTAACCACATATAGCGAAAACAATGTCACGAACGATATCGCGGACGACGACAATTACCGCGCTCCGCTTCTCGCCGAAGCACAGACCTACGAACTGACGGATCTCGCTTTGCCGCTGGGCCAGATTCGCTTCAGTCTCGACGACATACTGGCTGCCGGAAGCGCGGCTGCGACGATCGCCTACGAAAAGACTCCGACCTCCGGCGTTGTCGAGAAGCGTTTGATCGAGCACGTCCGCACCCTCTACCGCAGCGATGATTTGAGCGGAGCGTTGCCCCTCGGACAAGTCGAGTCGCTCGCCCTGCCTTTCGAGACTTACAAGCTCGCCTTCACTCCTGGCTTGGTGACCGCAGTTTATGGAACCCGAGTTACCGACGCCATGCTGGGAACAGAGGGCGGCTATGTGCACAGCGAAGGCGACCTCAATTGGTGGATTCCCTCCGGACAAGTGTTTTATTCTCCGGTTACAGCGGATACTCCGGCTCAGGAATTAGCGTACGCGACTCAACACTTCTTCCTGCTTCACCGCTACCGCGACCCCTTTCATACCAGCGCGGTCCCGACCGAAAGCTTCGTTGGCTACGACGGTTTTGACCTGCTCATGCAGGAAACCCGGGACGCGCTCGGGAACCGTGTCACGGCTGGCGAACGCGATTCCGCAGACGTCCTGACCGTATCTGGCAACGACTACCGCGTGCTCCAGCCGACCCTGACGATGGATCCAAACCGCAATCGCACGGCGGCGGCCGTCGATGCTCTCGGCATGGTCGTAGGAACTGCCGTGATGGGCAAGCCGCCTCCTGCCGTGGCAGAGGGCGACACCTTGACCGGATTTGATCCCGATCTCACAGATGCCGCCATTCTCAACCACTTGGCAACCCCCTTCTCCAATCCGCAAGGGATTTTGCAACGCGCGACCACGCGGTTGATCTACGATCTGTCCGCCTACCAGCGGACGAAAAGTCAACCTGCCCTGGAGCCTGCCGCTGTCTACACCATGGCCCGCGAGACCCACGACAGCGATCCTGTTCCAGCCGGCGGATTGAAAATCCAGCACAGCTTCTCCTACTCCGACGGCTTTGGTCGTGAGATTCAGAGGAAGATTCAGGCCGAGTCAGGGCCGGTGCCCAAACGCGATCCGGAGGGAAAGATCATTGTCGGCGCAAATGGCGAGCCGGAGATGACTCCGAACGATATGAGTCCACGCTGGGTCGGCAGCGGATGGACCGTCTTTAACAACAAGGGAAAACCCGTAAGGCAATACGAGCCCTTTTTCACGGACACGCATCGATTCGAGTTCGATATCCGTATCGGCGTTAGCCCCGTCCTCTTTTACGATCCAGTCGAACGAGTTGTCGCCACGCTCCATCCCAACCACACCTGGGAGAAAGTAGTCTTTGATCCATGGCGGCAGGCGACCTGGGATGTTAGCGATACCGTCTTGTCCGCCAATCCCGCCGCCGACCCGGACGTTGGCGAGCTTCTGAGCCGCCTGCCGCCTGCCGATTACCTGCCGACCTGGTATACACCGCGACAAGGTGGCTTATTAGGCCCGGAAGAACAGGCAGCCGCCACCAAAGCAGCGGTACATTCCGGTACACCAGCCGTCGCTCATTTCGATTCGCTAGGGCGCACGTTCCTAACCGTTGCTCATAACAAAATGAAGTACAGCAATACTTCCCCCAGCGATCCGCCCATCGAAGCGTTTTACCCGACTCGTGTCATCCTCGACATCGAAGGCAACCAGCGCGAAATCATCGACGCCAACGACCGAATCGCTATGAGATACGACTTTGCGATTGCGGGGCCGGCCGAAGATCAGCAAAAGGAAGCCGCCCGGAACCGCATTTACCAAGCCAGCATGGACGCCGGCGAACGCTGGATGCTCAACGATGTTGCCGGAAAGCCCGTGTATGCCTGGGACAGCCGCAACCACCAGTTCCGTATCGCCTACGATCCCCTTCGGCGGCCCGCGGACAGCTTTCTTCAGGAGGGCGCAAACCCTCAGCAGCTGGTCGGCCGCACTGTGTATGGCGAATCGCACGCCAACCCGGAAGCAAGCAATCTACGCGGCAAAATCGTTGAAATATGGGATCAGGCCGGCGTGGCCACGACGGGCGACTATGATTTCAAGAACAATTTGCTGAGTAACAGCAGGCAGGTTGCCGTGGAATACACGGCCACTCTCGACTGGGCCGGCCCGGTTCCACTTGAAACAGAAATCTATACGAGCCTCACCCGCTACGACGCTCTCAACCGGCCCACCGAACTCATTTCTCCTGACAACAGCGTCATTCACCACATCTATAACGAGGCCAACCTGCTGGAAGCCATCGCGGCGAACCTCAGAGGTGACCCAATCGTCACATCGTTCGTTAACAGCATCGATTACGACGCTAAGGGTCAGCGGGTCCGAATCGAACACGCCAATGGAGCCGATACCACCTACAGCTACGACCCTGTCACGTTCAGGTTAACTCACTTGCAAACCCTGCGCGGGACAGACGCCCTCCAGGATCTCCGTTACACCTACGACTCGACCGGAAACATCACCTACATACGGGACGACGCTCAGCAGACCATCTTTTTCCGTAACCGCCGCGTCGAACCGAGTACTGAATATACCTACGACGCAGTCTACCGCTTAATCGAAGCCACCGGCCGCGAACACCTCGGCCAAACCGGTGGTATTCCCAACGCGCCAACGGCTCCCGGCGCATTCAATACTTTTCACACCCAATTGCCTCACCCCGGGGATGGCGACGCAATGGGAACCCATCTCGAGCGTTATGTCTACGACGCCGTGGGCAACTTTCTTTCCATGCAGCATCGCGGCAGCGACCCTGCACATCCCGGCTGGACGCGCGCCTACGATTACAACGAACTCAGTCTGATCGAACCAGCCAAGCAGAGTAATCGGTTGAGCGATACGACAATCGGCACCGCAGCTCCCGAAGCTTATCCCTACGACACTCACGGCAACATAACTCGTATGGGTCATCTGTCATTGATGCAGTGGGACTACCGGAACCAACTTCAGGCCACGGCACAACAGGTTGTCAACATCGGGGCGCCCGAGACAACTTGGTACGCATATGACTCCGGCGGGCAGCGAGTCCGTAAGGTAACAGATAATGCCGTGGCCGCTGGACAAGTAGCCGTCCGTAGAGCGGAACGCATCTACTTAGGGACTTTCGAGATTTATCGCAAATACCACTCAAACAGCGCCGCCGTAACTCTGGAGCGCGAAACGCTGCACGTCATGGACGACAAGAAGCGCATCGCGCTGGTAGAGACCAGAACCCAGGGTAAAAACGCTTCGTTCCCTCTACTTATTCGCTTTCAACATGGAAATCACCTTGGATCAGCCAGTCTTGAGATCGACGATCACGCACGCATTATTTCTTATGAGGAATATACGCCCTACGGCAGCACGACATATCAAGCGGCTCGCAACCAGGCCGAGGCGTCCAAGCGATATCGGTACACAGCTAGGGAGCGCGACGAAGAAAGCGGCTTTGCATATCATTTAGCGAGGTACTATTTGCCTTGGATAGCAAGGTGGTCCAATCCCGATCCCCTAGGGGTTTATGATGGGGTTAATCAGTACGCGTACGTCCAAGGTAATCCCGTTGCCAACACCGACCAGAACGGCAAGCAAATCGACGATCCACCTGCAGCCAACCCTGCTCTGCCATCCACGCCGGCTCATACATCGGCCAAAGATACGCAGACGCCAATAACCGACCCCCATGAAGGCGACACCTACAAAGGACTGATTTTTCAAGAAGGGATGTGGACGCTCCCGATGGTCACTGTGTACGCCGAAGCTCCTTCTTTTTGGGATACCGTGTCGCATGCTATTGAAACCGAAGTTCAAACGATCACTTCCGCTGTCAACATTGCTAGCTATGCGGTGGACGATTTCTGGTCCAACAGCAGCTTCGTCTTCCAACTGGGCGGCAAAGTCGACATTGGTGTCCAAGGAAAACTCAAGGCCTTTGGCGTGGTCACGGTGAAGGGTGATCTCATGAGTTTTGAATTATTCCAAGGGAAATTGGATTTTGTAAAAATGTTTGATTCCAATACGTACACAGACGACGCCGATAGTGTAACCGGCACGTACATAAATGAAGGCGGTCGGGGAGCCAATGTGGAACAAGCTTTCGAAGCGGAGGTCAAATTGCCGATACAAGGCGACTGGGGATTAGGTGGGGCGTTCAAACATACTTTCAACACCAACACCCCCGAACGTAATAATGTCGACTACGACATTTTGATAGGCGTGCCCGTTCTAAAAAAGCAAACGGATAAGGTGAATAAGAGCCTGCTCGGCAAGACTGATCTCGGTCACCTCACGCCCTTGGATCCGGGATTGTCGGCCAAAGTAAAGACCGGTAAGAAGCAGGAGTTCTATGGCATAGATTTTGGTGTCGGTGCCGCGTTTATTTTAGGAATCGACGTCAATCTGAAGCTGGGTTTCACACGGTGACTCGCCATTCCATTGTCAACATAGCGCCCGTCAAGTGCGCTTTAGTCACCAACGCTATAAGGCTGACGATATTCAATGATCACACTAGTTACTAACCGGCTGGACACCGTCGACCGAAGTGGCCGTCAGGCTGAACGCTGTCGTCTGCTTGTCAAAACAGAACAGTTGATGCGCCGGAGCCGGCATGGCCCTTACATTCAGTAAACGGTTGTCGGATAGCGTCCCACAAAAACGAAAAGAACCATGAAAAGAAAACAAAATAGCTACCACATTTCAGGTTACGTGCTTGATTCCAAGACTCGGCAGGAGGCCGTTGGGCTCAGAGTGGAGGCATGGGACAAAGACCTTGTCTGCGACGACCTGATCGGGAGCGCGGTGACGGATACGGAGGGGGCGTTCCAAATTGAGTTCGATGAATCCTACTGCCGGGAGTTATTCGCCGATCGGCGGCCAGATCTGTTCTTCAAGATTTTCCACGGGGAAGAGCTCGTGAAAAGCACCGAGGATTCGGTCTTATGGAATATGGAGGCCGGACAGAAAGAGGTCGTTATCGAGGTTGAGTTATCAGGGGAGCAACCCAAGGAACAATCCCTGGAGGTAAAGGGGACGGTGCAGTTCGCGGATGGCTTGGCGGCCGACGGGATCAGCGTGTCGGTCTTCGACAGGGATCTGCGCCGCGAACAGGAGCTGGGGAAAACCCAAACCAACAAACAGGGTTTTTATCAAGTCCGTTACTCCGCGCGTCAGTTCCTGAGAGCTGAAAAGGGCAGTGCCGATCTTGTCGCCAAGGCGTTTGCCGCTGATGGCTCGCTGCTAGCGGCTTCGGCGGTTTTGTTCAACGCGCCGCCCTCCGCCGAACTCAACGTAACGATTCCAGCGGAAGTCCGCAGGCCGCCTTCATTGTTTGAGAAACTTTCCCAGGCGCTGGAACCGCTGCTTGAGGGAATGCGAGTAGAAGAGTTGGAGGAAGACAAGGAACACCGCGATGTGACTTTTCTCTCCGGCGAAACTGGCTTTGAAAAGAGAGACCTGGCTCGTTTTGTTCTGGCCCACAAACTGATACCGCAGGGAATCCAGGCCGAGTTCTGGTTCGCGTTGATGGGTGGTTCGGTGTTTCAGTACAAAGAAGACCAGAGCCTCAAAGAACAACTCGCGGAATTCACCGGCCTCCTTCCCACGCTCGACGCTGCCATGGTGCAAA
>Ga0190275_10004493_pt1 | contig 10019 bp, 5 predicted proteins | sample Popmic550T_FD_133745 | JGI IMG/M metagenome (GOLD analysis project Ga0190275, IMG submission 133745) | Populus adjacent soil microbial communities from riparian zone of Yellowstone River, Montana, USA - 550 T | ecosystem: Environmental > Terrestrial > Soil > Riparian zone > Trees stand | place...
CCCGGGCGGCGTCCGCGGGGAGTCGAGGTGCGGAACCGTTCGGACTCCGCCACAGGCCGCCCGGGGTTGCACCCCGGGCTACACGCCATCGCCCTCCGGGCTCAAACCCCGAGCCGGGTTGCCGTGATCCGGAAGCACACCCTCCCCCGCCGTGGGGAGAATCACGACTCCGTTGGTGAAGCGGCCGGAGCCGCGTAGATTTGGGGCAGCCGTCAGACCCGCCCACTCCCCCTCCCCGAGTGCTGACATGCCCCCCGCCCCCGAAGTCCGCGCCCTCACCGCCGCCGCCTTCACCGCCCCGGCGAAGTTCCGCGACTTCTGCCGCAACGACGGCAAGCCGCTCGGCGGCCTCATCGACGGCGAACCGTCGGCCGGCTCGATGAACGCGACCTTCCAGACGATCGACCCCGGCTCGCAGGACGTGCTCGCCACCGTGTCGGAGATGGGCGAGGCGGAGGTCGCGCGGGCCGTCGCCGCGGCGGGCCGCGCCTTCCAACAGGGCTGGAAGGACACGGACGTCGAGAAGCGGATCGCCCTGGTCATGCGGTTCGTCGAGCTCTGCGAGCGCGACCGCGACGTGCTGCTGGCCTGCGAAATCCTCGACGGCGGCAAGGTGTCCGAGCTGGCGGAAGGCGACTTCACCCAGATCCGGGCGTGCGCCGAGTACTTCTGCGGCGTCGCCCGGCGGGTCGCGATGGGCGACGGACCGTCGATGCAAGTCTCGGGTGGCGTCACGGGATTCAGCTACCGGGAGCCGTGGGGCGTGGTCGCGGGGATCATCCCGTGGAACTACCCGATCGTGCTGACCTCGTGGTTCCTGTTCCCGGCCCTGCTCGCGGGCAACACCGTCCTCGTCAAGCCGGCCGAGGACACGCCGCTGTCCGCGCTCTACATGGGCAAGCTGGCCGCGGAGGCGGGCTTCCCGCGCGGGGTGGTCAACGTGCTGCCCGGCCGCGGCGAGATCACCGGCCGGTGCATCGCCGAGCACCCCGCCGTGCGGTTCATCTCGTTCACCGGGTCGCCGGGCGTCGGGCAAGAAATCCTGCGCACCTGCGACCGCCACGGCACCCGCATGAAGCGCGAGATGGGCGGCAACGGCGCCGCCGTCGTCCTCGCCGACGCCGACCCGCGGCTGGTGGCGCGCCTGATCGGCCGCCACACGAACCAGCACTACGGTCAGACCTGCTGCACCGTGCACCGCGTCTACGTGGACCGCCGCATCGCGGACGACTTCATCGACGCCCAGCGCGAGTTCTTCGCCGGGCTCAAGATCGGCCATCAGGCGGACGCGGGCACGCAGCTCGGGGCGGTGATCAACCCGACGCAGCGCCGCCGCATTCTGCGCGCCCAGGAGGAAACGGTGGCCCGCGGGGGGACGGCGCTGCTGGCGGGCGGCGAGGCGACGGTCCCCGGCCGGACCGGCTTCTACCTGAAGCCGGCGCTGTACCGCACCGAGCCGGGGCTCGACTGCAACCCGCAGGAGGTGTTCCACACGTTCGCGACCGTCTGCCCCGTGGCGTCGCCCGAGGAGGCGCTGCGGCTGGCGAACAGTTCGCCGTACGGGCTCGGGGCGAGTGTCTGGACGAAGGACGTGGCGCGCGGCGTGGCGCTGGCGAAGCAGTTCCGCGACGGGACGTGTCAGGTGAACTGCCACAACTCGATCGCGTACGGGCTGCCGTACGGCGGCCAGGGCATCTCCGGCGGCCCCGGCGGCGGCGTGAACTGCGAGGAGACGTTCCTCGACTACACGCAGGTGAAGGCGGTCTACGTCGCCGAGTACGCGTCGGCGTGAGGTGCCGCTACGGCCCGGGGCTCTTCTGCTTGCCGCCGTACCCGGGGTCGAGGAGGTTGGCCGGGAGCGGCGGCGCCTTCGGGGGCGTCACGCCGGCGGCGAGCATCACCCGGTGGAGGGCGGCGACGGTCGGCGGCGACGGGCGGAAGTTGAGCCCGGGGCGGTGGCCCTCGGCGATCACCAGCGGCGTCAGGCCGCCCTTGTTCGGCCGGTTCCACACGTCGATCCTGGCCCCCCTGTCGGCGAGCAACTGCACGACCTTCGGGTGGTTGCGGTAGGCGGCGCCGTGCATCGCGGTGTCGCCGTTCTTGTCGGCCGCGTTCACGTCCGCGCCGCCCTTCAGCAGCAACTCGATTACTTCCATCGCTTCGGGCTCGCTCCCCGCCGCCTCCTCGGGGGCGCCGACGCCGACGCCGGCAGCGGCCAGCAGCGGCGTCGTGCCGTCGGCGTTCGTCAGTTTGGGGTCGGCCCCCAGGTCGAGGAGGGAGCGCACGAGGGGCACGTCCGACGTGGACGCAGCGGCGATCAGCGGCGTCGCGCCGGGTCGGCCGAGGATGCCGCGCCCCGGCGCGCCTTGCTTCTGCGCGCGATTCACGTCGGCCTTCAGGGCGACCAGCTGCTTGACGAACTCGAGGCTGGTGAGCGTCCCGGAGCCGGTCGGGGGCGGGTCGCCGTCGTCGCTGTCGCCGCGGTTCGGCTTGCGGACCCAGGAGATCATGTGGAGCGGGGCGTAGCCGCAGCGCTGGTCGTCGGGGTCGGCCCCGGCCTTCACCAGCGCGACAGCCGACTCGAAGTGCGCGTTCTCGACCGCCAGGTGCAGCGCACTCGTCCCGGGCCGTGGACCCCGCGGGGCGGCCTTCTTGGGCTGAACCGCTTCGTTGGCGTCGGCCCCCGCCTTGAGCAGGACGCGAACCGCGTCGAGCCGGCCGTCGCGCGCGGCGAACAGCAGCGGCGTGAAGCCCGCGGGCGTCGGCGTCGTGAGATCCGCCTTCGCCGCCAGCAGCGCCGACGCGACCTCGGCGTGCCCCTCGGCCGCGGCCCACATCAGGGCCGTTTGCCCGCTGCGGTCCTTGGCGTTCACGTCCGCGCTTTTGGCGAGCAGCGCCTTCACCGGGCCGATCTTGCCGGTGCGGGCGGCGGTCATCAGCGCCGTCTCGCCGCCGCGGAGCGTGGCGTTGGGGTCGGCGCCGGCCTTGAGGAGCAGGTCCACGACCTCGGTGCCGCCGTTGGTGCAGGCCAGCGCGAGCGGCGTGACGCCGTAGCGGTTCGCGGCTTTGGCGCTGGCGCCGGCCTTCAGCAGCAGGGCCGCCGTGCGCGGGTCGTCGTGGTAGGCGGCCCAGTGGAGGGCCGTGGTGCCGTCCGCCTGCGCGGCGTTGACGTCGGCCCCCTGCTTGAGCAGGTCGGCGAGCTTCGCCTGGTGCTTCTTCTCGGCGGCGTCTGCGAGCGTGGCGTCCGGCCGCGCCGTCGCCGCACCGGCGGCGAGCAGGAACAGGCACACGGCGGCGAGTCGCTTCTCGGCCATCCTCGTTGACTCCGAACGGGTGACGTTTGGGTGGGGGTATCGCCTGGTAGCCGCGGGCTTCAGCCCGCGCCCACCTGCGGCGTCCACCAGGGAGCCACGCGGTTTTGACACCGCCGACGTGGGCGCGGGCTGAAGCCCGCGGCTACCAGGCGATACGCCCCCGCGACGCGACCTACATCGCCACCGGCTCGAACAGTTCGCCCACCTTGCCGCGGCTGTCGCCGAACGAGTCGAGGCGGACGCCCACCTTGTCGAGCAGCGTCAGGTGGAGGTCGGCCAGCGGCGTCGGCCGCGCCAGGCGGACGTGCCGCCCGCCCCGCATCCGGCCCGCGGCGCCGCCGGCCACCAGCACCGGCAAATCGTCGTGGTCGTGCACGTTGGGGTTGCCCATGCCGCTGCCGTAGAGCAGCAGCGAGTGGTCGAGGAGCGTGCCGTCGCCCTCGCGCGTGGCCCGCAGCTTCGCCAGGAACTCCGCGAACAGCGACACGTGGAAGCGGTTGATCCGGGCGATCTTCTCGACCTTCGCCGGGTCGTTGCCGTGGTGCGACAGCGGGTGGTGCGGGTCGGGCACGCCCACCTCGGGGTACGTCCGGTTGCTCGTCTCCCGCGCCAGCTGGAACGTCACCACCCGCGTCACGTCGCCCTGGAACGCCAGCACCTGCAGGTCGAACATCAGGCGGGCGTGGTCGGCGTAGGACGCCGGCACCCCCGCCGGGCGGGCCAGGTCGGGCAGCGGGTTCTCGCGCGCCGCGGCCTCGGACCGCTGGATGCGGCGCTCGACCTCGCGGACCGTGTCGAGGTATTGCGCGAGCTTGGCGCGGTCGGCGGCGCCGAGCTGGGTCTGCAGGGTCGTGAGCTCGGCCGTCACGGAGTCGAGGAGGCTGGCGCGGGTGCGGAGGGCGGCGCGGCGTTCCGCGCCGGTGGCGCCGTCGCCGAACAGCCGCTCGAAGACGACGCGCGGGTGCGCTTCGCTCGGCAGCGGCGTCGTCGGCGACGACCACGAAAGGTTGTTCTGGTAGACGCAGGCGTAGCCGTTGTCGCACTGGCCGGCGAGCGCCATCAGGTCCATCGACAGTTCGAGCGAGGGCAGCGGCGTGTCACGACCGATGTGCCGGGCGGCGACCTGGTCGGCGGTCGTGCCGAGGAAGTAGTCGGCGCTCTCGGTCAGCTTCGCCCGCGCGGCGCTCAGGAACGCGGAGTTCGACGTGGCGTGCGTGCCGGGGTAGGCGTTCCGCAGCTCCGTGTTGGAGACGACGGTGACGTGCTCCTTCACCGGCGCCAGCGGCGCCAGGATGAACGGCAGCTCGCCGAGACGGTCGCCGCCGGCGGGCGTCCACCGCGAGCGGTCGCAGCCCATCGGCATGTACACGTAGCCGAGGCGGCGCAGGCGCTGCGGCGCGGCCGGCGTCTGCGCCGCGGCGGTCAGCGCCGGGATCATCGCGTCCAGCAGCGGCAGCGACACCGCGGCCCCGACCCCGCGCAGGAACGTGCGCCGCGGCAGCGCCCGCTTCGTGACGATCATTCGGCCCTCCTCATCTGGAACGGCATGCTGGTCGCCACGCCCCGGATCAGGGACGAGAGGCGATAGTTGTCGGCCCGCGCGTCGCGGACGATCGTGCGGATCGCCGGGGCGTCGAACTCCTCCGGCGCCCGGCCCAGGGCGAACGTGAACAGCTTCTCGGTCACCGTGCGGGCGAACAGCTCGGGGCGCCGCAGCAGCGCCTTCTCCATCCCGGTGACGCCCTCGAACTCGCTGCCGTCGGGCAGGCCGCCCGCCGCGTCGATGGGCCGGCCCTCGTCGTGCGTCCGCCACCGCCCGACGGCGTCGAATTGCTCCAGCGAGAAGCCGACGGGATCGATGAGCTTGTGACAGCCGGCGCAGGCGGCGTTCGTGCGGTGCGCGGCCAGCCGCTCGCGGATCGGCAGGCTCGCCGACACGGTGTTGCCGTCGAGCGACCCCACGTCGTCCGGCGGCGGCGGGGGCGGTGTTCCGAGGAAGTTCTCCAGCAGCCACTTCCCGCGCAGCACCGGCGAGGTGCGCGTGGCGTAGGACGTGACGGTCAGGATGCTGCCGTGGCGCAGCAGCCCGCCGCGCTCGCGGTGACTGCCGAGCGCCACGCGGCGGAAGCGGTCGCCGTAGACGTGCGGGACGCCGTAGTGCTTGGCGAGCCGCTCGTTGAGGAACGTGTAGTCCGCCGCGAGCAGGTCGAGCACGCTGCGGTCCTCGTGCAGCACGCTCTCGACGAACAGCTCCGTCTCCTGCCGGAAGGCCTTGCGCAGGTTGTCGTCGAAGTCGGGGAACTGGCGCAGGTCCGGGGTGAGCGCGTCCAGGTTGCGCAGGTGGAGCCACTGGGCGGCGAAGTTGGTGGAAAGGTTCCGCGCGCGGCCGTCGGCCAGCATGCGGCGCACCTGTGCCTCGAACACGTCGGGCTTGCGCAGCTCGTCGCGCGCGGCCAGGTCCAGGAGCTCGTCGTCGGGGACGCTACCCCACAGGAAGAACGACAGCCGCGACGCCAGGTCGAGGTCGCCGACGCGGTACGCCGCCTTCGGGGCGACGCCGGCCGGGTCGTGCTCGACGCGGAACAGAAACCGCGGGTTCACCAGGATGCTGCTGATCGCCAGCTCGACGCCCGACTCGAAGTCGCCGGTAGCGCGGCCTTGCCGGTAGAACGTCATCGCCTTGGCGACGTCGGCCTCGGCGGCCGGCCGCCGGTACGCCCGGCGCAGGAGGGCGGACACGATCTCCTTCGCGCAGCCCTCCTCGTCCTCGGCGTTGGCCGGGCGGCGGGTGAAGATGCGTCGGCGGCTCGGCGTGTCCCCCGGCCCCTTCGCGCCGAACGGGCCGGTGATCGTCACCTGGTAGATTGCCGGCGTCGTGCGCGGGTGGCGGTGCAGGTTGTAGCGCGCCTCGTACGGCTGGCGTTTGGTTTCGAGCAGCGACGCCGACTGCCGCGCGAACGTGGCGCCGAGGTCGTGGGGGCCGGCCGTGACCGTGATGCGGGCCTTCAGGTTCGCGTCCACGCGGCCGCCCACCTCGTTGTTCACCGGCGGCCGGACCGGTATCGACGCCATCTCCTTCCGGTCCAGCAGCACGAGCAGGTCGTGCGGCTCGCGGAGCCCCTCGACGTTCTCGTTGCGGTCGCGGGTGAGCCAGACCTGCACGTCGTACTCGCCGTCCTGCGGGAAGGTGAACGGGATGCGGGTGCCGCCGCGCGTCCCCAGCGGGAGCCCTTCGACGTGCCCCTCCTGCGTCCGGTCCGGCGGCACCCGGAAGGTGTCGCTGTTGGGCGTCGTCGGGGCGCGGCCGACCGCCAGCCGGCTGATCCGCTGGGCCGCGGTGATGTAGCGGTCGAGGAGCGTCGTCGAGAGGTCGCCGAGGGGGGCGCTGTCGAAGCCGTGGTTGGCCTCGTCCGCCGGCAGCAGTTGCGCGGCATCGATGTCGAGCGCGAGCACGTCGCGGACGGCGTTCTGGTACTCGGTGCGGTTCAGCCGCCGCACGGTGGGGGTGCGGCCGGGGTCGGGGCGCTTCGCGGCGGTCCGGTCCAGCTCCCCTTCGAGCCCGGCCACGACGGCGGCGTACGTCCGCTCGTCGGGCCGCTTCCGGCCGGGCGGGGGCATCCGCCGGGTCGCCAGCGTCCGCGCCACCTTCTCCCAGACCTCCGGGTGGGCGGCCACGTCGTCGGCGGCGACGGCGTCGAGGTCGAGGCCGCCCTTCTTCTCGCCCGCGTCGTGGCAGCTGGTGCAGTGCCCGGAGACGAACTGCCGCAGCGCGGCGCGGTCGAACGGGGCTTCCTTCGCCGGCTCCTGGGCCCGGTCGGCGCGGACGAAGACGCCGGCGAGGACGAAGACGCCGGCGAGGACGAGGGCCGGCAGCCAGTAACGGGCGGATCGCCCAGAACCCGGCATGGGAGAGAGCTCCTGCACGCGAACCGCGTCCAGCGTACCCCCCGCGGGAGCGGGCGTCAACGCACCGGCGTTCGCCGGACGAAACTCGCGTTGCGGCGGGTCCGGCGGGTGCCTATACCCCGGGTTCCACCGCACACGCCCGCCGTCGGCGCCGACCAGGGGAGGCCATGCGCGCGACGACGCCCCTCCTCGCCGTCGCGATCCTGGCCGTCGGCTGCTCCCGGTCGCACTACCGCACCGCGGCCGACCGCGAGACGTACCCCATCGTCGCCGAGCGGCAGGCGCTCGGACCCGGCTACGGCATCGGCCGCCTCCAACTCGAACCGCCAGCGTGGTCGCGGCTGTCCGACCCCTTCGACCCCGACCGCCCGCCCAAGCCGCCGGACGACCCCGCCGCGGGCGTCCTCATGGCCCACCCGTACAAGTTCCGGGGGGCGAGCCACTGGGGGAAGAACGGCCACACCGACCGCATCGAGCCGGTCGGGTGGGCCGAGGTGCTGGCGTCGGACGCGACCGGCGCCATCCGGCTCGACCAGGAGAAGGCCGTCGAGGTCGCCCTCCTCGACAGCCGGGAGTACCAGACCGCCCTCGAAAGCGTCTACCTCACGGCGCTGTCGCTCACCCTCAACCGGTTCGAGTTCGACGTCCGCTGGTTCGGCCGCAACGCCACCACCTTCGCCCACGCCGGCACCAGCTCCGTCCCCACCGAATCAAACAGCCTCACCTCGAACACCAACGTCGGCTTCGGCCGCAACTTCGCCGCCGGCGGTCAGCTCGTCGCCGACTTCGCCAACAGCGTCGTCTACGAGTACACCGGCGGCACCACCGGCCGCGTCCGCTCGAACATGCTGTTCACGCTCACCCAACCGCTGCTGCGGAACTTCGGCCGCGCCGTCCGGCTGGAGGGGCTGACCCAGGCCGAGCGCGACGTGCTGTACGCCGTCCGCGACTTCGCCCGGTTCCGCAAGCAGTTCTACGTGTCCGTCGCCGTCGGGAACGGCGGCTACCTCGACCTCCTGCTCGCCCTGCAGACGGTCCGCAACTCGGAGGCGAACCTGCGCCGCCAGGAGGAGACGTACCGGCTGTACAACGAGCTGTTCCGCGGCGGCCGGGCGTCGGTGGTCGAGCTCGACCAGTTCTACCAGAGCCTCCAGTCGGCCCGGCAGGACGTGCTCAACACCCGCGTCGCGCTGGAGAACGCCAAGGACCAGTTCAAGCTCTCCCTCGGCCTGCCGCCGCGCCTGCCGATCGAACTCGACGACTCGCCACTCGACCAGTTCGTCCTCACCGACCCCGGCGTCGAGCGCCTCCGCGACCTGTTGGAAGAGTTCCAGCGCGCCCGGCTGCGCGAGCTGGACGCCGCGCCGCCGCTCGACGCCGTCCGCCGTGCGTTCGCCGAGCTGGGCGACCTGGCCGGGCGCGGGCCGGCGGCGGTGGCGTCGGCGGCGGCCGACCTGGACGCCTTCGGCAAGCAGTTCGACCGCCCGGCCCGCCCCGGCGACGACCCCGAGCAGCGCGACCGCGACCGGGCCACCTTCGCCGCCCTCAAGACCACCCTCACCGAGGCTGCCGCCGAGTTCGGGAAGCTCGCCCCGAAGGTCGAGCGCGACGCCGCGGCCGCGACCGAGGCGACCCGCAAGGAGGGCTGGGAGGCGGCGGTCGAGGACGCCAAGCTCCTCCTGTCCGCCCTCGACGGGGTCGTCTCCGTCCAGACGCAGTCGCGCATTTATCGCATCGAGCTCCCCGAGGTGGACGTGCCGGAGGAGCCGGCGATGGCCTTCGCCAAGGCGTACCGCCTCGACCTGCAGAACCGCCTCGGGCAGGCGACCGACGCGTGGCGGCGGGTGCGCGTCGCGGGGAACGCGCTCCGCGGCGGCGTGGACGTGGTCGCCACCGCCAACCTCGCCTCCGACCCCGACCACGACAACCCGTTCAACTTCGCCGCCGAGGCCAACGCCTACACGATCGGCCTCCAGGTGGACGCCCCGCTCAACCGGCAGGCCGAGCGGAACGCTTATCGGGCCAGCCTCGTCGCCTACCAGCGGGCCAAGCGCTCCTACGTCGCGCTGTCGGACCAGGTCGAGTTGCAGGTCCGGCAGGACCTGCGCGAGCTGGCGCGGACGCGGTCGTCGTTCGCCATTTCGCGGCAGCAGGTGCTCGCCGCCGCCCGGCAGTACGAGAACGCCCGGCTGACGCTGCTCGGGCCGCGCGACCGCCGCGCGGCCAACGACACCACCACGCTGAACCTGTTGCAGGCGCTGAGCAACTTGCTCGCGGCGCGGAACTCGCTGGCAGCGAATTACGTCCAGTTCGAGCAGCGGCGGTTGCAGCTTCTGTTAGACTTGGAGGAACTCCAGCTCGACGACCGGGGGTTCCCCACCAATGCCGCCCCTCGACTCCCCGGCCGCCCCGGCGGCCGAGACGACGCCCGACCTCCCGTCCCTGGCGAGTCCCGCCCGCTCCCTCCCCCCCGCCCGGCCGGTCCGTAAGCCCGGCCTCCTCCGCCGCGCCGCCCGCTACGCCGTCGTCCTCGCCGTCGTCGGCGGGGCCGCGTGGTTCGGCGTCGCCAAGTGGAAGTCGGGCCGGCACGCCGAGGACGTGCTCACCGCCGCCGCGACCGTCGGCGACTTCGACATCCTCGTGGCCGACAAGGGCGAGCTGGAGAGCGCCGAGTCGGTGCAGGTGTCGTGCGAGATCGAGGGCGGCGGCAAGCTCAGCACCATCCTGGCCGAGGGGACGCAGGTGAAGAAGGGCGACGTGGTCGCCCGGTTCGACACCGACGCGCTGCAGAAGGCGATC
>Ga0190275_10004494_pt1 | contig 10017 bp, 12 predicted proteins | sample Popmic550T_FD_133745 | JGI IMG/M metagenome (GOLD analysis project Ga0190275, IMG submission 133745) | Populus adjacent soil microbial communities from riparian zone of Yellowstone River, Montana, USA - 550 T | ecosystem: Environmental > Terrestrial > Soil > Riparian zone > Trees stand | place...
ATCAGGTCGAACGCTTCCTCCCGCATTGCCGGCATCAGCGCCGCTGCCGCGGTGAAGGCGTCGGCGGCGCCCAGCGCCTCGTCGTCCACGTGCAGGGCGCGATCCGCACCGCGAGCGAGCGCCTCGCGAATCACCTGCTGAACGCGGGCCGGGCCGGCCGAACACACCACCACTTCGCCGCCGTGCTTTTCACGCAGGCGCAGCCCTTCTTCGAGCGCGTAGGCGTCCGGCTCGTTCATCTCGTAGCTGGCGTCCTGCTCGCGAATCCACGTCCGGGCGTCGTTCAGGCGTGGCTGCCACTCGCGCGTAGGCACCTGTTTGATGCAAATCGCAATCTTCATTCGTCGTATTTCTTGAACAGCAGGGAACCATTGGTGCCGCCGAACCCGAAGGAGTTCGACAGGGCGTAGCGTACCCGAGCCGGCCGCGGCTGGTGCGGCACGTAGTCGAGGGCGCAGCCTTCGCCGGGCGAATCGAGATTGATGGTCGGTGGCAGCAGCTGGTTGCGCACGGCGAGGGCGGTGATGCCGGCCTCGAGGCCGCCGGCCGCGCCGAGCAGGTGACCGGTCATCGACTTGGTCGACGACATCGCCAGCCGATTGGCGTGCTCGCCGAACACGCGACGCACCGCCAGGGTCTCGGTAGGGTCGTTGATGGGCGTGGAGGTGCCATGCGCGTTGATGTAATCGACCACGTCCGGCTGCACGCCCGCGGATTCGAGGGTCGCCTGCATGACGCGGTACGCCCCGTCGCCGTTTTCGGGCTGCCCGGTCATGTGGAAGGCATCGGCGGACATGCCGTAGCCGACCATCTCCGCGTAGATCGGCACGCCGCGGGCCCTGGCGAATTCGAGTTCTTCGAGAATCAGCACGCCGCTGCCCTCGCCAAGGACGAAGCCGTCCCGATCCTTGTCGAACGGCCGGCTGGCGCGCTGCGGGTCGTCGTTGCGCTGCGACAGGGCGCGCATCGCCGCGAAGCCGCCGACGCCCATCGCGCACACCGCCGCTTCCGAGCCCCCGGCGATCATCGCGTCCGCGGCGCCACGCTTGATGATCTCGTAAGCATCGCCGATGGCGTGCGCCGACGCGGTGCACGCGGTGCACGTTGCCGAGTTTGGCCCCTTCGCGCCAAACCTGATGGACACCTGGCCGGAGGCCAGGTTGATGATGGCCGCCGGGATGAAGAACGGCGAGATGCGACGCGGCCCGCCTTCGAGGAAGGCCCGGTGTTCGCGTTCGATCGTGGTGAATCCGCCGATGCCCGAGGCGATGTAGACGCCGACGCGATCGGCGATCTCCGGCGTGATCGCCAGCTTGGCATCGTCGACGGCGAACTGCGACGCGGCGATCGCGTACTGGATGAAGACGTCCATCTTCTTGACGTCCTTCTTGTCCACGAACACCAGCGGATCGAAGCCCTTGACCTCCGCCGCGAACCGCGTGCTGAACGCGGTCGCGTCGAACTTCGTGATCGGCCCCGCTCCGCTCTGACCGGCCAGCAGACCGCGCCAGGTGGCCTCGGTCCCGATGCCCAGGGACGTCACCAGGCCGATGCCGGTAACCACAACTCGCCTGCTCACTGTGCCTCCGTCGCCGGTGCGCGGCGCGCGCGTTCCTACTTCTTCTTGGTGTGCGATTCGATGTACTGAATCGCTTCCTTGACGCGCGTGATCTTCTCCGCCTCCTCGTCAGGGATCTCGATGCCGAACTGTTCCTCGAACGCCATCACGAGCTCGACGGTGTCGAGTGAGTCGGCGCCCAGGTCCTCGACGAACGAGGCATCCGGCGTGACTTCTTCCTCGTCGACGCCCAGCTGCTCTACGATGATGCTCTTTACCTTGTCGGCAACGGCCACAGCAATCCTCCCTTGACGACGCCCGGTGCGGGCGCCCAGCTCACATGTACATCCCGCCGTTGACGGCGAGAACCTGCCCTGTAATATACGATGCCTCGTCCGACGCCAGGAAGCGAACCGCGGCGGCGATGTCGTCCGGTGTGCCCATGCGGCCCATCGGGATCTGCGAGGCCCAGTCGCTCTTGGCGTTGTCGGCGATCGCCTTGGTCATGTCGGTGCCGATCAGGCCCGGCGCCACGACGTTGACCGTCACGTTGCGCGACGCGACTTCGCGCGCCAGCGCCTTGCAAAACCCAATCAGCCCGGCTTTCGAGGCGGCGTAGTTCGCCTGCCCGGCATTACCCATCTGCCCGACCACCGAGCTGATGGCGACGATGCGGCCGGAGCGCTGTCGAACCATCGGCTTGAGCACCGCCTGGCACCAGGTGAACGACGCGGTGAGGTTGGTGGCGATCACCTCGTCCCAGTCCGCGCGCTTCATCCGTAACATCAGTTGGTCACGCGCGATGCCGGCGTTGCTCACCAGGATGTCGATCCGCGCGTAGCGCGCGATGATGCCGGCGACCAGAGCATCTACACCCGCAGCGTCCGTCACGTCGACGCCCTGTGCCTCGGCTGCTCCACCCGCCTGGATGATGGCCTCCGCAGTGGCGGCCGCGTTGTCGGCGCGCGCCACGCAAATCACCGTCGCGCCTGACGCCCCCAACTGTGTCGCGATCGCCCGGCCGATGCCGCGCGATGCGCCCGTCACAACCGCGATTCTTCCGGCCAGTGGTGTCATGAAAGTGAGGGAACCGACGACTCGAGTGCGGCCAGGTCGTCGGGGGTCTGCAGGTTGAACACCGCCGCGTCCGTGGTGATCTTCTTCACCAGTCCGGACAGTACGGTGCCGGGGCCCACTTCAACATATGTGGTGACGCCCTCAGACGCAAGGCGCTTGACGCAATCTTCCCAACGCACCGGGCTGGACACCTGGGCGATGAGTGCCTCGATGCACCCGGCGACGGTCGTCCGCGGACGTGCATCGAGGTTGGCCACGACCGGCACGCGTGGATCGCGCGCCGGCACAGCCCGCAGTTCGGGCGCCAGCCGATCCTGCGCCGGCTTCATCAGGGCGCAGTGGAAGGGGGCACTCACCTTCAACGGCAGGACGCGCCGGGCACCGAGCGCCTTGGCGCAGTGGCCGGCCCGGGCCACCGCGGCCGCGCTGCCGGCAATCACGATCTGCCCCGGCGCATTCAGGTTCGCAGCGCTGACCACCTCGCCTTGCGCGCCCTCGAGACAGGCCTGCGCCACACCGCCCTCGTCCAGACCAAGAATCGCCGACATGGCCCCGTCGCCGACGGGCACGGCTTCCTGCATGTAGCGGCCGCGGTTGCGGACGAGGCGCACCGCATCCGCAAAGGCCAGGGTGCCCGCCGCCACGTGGGCAGAATACTCGCCAAGGCTGTGGCCGGCCACAAACGCCGGCCGCATGCCGCGCTGGTCCAGGAGCCGCCATGCCGCCACACTCACGGTGAGGATGGCGGGTTGTGCATGCTCGGTGAGGGTGAGCGTTTCGGCCGGCCCTTCGAAAATCAGGCGGCTCAGCGGCTCCCCGAGCGCCTCGTCGGCCTCTTCGAATGTGGCCTTGCAGACCGGAAATTGATCGGCCAGCGCCCGCCCCATGCCCACCGTCTGCGCGCCCTGTCCCGGGAACATGAATGCGATCACGACGCGTCCGTCCGTCCCACCGTCAGCATGTCCCTCTGCATCCGCGACCATCCCCCATCGCCGGCAAATCGTGCCGCCTGGGCCACGGCATTTCGAATGGCCTTCACCGACGATCGGCCGTGGCCGACGACCACCACGCCCGCTGTTCCGAGCAGCGGCGCGCCCCCATACTCGGAGTAGTCCACGCGCTTCCGAAATCGGCGGAACGCGCGCTGCGACAGCAGATAACCCATCTGGCTGGAGAACGTGCTCTGCAACTCTTCGCGCAGCAGATCCTCCGCCATCTCGATCACTCCTTCGCTCAACTTCAAGGCGACGTTCCCGGTAAAGCCGTCCGCGACCACGACGTCGGCTTCGCCAGCGAAGATGCCGCGCGCCTCGATGTTGCCGACGAAGCACAGCGGCGCTTGTTTCAACAACCGGTGCGCCTCGCGCGTGACCTCGGTCCCCTTGGACTCTTCCTCGCCGATCGACAGCAGCCCGACCCGCGGACGATCGATTCCGAACGCTAGACGCGCATAGGCCGCTCCCATCATCCCGAACTGCAGCAGGTGATGTGGCCGGCACTCGACCGTCGCGCCTGCGTCGAGCAGCACGGCCGACCCGTGCTTCGTGGGAACCACCGGCGCCAGCGCCGGCCGGTCGACGCCCTCGAGCATGCCGAACACCGCGTGCGCCGCGACGACGGCCGCGCCGGTGTGCCCGGCCGTGATGAGCGCGGCACAGTGCCCGTCCTTCACACGCCCGGCGGCAACCATGATGGAAGACCGAGGCTTGCGGCGAAGCGCCTGCGCGGCCGATTCGTCCATCCCGACGACATCGGGCGCTTCGCACACGACGACATCCAGCGTCTCGGCGTCCGGATGCCGGATGAGCTCGGCTCGAATCTGTTCGGATCTCCCAACGAGGTCCACGCCGATGCCCAGGTGACGAGCAGCGGCAAGGGCCCCGTCGACAGGTCGCCCGGGCGCATGATCGCCGCCCATGGCGTCGATCGCTATGCGCATGGCGTCAGCGGATGGCTACTCGTCGTTGACCGGCCGCACCTGGCGGGCGCGGTAAAAGCCGCAGTACGCACAGACGCGGTGCGCCGCCTTCGGCTCGCCGCATTGCGGGCACTTGCCGGCCGTCGTGGCCGTGAGGGCGTCGTGGGTACGGCGCTTGCGGCCGCGGGTCTTGGAATGGCGACGTTTCGGATTAGGCATCGTCGTGCTTTCGGTCGGTGATCAACGCTTTCAGGCCAGCGAGCCGGGGGTCTTCCCACGTGGTGCTGCACTGGCAGGTCTCGATATTCAGGTTCACGCCACACTGCACGCACAGTCCCTTGCAGTGTTCCTTGCAGAGCGGCTTCATGGGCAGCACGAGATAGAACTGCTCCCGCAACAGCTCCGAGAGGTCGATCTCCTCGTTCCGGTAGAACGTGGTCGAGACGTCATCGTCCTCGACCTGTACGTCCTCGTCCGGATCGTCCGACGCCGTCTTCTTCTCGTCGACCCCTGCGCCCTGTGGCAGGTAGCGCAAGTCGAACGCCGCATTCACCGGCAGCGAGAAAGGCTCCAGACAGCGGCTGCACCGAAGCTCGAGCGTCGTGACGACAGTCCCCACCAGTCGGAACCGATCGTGATCCTTGTGGATGGTGAAGGCCAACGTCACGGGCGCGATCACCCGGTAGTCCTCGTCACCGTCTGCGAAGGCCGACGGCTCGTATTGCCGTTGGAATGCCGTCTCCGGCTGCCGAATGTGCGAAAGATCCAGCCGCATCAAAACGACGATTATAGCATGCGAGGGCCGTCGGTCACGGTCACCCACGGTTTCGGGATGTACAACTGCTCGAACAAGTTAACGGCGTACCGGTCGGTCATGCCGGCCACGAAGTCCTGTGTCGCCCGGTCAAGCCCCTCGAGCTCGACCGTTCGAAGGTCCAGGAAGAGCTCTGGACGCTCGCGCACCTTTTCCCATACACCGCTCAGAATACCGTCCGCCTTGGCGAACTCGGCCGTGGCTACGTGATTCTCGTAAACCGCCTCGAACATGAAGGTCCGAAGCGCCAGCAAGGCGTCCAGCACCTCCCCACTCATCCGGATCTCCGTCAGGCCACCCTCGAGCGTCTGTTCGACGACGTTGGTCACAAGGCGGCCTTTCCGGGCCGACGGGCTCCCGCCGAGAACGGCCACCGCCTCCCGGGGCAGCGACCCGTCACTGATCACGCCGGCCCGAATGGCATCGTCGATGTCGTGATTGACGTAGGCCACGATATCGGCCACCCGCGCGATCTGCCCTTCGATCGTGCTTGCGCGATGCTCGGGTGGCGAGCCGACGGGCATGCCGTTCTTCCCCTTGGAGTGCCGGGCGATCCCGTCCCGCACTTCCCACGTCAGGTTCAGCCCTGCCCGATCGCGCTCGAGCACGTCCACAATCCGGAGGCTCTGCTCGTAGTGGTTGAAGCCCCCAGGTACCAGCGAACTCAGCACCCGTTCGCCGGCGTGGCCAAACGGCGTGTGGCCCAGGTCGTGCCCAAGGGCGATGGCTTCGGTCAGCTCCTCGTGCAGGTGCAGCACCTTTGCGATCGTCCGGGCGATTTGCGACACCTCGAGCGTGTGCGTAAGGCGGGTCCGATAGTGATCGCCGCGCGGCGAAAAGAACACTTGCGTCTTGTGCTTCAGCCGGCGGAAGGCCTTGGTGTGGATGATGCGATCCCGGTCGCGCTGGAAGGCGGGTCGCACGGGGTCTTCGGCCTCGCCCCGCAGGCGGCCGCGACTGGCGCCACTCTTGGCGGCTTGGGGCGCCAGGATGTCCTGTTCGCGCTGCTCCAGTTGTTGGCGAATCGTCACACGATCTCCTTCAGGAAGCTGCGGCCATGCGCCAGCCGAGGCACGCGGAACAATTCGGCCAGGGTCTGGCCCAGATCGGCGAAGGTGTTGCGCGTGCCGAGCGACACGCCCGCTCGGACACGGGTACCAGCGACCAGGAGCGGCACGTGCTCACGGGAATGATCGGTGCTTGGGGTAGCCGGGTCGTTGCCATGATCCGCCGTGATCACCACCACATCGTCCGCCCGCAACGCCGCCAACAGGCCGGAAAGGCGTCCATCGAAGCGCTCCAGGTTGCGGCCATAACCTGTCACGTCGTTGCGGTGTCCGTACAAAGTGTCGAAGTCCACCAGGTTCACGAATAGTAATCCCGTGTCTTGGACGGCAAGCCGCTGGGACAGGATGTCCATCCCGTGGTCGTCGCTCGTCGTGGAGAACGCTTCGGTGATACCGCGTCCCGCGAACAGGTCCTTGATCTTGCCAATCGCGGTGACCGGGTGGCCGTGCGAGGACAGCGTGTCCAGCAGCGTCTCGCTCGTCGGTGGCATCGCGTAGTCATGGCGGTTCGCCGTCCGTGCGAACGCTCCCGGGCGACCCACGAACGGTCTGGCTATCACGCGCCCGAGCCCTGCTCCGACGACCGCTATTTCATACGCGGCCCCGCACCACTCGTAGAGCGTCGGCACCGGCACCACGTCTTCGTGAGCGGCGATCTGAAACACGCTGTCGGCCGACGTGTAAACGATCGGCGCGCCAGTTTCCATGTGGCGTGGGCCCAGTTCATCGATGATCGCCGTCCCGGATGCCGCGACATTGCCGATCGATCCGCGGCCGATCCGCTGTTCGAAGGCGGCGATCATCTCGCGAGGGAAGCCGTTGGGGAACGTGGGGAACGGGCGGTCCAGCACCACGCCCATCAATTCCCAATGACCGGTGACGGAGTCCTTCCCGGCTGAGCGCTCGGCCATCCTGCCATAGGCGGCTCGCGGCGCCGCCGGACACGGGACCCCGCGCATCGGCACGGCGCAGCCCAGCCCGAGCGACGCCAGCGTCGGCAGCCGCAGCGCGCACGCATCGGCGATATGGCCAAGCGTGTCACTGCCCTGGTCGCCGTACGCGTCGGCGTCCGGCAATTCGCCGGCACCGACGCTATCGAGCACGATGACTACAGCACGACGGAACACCGTCGTCAGGGATGATGCGATGAGAAATAGTTCGGGACGCTGCGCGGCGTGCGGATGGTCGCAATCGCGTGCTTGAACACCAGATGGTCCATGCCGTTGTGCTCGACGATGAGGGCGAAGCGGTCGAAGTTCTTGATGCGTGCTTCGAACTCGCGCCCGTCGAGCAGGTGCAGAACAACGGCGAGTTTCTCCCGGCGTGCGTAATTGAGAAACACGTCCTGGATATTCGGGGCGCCGGTCTTCGTTTCAGGCATCGCGGCGTAACTCCTTCAGAACGTACAACAGACCCCGACCGGCCAGCCACTCTAAGACGCGGCCCTGCACATCCGGAGACTCTCCGGGGCCATCAAACCATGTAAGGTTAGGCTCTTTACGGAACCAGATCAACTGGCGACGGGCATACCGGCGATTCTCTTGCGCAATCAGTGCACGGGTTGCCGCTTCGTCGCGGACACCGCGCAGATGCTCCAGCGCCTGCCGGTAGACGAGCCCGCCGAAAGGTCGCGCCGTCGGGGGCACGCCGGCGGCGAGCTGCTTGCGCATCTCCGCCAGGAGTCCGGCCTCGAACTGCAGGTCCACCCGGCGACGGAGCCGCTCGGCCAGGAGTTCAGCAGGGAGACGCAGCGCCACCGCCGTGACCTCCGTGTTCGCAGGCAGCGGAGACACCGTCTCGTCGAAGTGTTTCGTCAGCGTCTTTCCCGTCAGCAGGAACACCTCGAGCGCTCGCACGATGCGTTTCTGGTCGCGTGGCAGGATCCGTGTCGCGGCTGGCGCATCCACGCGCCGGAGCCAACGATGGAGCCGTTCTATGCCAAACCGTGCAGCCATCGCATCGAGGCGCGCGCGCAGGGCGTCGTCTTTCCCTGGGCCGGGAAACAGACCTCTCGTCAGGGCGCGGTAATACAGCCCCGTGCCGCCTGCGAGGATCGGGACGCGTCCGCGCGCGTGAATCTCGTCGATCGTCCGGGATGCGTCACGCGCGAAATCGGCGGCGTTGTACTCCGCTGTCGGCGGCACGATGTCGATGAGATGGTGAGGGATGCCGCGGCGTTCGGGCAGCGGCACCTTATCGGTACCGATGTCGAAGCCGCGATACACCGCGGTCGAATCGCAGTTGACGATCTCGCCGCCGAACCGTTCGGCCAGCGCAAGAGCCAGCGAACTCTTGCCGGTGGCCGTGGGCCCCAGCACGGCGAGCACGGGCCTCATGCCCTGCCTACTGCGGCCCTTGCGGCGGGCGGCCGTCGGGCGATTCGTTGTAGTAGAACGTGACGGTGAAGAACGCCTTGTCGTCCGGATATTCCGGCGGCAGCGGCTCGGTGGGATTGGATGCCAGCAGCGCGTTGCGCGCGGCCAGGTTGAACGAGTCCACGTTGGCCGGCCCAATCACGGTGACGTCGGTGACGGCGCCGTTCCGGTGCACGTAGAACGTGATCACCACCTTGCCGCGCAGCGACATGGCGGCATACGGCACGAACCAGTTGCGCTTCACCTGGGCGACGAAGCGTCGAATCCAGGGGCCGAACTCGACGCCCTTGGTATCGAACTGGATCGCGGGACCGAACTCCTGCGCACCGCCCTTGGCGTTGTCGAAGGACTCGGAGTCGACGTACTTCTGCAAGTTGCGGAGCGCCTCGCCCAGCTTTCCGCCCGGTGGCGGTTGCGCCTGCTGCGGCTGCTGCATGGCGTAGCGCCCTTCGGCGTTGGGGTCCACCGCCCGTTCGGGGGTTTCCACCGCCTGAGGCGCCGGCGGCGCCGGCTGCTCCGCGGGTCCTCGCCCGCGTGGGCGCTCTTCTGGCGAGGACTCCACACGTTCCGACGAGTTCCCGCGGGCATATGGCAACGGGTTCTGCACGGCAGGCGGACGTTCAACAGCGCGAGCCTGACGATCGGTGTCCGACAACTCCGCCCGTGGCGGCGGCTTTGGCGCCGGCGTGTCCAGCTTCGGCTGCACGAACACAAAGCGCGGCTCTTCTTGCTTCGGCTGCGGCTGCACCTGGGCAACCTGCTCTTCCTCGCTCAGTTGCAGTGGGTTGGGGATGGCTGGTCCGAAGAGTAGGAACGCAATGATCGCGGCGTGCACCAGCACCGACACGACGACACCGTCGCGCAGATTGATAGCGCGCCCGACGGGCTCGACGTCGGAGTAGCGATCGTCGAAGTCGAAGTACATCAGTGACTTACGAGAGTATCACAGGCCAACGCCGGCCTCGGGCTTCTTGCCGCTGTATAGATAGACGATGCCCAGGGTCAGTGGCCGGGCTTCGACTTGCGAAAATCCACTGGCCGTCAAAATTTGCCCGAAGGCGTTGCCCCAAGGAAAGCTACCCACCGACTGCGGCAGGTAGTCATAGGCAGCGCGATGGCGCGAGACCGCCCGGCCGATGCGCGGGAGTATATGGTTGAAGTACCAGAGATACAGCGGCCGCACGGCTGGTATGACCGGCAGTCCAAAC
>Ga0190275_10004495_pt1 | contig 10013 bp, 4 predicted proteins | sample Popmic550T_FD_133745 | JGI IMG/M metagenome (GOLD analysis project Ga0190275, IMG submission 133745) | Populus adjacent soil microbial communities from riparian zone of Yellowstone River, Montana, USA - 550 T | ecosystem: Environmental > Terrestrial > Soil > Riparian zone > Trees stand | place...
CATGGCCATCCCGCAGAAGACGCATGTGGAGCTGCGGCGGCGCCCGGACCGCCGCGTCCGGGCCTTCAGCCTCAACACGAGCAAGCAGGGAGAGATCCTCGAGTACGAGCTGGGCCAGGAGGCCGTGGGCAATCGCTGGCTCGACTATGTGCAAGGGATCACCCAGGTTCTGCAGCGCGCGGGCCATGCACTGACGGGGTTTGAGCTCCGGATCACCTCCGAGGTTCCGCTGGGAAGCGGGCTGTCCTCGAGCGCGTCACTGGACGTGGCCATCCTCCGGGCGCTGCGCGAGGCGTTCTCGCTGCCGGTGGATGACGTCCAGCTCGCGCTGCTGGCCCAGCGGGTGGAGAACGACTTCGTCGGCGCGCCCGTGGGAATCATGGACCCGATGGCCGTCAACCTCGCGGGACAGGGTGAGGCGCTCTTCCTCGACACACGACAGCTGCGCTTCGAGCGGGTGCCGCTGCCACCAGGCCTGGATCCCATCGTCATCAACTCGGGGGTGGCGCACAACCACGCGGCGGGCGACTACCGCCTCCGCCGAGCCGAGTGCGAGCGTGCCGCGGAGCTCCTGGGGGTCAAGCAGCTCCGGGATCTGTCCACCGTGGATCTGCTCCGCGCCGAGAAGCTGCCAGAGCCGCTCGGCCGGCGCGTCCGTCACGTGGTGACGGAGAACGCCCGGGTGCTCGCCACGCTCCAAGTCTTGCGGACCGCCGAGCTGCCCAGGCTCGGCAATCTCTTCTACTCCTCGCATGAGTCCCAGCGCCTTGATTACGAGGTCTCGGTCCCCGAGATCGATCTGCTCGTGGACCTCGCGCGGGATGATGCGGACGTCTATGGCGCACGTCTGACCGGCGGGGGCTTCGGCGGCTCCGTTGTCATGATGGCTCGTGCGGGCACCGGCGCTGCGGTCGCCGCGCGGATCTCCGAGAGCTACGCGGCCCGCTCGGGTCAGCGTCCATCGATCCTCCTCCCGCAGCCTCCTGCTCCCCAGTCAGCCTGAGGACTCCAGTCGATTCCAGAACCCGGGCTCACACAGCCTCGGGATCCACAGGTCGCGGGTCCCTCGCTGCGGGACGGGTCCTCCCGCCGGCTGGCGGGTCCTCCCGCCCCGGCGTCCCGCTCTCTCAGGTTTTTTTGGTCAGCGCACCAGGAGATCCGGCCGGGCACGGCCCTCCACCTGGAAGGTCGGCCAGCGCGGATCCACCGTGAGGATCTCCAGGCCCCCTTCGGTCAGCACCACCGTGTCCTCGATCTTCGCTCCCGGCAGAGAGGGGTTCCAGGCCATGGCGTTGTTCGGCTGCAGGACCACCTTCGAGCCAGGCCCCGCCACATCGTCGCGCGAGAGGTATCCGCACGAGCCTCCCTGGTGATGGAAGGCCTCGGCGCCTGGGTGCCCACAAGCCGCATACGCCTCCACCATCGCCGCGTACACCTGCCCGAGCGTCACTCCAGGCCGCGAGCCCCGGAAGGCCGCTGCCTCGACCCGCGCCACGTCCGTCACGAGCCGGCGCTCCTCCACCGTGGGCTCCCGGAAGTAGACGAACCGGGTGAGGTTGGCGAACAGCCCGTGCCGACGCGCGCAGAAGACCAGCATCGCCCGCGAGCCCAGGCGCTCCCGGCTCGCCGTGGCATGCCGGTGCAGCGGCAGGCGACGCTCCTCTCCCACCAGCGTCAGCGCGGGGTGGATGCCGCGCGCCCAGAGCGCCTCAGCTCCGGCGCCCGCGAGCTGCCAGCCCGTCCAGTCCGGCTTCGCCGCGAGCAGCACCTCGGTCATCGCCTCTGCCGCGTCGCGCCCGAGCACCCGGTAGCGCTCCAGCTCCTCGGGAAGCAGCGAGTGCCGCGCGTCCACCAGCTCTGCTGGCAGCGGCACCTCCTGCCCCGAAGGACGATCCGAGGCGACCAGGCCTCCTCCCCGCTTCGCTTCGACGAAGGCCTCGCGCTGCCCACGCTCTGCCCACGGACACGCCCACACCCGGAGCCCCGGCGGAACCTCCTCCTGCTCCATCCTTGCCGCTTCAATGGCATCCGTCAGCACCCACGCCGCCGCACGGGTGATGAGCACCTCCGCCACCCCCACGTCCGTCGTGAGCAGGACCACGTTCGAGCCACCACAAGTCGCCCAGGCGAACCAGTCCACCCCTCGCAGCCGCACCGCGCTCAGGCCGTGCTGCTCCAGGATCGCGCGCACCCGCGCCAGCTTCACCTCGAGCTCTGACGCCGCTGACACCTGCCCCTCCTGGGGAACCCTCGCCACGGAGACCCCGCTCCGCGACCCGGGCTGGAACCGCTCGCGCAGCCGGGGAGTGACGAGCTCCAGATCCTCGGGCGCCTTCACCGGCTCGAACCGGGAGATTCGCGGATCCTGCCGCGGCACCTCGATGAAGGCCACGGAGAGCAACGGCCGCCCGTCCGGCCCTACCAGCGTGCTCGCCTCTCCCGTGACCTGCTCGATCTGCAGCACCTCCTGGCCCTCTACCTTCTTGCGGGCGACACGGTAGGGAACCTCGATGTCCTTCTCGAGGAGGGCTGACAGCTCGAAGCCAAGGTTGTTGGTGGAGATGAGCGCGTGCTTCTTCGAGTCCACGTGCTCGATGAGCTGGAGGTGCTCACCGATGCGGACAGGCGCCGCCCCCGTGTCCAGGGTGCCTTGTGTATTGGCGCGCGGGGTCACCTCCACGCTCATCTGCTTGCCGAGCTTCACGTGAAGCCCAATGACCAGCGGATCGAGCGTCGCTCCCATGTTGTCGACGTTGGAGAAGAACACGTGCAGCACCCCTCGTCGGCGGAGCTCCTCTGCCGTGCCACTCTCCCGAAAGGCCCGGAAGAAGTCGCCGTGTCCCGAGGGCGCGAAGGACAGCTGGCCGTCAGCGCCCCGGAACAGCTCCCAGCCCGGCGTCAGTCGGGGCAGCATCCGCTGGCGGAACAGGAGCACCTGCCGTCCAAGCCCACTCCGAGAGACGTAGGCCTCGATCGCCTCATGGCTCAGCGGCGAAGTCATCATCGCCACATGCACCGAAGTGTCGTAGCGCTCGCCGATCTGGCGGATGTTCTCCATCCTCAGATCCAGGATGGTGCGTCCATCGAGGACCGGTGCCAGCGCCTTCACGGCCCCGCCGAAGCGAGTCCCCGCGCCCCCCACCAGAAGCACGACGGCGACCGCTCCTCGACGCAAGGCCTCCTCCCCAAGCCGCAGGCACTCCGCATGGAGCTCCGTCCCGGGGCGAGGCATGGGCTCGAGATCAGCGAGGGCCAGCGGCTGAGGCTCCGCGGAGCGCTCAGCGGTGGGCTTGCGCTGGGACTCATCACGGAGTCGTGACACCAGTCTCTGGAACAGCGCCGCGTCGAAGCCTTCGATGTCGTTCATGGGCGCGGGCTACATAGCCCTCGGCGTCGCCCGCTTCAATCTCTGGAAGGTGGCGCGCTGCCAAAGGAATGTGGGTGGCAAGCTGGCAGCTTGTCTCCGCGGGCGCCATCATCGCCGCCCTGCTGCCCGCCACGATGTTCTTCTTGATGCAGAGGTACTTCATCGCCGGACTCACACTCGGGGCGACGAAGGAGTAAGTGGAGGAGAGGGAGCTTCCTGATGCTGGGCGTCTGCTACTACCCCGAACACTGGCCCGAGACGCGCTGGGCCGAGGACGCGCGCCGAATGAGGGCGCTGGGCCTCACGTATGTCCGCATCGGCGAGTTCGCCTGGAGCCGGCTGGAGCCCCACCCGGGGCAGCTCGACTTTGGCTGGCTGGATCGCGCGATCGACACGCTGGGCTCGGCCGGCCTGCGCGTGGTGCTTGGCACTCCCACGGCCACCCCGCCCAAGTGGCTGGTGGATCGCACCCCGCGCATGCTGCCGGTGGATCGCGAGGGCCGGACACGCGGGTTCGGCTCGCGGCGGCACTCCTGCTTCTCGTCCGCCACCTATGCGCGGGAGTGTGAGCGCATCGTCACGCTTCTCGGGGAGCGCTACGGCCACAACGCCTCGGTGGCGGGCTGGCAGCTCGACAACGAGTACGGGTGCCACGACACCGTGCGCTGCTACTGCGCCAACTGCCAGGAAGCCTTTCGCGCGTGGCTCCAGCGCCGTCACGGCTCCTTGCAGGCGCTCAACCAGGCCTGGGGCAATGTCTTCTGGAGCATGGAGTACCGCGCCTGGGAGGAGGTGGAACTGCCCCACCTCACCGTCACCGAGGCCAACCCCTCGCACTGGCTGGACTACTACCGCTTCGCCTCGGACCAGGTGGTGGCCTTCAACCGGCTGCAGGTGGACCTCCTGCGCCGCCTCTCGCCAGAGCGCTTCCTCGCCCACAACTACATGGGCTTCTCCACCGACTTCGATCACTTCCGAGTGGCCGCGGATCTCGACGTGGCGAGCTGGGACAGCTACCCGCTGGGCTTCACGGATCAGCTCCCCCTGCCCGCGGACGTCAAGCAGCGCTATGCCCGCACTGGCCACCCGGACATCGCCGCCTTCCATCACGATCTCTACCGCGCCGTGGGCCGCGGCCGGTGGTGGGTGATGGAGCAGCAGCCGGGCCCGGTGAACTGGGCCTCGCACAACCCTGCACCGGCTCCGGGCATGGTGCGGCTGTGGACGTGGGAGGCGCTCGCGCACGGCGCCGAGGTCGTCTCCTACTTCCGCTGGCGCCAGGCGCCCTTCGCCCAGGAGCAGATGCACGCCGGGCTTCATCGGCCGGACTCTGCGCCGGACGTCGGCTTCTTCGAGGTGGAGCAGACGGCCCGGGAGCTGATGTCCGTGAAGCTCGGAGCCACCTTGCGTGCGCCCGTGGCCCTGGTGTTCGATCATGAGGCGGACTGGGTCCTGTCCATTCAGCCCCAGGGCAAGGAGTTCCAGTACAAGTCCCTGGTGCTCGAGTGGTACACGGCCATCCGGCGGCTCGGCTTCGACGTGGACATTGTCCCGCCGGGCGCGAGCCTCGATGGGTACCCGCTGGTGCTGGTGCCCACGCTGCCCATCATCAGCGATGCGGCGTTGAAGGCCTTCGAGGCCTGCAAGGGGCGGGTGATCTTCGGCCCTCGCAGCGGCTCGAAGACCGCGCACTTCCAGATCCCCGGCGGACTGCCCCCCGGGCCGCTCCAACGGCTGCTGGATGTGAAGGTGACCCGCGTGGAGAGCCTCGCTCCCGAGATGACGGAGACACTGGACTGGCAAGGGCGCCGCTATGAGGCGCGGCTCTGGCTCGAGCACCTGGATGTGGGCGCCGTCATCGAGGCCCGCTTCAGCGACGGCAAGCCCGCAGTCATCTGCAATGGCCGTGTCCACTACCTGGGGTGCGTGCCTGACTCCGCGTTCCTGATGGACTGGTTCGAAGTCCTGGCCAGGGAAGCCAACCTGGCTCCGCTGCGGCTGCCCGAGGGAGTGAGGCTCCGCAGGCGCGGTGGCACCACCTTCGCCTTCAACTCGGACTCCGTCCCCTGGCGCGCTCCCGTGCCGGCGTATGCCCGGATCCTCCTGGGCGATGGCATGGTGCCTCCCCAAGGCGTCTGTGCCTGGGGTTGAGCCTGGCTCCCGGAGTCGGGTGCTTCTCTAGAGAGTGCGCGAGAGCACGAACGCCGCGGCCACGGACAGCGCCCCGGCCGCCGAGAAGCAGCCCCAGGCCCGGCGCGCCAGCTGCTGCCCCGTGCCCATGGCCTCGGCCCCGAGCACCAGCATCGCCGGGCCGCCCTGCTTCCCGCGCAGCACGTACGAGCCCGGCGCGGGCCCGCGCTGCAACTCCCCCACCACGAGGCACGGCTCCCCGAGCTTGCCCACGCGCTCGTAGGACAGCACCTCCTCCACCGGCTTGCCCTGGACGAGCTCCCCTGCGTCCGGCTCCACGAGCCGCGGATCTGTCTGGCTCCGTACGACGCGCACCGGCGCCAGCATCGTGGAGGGCGAGAAGCTCACCGCTGCCTCCGTCAGCTCGCCGCGCACCGTGATGAGCAGCGAGTACGCCTTCTCCTGGGAGATCAACGGCCCCTTGCGCCCCTGATCCCCCGCCGAGCGCAGCTCCGCGTCATAGAAGGCGCACACCACGCCGCCCGGAGAAGTCACCGGCTCGCTGGCCCCGAGCCGCCCCCGGTACACCCCCCACCCGGGCTCCCGGCCCGCGCGCAGCTCCGCCACGGCCTCATCAATGCTCTTCGGCGCCGAGCCTTTCAGCGCGTCCGCACGCAGCCGGGCCCGCGAGCCCAGGAGCGCCAGCCCTGCCGCCACCCCCAGCAGCACCAACCCCATGCCGCGGCCCGCCGTGTCCAGCGAGACCTGCAGCGAGGTGGGCACGTAGTCCGTGCTCAGCGCCAGGGAGACGGCCGCCAGGAGCCCGAACCACGCAAGCGGCCAGCGGGGCATGAATGCGCGCGCGTCCTTGCGCCCGAAAGCGAACGCCAGGCCCACGAGCCCCAGCAGAGCCGCTCCGTACAGCGGCGTCAGCATCATCCTCGCGTCCATCCCTTCCCCCGCGGCTGATGGCGTGCGCACGCCGTCGCACGTCACGCCTGTCGAGGGTGGGGATGGTGCAATGGGGGTGCAAGGCCGCCCGGTACCTCAGGTGCAGGGCGTCGCCCACTGGACCTTCCAGGGCAGGAGGTCCGTTCACTCCTGGGCGCCCGCGACCCTCCGCTTCGGCCGCTCCTTCAGGATCCCCTGCACCACCAGGTCGTCGAAGCTGCACTCCAGGTTGCGGCAGCCCAGGGCCACCTTGCCCACGCGCCCCTCCAGCCCGTGCAACATCTTGTAGGCGAAGCGCCTGTTGTTCACGAACGCCTCCGCCATCACGCCGTTCTTCTTCCGCTTGAGCTGGAGCCGCACGCGGAATGGGCCCTTCGCGGGCACGGGCATCTCGTCCGCCGTGAGGTTCTCCAGATCCTGGGAGCTGTTGCCCACCACCTCCTCGCCATCCTCCAGGAGGTAGCGCCAGGACAGGCGCATGCCCACATCCGGGATGGCGAACGCCGACACCTGGAGATCCTTGATCCGGTACGTCAGCTCGCCGAAGTGCTGGGCATCCGCCTCGTCCGGGTAGCCAGGCCCCAGCGGGCGCACATCCATCTCCACCTCGGCGGTCAAGTCGTCACTGGAGAAGTACCGGTGCGCCACGTATGTGCGCGGCAGGAAGCGCCCCTTCGGGCCCAGCTCGCTCCCGCCCTGAGTCACCAGGAGCTTGCCTTTCTCCAGGCGCCACGTCCCGGACCAGGCATTCATCTCCTCCTCGCCCACCAGGAAGTCCAGCGTCACGCGCGAGAGCCCATCCGGCTTGTCCGCCTTCTCCACCTGGGAGGTGGCGAACAGCTCGCTGTCCGTGTTCGCGGGCCACGGCTTCTTGCCGGGCTTCACCGCGATGCCCGACGTGCCAATGGTGATCCCGCCTTTCTCCCCGCCGTCCACGTGCAGATCCACCGAGCCGAACACCATGCGCACGCCGGCAGCCAGGAGGATGAGCCCGCCCACCACGGCCAGCCCGGTGCGCACGCTGCGCCAGCCCATGTGGAGCCGCTTCGCCACGGAGCCCGGCGCCAGCTTCCGCGCGGAGCGGGCCCCCGAGGAAGCACCTGGTGCCAGGGCCGGTCCGGAGCCGGAGCCCAGCACCCCCTCGAGCGCGGCGCACACCTCACCCGCCGTCGCATAGCGCGCCTCGGGCTCGTTCTCCAGCAGCCGGGCCACCACCTCGTCCACGCGCGGATCCACCCCCTGCACCCGCTCGGAGGGCATCCGGAAGCGCCCCACCGGCAGCTCCCCGGTGAGCACCTCGTAGACCATCACGCCCAGCGAGAACAGATCCGCGCGCCCGTCCACGCTCCGGGCATCCCGCCGCTGCTCCGGCGCCATGTAGTTGATCGTCCCCATGGCCACCGCCGTGGCCGTGAGGTTCAGCCGCGAGTCCGGCCGCCGGATGCCCGCCAGGCCGAAGTCCGCCACCTTCGCGTGGCCCCTCGCGTCCAGCAGGATGTTCTCCGGCTTCAGGTCCCGGTGGATGATCCCCTTCTCGTGCGCGTACTCGATGGCGCGCGCCACCTGGAGCAGGATGCGCAGGCCCTGCTGCGGCGTGGGCCGGTTCACCCCCAGCAGCTCGCGCAGGGAGCGCCCCTCCACGTACTCCATCACGAAGTAGTAGTGCTCCCCGGCCATCCCTCGATCGATGATCTGGATGATGTTGGGGTGGCTGAGCGCCGCCAGCGCCGTGGCCTCCTTCTCGAAGCGGGTGACGAACTCAGGATCCTTCGCCAGCCGCGGGGGCAGCAGCTTCACCGCCACCGTGCGCTCCAGCGACTGCTGCCGCGCGAGCCACACCTCGCCCATGCCTCCCCGCCCCAGCACCTCCAGCATCTCGTAGCCCGGCAGCTCCACCTTGCCCTGGGAGACAAACGTCCCATCCAGCTCCGCGTGCTTGCCAGGCCCTGCGGCCACTTCGGAAGGCCGCAGCACCGTGGCCGAGCTGACGTCCAGGTCCACCATCAGCGGCTGGCTCGGAGGCGCCACGCCGCCCCCAGGCATCGTGGGGACCGACTCCTGGGGCGAGAGCACGACACCACTCACCCCCGCCGCGCCCACCTGCCCGCCTGCCTGCACCTCAGCGCCGCTCGAGCCCCCCGCGGCAGACAGCTGGACCGCCTGCATCTCCGGCACCGTGACGCGCGAGCCCACGGTGGTGATGACATTGCGGCGCACCTCGAAGCGGATCCCGCAGCGGCACAGCAGACGCTGGCCGCTGACGTACACGCTCACGTCGTGCGTGCGCTCGCAGTTGGGGCAGACCTGGGTGATCATGCGTCCCGGACAACGGTGCGCTCCGAGCCCGTCACCCGGAACGTCTTCACACCCTTCTCCCGGCCCTTCACCTGCATCACGGGGAGCTCCACCGCGAAGAACCCCGGCCCGGCCTTCTCGATCGTCGTCCCGGAGGCCAGCACCTCACCGCTCTTGGCCAGACCGCACAGCCGGGACGCCGTGTTCACCGTGTCGCCAATGGCGGTGAACTCATGGCGCTCGACGCTGCCCATGTAGCCCACAACGGCCTGGCCGGTGTTGATGCCAATGCCCACCTCGATGGGGGGCTTGCCCTGCATCTTGCGCTTCTCGTTGAGCTCGTCCACCGCCTCCATCATCTCCAGCGCGGCCTGCAGCGCGCGCGCCGGATCGTCCGGGTGCGTCAGCGGCGGGCCCCACACGGCCATCACGCAGTCGCCGATGAACTTGTCCAGGTTGCCCTCGTGGCGGAACACCACGTTGGCCATGGCGGTGAAGAACTCGTTGAGCATCTCCACCACGGCCTGGGGAGACTCGCTCTCTGCCAGGGTGGTGAAGCCGCGGATGTCCGCGAACAGGCAGCTCACCTCCGCCATCTTGCTCTGCGCCAGATCCTCCGTCTCTCCCTTGATCACCGCGTCCGCCACGGCCTTGGAGAGGAAGCGGCTCAGCTCGGCGCGGGTGATGGCCTCGGCGCGGATCTGCTCGGCCAGCGCCGCGTTCTCCAGGGCGATGCCCGCCTGCGCGGCGATGCCCGTGAGGATCGTCAGATCGTTCTCGGAGAAGGCGTTGATGCGCTGGCGGCTGTCCAGGAAGAGCACCGCCTTGATGGAGCCATTGCTGGTGAGCGGCACCGCCATGGCGGAGCGGATGCCCTGCGCCACGATGCTCTCGGCGGCGGAGAAGCGCTCGTCGATGATGGCGTCCGCGGTGAGCACCGCCTTGCCTGTCTCCACCACGCGCCGCAGCACGGTGTCCGACAGCACGACGGCCATGGCCCGGCCCTGGCGGTGGTGCACCGCCACCGCCTCAAAGGTCCCGTCCGGATCGGGCGTGAGGATGACGCCGTTGTCCGCGGGCAGCAGCTGGAACGCCACGCGGATGATCTGATCGAACAGCTCCTGCTGCGTGCCCGCCAGGCTCACCTGGCGGTGGAACTCGTAGGCGATGCGCAGCTTCTCGTAGTCCCGGCGCAGCGCCTCCATGTCGCTCAGCTCGTCGGCCGGGCGGAAGTTCTGCGGGCCCTGATCCATCTGCGCCAGGAACGCCG
>Ga0190275_10004496_pt1 | contig 10013 bp, 10 predicted proteins | sample Popmic550T_FD_133745 | JGI IMG/M metagenome (GOLD analysis project Ga0190275, IMG submission 133745) | Populus adjacent soil microbial communities from riparian zone of Yellowstone River, Montana, USA - 550 T | ecosystem: Environmental > Terrestrial > Soil > Riparian zone > Trees stand | place...
CCGGTCTACCGCGAGCGCGCCGATCAGGTGATTGGTGTCTTGTACGCCAAAGACCTATTCGGCGTGCAGCGTGACCGCCAGCCGCTGGTGACCCTGACCGAGCTCGTGCGCAAGGACGTGTTCTTCGTCGCGGAGACGCACAAGATCGGCGCGCTGCTGAAGGAGATGCAGTCGCGCCGTGTGCACATGGCCGTGGTCACCGACGAGTTCGGCGGGACGGCGGGCGTCATCACGCTCGAAGACATCCTCGAAGAGATCGTCGGCGACATTCAGGACGAGCACGACCGCGAAGAGCCCGAGGTCCGCGCCGTGGGCTCGGGGCGCTACGAGGCCGATGCCAGCGTGTCCCTCCACCACCTCGAAGAAGTGGTGGGGGTGCCGCTCAAGCCGCGCGACAGCAGTGCCGACTCACTCGGCGGATTGCTGGTGGAGACCGCGGGCCGTGTGCCTGCACCGGGCGAGCGCATCGAGCTCGGCGGCTTGATCTTCACCGTGATGAACTCCGACGCGCGACACATCGAGCGCGTGGAGATCGCTCGCTTCAACCCTGCGCACGATGCGGCGGAGTGAGCTCGACCCCAAGCTTCTGCCGCTGGTGCAGACGCTGTTTGCCGCTGCGCGCCAGGTGCTGGCCATCGGTGTGACGGCGACTCTTCCTTCGCACGAGGTGACGGTGGTCGAGGACGTCGACTCGGCGCTCGCCCTCGGCGGCGCCTTCGACGCCGGGTTATGGCGGCTGGGGAGCGACACGGCGCAAGCACGGGCAGGCCTGACGTCGCTGCGCAACGCGCTGGTGCCAGGCGCCCCGTTGTTCCTCATCGCCGACAAGCGAGCGCCTGCGCTCGATCAGCTGCGGGCGGTGTTGGCGCGCGGGCCTCTGCCGCGTGCGCGCCTCGAGACACTCTGCGAAGCGGCCCTGCTTGCGGGACTGAGTGCACCGCGCGTGCATGACGTCTCGCCGCGCTGGCTGCTGGTCTCGGTCGAGCTTCCGAGCAAGCACACATCGCTCGACGCCTTTTTCGAGCAACCCCGCGGGCAGCCGAGCCGATAGCGCCTCCAAAAGGCACGCGAGCCCTGGTCGCGGCGCAAAAGGAGGCTTCTCATGTTTCAGCGCGGCTGGTTTCACCTCGACGTTCGATGCAGCGAGCTCTTGCCCGAGCTGCTCCCGGTGGTGCGGCAGTACGGGCCCGCGCGCGTCTCGCCGCTCGACGCCCAGGCGGTGTCCGAGCTCGCTTCGGATGCGCGTTTTGCCGGTCTCATCGTGCAGCTCCAGGCCGAGTCCCTCGGCTGGCTCGACAAGCTGTTCGCCCGTGCGCCCGGTCTGCCCGTGCTGGCCCTGCTCGAGCGTGGCGACTCCGCCCTCATCAATCTGCTCCAGGCGCGCGGCGTGGCCACGGCCGTGCTTCCGCTGCAGACGGCCAACGTCGAGAACTTCGTGCAGCGCGCGCTCACCAACAGCTTCGTGCCGTGTGACCGGGTGAGCTCCACCATCGCCCACCTCGCAAGTACGCGCATGCTCACGGCGCGCGAAGTGCAGCTGGTGAGTTATTGCCTGGGCGATGAACCGCGCGCTCGCGTACGGCGCCGCCTCGGCATCACCGAGAACACACTCAAGAGTCAGATCCGCGGTCTCCTGCGCAAGTGCGGCGAGCGCAACCTCGACGCCCTGGCCAAAAACCTTCTGCGCACCGCGCTGCTAGCGCCCAGGCCCGAGCAGCAAGAGGCCTTCGTACACGACGAAGCCGAGGTGCACGTCGACGCGTCCGAGGTCACGCGCCCAAGCCTCTCCCGCTACGCACTACGCGCCCACCTCACCACGCACTAGGACGTCAATATTCGACCCAGTTTTGTTCGACGGTGCGTTGTCCCGGGGTGGGCGTGAGGACCGTGTAGTGGGCGATGCGGCCCTCGGGCGCGGCGCCTACCGAGCCCACGTTCACCACGTGCACGCCCTCGATGGTGCGCTGAAAGGGCACATGGCTGGCGCCGCACACGACGATGTCGGCTGGGTCGTCGCCGATCAACGCCAGGATCTCTTCGTCGTCCATGTCTTGCGTCAGCTCTTGAAACGGGTCGCCCGGTGAGCCGTGGACGATCACCACCTCGCCGCCGTCGATCAGCGGCACGCGCATGCTGAGCGGCAAGCGACGCAGGCTCTCGAGCACTAGCTCGCCCACGGTGCGACGTGTGATCACAAAGGCTTCGAGCTTCTGGCGCTCGAGCTCGTTCATGGGGACGAGCTTGCTGACGTCGACGCTGCAGAGCGCGGAGTCGCTGACACCGCGCACGCAGAACGCTTTGATCTCGGTGAGTCGGCGCCATACGCCGAGCGGGTCTGGCCCGCCGTTCAGTAGATCGCCAGCCACGTAGACGCGCTTGACGCCGTGACGACGGGTCTCTTCGAGCACCGCATCGAGCGCATCGAGCCGGCCGTGAATGTCGGAAATGAGGGCTACGGGCTCCGACAACGGTGCGCGTGATTCGAGCGTGGTCACCGGTGCAATGTAGCCTCGCGTGACTGCGCAAGCCAATCTGCCCTGGACGCATCGGCGCACAGAAGTGCATCGCTGTGCGGCTGATCGCTTGCGCGTGGTGGCGCTGCGCGGTAACCGAGCGCGCTCGAGCCGGACATGGACCCGGACGACCGCACGCGTCTCGCGCAGCTTCGGCGCGACGCTGCAGATGAAAGTCGATCCTCGGCAGGCGATCGGCATACACTTCGAGAGCGCAAAGTGATGGAGGACGGCTTGAGCGAGAGCGACAACGTCATTCACGTTGCGTTCGGAGAAGGTGGCGGACGCATCGAGCCCAAGCACGAGCTTGGTGGCGGTCCCGAGCCTGCGCGCTCCGAGGCGAGACAAGACCCGCTCAACGACTTGTACTCGGCGAGCGACGTGGCGCGCCTGTTCAATCTCGCGGCGAGTCGCCTGCGCTACTGGGACCGCACGGGCTTCCTGTCGCCCAGCGGCCGTCGCGGTCGACGTCGTTGCTACACCTTTCAAGACTTGGTCGGCGTCCGCGCGGCCAAGGCCCTCATCGACGCTGGCGTACCGCTCCAGCGCGTGCGACGCAGCGTCGACTCCCTGCGCTCGCTGCTGCCCAAGGTCACGCGGCCGCTCACCGAGCTCCGCGTGCTGGCGGACGGCAACAGTGTGGTGGTGCGAGATGCGCAGGGCCGCTTCGACCCCAGCACCGGGCAGGGCGTCCTCGACTTCGAGGTCAACCAGCTTCGCGATGACGTGGTGCGCACGCTGCAGCGACACGGTGAGCTAGACCCCAAGAAGCGCACCGCGTACGAGCTGTACCTCGAGGGCTGCCGGCTCGACGAAGACGAGGCCACGTTCGCGCAGGCCGAGGACATGTACCGTCGCGCGACCGAGCTCGACCCCGAGCTAGCCAACGCGTTGACCAACCTGGGAAACGTTCGCTTTCGCCGCGGCTTCCCCGTCGACGCCGAGGGCTTGTACAAGAAGGCGCTCGCCATCGACGCCGATCAGCCCGAGGCCTACTACAACCTTGGGTTTCTCTACTACGAGCGCGGTGACGCCAAGGCTGCCGTGCCTTGTTTCGCACGCGCCGTCGAGACCGACCCGGCCTTTGCGGATGCGCACTTCAACCTGGCGATGGCGCTCGAAGAAGTCGGGCAGCGACCGAGCGCGAAGAAGCACTGGCAGATCTATCTACAGCTGGAGCCGCAGGGGCCATGGGCTGAGGTGGCGCGTCGTCACTTGAAGCGTCGGTGATTCTTCGTTGATGGGTTTTCGCGAACGGCGAGAAACGGACAGACGTGAACGTCCGTCTGTTGCAGCTAGAGAACGGGCAACCCATCGCGCTGGTAAGTCTCAAACGTGTAAGACACCCCCGCCTCTTCATGCGGCCCATCCAGACCAACCCGGCCAAAATCCGAGGGGAGGGCAGGCAACCTGGTGTCACAACGAAATGAGGCATGCACCCGCGTGAGATGGACCCGCGTGCAGCGCGCATCACTCAGGGCCGTGCGGTAGAGCTGGCCCCCGCCGATGACGAAGATGCTGCCCAGCTCGGAAGTCTCGGTCAGCAGCTCGAGGGCGTGCTCGAGCGATGTGGCGCTTCGTGCGCCCTCGGGGCGATATCCGGGATCGCGCGACAGCACGACGTTGATGCGCTGTGCCAGCGGTCGGAACTTGGGCGCGATGGACTCGAACGTCTTGCGGCCCATGACGACCGCGTTTTGACGGCCGGGCGGGGCCTCGCTGGTGAGGCGCTTGAAGAACGCCATCTCGCGAGACAGGCGCCAGGGCAGCTTGCCCTCGTTGCCGATGCCACCCTCTTCGTCCGCGGCCACGACGATGGCGAACGCTGGCGCCGCGATGGGAGACAGCGCGACGGATTGGCTCACACCGACACCGCGAGCTTGAGGAAAGGGTGGTGCTGATAGTCGAGCAGCTGAATGTCTTCGAAGCCGATCTGGTGCAGCGGCTTGTTCGCGATCTCGACCCTGGGCGGCGCGTAGGGCGCGCGCGTGAGCTGCAGCTTGAGCTGCTCGACATGGTTGAGATAGATGTGGGCGTCTCCGAGGGTGTGCACCAGGACACCCGGCGTGAGTGCGCATTCCTGCGCCACCATCATGAGCAGCAGCGCGTAGCTGGCGATGTTGAACGGCACGCCGAGCCCGATGTCGGCCGAGCGCTGGTACAGCTGCAGATCGAGCCGCCCCCGATTGACGTAGAACTGAAAAAAGGCGTGGCAGGGCGGCAGCGCCATGTGCGGGATGTCCGCCACGTTCCACGCGCTGACGATGATGCGGCGCGACGTCGGGTCGGTCTTGATCTGCTGGATGGCCTGCGCGATCTGGTCGATGCCGGGCCCTCGCCGCGTGGGCTCGACGGGATGGGAGTCGCGCGCGTGCTGCGTGAACGGTGCGCCCCAGCGGCGCCACTGGTGACCGTAGATCGGGCCGAGCTCGCCCTCGGTATCGGCCCACGCATCCCAGATGGGTGTGTGCTGCGCCAGGTCGTCCCGCACGTTGGTGCTGCCGCGTAGGAACCACAACAGCTCGCGAACCACGCCGGTCCACAAGACCTTTTTGGTGGTCAGCAGCGGGAAGCCCTGGCGCAGGTCGTAGCGGGTCTGCGCGCCGAAGATGGAGAGAGTGCCGGTGCCGGTGCGGTCTTCGCGGCGCTCGCCTTCGTCGAGGACTTGGCGGACGAGGGTCAGGTATTGCTGCACGCCTCCAGCCTTACCTGTCCACAACGCCCCGTTCAAACCAAACGATGGAGGCGCGAAGCGGAAAGGGCCACGCAAACGTGCCCGTGCCCGTGCCCCTACACCTACACGACCGTCAGAGAGCTGGCGTGCATCGCGGTACCCTGAGGGGCGCCGCGCTTTGGAAGTCCCGCCGCGTGCCGGCCGTCCGACTCAATCCCCAGAGGACGGCTTGTCGTTGCACTGCGTGATTAGGTCCGTGGTGACCTCCTCCCGCAGCGAATCTTGGTGGGCCAACCAAGCATCGACTATGTGAGCGGGCACGCGGTGTTTCTCCAATGTCAGCTTCAAGATCTGTCGGCGGCGTCCAAAATGCCCCCCGAGGATAGGATGACGCTTGTGCGCTTCGGCCAGGTCGCGGCCAGAATAAGCCGTGCCCGCGCCCAAAAACGCGGCAGCGTGCTCGTACTCGAAGTGCTTGATTCGCGGCTTGTTCGCGCGAGCGAAAAGAAAGCCGATCATCGTGTCTGCGAACACTCGCTCGACGAACTCGTCGATGATCGCTCGCAGTGCGATTTCGCCACCGATGTCGTCGAAGTACGCCATGAACTACGCTCCGGGCCGAGGTATACCCGGTGAAACTTGTCCCGGCGAACACCGCTGGCTAAGAAGCCGTCCGAGAGAGGTCATCCCGATGCCGACGTACAAAGCGCCCCTGCGCGACTTCCGTTTCCTGCTGAACGACGTGTTCGAAGCCACCCGACAGTACGAAAAGTGGGGCTTCCCGGAGGCTTCGCCGGACATCGTCGATGCGGTGCTGGCCGAAGGCGCCAAGTTCACCGAGAACGTGCTCGCGCCGCTCAACGAGAAGGGCGACGAGGTCGGCACCAAGTGGAACGACGGCGTGGTCACCACGGCACCCGGCTTCAAGGAAGCCTGGAAGCTGTACCGTGAAGGGGAGTGGGGCTCCATCGGCGCCAACCCCGAGTACGGCGGCCAGGGTTTGCCCGAGAGCGTCGAGCTCGCGTTCAACGAGATGGCCTGTGCGGCGTGTGTGTCGTTCCGCATGTCCAACAGTCTCACGCTCGGCACCGTTCACGCCATCGAAGCGCACGCCAGCGACGAGCTCAAGCAGTCCTATCTGCCCAAGCTCATCGCCGCGAAGTGGAGCGGCACCATGTGCCTCACCGAGCCTCACGCTGGCTCGGACGTGGGCATCATCACCACCAACGCCAAGCCCAACGACGACGGCTCGTTCCGCATCAACGGGCCGAAGCCCCTCATCACGTTTGGCGAGCACGACATGACCGAGAACATCATTCATTTGGTGTTGGCGCGTCTGCCGGGGGCGGCCAAGGGGCCCAAGGGCATCAGTCTGTTCATCGTGCCCAAGTACTTGCTCGACGATGCGGGCAACCCTCAGGGCGAGATCAACGGCGTCATCTGCGCGTCCATCGAACACAAGATGGGCATCAAGGCATCGCCCACTTGCGTGCTCAACTTCGAGGACGCCAAGGGGTACCTGGTCGGCAAAGAGCACGGCGGCATGGCCGCCATGTTCACCATGATGAACTACGCGCGACTCGACGTCGGCCAGCAAGGGCTGTCGCAAGGCGAGCGCGCGCTGCAGGGCGCGGCGGCCTACACACTCGAGCGTCTGCAGATGCGCGCAGCCACGGGCCCGCGCGCGCCCGAGAAGGTCGCCGACCCGATCATCGCGCACGCCGACATCCGTCGTATGCTGCTCACCATCAAGAGTCTGGTCGAGGGCTCGCGCGCGCTCGCCATCTTCGCCGCCACGCAGCTCGACAAAAAGCACCACCCGGACGAGGCGGAGCGTCGCCGCGCCGACGACATGCTCGCGTTCCTCATCCCCATCGTGAAGGGCTTCCTCACGGAGGTCGGAAGCGAAGCGGCGTACTGGGGCGTGCAGTGCTGGGGCGGCGCCGGCTACATTCGTGAGAGCGGCATGGAGCAGTACGCGCGCGACTCGCGCATCATGTCCATCTACGAAGGCACCAACACCATCCAGGCCAACGACTTGCTGCGCCGCAAGGTGCTCGGCACCAAGGGCGCGCTGCTCGAAAACTTCCTGGTCGAGATCGACGCGCTGGTCAGTGAGATCGAGGGCTCGTCCGAGCTCGGCTACCAGGCTCAGGCGCTGTCCGAGCTGCGCGGTGAGTGGAAGGCCATCTCGGACGACATCGCCAAGCGCGCGGCTTCCAACGCCGACGAGGCGGCGGGCGCGGCGTTCGATTACCTGATGTACTCGGGATACGTGTCGGTGGCTTACTTCTGGGCTCGCATGTCCAAGGCTGCGATCGCCAATCAGGGGCGTGTGGCGGCGGATGAGGCGTTCTTCCGGAGTAAGTTGCAGACTGCTCGGTTTTACTTCGAGAGGATTCTGCCTCGTACTCGCACTCTTGCTGTCACGCTTCGGGCCAGCAGTAAGTCTTTGATGGAGATTGCTGACGACGGGTTCGTCTTCTGATCTTACTGATGAGCTGACTGCTGTCAGGGGGTCGCGATCTGAGTGTTCGTTGGACTGCTCCTGATCGCGATACGGCCCGCTGCGCAGCGGGGGTGCTCGGCGAAAAACCGCCGCTGGGACCCCCTCCTACTCGCTGTCGATTGCATCGCTTCGCGATGCAGTTGTTCATGCGCTCGAACAGGGACCAAGGTCCCCCCAGCGACGATTTTTCGCCGAGCACCCCCGCTGCTCCGCTGGGGTTGGGGGCGAGCTGCTTCGGTTTTTTGTTTTGGGCTCTCTGCTCGCTTTCGGCATTCCCGAGCGGCGTGCTGTTTTGCGCAGAGCGCAGAGCGCAGAGTGCAGAGTTGACCGGGTACGTTGGTTAGAAGGTGGTGCGGAAGCCTGTGCCGAAGGCTGTGAAGGTTGGGCTGCGGGTGGAGGCGTAGGTGACGGAGTCGTGGGCCTGTCTTATGCGGGCGCTCTGGATGGGGCCTGCGATCCAGTTGGCCGGGGAGAAGAGTACGGCGCCGATCATGGAGACGATGCCTGAGGCCTTGGGGACGTCGAAGCCTCGGCGGTTCATTTCCAGGGCGCCGCGTAGGTCGGCACCCGCCCACGTGATCTGACCGGCGGCCTGGACGAGGGCGCCAGGGGCTGCGGACCACTCTTCGTCTTCGTTGGCGGAGACAAAGGCGATGACCAGGGCGACACCGACCACAGTCAGGATCTTGCCGCTCAGGGACCAGGCGCGGTTGCGACGGTACCAGCGCTCATCCGACTCGCTCCAGCTGGGTTCGGTGAGGGAGCCGAATGCCACGCCGTACTCGGTGCCTCCGACCAGTGCCTGCGCTGGCGCACCGGGGTAGGGCTGGGCCTGCTGGGGGTAAGGAGCCTGCTGCGGCGGCTGTGTCTGTTGGGGGTAAGGCGCCTGTTGTGGAGGCTGCGCCTGCTGCGGAGGCTGGGCCTGCTGCGGGTAAGGTGCCTGTTGCGCGGGCTGGGCCTGCTGCGGGTAAGGTGCCTGTTGCGCGGGCTGCGCCTGCTGCGGGTAAGGTGCCTGTTGCGCGGGCTGCGTCTGCTGCGGGGAAGGTGCCTGCTGTGGAGGCTGTGCCTGCTGGGGATATTGTGTCGGCTGCGGGTGGGCCGGAGGGGTCTGAGCGAGCGCGCTCGCGCTCGTGCAACAAGTGATCAACACGGCCAGAGACACGGCGGTTCGCATGGGAGCGGTCTACCACGAGGGGGCTGCCGGCCGCGAAGCCTTCCTCGCGTCGCACCCTCGTCGTGCAGGTGCGGGGCGGCGTGCGCGTATCCGCACGGAGAGCCGACGCGTCAGACCTCCATGTTCAGGACCTTGCGCAGCACACTCTGATCGACGTTGCTGCCGCTGAGCACGACTGCCACGGTCTTGTGGGCCAGCGGGACCTGCAGCTTCCACAGGCCGGCAAACGCGGCGCCTGCGGCACCTTCGAGAATGTTGTGCGTGGTGCGCATGCCCACACGCATCGCCTCGGCAATCTCCGTTTCACTGGCCAGTACGCAGTCCGCGAGACCCTGCCGCATGGTCTCGAACGTCAGGTCGTAGGACGTGCGCGTGGCAAGCCCGTCGGCCAGCGTTGGGAGCACGCGCTTTTGCATGATGCGACCGGCCTTGAGGCCGTCGTGCTGCGCCGGAGCATGGGCCGCCTGCACGGCGTACACCTTCACGTGCGGTGCCCGCTCGCGCACCACCGTGATGGCACCGACCGCCTGCGAGCCGCCTCCGAGTGGCACCACCACTGCCTCCACGTCGGGCGCCTGCTCCAGGATCTCCAGGGTGAGTGTCGCCGCGCCGGCCAGGATGTGCGGATTGTTCGACGAGTGCACGAGCGTGAGGCCGCGCTCTCGCACCAGCAGCTCGGCGTGCGCGACGGCGTCGTCGTAGTCGTTTCCGACCTCGATGAGGGTGGCTCCGAGCGCCCGGATGCCCGCGTTTTTCTCGCTGCTGTTGCCGAGCGGAACACACACGGTGACCTGGGCGCCGAGCAGCTGGCCCGCCCACGCCAGCCCTTGTCCGTGATTGCCCCGGGTGGCGGCGACGATGCCGCGTCCACGTTGCTCGGGGGTGAGTGCCGCGACGGCGACGATGCCGTTGCGCAACTTGAAGGAGCCCGTGGGCAAGTGGTTTTCGTGCTTGACCAACACCCGAGCGCCGTTGCCCAACGCATCGTCGAGCAAGCGATAGTTGCGCAAGGGCGTGGGGGTGAGATGCGCGCGCAGCACGTCGCGTGCACGCAACACGTCAGCGAAGGTGATCGGCGAACTCATGGGCGAGCTGTAGCATGCCGGTCTGTTCGACCTTACTCGTCGGTCTCGACTGCGCGTC
>Ga0190275_10004497_pt1 | contig 10013 bp, 8 predicted proteins | sample Popmic550T_FD_133745 | JGI IMG/M metagenome (GOLD analysis project Ga0190275, IMG submission 133745) | Populus adjacent soil microbial communities from riparian zone of Yellowstone River, Montana, USA - 550 T | ecosystem: Environmental > Terrestrial > Soil > Riparian zone > Trees stand | place...
TCACCTGCGTCTTGATATATTGCAATTTTTTCTTCATTGACCATGAATGCACTTACCTTAGTCACATTCTCGAAGTTCTCAATTGACCAGTTAAACTCCCTTCCCACAAGGTCAACTGCGATGGTCTCATTGACATCTGCAGCAGTTGTGATTACTGGTTGCGCACCAAGAAATGAGGCCACTAACCTCGAAAGTGCATTTGCTCCCCCAAGATGTCCTGAGAGTGCGCTTATGACATTGTTTGCCCTGTCATCAATGACTAACACAGCAGGATCGCTCTTTTTATCAATCAGATGCGGTGCCACCATTCGGATGACTGCTCCAAGAGAAAATATGCAGATCAAGGCATCGTAACTCTTGAAAAGTTTGGCGACAAGCTGCGTGCTTTGCTCTGAAAACCAGAGAATGTCATTGCCACCATCATTATGCTTTACTGGCACATATATCTCCACTTCAGGCATCCTTTGTTTTATCCTGCGGGCTATTTCAATACCGTGCCTCGTGATGGCGACAATAGCCATTTTTGTAACCATAAGGCAATATTAGCAGAAATCAAAAGGGGAAATAATCTTTTGCATGCATGCCAGCAAACGATAATAATCATGTTCCCTTCAAAAGATAGGAGTTTGGGACTTCTCTCTAAGCAGGCATACTCCGTGTCAATGTCACTTGTCTTGATACCCTTAGCACTATCTGCCTATACCCACCTATGGAACCCTGTCGGCTTTCCTAACCTATTCTATGATGAAGGAGTATACATGCGAAGAGCCATGCATGTCATGGAAGGTCTTGGACCCCAAGAGGCATATTATTATGATCACCCATTTTTTGGACAAATCTTTCTGGGTAGTATGCTAACGATTATTGGGTTTCCAGAATCATTCAATCCTTCTCCAGATCTGCATTCGATAGAATCACTTTATCAAGTTCCCAGAGCCTTAATGGGAATACTGGCAGTAATTGATACTTTTCTAATCTTCAAAATCACGGAGCGTATCTATAAGAGAAATGTTGCCCTACTTGCCTCAGTTCTGTTTGCAGTTATGCCAGCAACTTGGTTTTCTAGAATGATATTGCTAGATTCTATTCTCCTGCCATTTCTTCTCCTTTCAATATTGCTAGCGGTTTATACTACAAAATCAAAATCAGAAAAAAATAACAAGAACAACAACACTACTAACAATATTCTAATTGTCCTATCAGGAATATTTCTCGGCGTAGCCATTTTTACAAAAATTCCCGCATTTACCATGATCCCATTAGTTGCTTTCCTCATTTATCGGAATAATAAGAGAAGCCTAAGAGCTCTTGGAATGTGGTTTGTTCCTGTGATATTGATCCCAGTACTTTGGCCTGCACAGAGTATAATGGCCGGTGCGTTTAACCTTTGGACAAATGATGTGCTATATCAAATAAATAGAGACAATGCCGGCCTGCCTTGGATCGTATTCCTTTTAGCTATTACTGATCCCTTCATTTTTGTAGCAGGACTTGGTGGCCTCGCTTATTCCTTCCTAAGAAGAGATTATTTCATTCTTTTATGGAGCTTTCCATTCCTAGCATTCCTTGCTGTTATGGGCTACACTAACTTCTTTTATTGGATTCCAATATTGCCGGCGCTCTGTATAGGAGCAGCGAAACTTTTAGTTGACATGATAGAAAGGACCAAAAAAATTACACAAAAGACACTTACAGTTGCTATAGTTTCATCGATTATTGTTTTTGGAGTGACTAGTACTACACTGCTTATTGTTACGGATGTTACATCGGCTCAGTTCGAATCCGCTGCTTATGTTGCTAGTTACTTGGAAGGAAGGGAAGGTGGTGGAGGCACTGGAAATCCAACTGTAATTTCAAACCCAGTTTATTCCTGGATATTCAAATATGTATTCGAAAAGGACAATATATTGTCAGATTATCGAGATATGTTTTATTTCCCTGTCGACACTGCTAAGAGCAGAGTTCTTCTAATAGACGATCCAAGATTCAGGCTCGACATTGGAAATGAAGATAACCAACTGCTTCATGAGCTCTATAGCAATACGAGCACAACTGCAACATTCAAAGGTAAGGTAACTAATTTTGATTTAGGCCTGTACCCTTACACAAGCATGATAGAGAACTATGAGGGAAGCGAAGTTGCAATCAGAGTGAATAATTCGCATTCATAAGGTTTTTAAAACTCAGACAAAACATGAGCTAAGTAACAAAAGCCATGGCAACTTCGCAATCGATACCGGTTCTAGTAAACCGCAGGCTGTTGTTTGCTGGAATATTCCTTATAGCACTATCGGGTCTGGTACTTGAAGTCTCAATTACAAGGATATTTTCCGCAGCCATATGGTACCATTTTGCGTTTGTAGCAGTATCTGTAGCCCTTGTCGGCCTTGGAGCTTCAGGTCTAGTTGTACAGCACCGCGTAAAGAAGCTAAAGGGTAAGTGGGCAGAGAACCTAACTATATTCTCTGCATGGGGCATAACCATCTTTATCCCGATAACTCTTTTTGTTATGCACGCGCTAGCTTCACAGGTTATCTACCTTCCATTGTTTATGATTCTCTTCTCTGTGCCATTTTTTTTAGTCGGAATTATAATATCTGCTGCGTTTAATGCATTTGCCTCCGTGGCTGGAAGGCTATATGCCGCAGATTTGATTGGTGCATCGGTTGGAGCACTTCTGGTAGTCTTGTTTTTGGTGCTTACAGGTGGTGAAGGTGCGACTCTCATAGTTGGGTTAATAGCAGCCATAGGTGCGACTATATTTTCTAGGATCGCAAAGAATATCAAGAAAACTGTTGTGAGCTTTATTTTTGTAGCATTTGCTATATCACTTGTTTTCCTTAATCATGTCACGCAGATCTTTGCAATACCAACGGATCCGACGGCGCAGAAAGACCTACCAATATATCTACGCGAGCATCCGGGATCAAAAATAGTCAAGACCGAATGGAACTCTTTTTCCAGAATAGACGTAGTTGAAGGAGGTACGGGTGGCGAGGAGCTTGTAGCCAAGGTCTTTATCGACGGCGGCGCTGGAACCAACATAATTCCATGGGACGGCAACGCTGAAAGCAGACAAGAACTTTCTACTTGGATGCAGTACTTACCTTTCAAAATGATGCAAGATCCCAAAGTTCTTGTGATCGGATCTGGTGGCGGGAGAGATGTGGTTGCATCTTTGGTAAGCGGGAGCAAAGATGTCACATCCGTGGAAATAAACCCGATAATCTATGAAACTGTCAAAAGCTATGGCGACGAAGCTGGAAACGTCTACTCTCATGAACATGTAAGATCATATGTAGATGAGGGACGAAGCTTCATAACCCGTTCTTCTGAAAAGTATGATATTATTTACGTACCGTTTGTTGATACTTGGGCATCTGTCTCATCAGGCGGCCTAAGCGTTTCAGAAAACTTCCTTTATACATTGGAAGGATTCCAGCAATATTACGACCATCTAACTGACAGAGGCAAGATTGTTACAGTCAGGTGGCTGATCGATGCCCCCAGATTTATCAGTACGTATGCTAAACTGCTTGAACAAAACGGTATACCCCAGGATCAACTACACAGGCACCTTATCATGGTAACAGCTGATTCATATACACAAGACCCAAGTGTAACAATGGTCATCTTTTCAAAATCTCCATTTACTGACGAAGAGATCAATTTCCTGTCACAATCCTTTTCCCAATATGACTACAAACCTATCATGATCCCCGGACAAATAATGCGAGAGCCTTACTCTGCTCTTCTTAAGGGAGAAATCAACCTCGACCAGTTTTACAATATGTTTGAAACAAAGGTATATCCAGTAACGGACGATAACCCATATTTCTTATCGTTTGAAAAGCCGCTTCCTAGTGCAGTAGAAATACTACTCTATGCCAGCATTGGGATTGTAGCGATATTTTTGCTGGTACCTTTTGCCTGGATGAGGAGAAAAAGAGAAGGAGGAGAAAGGGAAGAAGGAGGTTCAAAAATAAGTGAACTTAGAATTGCAACTGTGATACCATATTTTGCAGCCCTTGGCATGGGCTTTATCTTGATAGAGCTTGCGCTCCTGCAAAAGCTCATCCTTTTGATGGGCAATCCTACAATGACTTTTGCGCTATTGTTGTTTACTCTGCTTATATCGAGCGGGTCAGGTAGTCTAATTAGCTCAAGAATCGCGAAGAACAATATGAAAAACCTAATATTTGTAATAGGCGGCATCGCTGCACTTGGGATATTATACGTCCTTTTCCTCCCGCCAATAATCTACTCCACTATCGCAGAATCTATTGAGGTAAAGGCTGCAGTAAGTATCGCTATCCTAGCACCCATTGGATTTTTGATGGGAATGCCCCTTCCTACGGGGATGCGATTGCTAAAGGTACACAGACCAGATTACATACCATGGATGTGGGCAATTAACGGCGCATTCTCCGTCTTGGGCGCTGTGCTTGCCATAGCACTTGGAATTATGTTCGGTTCATCTCTAGCAATGATCCTGGGGATCTTGATTTACCTAATCGCTCTTGGGATATCTTTTGCGTCGAAGAAAAAGACTATTACACAGGTTGCAACATAAGGTTGCAAGGTTAGTTATAACACAGACTTGATCAAGGGACCTCAAGTTGCGATTTCTGAGCGAAGACAAAGTGCTAAAGAATATACAGCGAGTTGGATACCCACAGATTCACACGTGCAAGAAAGTAAAAAAAAAGCATTTTTTAGAGTTCCCGTAGTTAGATAGCCGGATCGACAAAGGTAATTGAGAGTAATGCTAAGAACCTATCAACGCAAGCTCAAGAAGTGAAATTTGCAGATGCCCGCCAGTTCTTTTCCTACAGTAACTGCAAATCATTGTCCTATATAGAAGGTTGCCCCGTCGAATGTTCAAAAAGCAGCGCAAAATCATTATCATAATAGTCACTTTTTTGGGTGCCTACCTATTACCATCCCATCAAATTCAAACAATATAACTTCAATTTGCAGGTCGCCCTTTGCATGCTCATACATCTGATCATACACCTTTTCGCACACATGATCATAATAGCTCACAATATTGTTTTTCTTGATTATCTCTGATACATGTCTTGCAGTATTCGCACTACCAATTTCCTCCACGACTTTCGGCGGAGCTTCACATTCAACTGCAAGCCGTGCCATGAACTTCATATCGACATGAGAGCCGGCGACATGAGTCTGTTTGATGCCCATGGCCATTTTGGTCAGTTTTCCGATAAAGCCGGCAATAATCACCTTTCTTAAAGTCATTTTGTTCGCGCATTGCTTTATTGAATATCCCGCAAAGTCACCCATCTGAATAAAGCAGTGGTCTGGCAACTTGAACAACTCTTTGGCAAAGTCTTCACTCCTTCCTCCTGTGGTAAGGACTACCGTATCAGCACCCATAGCAGTTGCAACATCAAGGCCTTGCCTTATTGAAGCAGCAAAAGATGCGGTAGAGTACGGCAGGACCAGGCCAGTAGTGCCAAGTATCGAGATACCACCTAAGATCCCAAGGCGTGGATTGTCTGTCTTTTTGGCAATTTCTTCTCCATTTGGAACAGAAATTATCACGTCGACTCCTTGGTTTACCAGCTGATGCTCTGCAACTTGGCGAACTGCCTGCTCCAGCATCTTCATGGGTGTGGGGTTAATGGCGGCTTTGCCAATCTCAAGACCCAGGCCTGGCTTTGTTACTCTGCCTACTCCCTTGCCACCATCGATGTGGATATTATTTGCATTTTTGCTGAAGGACACGGTGGAGCATATCTCCGCACCATGTGTAGCGTCTGGATCATCGCCACCGTCTTTTATCGCTGCGCAAGTGGCCTTGCCGTTTTTTTCGTTCTTTGTCCAAGCAATCTTGAGTGTAGCCGTTCTATCCTTTGGCAATGACACAGTCACCTGCTCAGTTGGTCTGCCTGTGATAAGAGCATGAAGCGCTCCTTTTGTGGCGGCGGTTGCAGTAGTGCCAGTGGTGTAGCCTGTTCGAAGCGTTCCCTTACGCTTCTTTTCCTCTATTTCTGCCGGAAGCTTCTGTTCCTGTTCTGCTAGTTTTTCTAAGTCTTCTTTCTCTTTATCTTTAGCGATAAACATTCTAGCATCTCCGTCCCGCCATGTATAACTATCTTGTAGGTGGCTGCAAATGTAAAGTCTTCGCTAGCCAAATTTCCAACGATTCTCGCGACTTCTCTTGGATGGCCAGACGCTTTCATTGAATTCTCTCTTGCCGCCTTTTTCCTTTCATTCAGAGTCATAGTGCTAATGTAGCTTGTGTGGAGGTGTTGCCGAGCGCTAGGAGATCTGCCTGAATGTTCCTGTAGCAGTACTGTGGCGGAATATGCTTTATTAGTGCAATTACCCACGCCTTGCCAATGCTATAGGGAGCACCTGGTGGGTAGCCTGCAAGTGCAGGCGTTGGAGCCATATTGATTATCACTCCGCCCTCTTGCTCTTCAGCCGCTGCCTCCGATTTTTTATCATTAAAGGAATCGAGCCTTGTGATAGCCTAAAAGTTCCTTTGAGATCTACCTCGATAACTTTTTCGAGATCTTCTCTGGCGACTTCATGGAACCTGCTGGTATCATGTATCTTTCTGCTACGTGGCGCAGATTGTGGTGTGTCATAGCAAAATAAAGAAGAAAAAAGATGGCTTTCTTTAATGTATGTCACTCACCAAATTGACCAGTTTCTACCCATTCGGCTTTGATTATTGTCCACCAATCTACCGCAAGATCCTGTAGCACATACTCGTAAGGCAAATAGCCATAGCCCTGTTCCCCCCAGCTCGTGCCCCATGAATTACGTATAAGAAACGCACCTGTACTTGTTTCGCCGCAGCCCTTATTTTTTATCTTCAGATTATTATCATATCCTACTGCCATTATTGCATGTCCTCCAAGAACTTTTTCTGTGTTGCAGGGAAATGGGATCTTACCATCTGCGGAAGCCTGCTCAATTGATTCATAGACAGTAAAGCCAAACATTGAAGGGATTCCTTTTGATAGATTTTCCTTTATTGAATCTACAAGAGCCTGCTTGGTAAGATTAGATTTGTCAAGGCGAACGTATTTGATCGCTTGATAGTTGCTCGCAAAAGCATAACAAAATGCAGGAGGTTCTTTGTCAAATTGAGATATGTCGTATTCCCAATATTCCTCTGGAGGTACACCAAACAATCTCATAGCCCCCATGGCACTTCTTAGATATGCTCCAGTATCACCTGTGAGGTGCAAAAGATTTCTTGTTACCTTATAAAGAAATAGCCTTGAGGCGTCGATATGCCTTCCAAAAGCTTTTCTTTCAAAATATTCTACCATTCCGACTCCTGCATTTGCTGTACAGGAACCCAAGGTGCCCTGATCCTCCACAGGTGAACAATACTCTCTTATTTTGTCCGCTTTTGTAGGAATAGATAACCCCTTGGTCTTGATTGTGGATTGAGCAGTAGTTACACCTACTTTAGAAAAGAGATCCTCAACTTCCTTACTTGATAGAGTATAGTCTCTTATACTAGGATAATCAGGAATCCATCCGGTTCCTTTTCCATTAACTCTGGTCTGACTCATTTTTAGTCTATGGTTTGGCAATGACATTATATAAGGAATTTGTTGTTAAATATCCCCCATTTTGGCATCATGTGATTAAGGCATACATGGAGGTAATGCCAAAAAGTCTCAGAACCAGTAGCAGCATGTTTAAGCAAATAACAATACCACTAACCAGTCATGGCCACAGTCTCATAATCCGATAGTAAGTAGAAGTTAGATTGTTATTCATGTGAGTATTAACAGGTCTTAGCGTCTTGCATAATCTTTCACCTTGGAGAGGTAGGCTGGTACATTTGGATTTTCTTTGACTCGTCTAAAATAGATTCTGTCTTTTTCCATTGTCAGGGGATCTAATCTAGCTGCTTTTCCCCTTGCAGAACTGATATCTTTTTTGGATATGAAGAAATTCTTTGCACGAAAAGTATCTATTTTATTAGTCAATAAAAGTGGCCTATTTATCTCGTCCTCTTCTTCCTCCACTGGAATTAGCCTCAGTGGTACTTCTCCTGCCTTCAATTTCTGAATACTCTTGAATAGCTTATTTATTGAGCCCGTCGGGTTGCGCAATGAACTGGTCAGGCTAGACCTAACATTACTTAGCTTTAGGCTGCCATGTTCTATACCGGGTTCGAGTATATCTATCATCTTATCTTTCTTTTCCACCTTGATTTTTTCTGGTAGACTCTGGAATCCAAGAGCATGCAAAATCTCTGGGTCACCGTATCTTGGTCTGCCTCCAATTATCGAGAGCTTCAAGGTACCTTCGGTTGACTTTATCAAATTTAGATATGGATCGCCATGGAGCGTTTACTGGGATAGGGATCCAACCAGAACCTGAACCTGAAGAAGAAGAACCAGAAGAACCACAAGATCAAGTGCCACCTAAACCGGATCCCATAATAGAATCTCATATAGATATAGAGCCCATCGCCCCACTATGCCTTGTATGTGGTGATAAAGAGGAAGGAAGTGAAGCTAAAGTGAAACTCTCTGTTCATCTGTGTTCAGAACATGCGCCAGCAGCAAAAGAGATGCTGCAGCGCTTTATTACTGAAATGAAGTCATCAGTACAAACACCTGTCGTCTAAACTGTTCAAAGATTTACTAAAAAATGACTCAATAAACAGGCAAAAGCAATCTACATAAAAAGAACGTTGCTCCCTTCATATGACAAGATCTCTTGCTCCAGTATCTATAGCTTCTTCTCAGTCCTAGGTTGGGAGAGGATATAAAGAAACAAGAACAAAATGATGAAGATTCAGGGCCGACATGCTTTGCAATACAGGAATACCTACATTAGGAAATATACGTTATGCTGGATCAACTGCCAAGACAATTCAGAGGACTCAAGCGATTATTTGATGCTGATGACAGGCCCCTGGGGTTTCTTAGCAGTTCTCCTGTCTAGCTCCTGCATGAAATGTTATAATCGTGAGTTGGTTATATACAAACTTGAACGCCTCACGATTGAAAATGTGTCGACCTAGATCACAAATTTATGGATCTGGTGGATAAATAAAAGGCCTACGAGGAGCTGATACAAATAACAGTCAAAAATTTTGTCAAGTTCTGCTGCAGACCTATTAAAGGAAGCTGCCTGCCTTAAACATCACTAATAATCGAGACAAGTTGTTGATGTCTGAGGCCTTCGAATTCCCGGGATAAGAAGGAAGATCATTAGCAGACTCTAATTTCCTTTCTTAGCCCATCAAGGCATATCCTGTAATTGTCCAGTATATCGCGACCGACCAGTGCCTTGGCTGGTGTCTGCTCAGGTAAATCAAGGCATCCGACATGTATGTTATCATATGTCTTGCCAAAAATCTCGATTGAGACTTCATAGTATGGAATATAGATTATTCCTGCTCCTGTTGCTGTCTCATCACTTCCAGCAAAGGAAAGGTTCATCTCGTTTGCAATAAATGTGGGGATAATTGTCTTTGATGAAGCAAAATCGAGGTGAGCATCGACAACAATTTTCTTATTGCTGCCTGCATCTATGATTCCTACACAGACCAGTGGCAAATTGTTCTTGTATTGAATTGTAATGACTTGTCGTTGTTGTTCTTCATCCTCTCTTATACTCAATTCACTATCGGCTATAGACTATGATCCTCTTCTCTTAAAATAACTATCTGGTCGCATATTATGTCCCTCTGCTGGTCTTCATTTCAGGAATAACAGTTTGGCTGGCTGAAATTGCATGTCAAAGATGAAAGATTAAAGTACTCCCTCGATCCTTGTATGAAATATATGACACGCAAGTTTGAAGAATGGTGGAATACAGTTCCAGCTGACTTGAAGCAAAAAGCTCGCAAAGGCGACGAGTCAAACAAACCCTTACTCAACCAAATTAACTATGTTCTTCTGCATCTTCATTTGGCAGGCAAGCATGACGCCAAACCAAGCCATGATGAGCTGAAGGATTGGCTACACAGTGGCCAAGTAGATGTGCTCAGAATGAACAAA
>Ga0190275_10004498_pt1 | contig 10011 bp, 10 predicted proteins | sample Popmic550T_FD_133745 | JGI IMG/M metagenome (GOLD analysis project Ga0190275, IMG submission 133745) | Populus adjacent soil microbial communities from riparian zone of Yellowstone River, Montana, USA - 550 T | ecosystem: Environmental > Terrestrial > Soil > Riparian zone > Trees stand | place...
CATCGGCCTCGACCTCACCGAGCAGATAGCCGGCGACGGCTAAGTCGAAGGATTGCCCGGCGGGTGCGGTCTCCGAGGCTGCCAGCGGCGCGGCCGCGTGCGTGATGTGCAGGCCGCTACTTGCCAGCAACCGCAGGGCCGGGGCGAGCGCCGCTGGCGAGGAGTCCACCAGGTGGCTGGCCTCCAGAGAAGGAAATGCCTCTGCTGCCGCCCAGGTGCAGGCTCCGGTGCCCGCGCCGAGATCCAGCATGGTGCGCGGTGCGAATCCGGGATCCGCTGCCGCCAGTCGCTCAAAGACGTGTCGAGCCGCCGCGTAAGTGGCTGGCATCCGAGTGGTCATGTACGCGGCTACTTTGAGTTCGGAGTCCAGGATCGGCTCGTTCGCCGGGCGGTCGGCCCGGTACCGATGGCTGAGGTCTTCGGCCGCGCGCCCGAGATCACGAAAGGAGTGGCCGGCTAATTCGGTCTCCAGTGCTCGCACCAGGACGGCTGGAAGGTCAATCACGAGGCTTGGTGGAGAGCGACCCGAGGATGCCGAGCCCCCCTCGCCACCAATCTCCGAACGGATCGCTCGGCATCTTGTCGCGGGGGATCCCGTAAAGGTTCGCCACTGCCGTGCCCTGCTCGAGCAGTAGCCAAGCGAGACCCGGCCCTTCGTAGCGGGCGCTTGCGGTGAACGACTCGTATTCTGTCCCGCGAAAGTCGAATGGGATGTCGACTTCGATCAGCAGCTGACCGCGCTCGATATCGTGATCGGTCGCCTTGACAACCGCCCGACGCGGCGGTCCCCCCGGCTCAGCGGCCAGTTCCCACGGGTCGCCGACGGCCAAGAAGAGCTCCAGATTCAACAGCGATTGAAAGCTCATCACCAGGTCCGTAGCCTGTCATAGGTCCTGATGGCTAGCGCGCAGGTCCGAGGTCGGCCTCTGGTGGCCAGTTGTGTGGGGGTGGTGGTCGGTGGTGGTGGTTGATCCGTGCCCGTCGCTGGGGGTCGAGGCGGGCTGGTGGTCGAAGCCAGATCCGTCCGTGGTGGTGGAATGCCTGCCAGTCCCGTTGCTCGATTTCGCGGTGATGGTGCCAGCAGAACAGGCGGCCGTTGCTCTGGTCGGTCCGGCCTCCCTGCGCCCAGGGCACAAGGTGGTGGATTTGACACCAGCCGGGTGGCCGGGTGCAGCCGGGCCAGACGCAGCCGCCGTCCCGTACTTCGATGGCGGTCCGGGCGGGGCCTGTGAAGAGGCGTCGTTCCCGTCCGAGGTCCAGAGGCTGGCCGTGTCCGTTGAGGACGGCGGGGATGATCGCTGCGTCGCAGGCCAGCACTCTCGCCAGGGTCGGGGAAATCTCCGATCCGTCGTCCAGCACGCCCACGCCGGTCCGGTCGGTGAGTGAGGTCAGGGGGATGGTGACCCGGATCTGGGCCTTCCCCCCGTCCCCGGTGGTGGTGGCGGGGTGGTGCAGGGCGCGGCGGTGGACCTCGATGACCGCGTCGTAGCGGCGTTGAGCCGGTGAGCGGTCGTCTTTGCCTCCGTCGAGACCACCGGCCTCGTCGTGGCCGTCGAGTCCGGTGACCCCCGCGCCGAGGGGCGGGTTCGCTCCCTGGGTCCAGGGCGTGGACAGGGCTTCGAGTGCCGCAGTCAACACCGCGTACCCGGCGGCGTCGTAGCGTCCGCGGATCAGCCCACCTGACCCGTAGGGATCCGGGGACAGGGTGAACTCCCGTTTCCCGAACGCCCTGGCTTCGTGGTCACAGATCTTGGCCTCATCGCGGGCCTGCACGCCGTCGGGGTCCAGCAGTTCTTCCAACCGGCGGCCCAGCCGGCCCAGATCGGGCGGGTCCAACCGGGCGCACTCGGCGATCAGGTTTGCTTCCCCTTCGGCGACCAGGGCCGGGCTGATGCTCGGGTCGAGGTCCTTCAACGAGTCGGCGATCACCTCGGCCTGGCCGAGGTGGACCTCGCCCGCCGCCATCGCTTGGGCGGTAGCCGGGAGCTGTTCGCGTAGGGCGCGGGCGGTCTTGACCAGCCGGGATGCCTCCCCCGAGCTCAGACGGTGCGAACCGCGTAGCCAGGCCACCATCGAACTAGACCCGCGGCTGCGGGCAAGCCCGCGGGCATCGGCCTCCCCCAGGCGGGCCAGCAGGACCGCATCGGCCTGCGCCCGCAACGCCACCGCATCAGCGACCTCAACGGCGAGTTCCCGATCGGTCAACGACCACAACTCAACGTCGGCCGCGGCCCCGACCACCTCCCGCGCCCCAGCCAACCCGGCAAACGCGGACTGTCCGGACAACCCGGACTGTCCGGGTGGGCTCAGCAACGTGGTCACAGCACAGAATCTACCGACCGGGTCTGACATTCTCCGGCCCTCAAACCGGCTGCACCGCAACATTTCCTGAGAAAATGTGCGCCCCTGGACCCTCGCAGTCACGCCAGCCGCCCGACGAACCCGGCGACGGACCCGTACCCCTGGCGGTTTAGGCGTAAAACGCCGAACCGGGAGCCGAGGAAAGGACACCAGCCGGCCGCTTCCCCTGGCGGTTTGCTGGAAACCGCCAGAGGCGGGGCCGGAACGAGGCGCCGCTCGACAACGAGGCCGAGCCACCCACGTCCCCTGTTGTTACTGCCGCTTCTCCCCGACGAAATCGCGAGCCTCGCTCACCAGGCCCAGCCGCTCGCCCCCGCAGCCATCGACGCCAAGGGCCGAATCGCTGCCGACCGCCATCGACTGACATCCTGGGTTTCATGCCACTGCATCCCCAGGCTCGCGCCTACCTCGACGCCCAACCGCCGGTGTCTGCGACCCAACCGACCGTGGCCGAGATGCGCGCGGGTTCCAACGAGATAACGCAGTTCGCGGGGCCGGGCCCTGAGCTAGCTGAGGTCGAGGACCGCGATATCGGGGGGGTGCCGTGCCGGGTCTACCGCCCGCTCACCGACACCGCGCTGCCGACCGTGATCCACATCCACGGCGGTGGCTGGGTGGGTGGCGACCTAGACACCCACGACACCGTGTGCCGGATGATCGCTGCCCAATCCGGGTGGACCGTGGTGGCCGTGCACTACCGACGCGCACCGGAGGATCCCTTCCCCGCAGCGCTGGACGACATCGAGTCAGTGGCCGCCGCCCTGCGCGACGGCGACGTGCCCGGGGTAGACAACTCCCGGCTCGCCCTGCTCGGCGACAGCGCCGGCGGGCACCTTGCCGCCGTGACGGCACGCCGTGCTCGCGACAGCGACCTTCCGCCTTACCTGTTCCAGGGCTTGATCTATCCGGTACTCGACGCATCGATGACGACGCCGTCCTACGTGGAGAATGCGGAGGGGTACGGACTGACCGCCACCGGGATGGCCTTCTACTGGGACTGCTTCGCACCCGATGGCGTGGACCGCACGCATCCCGACGTCTCACCCATCTTGGCGCAGGATCTCTCGGGTCTACCGGCGACCTTTGTACTGACCGTCGAGTACGACCCCCTGCGCGACGAGGGCGAGTCCTATGCCGCGGCCCTGGCCGACGCCGGCGTACCGGTCGTGGCTGTACGGATAGTCGGAATGATCCACTCCTTCTTCCGGCTACCGGCCTTGTTTGACGCGAGCCGCGCTGCGATCAGCCAGGTGTCGGCAATGCTGGCCGACGTCGCCACGCCAGCAGTTCCAGAGTCATAGGTCCGGCCTGCGCCGAGGTCGCATCCGGGTGAGAGCGACGCCAATCAGACATAGCGCACCGCCGAGGAAGGACACGGCAGGCGGCGCCTCGTCGAGCAGCACCCAGGACAGGCCGGCGGCCACCACGGGCACCAGGTAGGTCGTGGCCCCCATCTGCCCGGCTGAGGTCCGCGACAGCGCGTAGGCCCAGGTGGTGAACGCGATCGCCGTCGGAAACACTCCGAGATAGATCAATCCGAGAATCGAACCCCCGCTGGCTTCATTCACCTCGGTCCACAGGGTCGGTGTGAACGGCAAGCAAGCTGCAGCGCCTACGAGGCAGCCGAACCAGGTCGCCTGCAGAGCGGGAACCGTTCGTAGCACCGGCTTTTGGGCGACCATGCCCGCGGCGTAGAGAACACCTGCCAGGAGACAGACGAGAACTCCGGACAGCTCGATCCGCCGTTCGGCTCCGCTTCCCGCGGCGATGATCACCGCACCGAGCAGGGCGACGACACTGCCGGCGAGCAACCGCGGCGGAAAGCCCTCCTTGAGAAAGACACCGGCCAGCACGGCCACGATCACCGGCGCTATCTGGACCAGCATGGCCGCCGTGCCTGCGTCCAGGGTTGCCTCGGCGGCGTTGAGGGCGATGTTGTAGCCCGCGAACCACAACAACCCGTAGACCACGACCAGGGCCAACTCCCGGCCACGTGGCAAGAGGAAACCTCGCAACGCCACGAAGCCCCCGAGGACGAGACAACCGATGGCCAGCCGGCCAAGGGTGAGCGCGCCTGGGCTGAAATCCTCGCCGACGGCCCGGATGCCCACGAAAGCTGAGGCCCACAGCACCACGGTGACAGCGGCTGCGAGCAGTGCCGCAGAAGGAACTGACCAGAGGCGCCGCCGTGCATCCCCGGTGACCGTTGGGTTCATGACAGCGACGTTAGGTCGGGAAAGCTTTGCCGTACGCCGAAATGTTGCCGTTCTACGCCGTGCTCGTGCCATCCGAGGCGTCGTTGTGCACGAAGGGCCAACTCGTCGCCTGACCTGGGTACGGTCGCGGCATGACGACTGCGCCGGTCCTCAGTCCCACCAGCATCCGCGCCCTCGAGGTGGTGCTGCCGTGCATCGACCTCGATCCGACCGTGGACTTCTTCGTGGACCGGCTCGGATTCCGCCTCGATGTGATCATGCCCGCTGACGATCCAGCCGTTGCTCTGCTGTCCGGCCACGGGATGCGCATCCGGCTGGAGCGCGGCGGAACAGGCGACCCGGGGGAGCTGCGACTGGGGTGCGACGAGCCAGCTGCTTGGGGCACCGAACTGCTGACTGCCCCGAACGGCACCCGGATCCGGCTCGTAGACGCCAACCCACCGCTGGTCATCCCGGACTCACCACCGCTGTTCGAACTCACCCGCGACGACGGGGACACCGGCGGAGTCGGACGGGCCGGCATGCGCTACCGGGACCTGCTGCCCAAACGTCAGGGCGGCCGGTTCATCGCGTCGCACATCCTCATCCCCGACGCCGGACCGGTTCCGGACTACGTGCACCACCATCGGGTTCGCTTCCAGATGATCTACTGCGCGGCCGGCTGGGTGCGCGTCGTGTACGAGGACCAGGGTCCGGACTTCGTCCTGCAGGAAGGGGACTGCGTTCTGCAGCCGCCGGGGATCCGACACCGGGTGCTGGAGAGCGCGGCGGGTATGGAGGTCGTCGAGATCGGATGTCCCGCCGAGCACGAGACCACCGCGGAACACCTCATCACCTTGCCGACGCCCCATCTCCGCTCCGACCGGGTCTTCGAGGGCCAGACCTTCGTTCGGCACACCGCGGCCGATGCCGCCTGGCAGCCCTGTAGATCGGGGCGCTGGAACTCGGCCGGCTTCGAATTCCGGGACACCGGGATCGAAGCCGCAACCAAGGGTCTCGCCGGAGTACGGGTGATCCGGCACGATCGTGGCGGGGCCAAGGCGAACGGGCGCGCCGATCCGGCTGAAGCGCCCGCCTCACTAGTCGACAGCATCCACGACGGTGAACTGCTGTTCTGGTTCGTCCTGGCCGGAACTGCGACCCTGCACACGCAAGGACGACCGGACGAACCGCTCGCCCGTGGAGCGGCGGTCGCCATTCCGGCGGGTATGACCCATCGGCTGGCTGAGCTCTCCGGCGACCTAGTACTACTCGAGGTGACCCTTCCTGCCGCGCTCTCGGTCAGGACGACGCCGCACTAGCTGACTTCGCCTGCCAGACTCCTGCTCATGCGGGTCTACCTGGGCAGCGATCACGCCGGATACGAGCTCAAGGCCCATCTGGTCGAGGAGTTGCGCGCCGCCGGACACGAGACGATCGACGTCGGGCCGGCTACCTATGACTCCGAGGACGACTATCCGGCTTATTGCCTGGCAGCCGGCGCGATGGTCGTGGGCGATCCGGGCAGCCTCGGGGTCGTCATCGGGGGATCGGGCAACGGCGAGCAGATTGCGGCCAACAAGGTTCCAGGCGTCAGAGCGGCGCTTGCTTGGTCGCAAGAGACGGCCACCCTCGCGCGGGAGCACAACGATGCGAACGTGATCTCGATCGGCTCGAGGATGCACTCCGCCGATGAGGCGACGGGGTTGGTGACTGCCTTCCTTGCGACGGCGTTCTCCGGCGAGCAGCGCCACGTCCGCCGGATCGGCCAGGTCGCCGACTACGAAAAGACCCACCGCATCCCGGAGTTGCCGCCCACTGCCTGACAGCGGGCCGCTAGAAACCTTCCGGGCTGTATGTCGCCACCGGCCAGCCGAAAGCTGTCGTCGCCGCGGCCAGCGCGCCCGGCGTGATCTCGTCCACCCGCCCCGCGGCGGCCAGCGTGCCCAGTGAGGTGTCGCCCAGGTACACCGCGCCCAGCGTCTCGGCAGACATGGCCAGATCCGGGTCGTCCTCAGTCCGGATGCACCTGGCGTACGACGGGCCCCCACTGAGCCGCCAGCGGCCGGCATTCCACGGGCAGAAGTGATCGTCGACGTCCAGGACCAGATCGATCGTCGTCGGATACCGCCGTGCCGACAACGCCGAGCCCACGTCAACGAGGCGGACATACAACGCATCGACCTGGGACATTCCCACGGCGCGAGGCTCGGCGATCATGTGTCGCAGCGGGTCGTCCCGGCCGGTCAACGGAAACGACAGATGCCGGACGAGGTCCATCGACAGCACGTAGTTCCACAAGGCCGCACGCGCAGCCGGATGGCCGGCGAACAGCTCGCCGAGGATGACCGTGCCATCCGGTCCGCTCTCGCCCCAATCCGGCTTGCGACGGTAGATGGCGAATCCGGTCACCGTCCCGTCCGCTTCGGCGTGCAAGAGGTATCGCCGCGCGGTACGACCTTCGCGGTGCTTCTCCGGATCTATGAGCAGGGCATCCCACCAGCGGTCCTTTCTGGAAAGTAGCCCAGGGGTCTCCGGGCGGAGCTGGTCATACAGCGGAATTGCCGCGGCACGGAGTGCCTGCTCGTCGACCGGATACACCCGGCCAGTGCCGGCGTCCACGTCTGCACGCAGCCGCATCTGGTGCGTCTCACCCTTCAAGCGCCCCTGGTAGCTGGCCAGCCCGTACCCGAACCGCCCGTAGATCGAGCCCTCGGAGGCGTAAAGCGCGGCGATGGGCTCGGTCCCGCGGTCGTGCACCTCGCGCAGCTGCCGAGCCATCATCGCCGTGAGCACGCCCTGCCGACGGTGTGTCCCCGAGACCGAGACCAGAGTGACTGCGGCGAGCGGGATCACCGCACCCGGAACGGTGATGTCCCGGGAGTAGATCCCAGCCGTGGCTACGACCCGATCGCCGTCCCACAGGCCCAGCGTCCGTTCGGGCTCGAAGACCATTCGATCGCCCTCGACCTCGGTGATGTCTTCACCGAAGCCCTCACTCAGGCAGGCGAATGCCGCATCGAACTCATCTGCGGTGAACGGGCGGAGCCGGCTCTCGATGTCATCAGTCACGGTGTCTGTCTACTACTGATGATCTCGTCGGTCAGCTGAGTTTGTGGCGACGGCGGACGACGAGCAGGCAGACTCGCGGAATGGCACGGGAACGCGAGACGTCTGTCCCAGCGCAGTCCCGGCCCATTCTGGAGTGGATGCGAGAGGGCGAGGCGCGATTCCGCGGCCAACTCGAGGGTCTGACCGACGACGAGTTCGGTGCCCCTTCGGCTCTTCCGGACTGGAGTCGGGCACACGTCGCAGCGCACGTGGCCCGCAACGCAGAGGCGGTCTCCCGGTTGCTGGTCTGGGCGCGCACCGGGCAGGAATCTCAGATGTACCCCGACATGGACACCCGCAACCGGGACATCGAGACCGCAGCGCGGCAAAGCCCGGCGGCTCTACGGGCCGACGTCGGCCGGACCGCGGCGAGATTCGACGCGGAGGTCGTCGCGTTGCCCAAGGCTGCCTGGAGTGCCCGGGTGCGTACCTTTCACGGACGTGAGATCCCGGCCCCTGATGTGCTGTGGATGCGTACCCGCGAGGTGTGGTTGCACCTGGTCGATCTCGACACCGGCACCGCGGTTGAGTCCTGGCCCGGAGATCTGGTGGACGTCCTGCTGAATGAGGTCATCACCACGATGAATGGCCACCCGGATTCACCGTCGCTCCGCCTCTGCGCCACCGACCGCGACCAGGATTGGACACTGGGTCCCGACCCAGGTACGGGCGCGGCCCGCCAGGAGGTGAGTGGCAAGGCAGCCGATCTGCTCGCCTGGTTGACCGGCAGGTCCACCGGCGTTGGCCTGGCCACCGCCGGCATGCTGCCCGATCCACCGCACTGGATGTAGCGCCTCGCGTACAACCGGCCCATGACTCAGCGGGCGAGAGAGTCCACGGCCGCGCCAAAGACCCGCGGTAGTCGCGAGGCAACTGGCACGAGCAGGTGACGAGCCAGCGGGACGCGCGTGGCCGTCACCAGAGCGCTGGTCAGCCAGCGGTAGTCCCGGGTCACGGCGCGCCAGCTGCGCGAGTAATCCTCAGGTCGACCCAGCACGATGCTGTGCACAGCCGCCCGGGCGCAGGCAAGCCCGATGCGCAGCCCCTCGCCGGTCAACGCGTCTACATACCCCGCGGCATCGCCGACGAGCAGGACTTGCCCACGCACGGGAGCCGATGCCCTTTGCCGCAGCGGCCCAGCCCCCCGTGCCGCCGTTGTCCAAGCCGCGCCGTCCAGCCGCCTGGCAAGCGCGGGGAACGCGGTCACTGCCTCATCGAAGCGCCAGCCGCGAGGACCGAGAACCGCGATCCCGACCTCAGAGTCGGACACCGGTGTGACGTAGGCCTCTCCGCGGGCCGACCAGTGGACCTCGACCACGTCCGCCCATGGTGCAACGGCCGCGTGCCGTCGGATGCCGAACCGCCGCGCATCGCCACCTTGATCGAGCCCGACCTCGCGGCGGACCACCGAATGCAGGCCGTCGCAGCCCAGGAGCCAGTTCCCATGGACCGACGTCCCGTCGTCGAGTTCGGCCACCGCACCCGTAACGCCCACCACCCGTCCGCGCCTGCGCAGGACTCCGACATCCTCCGCGCGTCGGGCCAGGGCGGCATGCAGGGCAGTGCGGCGTACGCCCAGACCTGGGCCAGCGGAGAAGTGGTGGGTCACGGTCGTCCGGCCGCTCGGTGCGACGTATCGGATTCCCCGAAACGGCGACCCATCGACGGATACGCCGAGCCGCGTCAGGGCGAGCACCGTTCCGGGCATCAGCCCTTCGCCGCAAGCCTTGTCCACCGACCCCGTACGCGGCTCGACGACGAGAACGGACAAGCCGGCCAAACGAGCCTCGATGGCTGCGGCCAGCCCGACCGGGCCCCCACCGACGACGACGAGATCGGCAAGTCCGGAGCTCATGTGGATGCGCTGTCCAGCGCCCGCTGCTCAGCTGGGATGCGGAAGCCCAGCAGGAGCACGGCGTTGAGCATCGTGAAAACGACCGCTGTCACCCAGGCGGTGTGCACCAAGGGCAGCGCGATGCCCTCGATGGCAACCGCGACGTAGTTCGGATGCCGTAGCCGGCGGTAGGGGCCGGCCGCGACGAGGGGAAGCCCGGGAAGAACGATGATTCGGGTGTTCCACCGTTGTCCGAGCGCCGATATGCACCACCAGCGCAGCCCCTGGGCTGCAAGGACGAGCACCAGCATCGTCCAGCCGAGCGCAGGCACCCACGGTCGGTCCTCGACGTGCGCCTCGAGCAGGCACGCGGCCAGCAATCCGGTGTGCAGCGCAACCATTGGCGGGTAGTGGCCTCGCCCGGTCTCTATGCCCCCGCGGCCAAGCGCCCAGCTGGCATTGCGCTGGGAGACAACGAGTTCGGCGATTCGTTCGACGGCGACGGCAGCG